>Ga0335078_10004875_pt1 | contig 19857 bp, 12 predicted proteins | sample Lox_Sample_32_FD_206711 | JGI IMG/M metagenome (GOLD analysis project Ga0335078, IMG submission 206711) | Soil microbial communities from Loxahatchee National Wildlife Refuge, Florida, United States - Lox_Sample_3.2 | ecosystem: Environmental > Terrestrial > Soil > Wetlands | place: USA... | reverse complement strand
GGCCGGCATGCGTTGAATCGCAGCCTGCGCGAGGTTCGCGATGCCGAGCTTGTTGTGCGTCATCAGCACGGTGACGAGCGGCTTCGCGGCCGGTTTGTATTTCAGCTCCTTGATGAGTTGGATCGCCGTCGTCTGCCAGAACTCGAGTTGGTCATTGACCTTCTTCGTTCCCTGCGCGCTCGGAGTGTCGTCGAGGAGGACCGGCGCTTTGATCGCGGCGACCGCCTTGTCCGCGTACGACGGATCCTTCACCGTCAAGATCGCGTCGTGGATCGCGGTCGTTCCCTGAATCGAGTTCGTCTTCGACGGCGTGTACTTGATGAAGCAGTTCCACAGACCGTCGATCACGGATTTGTCGAGCTTCACGCCCGCCTTCGCCATCGCGTTGACGCTCTCCGCGGCGAACTTCACGTCTTCATCGGTCTTGCCGACCTCGTAGTCGTTGAGCGCCTTGGCGAGCGCAGGCGACGTGCGCGGATCTTTCATGTCCGCGAGCTCTTTGATGAGATCTTTGCGCGTCTTGTCGTCGAGGCCGCCCGCGACGTACGTCTTCGTGAGCGGGTCGACGATGACGTCGGCGACCTTCTTCACTGCCGGATCGTCGCGTTTGTTGCCGTTGCTCGAGAGCGCGTCCTCGTAGAACTGACCGAGTCGCTTGATCGACGCCGCGCGCTGCGCGGGATCGTCGAGTCGCTTCACCCACGTCTGCGGATCGTTTTCGTCGGCACACCCCACCAAAGCGAGCGGCGCCGACAGCGAAAGCGACAGCACGAGAAACCGGGCGAGCGATGCAGTTTTCATCGGGCGAGAGGCTAGTTCTCGGGCGTCGGGAGTGTCAACAGACGGTCACACTCACCGAATCACTTGATGAGCAAAGTGATGTCACGGAGGAGCTCGCTCGCCTCGATCGCGCTGAGATCACCGAACGTCGCGGGATGACGCGTCGCGCAGTAAAAGGAGATCTCGCCGAGCGTTTGATCTTGCGGGCGCGACGCGAGGAAATCCAAGCCGGGATCGGTCTCGAGGAGCGCCATGCCGTCGCGGAGGGACTTTCCGAGCTGATAGTCGCGGAACGACCACCCGCGATGCTTGAGCGTGAAGAAGCGATCGCCGGGGACCTTGGTGCCGACGAACCGCTCGAGTCGATCGGTCTTCTTCTCCGCGTCGGTGAAGGCGAGCACCTCGCGTCCGAGCTGCGGGAACGGTTGGACGATGTGATAGTCGCCGAACAGCGTCGACCACGCGCTGACCTCGCCGCCGATCGCGATCGGGTGCGCGATGCGCACGCGGTCGTCGAGCTCGAGCACGGCGTCGCGATCGTCCACGCTCGCGAACGCGCGCTCCTCGGTCACGCGAAACGTCGCCCCGCGCGCCGTGATCCACACGAGCCGCTTGGCGATGTGAATCATCAGCGGATGGTCCACGAAGAACGCGCGAAACTCGCCGAGGCTCCACGAGCGCTCCGCGCACATCGCGCGATCGAGGCGTCGCATCTGCTCCGGCGCGATCTTCTTCGTCTCGGCGACGAGTCCTTTGTACGTCGCGAGCGCGCGTTCGGCGCGATCTTTGTCGTCCGTCGCGGCGGGCTTCGGGAGGCGCTTGAGCGGCACGCCGTCGTCGTCGCGGAGCTCGGGAGCGAGCGTCTCGTCGAAGATCACGCGGAACCTTCGCGCGCCGAAATCGAGCCACGCCGCGCCGCTCGCGTCGAGACCGAACGTCGGCACGAGACGATCGGCGAGCTCCTCTTGCGACAAGTTGCGTTCCTTGGCGATGGCTTCGAGCGTGGCCTGCGCGTTGTCGCGGATCGCGCCCTTCTTCATCGTGCGCGCGAGGCGGTCGACGTGCATGAGCGCGACGTCGGTCGAGACGAGCGCGAGCGCGTCGAGCGCGATGCGCGCGCGCACGTGGAGCTTCTCCTTCGTCCACTGCACGGTCCAATCGGCGAGCTTGCGCGCGACCGTGGCGTCGCCGAGCGCGCCGGCCGCGAGCAACGCCCACTTCTCCTTCGTCGGCGCGCCGTGCTCCAGCCATCGCTCGCCGAGCGCGCTCGCGAGCGCACCGAGCGAGCTCGCGTCGCACGCGGACTTCACCGTCGCGAGCGCGTCCTTCGCGGCTTGCATCGGAAGGAGCGTGGCGAGCTGCACGAGGCGCTCGTGCGCGTCGCCGTCGACGATCGCGCCGTCGGCGAGCCGCGCGCGCGGGAGGGAATCCACCGCCGCGAACGCCGGCACGCTCGGCGCGCGCGACGGGAGCGCCTCCGGTCCGAAGAGGTGCTCGACTTCGATCGCCGCGTCGTCACCGTAGAGTCGCGCGGCTTCTTGGATCGCGTGCGTGTGTCCCGCCGCGCGCAGCCGCTTGAGCGCGTGGAGCGCGTGCTTGCGCGCATAGCCGTCTTCGCCGAGCGCCGCGGGCAGGTGGTGAATCGCGGCGGTGAGCGGGAATCGCTCGCTCCAGCGCTCGATCAAGAACTCGCGCTTGAGCGTTCGCAACACGCGCAGCGAGTCGAAGCGCAAGAGCACCTCGAGCGCCGACGATGGCGCGTGCTCCTCGAGCTCGAAGATCGCGCCGAGCGCGTCCACGCCGAACTTCGCGAAGAGCGCTCGCGCGAGACCGTAGTGCTCGATGAAGCGCACGTCGCAGTCGCGCAGCGCGGCTTCGAGATCTTCGCGCGCGAGGTTCGTCGCCGCGTCGATGCGCAGAATGTCTTTCACGCGGAGCTTCGTGAGGATCTCTTCGCGCTCCCACGTCGCGAGCGCTTGGTCGACGCCGCCGCCCGGATGCGCCCACTTCTCGCGCTCGCCCTCCGCGAACACGAATCGATCTTCGCGATCGATCACCTTCAACTCGAGCACGGCGCGCTTTCGCGCGGGCGGCCACGGCGGCTTCGCGAGGACTTCGGGCAGCACGATCAACCGATGATCATCGCTTCGGAGAGCAGCTTGCCCTCTTTGAAGCGACGAAGGTTCCATCGTTCGAAGAGCGGCAGCGGCTCCGGGTTTCGAACGTGCTGCGCGATGAGCTTGCCCATCACGGGCGCCATCATGAAGCCGTGGCCCATGAAGCCGCTCGCTTGAAAAAAATCGTCGACCTCGTCGACGGGACCGACGATCGGATTGCTGTCGGGCGTGATGTCGTAACAACCCGCCCACTGACGCAGCACCTTCACGCTCGCGAGCTGCGGGCACGTGCGCACGAGCGACCGCGCGTAGAGACCGAGGAACGCGAAGGACGAATTTTGGTCGAGCCCCTCGGGCACGCGCTTCTGTCCGATGCCGCCCACGATCTCGCCGCGCGTCGATTGGCTGAAATACAGACCATCCCCGAGATCCGCGACGAGCGGGCGCAGCCACGGCTTGAGCGGCTCGGTGGAGCAGATTTCGTGTCGATGCGGTTTGTTCGGGAGCGCGACGCCGACGAACTTCGCGATCTCCGGCGACCACGCGCCCGCCGCGTTGATCACGCGGTGCGTTTTGATTCTCTCGAAGCGCCCGTCGTCGCCGTCGCCGATGCGCTTCGTGACGACCGCTTCGATTCGTTTGCCGCGCGTCTCGATGCCGACGACGTCGCGGAACGTCTCCACGTCGACGCCGAGCTTGCGCGCCGCCTGCGCGAAGCCCCACACGAACGGCCACGGGAAAACGACGCCGTCGTCCGGGTTGTAGCTCGCCGCGACGACACCGCTGATGTCGAGCTCCGGCACGATCTTCTGCGCTTGCTTCGGCGTGAGCATCTTCGTGCCGAGGCCGCACTCGTTCTGCACCTTCACGCTCGCTTCGAGCGCGCGGCGTTTGTCTTCGTCGCGCGCGATGAACAAATATCCGCCCTGACGGAGCCACACGTTGATCTTGAACTCGCTCGCGAAGTCGCGGCACATGCGGATGCTCTCTTGCATCAAGCGCACGTTCGCTTCGCTCGACCACTGCGCGCGCACACCACCACCGTTGCGTCCGCTCGCGCCGCCGCACAAATAACTCTTGTCGAGGACGACGACGTCCGTCATCCCCGCGCGCGCGAGGTGGTACGCGATCGACAAGCCCATGATGCCCGCGCCGACGATCACCGTGTCCGCGTGCTCGCGCATGGCTGAATGTTAGAGCGCGGCGAACGCGGCGTCGAAGATCGCGTCGTTCGCGGCGACGACGAGCCCGCGGAGCTCGAGCGCGCCACGCGCGTAATCCGGCGGTGTGCGATCGCCTTGCGCGTAACGCGCGCCCGCGCCGAGCGCGATCGCCTCCGGTCCGCACGCGTCCCAGAGCATCCCCGCGTGTCCCGTTTGAACCCACACGTCCGCTTCACCGCACGCGATCGCGACGACCTTCAATCCCGCGCTGCCCAGTTTGTCCACGCGTGCGACGCCCATCTTCGCGAACGCCTCGTACGCCTCTTGCGTCGCGCGCGATCGCGAGATCACCGCGCGCGCGTCGCGCACCGAAATCGTCTTGCGCGGCGAGATCGCGCGGCGCGATCCGTCGCGCGCGATCTCGAACGACGGAACGCCGGGTCCTCCCGCGAAAACGCGCCCCGAGTCCGGCGCGGCGACCACGCCGAGCGCAGCGCGCCCCGTCCCGCGCTCGGCGCGCGCGAGCCCGATCATGACGGCGAACTCGCCGTTTCGCGCGACGAACTCGCGCGTCCCGTCGAGCGGATCGACGAAGAAGCACTCGCTCGCGTCGCGCCGCACGTCGAACGTCGTCGGGTCGTTTTCTTCGGCGACGATCGGCACGCCCGGAAACGATTTCTCGAGCGCGCCGCACACGAGCGCGTTCGCGGCCGTGTCCGCGCTCGTCACCGGGTCGTCGCCCGTCTTGTATTGTACATCGAAATTGCTTGCATAATGCACGCGAACCAGGTCGCACGCGTCGCGCGCGATGCGGATCATCTCGTCGAGCGCCGCGTCGTCCTGCGCGCTCATACGAGCACGCCGGCTTTGGTCAGCGCGCGCGGGAGCTTCGCGAGCGCGTCGTCCGGCAAGTAGCGCGGTCCGCCGCCGACCTCGCGAACGAGCTGCTCGGCTTGTTCGATCGTGTGCGGCCCCAAGATCGCGCTCGACACGATCGAGTTCGCGAGGACGAAGCGCACCGCCGCGGCGCGCAGCGTCTTGACGTCGCCGCCGACGAGGAACTTCAGCGACTCGATTTGCTCGACGCGCTTCTCGAGCTCCATGCGCGTCCAGCGATCGTGACGATGATCGCCCTCGGCGAACTCGCGCTCCTTCGACCAGAAGCCGCTGAGCAATCCGTAGTCGAGAACCGAGTGCGCGAGCACGCCGACGCCGCTCACCATCACGTCCCCCGCGACGCGATGCAGATCCACGCACTGCATCAGGTTGTAGGTGATCTCGATCACCTCGGCGTCTTTGTCCATCGCGGCGCGCGCGATCTCGTCGCTGCCGCAGGAGACTCCCCAGTGCGCGACGTCGCCCTTCTTCTTCAGCTCCTCCATCGTCTTCGTGCAGTCGCCCGAGACGAGCGCGTCGAGGCTCGGGTTGTGGAGCAAGTAGACGTCGATGCGATCGCGGCGAAGACGCTTGAGCGAACGCGCGACGCTCTCGCGCAGGTACTCGGCGTCGAAGCGTTTGCGCGGCGGATCGGTCGTGCGATCGGTTCCGCCTTTCGTCACGACGACGACGTCGCTGCGCTTGTCGAGGATGTTTCCGAGCATCGCCTCCATGCGGCCCGCGCCGTACGCGTCCGCGGTGTCGACGACGTTCATGCCCATCTCGAGGCAACGCCGCACGATCGCTTCGGCGTCCTTCGCGTCGATGGGTCCGTAACTCTCGCCCGCGAGACCCCACGTTCCGATCCCCATTTCGGAGACGAACAATCCGGTTTTTCCGAGCGCGCGTTTCCGCACGATGCGGAGCCTAGCACGGTACTTTTACACCCCTGTTTTATCGGGAAAATCGCCAAAAAAAGGCGCGCGTTTTGGAACTCGCCGCACGCGCGCGATGTCCGTCTCGATGAAAGGAACGTAGGAAAAAAATCATGAACTCGCCGGCGAAGATGGAAGTGCAAATCACGCAACTCTGGGGTGGGAACGCGATCGCGCAGAAGCACGCGGTGGAGGGTGCGGTGTCGTTCACGGTGGGTGGAAGCGAGACGGAGATCGCGCACTGGCAAGGTCAGGATCTCGTCGTGACGCCGCCGCGCGAAGCGGGCGTGTTCGTCGACAAGCTCATGATGACCTCCGACGCGTTCACGCTGAGCGAAGGTCACACCGCGGACGTCATCGTCGGCGACTTCACGTTTCAGATTTCGGTGAGCGAGCGAGCGGAGCGCGCGCCGAAGGCGATCGCCGCCGCGATCCTCGAGGACTCGGGTCTTCGCACCGTCGCCGGCTCCGGCATCGCGCACGCCGCGCTCCTCGCGGCCGTCGCGTTCTTCATGCCGTCGATGGGCCTCGCGGACGACGAGACGATCGATCGTCAGCGGATGCTCGATCTCAAGGCGTACATCCAGAGCGCGGCGGAGCGCGAGCAAGAGGCGAAGCCGCAAGACGCGCCGAACCAAGGTCAGAACGATTCGTCCGCGGCCGACGCGCCCGGCGGACGCGCCGCGAAGAACGAGTCCGGCGCGATGGGCGGCGAAAAACAAAGCGAGAAGCCCGGCCACTGGACGGCGAAGGGCGACGAGAAGCCCGAGAACGCGACGCTCGCGCGCGAGCACGCGCTCCGCGAAGCCGCCGAGTTCGGCATGATCGGTTTGCTCGCGCAGACGCAGTCGGATCCGAACGCGCCCGTCGTTCCGTGGGGCAACGTGCTCGCGGGATCGGATCGCGACAGCCACATGGGCAACTTGTGGTCGGGCGACGCGGGCGACGCGTTCGGCTTCGGTCTCGGCCTCTCGGGCACCGGCGCGGGCGGCGGCGGAACGGGCGAAGGCATCGGCGTCAAAGACGTCGGCGGTTTGATGGGGCGCATGGGCGAGTGCACGGGCGACCCGAAGGACTGCACGGGCGGCATGGCGCACGGTCACGGCGTGATCGGCGGCACGTACCACCCGCACGGCCCGCGCATCGAGTGGAAGGGCGAGGTCACGACGAACGGTCGCCTCGATCCTGCGGTCATTCAGCGCATCGTGCGTCTCAACTCGGGTCGTTTCGTCGGCTGCTACAAGGACGGCCTTCGTACGAATCCGAACCTCCAAGGACGCGTCGCGGTGTCGTTCATCATCGGTCGCGACGGCACGGTGACCGCGTCGCGCGACACCTCGGGCAGCGACCTCGCCGACGCGAACGTGCGCGCGTGCGTCGTGCAGCGTTTCTACGGACTCGAGTTCCCCGAGCCCGCGGGCGGCACGGTCACCGTCACCTACCCGTTCGCGTTCAGTCCCGAGTGAACCAGTAGTGATACGAAGCGAAGGTCCCCTCTCGCGCGACGAGCTCGAGAGGGGTTTCGCCTTTTGTGACGGTCGTGGCGCTCGCGGGGATCTCGAATTCTTTTTCGGTCCACGCGGGCGCGAGCTCGTCGTCGTCGCCGACATCGATCGACGCGATGATCGCGCCGCTCGCGCGCACGTCGAGCGTGATTTTTCCGCGCGTCGACGCGACGCGCGCGATGCACTTCACGGCGGCGCCTTCGGGCAAGTGCGCGACGAATCGATCTTCGTGGCGCGATCCGCGGCCGCCGTCGATCACGCGCTCGCCGGACAAAGTGTACGAGTCGCCGACGACCTCTTCGTTGTCGCGCGCGAGGAGCGCGAACGCGTGCGCCGCTTCGCTCTCGAGGTCCGCGACGTCGAGCTCGTCGACGAATTCGAGCGACGGCGCGCTCCATGGTTTGTCGCCCGAATGAAGAAGCGACCAATCCGCGGGATACGCGCGCATGCTCGTGCCGCCGAGGATCGTCGAGTCGGTGACCGTCGCGACGAACAGGGAATCGCCGAAGAACGCGTCGGTGCCCATCCACTCCGGATAGACGATGAAATGCGTCGGCAGGTCCCCGTGGTTCATGCGCTCGTAGTGCTCGATGCGCGACGCGGCGCCCGCGATCCAATACTTCGCCTCGCCGTTCGTCGTGAGGCCGACGATGTCGAACGTGTTGCGATCGCTGTAGTACGCGATCGCGCCCGTGTCGTTGACGCCGATGAGCGCGTCCTTCGGGAGCGCGTCGTGCGCCCACCGTCCGATCTTCACGTGTTGATCGTGGATGCCGCGCGCCGAGTTCGCGACGTCGTCGATGGTCCAGTCGAGCCGCACGGCGAACGCGCCCGCGAAAAATCCGAGGAGCATCGGGACGCCCGCGCGAGCGCGCGGGTGAACGAGCGTCGCGATTTCTCCCGCGATGCTCGCGAAGCACGCGAGCCCGATGAGCCAGCCCGTCGCGAACGGCCAGAGATACCGAAGACGATTCCAGAGGAACGTGACGTAAAAACACGGCACGAGCATGCCGAGCGCGATCGCGAGCACGAACGCGGCGCGCACGTACTTCTTCTTCAAGAACCCCGCGATCGGGATCGCGACGAGCGCCATCATCGCGACGGGCATCGCGTTCGTCGGGAGAAACTCCGTGGACCAAATTTGTCCGTTGAGGATCGTCTTGAAGAACGAGCGCGCGTTGTCGAGCACCGCGCCGGTGAGCGCGCTGCCCGCGTAATAAGGATTGCCGAGGTAGAGCTTCGCGGTCGTCGTGTTCGAGCGCATCGAGCCCGTGAACGCGAGGAGCACGAGCGGTGTCGCGATCGCGCCCGCGAGCGCGGCGAGCGCCCACGCGCGCTCGCGCAGTCTCGTTCGCGCCGCGGCGAGCACGATCGCGACGGCGATCGCGACGAGCGCGCCTTCGGGTCTGAGCATCGCGACCACGAACGCGAGCGCGACGAGCTCCCATCTTCGCTTCGGCGTGCGATTCGCGGGGTCCTCCCACCACTCCGACGCGCGACGCGCCGAGCGCGCCATCGCCCACGCGAACGGGACGACTTCCATCCCGCTCGCCGCGCACCAGGTGAACGCTGAGAAGCAGAGCACCATCGCCGCGCTGCCGACCGCGCCCCACGTTCCCGCGAGCGGCTTCGCGAGGTGATGACTCTCGTACGCGAGCGCGCCGAGCGCGACGAAACCGAACGTCCACGCGGGCCAGAGGATCGCGCTCCCCTTGAATCCGATCGCGTAGAACGGCGCGAGCAAGAGCGGCCAGAGCACGCTCGTCGCGCCGCTCGAAGGCGGCATCGACGCTTGGTAACGAAACGGATGAAGCTCGGCGATGGCGCGCGCGTATTGGAAGTGGATGAACGAGTCGTCGAGCGTCCCGCACGGCTCGTGCACGACTTGGAAGAGCGCGCGCAGCGTGCGCCACGCGAGGATCGCCGTGACGATCGCGATGGGCGCCGCGGGAAACCATTTGCGCGCGTCGAGGCGTTTCAATCCGCGCGAACGTTAAACCAACTGACTATAGTCGCGCGCGTGAAACCGTACGCCGACGCTCCGAGGCTCCCGGAAGGCGATCGCATCGCGATCGGCGACGTCTTTCCCGTTCTTGGGCGCGGCGCGTTCTTCGAGATCGAGCTCGGCCCCGGTCGCGGCGTGTTCATTCAAGAGCGCGCGATGGCGGAGCCGTCGGCTGTGATTTTGGGTTTGGAGATCCGCCGCAAGTGGGCGTCGATCGTCGACGGAAGGCTGGCGAAGGCGGGCCTCGCGGCGCGCGCGCGCGTGCTCGCCGAAGACGCGCGCGTCGCTCTCCCGCGACTTGGGCCGGACGCGAGCGTGCGCCGCGTGTTCTCGCATTTTCCGGATCCGTGGTGGAAGAAGCGACACGAGAAGCGCGTCGTGCTCGCGGCGCCCGTCGTGAACGAAATCGCGCGCCTGCTCGAGCGCGGCGGCGAGCTCTTCGTGCAGACCGACGTCGAGCATCGCGCGACGCAGCTCGAAGCGCTCCTCGCGAGCGACGCGCGCTTTCGTCCGAGCGGTGACAACGCCGGGGCGCGGCTCGCGGAGAACCCGTACGGCGCGCGCAGTCCCCGCGAGAAGCGCGCGATCGCGGACGGCCTCCCGATCTACCGTGTCCGATTCACGCGGACGTGAGGCGCGCTTCGATCGCGCGAAGGCGCGTCGCCTCGGGAGCGCGCGCGTCGAACATGGCGCGCGCCGCGTCGTCGCGGAGGAACGCGCGCCGCGCGTCGAACGTCGCGCGAGCTTCGCGGATCGACTCACGCGCCCCGTCGAAATCACCGAGCCCTTCCAGCACCTCCGCGCGCACCGCGAGCGCGTAGACGTCGCCGACCGCGTACATTTCGAGCGCGTGAAGGATGGTCATCGATGCGCCAGTCGACGCGCGCGCATCCTCCAGGCGACCAGCGCGAAGGAGCACGTCGGCGAGCACCGCGTGCGCGTAGAGGCGCACCACGTCGGTCGGTGCGTCGTCGATCCCGAGGCGCGCGTGCCGCTCCGCCTCGCCGAGCTCGCCGCGCGCGAGGAGCACTCGCGCGATGCACAACTGCGCGAGCGCCATCGAGCGTGGGGCCTCCACTTCCGCGCGCCGCAGCACCTCGCGAGAGCCTTCGAGCGCATCGTCGAGCGCGCCCATCATCAGTTTCACGAACGACGCGTTCTGCACGGCGTTGAGCTCGATCGTCGCGACGCGCCGCGCGGCGGCCCACACGCGCGTCTTCTCGTACACGGCGATCGAGTCCTCGTATCGCCCGAGCCAAATCAACGCGAAGCCGAGGTTCGAGAGCAGCACCATTTGGCCACGCTCGTCGCCGAGCTCCGCGCGCGCTCGCGCGCTCGCCTCGTGCACCTCGATCATCGTCGGGAAATCGCCTCGCGCGTACGCGCGAACGCCGACGCACGTGCGGAGCGTGTCGGCGACGTCGGGATCGCGCGCGGCGTGCTCCGCCGCGATCGCCTCGAGCCGAGTCATGATCACCTCGTGCTTCGGCGCGTGGCCTACGACGAAGAGGGCCGTTGCGACCTGCCCGGCGGCGACGACCCACTCGCGCAGCGTGGCGTCGCTCGGCGTACACGCGACGAGCGCGTCCGCGACGGCTTCGAGATCGTCCAGTGCGCCGCTGAAGCTCGCCGCCCAACCGCGAAGGCGCAGCGCGCGGTAGAGCGTCTCCGTGTTCGGCGCCGCGAGCGCGGCGGCGCGCTTCGCGGCGATCGCGCAGTCGTTCGTCGCGCCGCGCCAACGGTTCGCCTCGGCCGCGATGACGAGCACCTCCGCGAGCGCTTCACCTTCCTCGACGCAACCCTGCGCGCGCCTCGCGCGCTCGAGCGCCGTCGCGAGATCCCCCGCGTCGAGCGCCGCGCGCGCGGAACGCGTGTATTCTGCAATCGCGCGATCCGGCTGTCCGCCGCGCTCGCGGTGCTGCGCGAGCACGAACGGATCCGCTTCGCCCGCGCTCTCGAGCCAATCGGCCGCGAGCGCGTGACCGAGACGACGGTCGTCGTCGGTGAGCATCGCGTACGTCGCGTCGCGGACGAGCGTGCTGCGAAACCCGAGCTCGCGCGCCGCGAAGCGCGAGCTCGCGCGCGCGTCGATCATTTCGCGATGCGCGAGCGCGTCGAGTCGCGCGTTCGTCTCCGCGCGCACGCGTTCGTTCGGCGCGACCGTGCCGCCGAGGAGCGCCGCGACGCCGTCGGCCCAGAACGCGTTTCCAAACACGCTCGCCGCGCGCAGCGCGCGCCGCTCCGCGTCCGGCAGCGACTCGATCTGCGCCGCAATCATCGCGAGGAGCGACTCGGGCACGTCGACGCGACCCTCCGCCCACGATCGCACGAGCTCCTCGAGGTGCAGCGCGTTGCCCGAGGCGAGCGTCACGATGCGCTCGATCACTTCGTCCGTCGCGCCCTCGAGCATGGCGCGCGCGAACGTCGCGGCCGCGCGCTTCCCGAGCGGGAGCAGCGGAATGCGCGACGCGGAACGCGACCACAAATTCGGAAACACGGAATCGATCTCCGGGCGCGCGAGCGCCACGACGAGGATGGGCGAGTCCGCGAGATCGATCAGCATGTCGTCGAGGAGCTTCGCGGTCGGCAGGTCCCCCCACTGAAAATCTTCGAGCACGACGAGCACGGGTCCGCGCGCCGACTCGCCGCGCATCCACGCGCGCCACGAGTGACGAATGCGGTCGCTCATCAAGCGCGGATCTTGTCGCGCGGCGGCGACTTGCGCGCTCGGCTCGTCGAGTCGCACGCCGCACACCTCCGCGACGAACTCCGCGACGTGCGACTCGCCCTCGGCGACGACCGACGCGACGCGCGCGGCGAGCTTCGAGAAGCGCGCGTCGATCGCGTCGTCGTCGCGCACGTCGAGCTCGCGGCGAATCGCGGCGCCCAGCGCGGCGAACGGCGAGCCCGCGGACTCCGCGTCCGCCATCGCGCGCAGCGTGACCGATGGCGCTTCGTGCGACTTCATCCCCGCGAGCATCTCGTAGACGAGCCGCGATTTTCCGACGCCTGCGTCCCCGACGACGAGCACCGCGCGCGCGACGCCTTGCTCGCACACGTCGGCCCACGTCGCGAGGAGCGACGAGAGCTCGCGCCCGCGTCCGACGAACGGCGTGGGCTTCCCCAAAAGCGTGTAATGTGCACGTATCAGCGCCCGGCCGCGCAGCGCGTGAGTGTTCGTGCTCTTGCCGCGCGCGATCTCGAAATCGTTGCCGAGCAGCCCCGCGGTCGTGTCGTCGATCAGAATCGGCAGCGGGCGCGCGAGCGACGCGTGGTCGAACCGCAAGAGCCCCGCCGCGCGTTCGAACACGCCCGAGTAGCGGCTCGAGCTCGCGGTGCCCTCGCCGGACATCGACATCGTTTGCGTCGGGTCCTCGCTCACGTCTTCGCTGCGTCCGGTCGCGAGCACGATCGGCACATCGGGGAGCGCGTGACGAATTTCGAGCGCACATCGCGCGGAGACGCGCGCGAGCTCCGTCGCGTTGTCACGCCCGCTCACGAGGACGACGACCGATCCGTTCGCGAGCGCCTCCGCGCGTGCTCCGAAATCCGCCGCGAGGGAGCGCACGACGTCGACGTCCGGCTGCGCGTTTCCGTTGAGCACCATGAGCGAGAGAAGCCGACGTTCGCGCAGCGTGAGCCCGGCGTGCGCGGGCACGGCGACGTCCACGGGGATCTCGCGCGTGTCGACCGCGTCGAGGATGCGCACGACCGCGTCGCCGTTCGGGTAGCGATCGGCGGGTTCCTTCGCGAGCATCTTCGCGATCACGGCGCCGACCACGGGCGGCACGCCGGGCGCGAGCGCGCACACGTCGGGCGTGTCGTCGAAGAGGAGCTGCGCGAGGATGGCGATCGCGTCGTCGCCGTCGAACGGCGCGCGACCGGTGAAGCACTTGAACATGAGCGCGCCGAGCGCGAAGACGTCCGCGCGCGCGTCGATCGCCTGGCCGCCGCGCGCCTGCTCCGGCGCCATGTACCGCGGCGTGCCGATGACCGTGCCGACTTGCGTGAGCCCGACTGCGAGGCCCGTGCGCGCGACGCCGAAGTCGAGGAGCACGGGGTCCTCCAGCGCGCCGTTGCGAAGCATCACGTTCCCCGGCTTCACGTCGCGGTGCACGATGCCGTGATCGTGCGCGTGACCGAGGGCCGACGCGAGCTCGCGCCCGAGCGTGATGGCCTGTGGGATCGGCAGAGGACCTTTCTTCAAACGCTTGGAGAGCGTCTCGCCCTCGATCCACTCCATGGCGACGAACGCGCCTTCGGCGTCGTCCGTTCCGTGCGCGACGTAGCGGACGATGCCCGGGTGCGTGAGGCGCGCGAGCGCCTGGGCCTCGCGCGAGAGGCGCGCGAGATCCTCGGGGCTCGTCGCGCGAAGGATCTTGAGCGCGACGAGATCGTTCGTGTGACGATCGCGCGCGCGATACACGTCGGCCATGCCTCCCGAGCCCGCGAGCGCTTCGATCGCAAAGCGCCCGGCGATGACCGAACCGCGAAACACGCTGTCACAAGGAGAACTTGTAACGAGCCGTTCCGTCCACAGGCACGTTCACAACCGTCGAGAGCGTCTTTCCCTCGCCCGTCGTACACGTGACTCTGTGGTTGCCCGACGACAGCTCGACGCCCGCGAGCGGCGTCGGCCCCTTCGGCGCTCCGTCGACGGACACGTTGCACCATCCCCCAGACGCGCCGACGTTCAGCTTGCCCGCCCCCTTCGGCTCGAGGACCACGTTGTGCATGCCGCCGCCGCTCGCGACGACGACTTTGTTCAGCGTCACGTCGAAGTGCTTCTTCTCTTGCGCCTGCGCGATGAACTTCGTCTCCCAGTCGACGTACCCCGGCGCGGACACGACGAGCTTGTGTTGATCACCCGACGAGATGCCGTCGATGGAAGTCGTCGAGAATTTTTTCCCGTCGAGCGAGAGCGTCGGCGTCGCGCTCGACGGGAGCACCGTGACGTCGACGACGACCGACCCCTTCTTCAGCGTCGCGTTGAGCGTGCTCGTCGGCGCGTCGTCGGTGAGCGTGACCGATTGCTTGAACGACTCGAACCCGTCTTTCGAGAGTCGAATCTCGAGCGCGTGACCGCTCGACGTCGGAAGCTGCGAGATGGTCGCCGGCGTCACCTCGGGGCGCATGTCGCCGTCGATCCAAATCGCGGCGCCCGGCGGATCGCTCGACACGTCGAGCGTTCCCTTGGCGACGGGGACCTGCGCTGCGGCCGCGGCGGCCGCTTGTTGCGCGGCGAGCTTCGCTTGCTTCTGCTTCATCACGTACACGGTGCCGCCGATTCCGCCGGCCACCGCGATCACCGCGACGATCGCGCCGATCGCCGCGAACGCGCTCCTGCGCTGCGGAATTTCGGTGAGCGTGTGCGCCGCGGCGGGCGTGCTGAGGAGCGCGCTCGACACGTCGAGCGACGAATCGAGCGGCTGCTGCTGCTCGATGATGTCCGCGAGCTGCTTGCCTTGAAGGAGCGCTTCCTTCTGCGACTGCAGCTTGTCCTCGAACAATCCCTGCATGAACTGCGAGAGCGCGATGTTCGACACCGCGATGCGGTTGTCGCGGACGAACGCCTCGAGATCGCTCTGCATGTCGCGCGCGCTCTGGTAGCGATCCTTCACGTCCTTCGCGAGCGCCTTCATCACGATGCGCTCGAGCTCCGGCGGATACCCCGGTCGCACTTGCGACGGCCGCGGATACTCGCGTTCGCAAATCAGCTTGAGCGTCTCGAACTCGCTCGCGCCTTTGAACAAACGTTTTCCCGTCGTCAGCTCGAAGAGCATGACGCCCGTCGCGAAGATGTCGCTTCGCGCGTCGATCTGCTCGCCGCGCGCCTGCTCCGGCGACATGTACGGGACTTTGCCTTTGAGCTTTCCGCTCTTCGTCTCGTTTTGCGATTTGTTGTCGCTCTTCGCGATGCCGAAATCGACGATCTTCACGTCGCCCGAGAACGTGACGACGACGTTCTGCGGGGAGATGTCGCGGTGAACGATGTTGAGCTCGCTCCCGTCGAGATCGCGCTTCTCGTGCGCGTACACGAGGCCCGCGCACATGCCGATCGCGATCGCGAGCGCGTGCTCGAGCGGAAACTCGGGCACGCCTTTCACCTTCATGCCGCGCACGATCGAGCGAATGTCCTCGCCGTGAACGTGCTCCATCGCGATGAAGTAGAGGCCCTCCGCGGATCCGACGTCGAAGATCTGGACGATGTTCGGGTGTGAGAGCGTCGCCGCGATGCGCGCTTCGTGCAGCAGCATCTCGATGAACGCTTTGTCTTGGTTCATCGACGGCAAGATTCGTTTGATGACGAGCAGCTTCTCGAATCCCGCGACGCTCTTTTGAATCGCGAGGAAGAGCTCCGCCATACCGCCCTTCGCGAGCACGCGGAGCAACGTGTACTTTCCGAAGCGCTTCGGCAGACCGTCTTCGTTGGTCGGAACTGGACCCGACGCCGTCGTCACGCCGGGCTTCGACAACCCCGACTTCGATCCCATCGCTGGAGGAACCGCAACGCCCGGATTCGACTTCGCACCCGGATTCGAAACACCCGGATTCGAAACGCCCGGATTCGACGCGCCCGGATTCGACGGAGGTCCTCCGGGATTCGACACACGCGCCGCCGGCACCGGACCTGAAGATACGGACGGCGACGACACGCGCGGCGGCGGAACCGGCGGAGGCGTAGGGGGATCAGCCATGAAACGAACGATTGTGCGCCGAGCGATCGGCGCACGTGATTAAACGCTAGACTGCGCCGCCCTGAGAAGCAAAGGAGCAATGAGGACTCGTTCAGGAATGTACGCGCATGTGCGCGCCGTCACGCTCGCGCTGACGTTGGTCGCGCCCGCTTCAGCGCTCGCCCAGTCGTCGATCTTCGAGTCCGGTCCTTACCTGCAGCAGCTCTCGTCGCACGCGGTCGTCGTGCGCGTGGAGACGGAAGGCGCCGAGCAGCTCACGCTCACGGTGCAACCCGGCAACCACCGCTTCGCCGAAGACGCGCCGCGCCCGAGCCTCCATTCGCTCGCGATCGACGGGCTCTCGCCGAAGACGACGTACCACTACACGGTCGCGTCGAACAAAGGCGGCAAGGAAGAAGGCGCGTTCACCACCGCGCCCGCCGACGACGACGCGAGCGACCTTCATTTCGTTTTGTTCGGCGACGATCGCGGCGGCACCGCAACGCACGAGCTCGTCGTGAAGCGCATCGCCGACGAGCCCGTCGACTTCCTTCTCAACACCGGCGATCTCGTCGCCGACGGACGCATCGGTTCGCAGTGGGAGAATTTCTTCGACATCGAAGACAAGCTCCTCCGCGAGCACTGCATCTTCACGGCGATCGGAAATCACGAGCTCGTCCAAGAGAACGGTGCGTCGTACCTGCGTTACTTCGGGACGCCCGAAGAGCAGGAGAAACATGCATTCTACGACACGTTTCGCTGGGGATTCCTGCGGGTCTTCGTGCTCAACGGAGAGGGGTCGTTTCTCGGCGAGGATCGCGCGTGGCTCGAGCGCGAGCTCGAGAAAGCGGACACGGAGCCGAACCTCCAGTGGCGCATCGTGCTCGTGCACGCGGGACCGTTCTCGTCGGGTTTGCACGGCGACAGCGAGAAGATGCACGGCGCGGAGATCCCGAAGCTGCTCCGCGAGCACCACGTCGACTTCGTTCTCGCGGGTCACGATCACATCTACGAGCGCGGCGCGAGCGACGGTCTTCGTTACATCGTGAGCGGCGGCGCGGGCGCGCCGCTCTATCCGATCAAGCACGCGCGATCGAGCGCGCGCAGAGTCGAGTCGGCGTACCACTACGTCCTCTTCGAGCTCGCGAAGGACCACGGCAAGATCACGACGAAGAAGCTCGACGGATCGATCCTCGAAGAGGTCGGCTTCACGAAATCGAATTTGTGGAACGACGACGGTCCGAGCTTCGCCGCGCCCGCCGCGCCGCAAGACGACGCCGGCGCGAACGGCGCGACCGACCCGAGCACACCGGCAGGTCCCGCCGAAGATCGCAGCAGCGGAATGGGCGCGTACGTCGTGCTCGGGATTGGGCTCGCGGCGGTCACGGCGTTCGTCGTGACGCGCCGTAAGAAGTGATACGCTGCTCGCGATGCGCACGATCATCACGGTGGCTCTCGCGTTCGCGCTCGGCGGATGCGCCACGTACCACGACGAGCTCTTGCGCGGTCAGCAGGACTACGAAAAGAACGAGCACGAGAAGGCGCTCGCGGTGTTTCGCGCGCTCGAGCCCGATCAGAGTCACTTCGACGACGCCGAAGAGGCGCGCTACGCGTACCTCCGCGGCATGACCGACTACCGCATCGGTTACCGCGCCGACGCGCGCCACTGGCTGATGATCGCGAAGGCGATCGAGGACGAGCACAAGGACTCGATCCCGAAAGATTGGGCCGAGCGGCTCAAGTCGACGCTCGGCGAGCTCAACGACGAGGTCTTCGGCGGCGGCATGGCCGCGCTCGGAAACGACGGAAAAAAGACCAAATCCGAAGAGCCGCTCAAGCCGGTGAAAAAGAGCGAAGACGAGCCGTAACCATCCGGGGAACATTTGCGCCGGACGGGCCACACTTCTTTCGTGAGATTCGGATTCGTCGGGCTCGCGGTGTGCGCGATGGCGTGTGGAGGGGCTGCGCCGAACGCGGTCGCGCGCGCGCCGCAAACGCGCGTGACGGTCGCCTCGCAAATCGTGACGCAAGAGCGCGACACGACCGAGCCCGAGCTCCTCGCGCGCGCCGAACGCGAGCTCCTCGCCGGCGAATATGCGGACGCGAAGCGCGACTTCGAGCTCCTGCTGAAATCCGATCCGTCGAAGGAAATTCTTCCGAAGGTGCTCTTCGATCTCGGCACCACGTACGAAGCGCTCGCGGACCGCGAGAGCGCGCGCAACGCGTACCACGTGCTCGCCAAGGAATTTCCCGAGCTCCCGCTCGCGCGCAACGCGCTCGTTCGTTGCGTCTGGCTCCACGCGTTTTTGGAAGAGTGGAAGGAGCTCGGTGAAACGGGCGACGCGCTCCTCGCGCGCACCGACTTGGATCTGCTCGATCAACTCGGCGGGCTCGGCGCGCGCGCGCTTTCACGCGCGGAGCTCGGCGACACCGAGCACGCGACGCGCGACATCGAGAAGGCGCTCGACGTGATGGAGGATCATCACATCGGCATGGTGGACAAGCTGCCGCCCGCGGGCGCGCAGATCAAATTCGCGTTGGGCGAAGCGCGTCGAATCGAGACCGAGCGCATCGCGTTGCAACCCGTCGGGAGCGATTTCGTCGCGAAGGTGTCCGCGCGTTGCCAAGGGCTCCTCGACGCGCAGCGCGCGTACGCGGACGCGATGCGCACGACCGACGCGCACTTCGCGATGATGAGCGGTTACAGGCTCGGCGAGATGTACCGAAAGCTCCACGCGGAGCTCATGACGATCCCACCCGACGGCTTCGCGAAGAACGAGCACCAGCGGCAAATCTTCTACGGCATCATGCACGTGCGCTACCGCGCGCTGCTCGACAAGGCGCTCATCATGCTCGACGCGACGCTCGACGTCGCCGACAAGCTCCACGATCAATCGGCGTGGGTCGAGCGCGGACGCGAGGCGAAGCGCCAGATGGAATCCGCGATCGCCGAAGAGAAGGCGACGCTCGCGAAATTCCCGTTCACCGAAGAGGAGCTCGAGAAGGCGCTCCGCATCATGCAGGAGAACGCGGAGAAGTCAGCGCACGCTACTGCGCGCTGAACGCGAGCGGTACGGACACGGTTGCCAACGTAGCGCATCGCGACAAGATGCATCGGATTCCGGCAGAAAACAGCGTGCCCGCGCGTCGGTCAGAAGCGTGGGTCGTTCTGGCTTTGGTTTTGCTTGCGGGTCGCGCCGCGCTGGGCTAGCCTTCGCCGCCCATCTTCGGGAACAGCCCATTCCCGCAGGTGAACTACGTCCACTCGCTGGCGTAGCTCAATGGCAGAGCACCTGTTTTGTAAACAGGTGGTTAGGGGTTCAAGTCCCCTCGTCAGCTCCGCCCTTTCTTCCTTGTCCGTAGAGTTGCGAAACCATCAACCAAGTTTTCCGGAGGGTTGCCCGAGCGGCCAAAGGGAGCAGACTGTAAATCTGCCGGCTTACGCCTTCGATGGTTCGAATCCATCACCCTCCACGGTCACCATGCGGGAGTAGCTCAGTTGGTAGAGCGTCAGCCTTCCAAGCTGAACGTCGCCGGTTCGAACCCGGTCTCCCGCTCCCCAACGATTGAGACGGATTCAAAAGACTGAAAGAGATTGCCCACCTAGCTCAGTGGTAGAGCACTTCCTTGGTAAGGAAGAGGTCACGGGTTCAAGCCCCGTGGTGGGCTCGAGCCCAAAAAGAGAGATCCTCAAATGGCGAAAGAAAAATTCGTACGCAGCAAGCCGCACGTGAACGTGGGAACGATCGGCCACATCGACCACGGGAAGACGACGCTGACCGCGGCGCTGGTGAAGGTT
>Ga0335078_10004874_pt1 | contig 19857 bp, 19 predicted proteins | sample Lox_Sample_32_FD_206711 | JGI IMG/M metagenome (GOLD analysis project Ga0335078, IMG submission 206711) | Soil microbial communities from Loxahatchee National Wildlife Refuge, Florida, United States - Lox_Sample_3.2 | ecosystem: Environmental > Terrestrial > Soil > Wetlands | place: USA... | reverse complement strand
GAATAAGAGACATTTACGGCCCGCAATATATGCGAGCGTGGCAGGGTTAGCGGCAATCACTGCCATTTTTCCCGCGACAGCGGCGCTCGCGCACCCGCTGCCCACCACCCGGCGGTCGCGGCGACTACCAAGATCGCGAACCGCTATGACGGTGTCGGTGGGGTTACTGGGCGTATGACACACGTTCACCCGGGTGGCCACCGATAAGGTGGTCAGGGTGAAGGGCAAGAAGGTCTCTAAGACCAGCCATCAGAAGTGGGTTGACTCCGCCTGGAATGGCGACGACCAGCTCAAGGGGGACGGCAACAGAACCGGCTAACCTTCCCGTCAGGGTGATCCTCCCTCCGCTGGAGGTTTTCCCCGACGGGAAGGCCGGCAAAGCGCCGCTATTGTGGTCAGGTCGGGGGTCCGGCCGGAGCGTAAATCGGGTTCGCTGCTAGCCGCGTCGCCCGCGTCGCCCGCGTCGCGCGGCGTGGCGCAGCTCGGCCTGGCGAGGGACCGGTGAACGCACGTGGACGACGGGGAGGCGCACTTATAGCGGAGATTTCGAGCAAGCTCGGCCACGCGGCGGTTGACCGGGGCCGCCGACCGCATCGGCGTCGGCGGGTGGTCGCGACCGCCGTGCTCGCTGTGCTTGTCGTGTTCGGCGCGGCTACGGCGCGTCTGTTCGTGTGGCCGGCCGAGGGAATGCCGCAGCACGTCAGCGCCATCGTGATGCTGGCCGGCCCGGGCGATCGGCTGGACAAGGCCCTGCAGCTTGCCACGGCACGGCGGGCGCCGATGCTTGTCGTGTCCCGGGGTCACGAGGGTTACGGCGGGGTGTGCCCGCCGAAGATCCCGGGCCTCACACTGATCTGCTTCGACCCGAGCCCGAGCACGACCCGCGGCGAGGCGCAGTACATCGACCGCCTCGCGCAGCGGTACCACTGGCGCTCGGTGGTCCTGGTAACCGCGCGTGCGCAGGACACCCGTGCGCGCATCCGGGTCGGGCGCTGCTATAGCGGCCAGACCTACGTGGTCACGGTGCCGCAGCCCTTGTCCGAGTGGCCCTATGAGATCGCCTATGAGTGGGGTGCGACGTTCAAGGCGCTATTCCTCCAGCGCGCCTGCTAGGGCGTAGGGAGTGTGCCGTGCCAGGCATTAGCTGATCTTAGCCGCGACGATCACGCCGGGCGGCAGCGGTTCCGCGTAAAGCAACTCTACGAGCGCCGAGTGGTTTTTCAGCATCTGCCGCTGGTTGACGTAACCCTTGTCGGTGATCTCCCCGGCGTCCAGATCCGCCGGGCGCGAAATCACGGCGAGACGCTCGATCCGCGACGCGGCGCCTGCGGTGCCATTGTGGTCGGCCAGCGCCTCGGCAATCGTCCTGTGCAGGTTTTCGTGCACGATCAGCTCGCCGTCGGCGCTGATGTCCTCGCCGAGCAGCGTGCGCGCCTCGGCCAAGTTCAACCACGCCAGCGCGCACAGGTAATCGCGGTGCTCGCCAGCGATCACCGCGTCGGACAGGACCCGTATGTTGGACAGCAGTGCGGTACGCACGGCACCGACGCGGACGAACGTTCCGGTGCCGAGCTTGAAGTCCTCGGCGATCCGGCCGCGGAACACCAGCCCGGCGTTCAGATCGGCGGGGTCGGCGAGCGTGCCAGCATCACCGGTGCGGTAGAAGCCTTCCTCGTCGAACGCCGACTCGGTCAGGTCCGGCCGCTCGAAGTAGCCGGGCGTGACTATCGGGCCCTTCACCCGGATCTCGTAGGCTCCTTCGGCCGGGGCGAGCTTCACCTCGGTGCCGGGCAGCGGCGCACCGATGTTCCTCGCGTCGGTGTAATCGAAGTTCGCCGTCGTCACGGCGGGAGCGGTCTCGGTCGTGCCCCACGAGCCGGTGACCGGGACCTCGCGGTCGGTAGCCTTCGCGGCTAGCTCGCCGAGCCGGTCGCGCAGGCCGCCCGGTAGCGCCGCCGCGGCATTGAAAAGCAGCCGAAGCCTGGCGAAGAACGTGCGCGCGAACTCCGGGTCCGCCTCGAGCGCGGGGACGAGCTGCGCGTAACCCGAGGGGACGTTGAAGTAAATCGTTGGCGCCACCTCCATGAGGTTCGCGATCATCTGCGGGAACGAGTCCGGGGTCGGACGCCCGACGTCAACGTAAAGCGTGGCGCCTGAGGTCAGCACCATGCCCAGGTTGTGGTTACCGCCGAAGGTATGACTCCACGGCAGCCAGTCGACGATCACTGGCCGCTCGGCGGCAAGGAACGGCCACGCCTGGCGCATCATCTGCTGGTCGGCCGCCCACATCCGGTGCGTATTCAGCACGCCCTTCGGGATACCTGTTGAGCCGGAAGTAAACAAGATCTTCGCGATCATGTCCGTATCCAACGCGGCGAACGCGTCCGCGACCTGCCGACGTGGTCTCGTCGCCTCAAGATCGGCCAGTCGGCCGGCACCGTCTCGGCTGCCCATCGCTACGAACGCCGGGACGTCTCCAAGCGCGTCAAGGGCCGGCCCGAAGGACTCCGCATCCTCGGCGAAGACGGCGCCCGGATGGATCAGTTCGGCGATCAACCTGATGCGGGCGTGGTCGCGGCTCTGCAATGAGTAGGCCACGCTGATCGGTGCCACCGGAATGCCCGCGGTCATCGCGCCGAGCATCACAAGCAAGTGGTCGACGCTGTTGCCAGACAGCACAAGCAGCGGCCTGTCGGGGCCCAGGCCACGGTCCAGCAGGCCCTGGCCGATCGCCTCGGCCGTGGCGACCGCCTCACCATAGCTGCAGCTGCGCCACGGCCCTGCTGGGGTGCGCTCGGCGACGAGCGTATGATCCGGGCTGGCCGCTGCCCACGCCCGCATGCTGTGCACGACAGTGGGCGGGTAGTCGCGCAACGGGTCGGTGGAACGCAGCAGCACACAGCCGTCCGCCCGCTCCCACCCGGTGATACTTGGCCGCGCGAACAGCGGTGCGTCAGTTTGGGCAGCAGTCATTACCTCTCCCGCCTTCGCCCTCGGTCAACCGAGCGACCAAGATGTCATCATTCGACTGATATTGAATGTTTTGTAGCGTATTCGTAGCATTCATTCCGGAGCGGCACAAGGTCGGCTGCGGCGGCTCACGCGAGGTGGACGTAGTCGTAGTCGAAGGCCTTGCCGTTGATCCCGTTGCGCGGCGGCGCGATCCAGGCGGCGATCTTGCCGCGTTCGTGCACCGGCTGCATCAGCGAACGGACATGGGTCTTGTCGACGGCGCTGGGCAGCCATTCATCCTTGCGGCGCTGCCATTCGGCCGCCGGGATGCGCTCGCCTTCCGGGGTGACGTCGATGCCGGCGAACGCGCCGACCTTGCGGTTGAAGGCGACGTGCGGCAGCCGCAGCCGTTGCGGCAGGTCGGCGCCCGCAAGGATGCGATTCCACCGGTTGACGCCGTTCTGGCAGTCGGAGATGTACTCACGGCGCAGATCGGTGTTGAGGCCGACGAGCGCCGCGACCTCGGTCTGCCCGATCTGCCCGTCGTCGGTGAGGGATTCCACCATGATCGACTCGCTGGTGAGCTTGTGGTCGTCGCGGCGCCGTTCCTCTGACCAGCGGCCCTTAAGCCCTGCGGTGAAGTAGTTGGCCACGTTCGTCGACGTCTCGCCGCCGAACAGGTCAAGTGACACGGTGTAGTGGAAGTTCAGGTACTTCTGGATCACATCAAGCGGGATTCCGCCCCGCGGGGCAACTTCGTCGCTGTCGTGCTCGGTCATCAGCTGCGCTGTGCGCTCGACGACGCGGTCGATGCCGGTGGTACCGACGAACATGTGATGCGCCTCTTCCTTGAGCATGAACTCGCAGGTGCGCGACAGCGGGTCGAAGCCGGACTCCTTGAGCGTGCCGAGCTGGTACTTGCCGTCCCGGTCCGTGAAGTACGTGAACATGAAGAACGACAGCCAGTCCGGAGTTTCCTCGTTGAACGCGCCGAGGATGCGCGGCGCGTCCTCGCTGCCGGAGTGGCGGTGCAGCAGCTCCTCGGCCTCCGAGCGCCCCTCGCGGCCGAAGTACGCGTGCAGCAGGTACACCATCGCCCACAGGTGCCGCCCCTCCTCGACGTTCACCTGGAACAGGTTGCGCAGGTCGTACAGGCTCGGCGCGGTGGCGCCCAGGTTGCGCTGCTGTTCTACCGAGGCGGGCTCGGTGTCACCCTGGATGACGATCAGGCGCTGCAGATCCGCGCGGTACTCGCCGGGCAGCTTCTGCCAGGCCGGCTCGCCCTTGTGCTCGCCGAACGCGATGCGCCGGTCGGGATTGCGCTCGGCGAGAAAGATGCCCCAGCGGTAGTCGTGCATGGCGACGTGCCCGAAATGGGCCCATCCCTCGCGGCCGACGTTGACCGCGGTACGCAGATAGACGTCCTGAGTCGGCAGCGTCGGGCCCATGGACTCCCACCACGACAAGAAGTTCGGCTGCCACGATTCAAGCGCCCGCTGCAGCCGCCGGTCCTCGCCCAGATCGACGTTGTTCGGGATCTTCTCGGTGTAATCAGCGGTGGTCGTCACGGCTCAGACTCGCTTCCGGTCGAAGTGGGCACGTTGCCCGGTGCCGAATTTGCGCAGCGCGCCGTCCGGGCCGGACGCGTTGGGCCTATTGAAAATCCAGTTCTGCCATGCCGTCAGCCGGCCGAAGATCTTCGTCTCCATCGTCTCCGGGCCAGCGAAGCGGTAGTTCGCCTCCAGCCCGCTGAGCGCATCGGGGCTGAAACTGGCCCGCTCCTCCACCGCGATACGGACCTCCTCGTCCCAGTCGATGTCGTCGGGTGCGAACGTGACCAGGCCGAGTTGGTCGGCGGCATCGGCCTCGAGCGGCTTGCCGACGCGATCGTGCGCCGCGGTCAGTTGCGTGTCGTCATCGAGAAAGCGGGTCTGCAGCCGGGTCAGTCCGTTGCCCATCGGCAGCGGGCCCATGTTGATCTCCCCAAGGGTGACCACAGCAGGTGCCCCGTCCGGGTCAATTTCCTCGAAAACCCCGGACAGCATGTAGGAGCGGTCGGCGGCAAGGGCGAGCTCGAGCAGCGATCCGGCGAAGCAACTGCCCGGCTCGATCAGCGCGATGATGCTGCGGCTTGTCACGTCCAGGCGCTTCAGCGTGCGCTTGAGGTAGTGCACGATCTCGTTGACGAGCCAGTGGTCCCCGTTGTCGAGCAGCAGCTGATCGTAGGCAAGTAGCCGCTCCGGGTCGCCGGCGGTCTTGACGACCCAGGTGCCGAGTTCGAGTTCGTTGGTACGCAGGTCGAGGATCAGGTCATCGAGCGCGCGGGTCACCGCGAGCGTCCAGAAAGCAGCTCCCTGCTCGCACATCTGCGTCACATCCGCTGGCGCGTCCTGCTCCGGACCGGTGACGGTGATGGTCGCTACGCCCGCTGCCCGGTCCAGCTCCGCGGTCAGGTGCGGGTAGCCGATCCGGTCGTCGTCGCGCTCCTTGGCCAGCGGGAACAGCGTGATCCCTGATGCGCCGGACGGGCGGTCCGAACCGGCCGCGAGCCCGGCGGCGCGCGCCGCAACGGTCTCGTCCCATTTCGGCCGCGGGACGACCTCGTCGACCAGCTTCCACTGCACCGCCTTCTGCCCGCCCAGCCCTTCTGACCTGGTGGCGAAGTAGTCGGCCAGGTCGCGGCGGACATGCCGTTTATCCACCACCCGGGTCAGGCCGCCCGTGCCCGGCAGCACCCCGAGCAGCGGCAGTTCGGGAAGGGATACCGCCGAGGAGCGGTCATCGACGAGCATGATGTGCTCGCATGCCAGGGCCAGCTCGTACCCGCCGCCCGAGGCGGTGCCGTTCAGCGCGGCCAGGTACACCTGTCCGGAGTTCGCTGACGCGTCCTCCATGCCGTTGCGCGTCTCATTGGTGAACTTGCAGAAGTTCACCTTCCACGCATGCGGCGACACGGCCAGCATCCGGATATTCGCGCCAGCGCTGAAGATCTTCTCCTTGCCACTCGTCAGCACGATGGCGCGCACCTCGGGGTGCTCGAACCGCAGTCGCTGCATCGCGTCATAAAGCTCGATGTCCACACCCAGGTCGTAGGAGTTCATCTTCAGCTCGTAGCCGTCGCGCAGCCCGGCGTGCTCGTCCACGTCCATCGCCAGCGTCGCGACCGAGCCGTCGAAGGTGAGTTTCCAGTGCCGGTAGCCGCCCGGCTCGACCTGGAAGCTGACCGGCTCGCCGCGGTCGCGTGCCGCCGCCCCTTGCGCCTCCTGCACAGCATCGGTTGCAAGGTCTCCTGCAGCTGCCGTCATCCCGTGGACCCCTCCTGTGCGCAGACTCTTTTGCGCGAACTCACCTAGTAGCCAGATTCTACACAAATGTCTTGCTCAGTAAAGTATCTGTAGCATATTGTCTGCTGGACACCACGCCGCCGAGATCAAGCGCCGTGGCTGGGGATGCGGCAGGATCGGGATACCGCGCGGTCCCGGCCTGCTATCCGGTCCGTCTCGCGCTACGGTCTTCGCGCTACGGGTTTCGCGCTACGGAAGGTGCCATGCCGAGCAACAGACGGCCGGGGGCAGCGGCGACGTACCCGGCATCGATGCCGGCACCGACGCTGTCGCGGCGGGAAGCCGCAGGCGCGCCGAGCGCGCGCGGACTGCTGTTTACCCTGCTCGGCGAGTTCGTGCTGACCGGCGGCGGTGCCGCCTGGACGTCGGCGGTGATCGCCGCATTCGCACGGCTCGGGGTCGAGGAGAAGGCGACCAGGCAGGCGCTGATGCGCACGGCCGGTGCGGGCTGGCTGTGTGCGGAGAAGTCCGGCCGCCGTACCCGCTGGCATCTCACCGATGCGGCACGCCGGCTGCTGACCGACGGCGCCGAGCGCATCTACTCCTTCACCGGGCCGACGGACAACTGGGATGGGCGCTGGCTGCTCGTGGCGGCGCGCATTCCTGACAGTGACAGGAGCGCACGCGATGTCGTGCGCAACCGGCTCAGCTGGGCGGGTTTCGGTTCCCTGGGCCCATGCCTGTGGATCAGCACGCATCCGGAACGGGAAGTCGAAGTCACGCAGGTACTGCGCGAGGTAGGCATCGCGGACGACACCCACATGTTCGTCGCGACCAGATCCGGCCTTGCCGACGTGCGCGCCATGGTGAGCGCGGCGTGGGACCTTGCCGCGATCGAAAGGGAGTATTGGCAGTTCATTGACGAGTTCGGCAGCCGCGACCGTGGCGACGTTCTCGCGCAGCAAGTCGAGTTGGTGCACGCCTGGCGCAGGTTCCCCGCCATCGACCCGGCGCTGCCCCGCGAACTGCTGCCGGCCCGGTGGAGCGGCCTCGAGGCGGCCCGGCTTTTCGCCGACAGGCACGAGCGCTGGTCCGCGGAGGCGCGGATCGAATGGAAGCGCCTCAACGACGCCGGATAGGGCCATGTTGGTCTGATTCGCACGCACAAGCCGACGTGCGAGGTCGGCTGTGAGCGGGCCCTGCCGGGCCGGGCCAACTGGCCGGACGCACCAGAAGGCCGTTGAAGGCGACGGCCACGACCATGTCCGCGAGGTCGGCGCCGCTTGTGCTGCCGCCCGGCTGGTACCACTCGATAAGAGAGTTGATCATGCCGAACAGCAGTCGTCCGGCGATGGCCGGGTCGATGTCGGACGGCAGATCGCCGTCCGCGGCGGCCTCGGTGACCAGCTCGGTCACGATGTGGTCGAAGGCACGGCGCCGCGCCAGCGCATCGCGCTCCACCTTTGTGTTGCCCCGTACCCGCAGCAGCAGCGTGACGAAGGGGAGCTGCTCCGCAAGCAACATGACACTGGCCCGCACGAGGTGCTCGAGGCGCTGGACCGCGCGGCCGTCGAATGATCCGAGCTGGTCAACCGCGGCGAAAAGGCCGTCGAGCGCCCTGTCGACGGCCAGACGCAGCAGCGCTTCCTTGCCTGTCACGTGGTGATAGATGGCGGACTTGGTGATGCCGAGTTTGCGGGCGAGGTCCTCCATGCTGGTGCCGTCGTAGCCACGTTCGTCGAACAGCTCAGCCGCTACCTGGAGCAGGGATTCGAGGTCGTAGCCCGGCCGGCCGCGTCTGGCGGGACCGGTCGGGCGCGGCGCGGTCATGGCCCGAGTATCGCAGCGCGCCGTCCCCTTGCCCGCCTGGTCGGCCGCGCGACGCGTCGGCGCGGGCGAACATTCCGGCACCTGCTCCGCGTGCACGTTCCAGCCTCCTCGCCCAAACAGAAGAACCGCTCCTGCGGCTATCTTCAGCCACGCAGGCACGCTACCATGCAATTACTGACCGAACGGTCAGTAATTCGCCCGCAACGGCTTCCAAGGAGGTCAGCCCGCATGAGTACGCTGCGCAGTTACGTCTCGGGCCGGTGGCAAACGCCGGACGACGAAGGCAGGCCGCTGCACGACGCCGCAACGGGCGCGGAGGTCGCGCGGATCTCCTCGGCCGGCATCGACATGGCCGCCGCCCTCGATCACGGCCGCTGCGTCGGCGGCCCCGCCCTGCGCGGGCTCACCTTCCACCAGCGGGCCGCACTGCTGAAGTCGCTGGGATCTTACCTTCGCGAGCAGCGCGACGACCTGTACGCACTGAGCACGAGGACAGGTGCGACCCTCGGGGACTCGAAATTCGATGTGGACGGCGGCATCGGCGTCCTGGCCGCCTACGCGAGCAAGGGCACCAGGGAACTGCCTAACGATACCGTCTATGTCGAAGGCAACGTCGAGCCGTTGGGCCGGGGCGGGACGTTCGTCGGTCAGCACATCTGCACGTCGCTGCGTGGTGTGGCGGTCCAGATCAACGCGTTCAACTTCCCCGTGTGGGGTCCGCTGGAGAAGTTCGCGCCCGCCTTCCTGGCCGGCGTACCAAGCCTGGTGAAGCCGGCCAGCCAGACGGCCTATCTCACCGCTCGCCTGGTCGAGCTGATCGTGGAATCCGGGCTGCTGCCGACGGGTTCTTTGCAGCTGATCTGCGGAAGCACCGGCGCGCTGCTCGACCATCTGACCAGCCAGGACCTTGTCTCGTTCACCGGCTCCGCCGCCACCGCCACCAAGCTGCGCGCGCACCCCGCCATCGTGCGCAACTCGGTCCGATTCAATGCTGAGGCCGACTCGCTGAACATGTCCGTCCTTGGCCCCGACGCCGGGCCCGGGACCGCGGAATTCGACCTGTACGTCAAGCAGCTTGTCACCGAGATGACGGTGAAAGCGGGGCAGAAGTGCACCGCCATCAGGCGCGCGTTCGTGCCTGCCGGGTTGATGGGCGACGTCGCCGCCGCGGCGGGTGAGCGGCTGGCGAAGGTGACTGTTGGCAACCCGGCCAACCCAGCCGTGCGGATGGGACCGCTGGCCAGCCTCGAGCAGCGGGAGGAGGTCCGGCGGTCGCTGAAGGCCCTGCTCAGTGCCGGACAGATCGTCTACGGCGACCCCGAGCGCGTGGCGGTCGTGGACGCGGATGCCGAGCGTGGCGCGTTCGTCTCGCCCGTGCTGCTGCGCGGCGACGATCCGGACCGGGCGGAGCCGCATGAGGTGGAGGCGTTCGGGCCGGTGTCGACCTTGCTGCCCTACACGTCCGCGGAGCAGGTGATCAGGCTAGCGGCGCGCGGCGACGGCAGCCTCGCTGGGTCGGTAGTGACCGGTGATGCAGCCTTTGCCCGCGACATCGTGCTGGGCGTCGCGCCCTGGCACGGCAGGCTGCTTGTGCTCGATGCGGAGGACGCGAAGGAGTCGACCGGGCACGGCTCACCGCTGCCCGCGCTTGTGCATGGCGGGCCCGGCCGCGCTGGTGGAGGCGAGGAGCTTGGTGGTATCCGTAGCGTGCTGCACCACATGCAACGCACCGCCGTGCAGGGCAGTCCGACGGTACTCGGCACGGTCACGGGCCGCTGGGTGCCAGGCGGCCGGCGAGGTGATACGTCCGTGCACCCGTTCCGCAAGTCGCTGGCCGAGCTCAAGGTGGGCGACACGGTCGTCGCGGGGCCGCGCATGGTCACCCGCACGGACGTGGACCACTTCGCCGAGTTCACCGGCGACAGCTTTTACGCGCACACCGATGAGGCCGCGGCTGCGGCAAATCCGCTGTTCGGCGGGATCGTCGCGCACGGCTACCTGATCCTTTCCTTCGCAGCCGGGTTGTTCGTATCACCCGAGCCTGGACCGGTGCTTGCCAACTACGGCCTGGAGAACCTGCGCTTCGTAACCCCGGTCAAGCCGGGGGATGAGCTGACCGTGACGCTGACCGCCAAGCAGATCACGCCGCGGGAGAGCGCCGACTACGGCGAAGTTCGCTGGGACGTCAACGTGACCAATCAGAATCAGGACCCGGTGGCCAGGTACGACTTGCTGACCATGGTGTCCAAGGAGCCGAGGTCATGACAACGCTCCCATCGGCCAAAAACAGCCGAAGCGGCCAAAGCGGCCAGGACAGCCAGCGCCGACGCGATAGCCAGCGCGGCCAGGACAGCCAGCGCCGACGCGATAGCCAGCGCGGCCAGGACAGCCAGCGCGGCCAGGACAGCCAGCGCGGCCAGGACCCGGCGCAGCACTTCCAGCGCACGATCGAGCAGGGTCAGCGGGTCGAGCCGCGGGACTGGATGCCCGATGGCTACCGCAAGACGCTGGTCAGGCAGATCGCGCAGCATGCGCACTCGGAGATCATCGGGATGCAGCCCGAAGGCAACTGGATCACCCGCGCGCCCTCACTGCGCCGCAAGGCGATCCTGCTCGCGAAGGTGCAGGACGAGGCGGGGCACGGGCTGTACCTGTACGCCGCTACGGAAACCCTCGGCGTGGACCGGGCCGACCTGACCGAGTGGCTGCTCAACGGCAAGCAGAAGTACTCGTCGATCTTCAACTACCCGACGCCCAGTTTCGCGGATGTCGGTGTCATCGGCTGGCTTGTGGACGGCTCCGCGATCTGCAACCAGGTCCCGCTGTGCCGCAGCTCCTACGGACCGTACGCCCGCGCGATGATCCGAATCTGCAAGGAGGAGACATTCCACCAGCGGCAGGGCTACGAGCTGCTGATGACGATGATGCGTGGCACCGACGCCCAGCGGGCGATGGTGCAGGATGCGGTGGACCGGTGGTGGTGGCCGTCGCTGATGATGTTCGGCCCGCCCGACGACGCGTCGCCCAACTCCGCGCGCTCCATCGCCTGGAAAATCAAGCAGCACACCAACGACGACCTCCGGCAGCGGTTTGTCGACATGGCCGTGCCGCAGGCGCAGGCCCTGGGCGTGGCGCTGCCCGACCCGGAGCTCAAGTGGAACGCTGAGCGCGGCCACTACGACTTCGGACCGGTCGACTGGGGCGAATTCAACCGCGTCGTCGGCGGCAACGGGCCGTGCAACACCCAGCGCATCGCCCAGCGCCGCAAGGCGCACGACGAAGGGGCGTGGGTGCGCGAGGCGGCGACAGCTTACGCGGCGAAACAATCCGCGAGAAGGGCGGCTGCGGCATGAGTGACGTGACGCCAAGGCCGGTGACCGGTGACTGGCCACTTTTCGAGGTGTTCGTGCGCAGCAGGCGGGGACTGAACCACGTACATGTCGGTTCGCTGCACGCCAGCGACGCGGAGATGGCCCTGCACAACGCCCGTGATCTCTACACCCGCCGCAACGAGGGCGTGAGCATCTGGGTCGTCAGATCCGCCGACATCACCGCGTCAAGCCCGGACGAGAAGGACCCTTTCTTCGCACCCGCCGGTGACAAGGTCTACAGGCACCCGACTTTCTACCAGATCCCCGACGACATCCCGAACATGTGAGTGACCTAATGTCCATTAACAGCGTCGGCGAGACCAGCGCCGCCGAGACCAGCGCCGCGGAAGCGGGAACCGACGATGCGGGCGCCGCCGCGGACTCAAGGTGGGCGTTCGGCACTGGGTTCGAAGACCCGCTGGCTGGCATCGACACATCGGTTCCTGACGACGTGGATCGCGACGCCTTGGCCAGCTACTGCCTGATGCTGGGCGACGATGCGCTCGTCATGTCGCACCGGCTGCAGGAATGGTGCACCAACGCCCCCGAGCTTGAGGACGAGATGGCGATCGCCAACATAGCGCTCGACCTGCTCGGCCAGGCCCGGCTGCTCCTCGCCAGGGCGGGAAAGGCCGACGGTAGCGGTCGCGGCGAAGACGACTACGCGTTCTTCCGCGCCGAGCATGAGTTCCGCAACGTGCGGCTGGTTGAAATCAAGCGGGGCGACTTCGGCGATCTGATCGCGCAGCTTCTGGTGTTCGCCATCTGGCGGCTCGCGCTATTGCAGCGCCTGCTGACCTCACGCGACCCCGTGCTCGCCGCGATCGCGGCGAAGGGCGTCAAAGAAGTCACCTACCACAGGGACTACGCCGCCCAGTGGGCCGTCCGCCTTGGTGACGGCACCGCCTACTCGCATCAGCGGATGCGGGCGGGGCTAGCCTCGATCTGGCCAATGGTCGATGAACTGTTCGCCGCACACGAGGTGGAGCGGACCATGACGGAGGCTGGCGTCGGGGTCGACCCGGCGGAGCTGCGCGACGAGTTCGACGACGTGCTTTCGCAGGTCCTGTCGGCCGCCACCCTCGAGCGGCCCGATGTGTCACCGCTGGCCGGGGTATCCGGCCGGACGGGGCGGCACGGATTGCACACCGAGGCGATGGGCTATGTGCTCGCAGAACTGCAGAGCGTACCCCGCGCGCACCCGGAGGCGAGATGGTGACGATGCTGGCCGAAGCGAGGGCTGTGGCGCGGACCGTCACCGACCCCGAACTGCCGCTGCTCACGCTGGCCGATCTCGGCGTGCTGCGCGAGGTATCAGAAGAGGACGGAAAGGTGATCGTGTCGATCACGCCGACCTATATCGGGTGCCCCGCCATGGACACCATGCGCGACGACCTCGTGCACGCGCTCCAGAACGCGGGCTACCGCGACGTCGAGGTACGTACCGTGCTGCGGCCGCCGTGGAGCAGTGACTGGATCAGCGAGGACGGCAAGCGCAAGCTCGCTGCGGCTGGAATAGCGCCGCCGGGCGCGGCCACGCGGCGCGCCGGCGGCCAGGTTCCGCTGACCCTCGCCCCGCCAGTGCGCCGGGTGCGGTGCCCACGCTGCGGCTCGGCCGACACCGAGGAGGTGTCCAGGTTCGGCGCCACCGCGTGCAAGGCACTGCACAGGTGCCGTGCCTGCCGCGAGCCATTCGAGCACGTCAAGGAGATCTGACGTGACGGTGAGCACGAGATACCTGAGCACGGGGCCGTTGCCTATGGACTCACTGAGCACCCTGAGCACGCAGACCCTGAGCGCGTCCACGCGCACGCGGTCCAGGCCGCGTCTGGAATTCCATCCGCTGACCGTGGCCGCGGTCTCTCACCTCTGTGACGATGCCGTGGCGGTTACCTTTCGCGTACCACCGCACCTCAGGGAAGCCTACGCCTTTCGCGCGGGCCAGTCGCTGACGCTGCGGCGCACGATCGAGGGCAAAGAAGATCGCCGATCGTACTCCATCTGCGCACCTGAGGGCGCCGCGCCGCGCATCGGGGTCCGGGTGATACCTGGCGGGACGTTCTCCACCTGGCTGGTGCGGCAGGTGCGCCCCGGCGACGAGATCGAGGTCGGGACGCCCACCGGTAGCTTCACCCCCGATACCGCGAGAGCGGGACATCACGTGCTCATCGCGGCCGGATCGGGAATCACGCCGATACTTTCCATTGCGGCTACCGTGCTGCGGAATCCGGCATCGACCGTAACGCTCATCTATGGGAACCGGCGCACCAGCACTGTCATGTTCGCCGAGGAACTCGCGGACCTGAAGAACCGCTATCCGGCTCGGCTTGGCCTGCTGCACGTGCTCTCCAGGGAGCCGCAGCAGGCCGAGCTTTTCACCGGCCGGCTAGACGCGGCGAAGCTGAGCGCGCTGCTCGCGCTGCTTCCCGACATCAAGCAGGTGGACCACTGGTGGCTGTGCGGACCGTTCGGCATGGTCACCGACGCGCACGACGTGTTGCAGCATGCCGGTGTCGGCGCCGAGCGGATCCACCAGGAGTTGTTCTACGTCGACGAACTTCCACCACCCCCGGTCCGCCACGAGGACGCACTGATCGAGGGCGCAACCAGCGAGGTGACGGTTGTCCTCGACGGCCGCTCCACCACGGTCACCGTGCCGCGCAGCACCCCGGTCCTCGACGGCGCCCAGCGTTCGCGGCCTGACCTGCCGTTCGCCTGCAAGGGCGGGGTGTGCGGCACCTGCAGGGCCAGGGTGACACAGGGCGAGGTCGAGATGCGGCGCAACTTCGCGCTCGAAAAGTCCGAACTCGACGCGGGCTTCGTCCTCACCTGTCAATCCACGCCGCTGTCGGAGCGGGTCACCGTCGATTACGACGCCTGAGTCGGAAGCGGTGAATCTACCGCGCAGCCGTTCAGGAGAACTACCGGTGTGCGCTGAGGACGTCGGCGAGGTCGAATTTGACGGGTTCGTCAAGCTGCTCGTAGGTGCATGAGCTGGGGTCACGATCGGGTCGCCAGCGAACGAACTGTGCGGTGTGGCGGAACCTCACGCCTTCCATATGCTCGTAGCGGACCTCGACGACGCGCTCGGGGCGGAGCGGGGTGAACGATAGGTCCTTGCCCGCGGCCCACCGGCTTCCTTCTGCGTTACGTGGCGTCCTGGTGCCCTCCGCCTGCTTGGCCCACGCCCACGGGTGGTCATCGAACCTGGTGACCAGAGGCTGCATCTCCGCGAACAGTTCCTTGCGACGCTCCATCGGGAACGCACCGATCACGCCGACGCTGGCCAATATGCCGTCGTCGGTGTAGAGACCAAGGAGAAGCGATCCGATCCGGTCCGCGCCGCTCTTGTGCAGCCGGTAGCCGGCCAGCACGCAGTCGGCGGTCCGTTCATGCTTCACCTTGAACATGGTCCGCTTATCCGGCTGGTACAACCCGTCGAGGGGCTTGGCGATGATGCCATCGAGCCCGGCGCCCTCGAACTGGTGGAACCACTGCTCGGCCACGGCGGCGTCGGTCGTGGCCGCAGTGACGTGAATGGGGGGCGCCGCGGCGGACAGCGCGTCCACGAGTGCGGCTCTCCGCTCGGCGAACGGGCGCTTGGTGTGGTCGCTATCGCCGAGCGCGAGCAGGTCGAACGCCACGAAACGCGCCGGCGTCTGCGCAGCCAGCATCTTCACCCGGCTGGCGGCGGGATGGATGCGTTGCTGCAGCAGCTCGAAGTCCAGCCGGTCGCCTGCGGAGCCAATGACGATGATTTCCCCGTCGATCACGGAGCGCTCAGGCAGGTTCGCGCGCACCGCCTCGACCAGTTCAGGAAAGTAGCGAGTCATCGGCTTCTCGTTACGGCTGCCGATCTCGACCTCATCGCGGTCGCGGAAAATTATGGATCTAAAGCCGTCCCATTTCGGTTCGAAGCTCATGGCGCCGCGTGGAATCTGCTTGACGGGTTTCGCCAACATCGGTGGCACGGGTGGCATGACCGGGAGTCGCATCTGCCCATTGTGACCGACCCGAGCAGTGCGGCATGTCATGGCGCGGTCCCGGCTCAGGTAGTGTTGCCGTCTCTGAGCGCCCATCGGCATCCCGAAAGGCTCTCATGTCGGTCTCCCCGTCACCTCGCCAACGATCGGTCATCATCACCAGGCTCCGGGCCGCCGGCTGTGTCTTCGCCGAGGACGAGGCGCGGTTGCTCGTCTCCGCTGCACAGACGCCGGCCGACCTCGCCGGAATGGTGGACCGGCGAGCCGCGGGCCTGCCCCTCGAACAGGTCATCGGCTGGGCGGAGTTCTGTGGCCTGCGGATTGCCCTGGACCCCGGAGTCTTCGTACCCCGCCGCCGCACCGAGTTCCTCGTCCGCCAGGCCGCCGCGCTCGCCCCGCCACGAGCTGTCCTCGTCGACCTGTGCTGCGGCTCGGGCGCCGTGGGCGCCGCGCTGGCTGCGGCCCTGGATCGGGCCGAGTTGTATGCCGTCGATATCGACCCCGCCGCGGCGGCGTGCGCGCGCCGCAACGTCGCCGCTACCGGTGGTCAGGTGTATGACGGTGATCTCTACGAACCGCTGCCCGCTACCCTGCGGGGCCGCATCGACATTCTGGTTGCCAACGCACCGTACGTGCCCACCGAAGATGTCGGGCTGATGCCCGCTGAGGCCCGCCTGCACGAGCCGCGGGTGGCGCTCGACGGTGGCCAGGACGGGCTCGACATCCAGCGACTGGTGATCGCAGCGGCGCCACTATGGCTCGCACCGGGCGGCCATCTCCTTGTCGAGACTAGTGCGCGCCAGGCGGCGCAGACCGTCGAAAGCGTGGCCCGTTGCGGGCTGGTCCCGCGGGTGTCCTGTTCCGAGGAGCTGAACGCCACCGTCGTCATCGGCAACAGGCCCGCCCTCGACGGTGGACCGTGAGGCGAGCCCTGAGGGTGGACCGTGAGGCGAGCCTCTAGATTGCTTTTCTCCGAGGAGGACGCTAACGGCAGTTGAAGATCGCCATCGATTGGGGACGCTATGGCGAGCTTTTCGACCTCGACGCTAATACAGGCCGGCTGACGCTCAAGCATTCGCACCGCCCGCACGGCCGCTGAGATGAGAGCCCGCCCCCGCGGCTGGCGGATCCACCGCGCGGCCGTTAAGATCAACGTTCCCAAACGGCAGCTGCGGATGCGCCATCCATTGGTGCGGGGGGATCCCTGGGCCGTCCCCGGGGCGCGTCAGCCGACGTCACGGCGCAGCAGGTCTTCGGCTGTCTCGCGGCGGATCAGCGGCCAGGCGCGCCCCTCATGCACGGCGATGACGGGTGGCCTGGTGAAGAGGTTGTAGTTGGACGCCATCGCGTGGTGGTAGGCGCCTGTGCCGGGCATGGCGAGCAGATCGCCCGGGCGGATGTCAGCGGGCAGGTGCGCGTCGCGCACCAGCACGTCCCCTGCCTCGCAGTGTCGGCCGACGACGGTCATCGGTTCGGTCTCGGCACTGCCGCGAGCTGCGACCCGCTCGATGGTGTAGCGACTGCCGTACAGCGCGGGCCGCGGGTTGTCGCTCATGCCGCCGTCCACAACGACGTAGGTTCGTGCGCCGTGTTTAACGGTAAGCACCCGATACAGCGTCACCCCGGCGGAGCCAACGATCGCGCGGCCTGGTTCGACGGTGAGGCGCGGCATGGCGATGCCATGGGCGGCGCATTCCTGCCCGACCGCGCGGGTGATCCGCTCCGCGAAGGCGGTGATGTCCAGGCCCTGTTCGCCGGGCAGGTAGGGCACCGCGTGGCCGCCGCCGAGGTTTAGCTCGGGCAGGCCCCCAAACCCGGCCATAAAGGCGACCAGGCGGCGGGCGGCCGTCTCGAAGCCGTCCAGGCCGCTGATCTGCGATCCGATGTGGCAATGCAGGCCGGTCAATGCCAAAGACGGCTGACCAAGAACGCGGCGAACGATGTCATCCGCGGCGCCGGCGGCGATCGACAGGCCGAACTGCTGGTCTTCGGTGCCGGTGGTCACCGCCCGATGCGAATGGGCGTCAACGCCCGGCGTGACCCTTACCAGGATCTTCTGGCGCCGGTCGGCAAGCGCGGCGAGCCGCGCGACCTCCACGGGGGAGTCGAGGACGATCCGGCCGACTCCATAGTCAAGCGCCGCGGACAGTTCCTGCGGTGTCTTGCCGTTGCCATGCAGCAGAATGCGCCCGGCGGGGAAACCGGCCGCCGCGGCGACGACGAGTTCGCCCGCTGAGCAGACGTCGAGGGATAGATGTTCCTCGGCGATCCAGCGCGCCATCGCGCGGCACCAGAACGCTTTGGCGGCGTAGGCCACCTCGTGCGGCGCGATGGCCTTGCTGTACTCATGGCAGCGGAACCGTATGTGCTCGACGTCAAGCACGTAGGCCGGGGTACCGAAACGTTCAGCGATCGCGGTCAAACCGACACCACCGACCGACAGACCCTGGTGGGCGGTGAGCGGCCAGATATTCATCACGCCTCCAAGCAGACGCGGTGCAGGACGAGGGTGGTCGAGGTCGTGCCACCGGCGTCGCGGAGTTCCGTCACCGCGGCGCCCAGGTTGGCGAGGCTCCGGCAAGAGAGCCGCACCTCGAAGTCGCAGTCGCCGGCCAGCCGCCACGCCTCACTGACGGCGGCAGCGGCGCGCAGGTGCGCCTCGAAGCCACCCGGCTCCACGCCGGGTCTCAGCTGCACGCGTACGAGCGCCTCAAGCGCGCCGACGTCACTCACCGCGCGCATGTGAAGGGTTTCACAAAGTAGGGCTTCACAAAGCAGGGCGCGGCGAAAACCACGCGGTTGAGCGCCGCTAAAGCCGCAGCGACGACGATGACATCGTCGGGCCCTGCCAGCGTGGACGCAGCACGTCGGTCGCCGATCAGGCTGGTACGGAGATCGGCAGGCCGGCCGAGATCAGGCCAGGATCCACCTGGACCCCGGTCACGCCCAGCGGCGCGAGCATCGCCTTCATCGTGGCGTCGTTCAAAAGTATCCATGCCTGATCTGCTCCCATTGCCCTCGTCAGGCGGGCTTGCGTGGTGAACGCGATGCCAACGCGCTCCCCGGTCGGCAGCCGCCCGCACCGCAGGCTGGCCATCCCCGATCTGGTTCGCACCGGCACGACCATCACTGCTGTCGCGTTCATGTCTAATGACGTTAGGCACGAATGGGGCGCACCAACCGCATCCAAACGGAGCCTTAACGGTCCCATGCTCATCCTTAACGAAACACTCACGGGCGGACGCCCAAGCTCGAAGGCCCGCCCGCCGCTGGGTGGGTGAACTCGCGGCAACCGGGCAAGGCGCAGGAAGGGGCGCAGGAACGAGATGACCATCGTGGTCGGGGTCTGGTTCGCCCTGGCCGGCTCGCTGGCAGTCCTCGCCGGCCTAGCCGGCAGGCGCCGCGCGCGGCGCCTGTGCCGCGACGGCCTGTCAACCTGGGCGATGGCCGTGCCACCGGCCGCGGACGGTGATCAGTCGACGGGGTCTCCTCGCCGCACCTTGATCCAGTACACGCTCAGGGATGGGCGGGTGCTTGAGCGGAACGCTCCCGCGCCGGTCAGGAAGGCAGCGTCGTTGCGTCCCGGCCAGAATGTGCTCGTCTGGTACGACCCGGATGATCCGCAGGACCTGCTCGTCTACGGCAGGGAGGGACGGTTTTCTGACCGGACACTCATGGCCGCCGGGATCCTGTTCATGCTCGTCGGCGCCGCGATTGCCGTGTTCGTCCACTGACGCTGGGCTGGCCGGGTCAGGTCGCCTTGTCGGCCCGCCGGGCCCAGCGGGCGCGTAGCCAGATGACGGGCGCTTCCGCGGCCGCGTCGTCCAGCGGCGAACCGCCCCCGATCGACGCACCCTGAGCCGGCCGGGGCCGGGTGAGTTGCCAGCCGGGAGCCTGCTTGACTTGGTGGTGTCGGCGGCACAGGGGTCTGTCGTCACACGCACATTCGGCCGACGATGGCCGCCAGTCGCGGTTTACTGCTGCATCGAGTCCACGATCTCGGTAAGGAGGAATTTCACCTTCGCCGGGATCGGCCGTCCTGGATAGGCCTGCTCAACCATGTCGAGGCCTTCATCTACGGTGGTGAACCCGAGCTGGCGGTAAAGCAGGATGATATCGTCGGCGTCGATCTCGGTCCGGGCCGCGAACAGTTTCATCGCGAGCAGGTACCTCGGCGATGCGACGTCGACGATAGTGAGTCGCTTGAGTAGAAGCGCTGCGATGGCTCCCGGCAGCCACGGCCACCGCTCGCGGTCGCCTGCTCCTCTTGCTTCGAGCGCGGGTAGCGGACTTCGACCGGGCTCTCATCAGGAAACTTGCCGTCGTTGTCCTCTTCCTCGTACATCCTGGCTCCTTCCGGAGCCAGGCGGATAATGTGTGTCATTATCGTTTGCGCCGTGGGCCGCGGCTGCATGTGCAGATATAGCTGTTGAGCTG
>Ga0335078_10004872_pt1 | contig 19858 bp, 21 predicted proteins | sample Lox_Sample_32_FD_206711 | JGI IMG/M metagenome (GOLD analysis project Ga0335078, IMG submission 206711) | Soil microbial communities from Loxahatchee National Wildlife Refuge, Florida, United States - Lox_Sample_3.2 | ecosystem: Environmental > Terrestrial > Soil > Wetlands | place: USA... | reverse complement strand
AGTGGTTTAAGCAGTTCGGGTTCGACCAGGGGCCGTTCGGCACCGCGGAGACGCTCAGCAAGGGCACTGACACGGGCATTGACGGGCTGGTGCGGGCAGGGATCGTGAAGTCGGCGGCGGGTAAGGTGAAACTGCTGTCCGTTCGGGACATTCCTGATTCCTATGACCCGGAAGCAGATGACCGGACCTCTGAATGGGAGATCTGCCTGCACCTGGCCAAGGCGCTGCAAGACCGCGGGGCGGATGAGGCGGCGTGGCTGATGGCCGCGGCGCGGCGGGTGCCGGCGGTGGACCTGGACGACGTCAAAGAGCTCGCCTACCTCCTCTATTCCATTGCGGAGAAGAAGGGGTGGGCGGAGACCGCGCTGCTGTTTAACAACCTCGGTACGTCGTGGACGGATATCGAGGACGGGTCGCGGAAGGTCACGGCGGGGGCCGGGACTGGGATCGGAGTCGGGGGCGGACAGGGCGAGTTCACGCTGGAGTTCGGGAGCGACGACGATGGCGACGAGTAACAGGGAGCGGATCGATCAGGGGCTTCAGCTCCTCGGCCAGGGGCTTAACCCGTTTGTCGATTCGGTGATGGCCCCGGCTGCCCCCGGCCGCGACTGGGTGGAAATCCTCGACGCGAGGAACAATCAACGCCGCGGCACGCACTACAGCAATTCCGCCAGGGACCCGCGGTTTTTGCTCAGCGTGATCACGGACGAGTCGCGGATGTTCCGTGACAAGCTGTCGCGCGCCGAGCAGTCCTTCGCTAGCGAACTACGGGATACCGGGAACAAGCTGGCGCATGGTGGGGCGTTCGACGCGGACGACACGTACCGGGCGCTCGACACCATGGAGCGGTTGCTGACCGCCGTCGACGCGACCGAGCAGGCGGACGCGGTGCGCAAGCTGCGCCGGGACGCGCAGGCGGCGGCGTTCAGCACCGAGACGCGGCGGGCCGTGCAGGTGGTCACCGGGGTCGAGGGGCACGGGCTTAAGCCGTGGCGGGAGGTGATCACGCCGCACCGGGACGTGCGGGACGGGAAGATGCGCGGCGCTGAGTTCGCCGCCGACCTGCACTACGTGGCACAGGGCGAGGGGTCACGGGAGTACGTGGAACCGGTGGAGTTCTTCCGCCGCACGTACCTCACCGACGGCCTCCGGGAGCTGCTCGTGGCGGCGGCGCGGCGGATCGGCGGGGACATGAACGCCTCGCCGGTGTGGAACCTGCAGACGAACTTCGGTGGCGGCAAGACGCACTCGATGCTCGCGCTGTATCACCTGCTGTCCGGTACGCCGCTCACCGAGTACCCGGACGAGGTGCGCAAGGTACTTGGCGGCATGACGCTGCCGGCCCCGCGGCGGGCCGTGCTGGTCGGCAACCACATCAAGGCCGGCGCCGCCACGCCGAAGCCCGACGGCACGCGGGTGCGTACCCTGTGGGGTGAGCTGGCCTGGCAGCTAGGGCTCGCGGCCGGCGGAGAAGCCGAGGCACGGCGAGCGTACGAGATCGTGCGGTCCGCCGACGAGACCCGGTCCAACCCGGCCGACTCGCTCGGCGCGCTGATCGCCGCCTATGCGCCCTGCCTGATCCTCATCGACGAGTGGGTCGCCTACGCGCGGCAGCTCTACGGGCGCGAGGACCTGGCCGGCGGCACGTTCGACACGCAGTTCACGTTCGCGCAGACGCTGACCGAGGTCGTGAAGGCCGTGCCAGGGGCGCTGCTCGTGGTGTCCATCCCGGCGTCGTCGGCCTCGCCGTCGGCCGAGGAGGTCGAACGGGGCAGCACCGATATCGAGGTCGGCGGGCTGAACGGTTCCGAGGCGTTGCGGCGGCTGCAGCAGGTGATCCACCGGATCGCGGACCAGTGGCGGCCCGCGTCGCCCGTGGAATCGTTCGCGATCGTCAGGCAGCGGCTGTTCGAGGAGCCGGGGGCCGACGCGCAGGCGGACATCGGCGCGGTCGCCCGGGTGTTCACCGACTTCTACGCGAAGAACCGTGCCGAGTTTCCCACCGGGGTCGCAGAGCCCTCGTATGACGAGCGGATCAAGTCGGCGTACCCGATTCACCCGGAGCTGTTCGACCGGCTGTATCACGACTGGTCGACGCTCGACCGGTTCCAGCGGACCCGCGGCGTGCTGCGGCTGATGTCCGCTGTCATCCACGAGCTGTGGGAGCGCGACGACCCGGCGCCGCTGATCATGCCCGGTGGGGTGCCGCTTGACGCGGACGACGTGCTGACGGAGATCTCGCAGTACCTGGAAGACAGCTTCAAGCCGGTCATCGACGCCGACATCGACGGCGCGTCCTCGACGCCGGCCAGGATCGACGCCTCCCGGCCGGCCCTGGGCACGCGCAAGATCACCAGGCGGCTCGCCCGGGCGATCTTCCTCGGCTCCGCGCCCACGCTCAAGGCGGCGCACCGCGGGATCGAGCGGCAGCACATCTGGCTGGGCATCGCCACCCCAGGGGACACCATCGGGAACTTCGCCAACGCACTTTCGCTTCTCTCGGACCAGGCGACGTACCTGTACTCCGAGGGAGCGCGGTACTGGTACGACACCGCGGCGTCGGTGCAGAAGATGGCCCGTGAGCGTGCCGACCGCCTGAAGGACAGGCCCGAGGAAACCTGGGCGGAAATCGTTCGGCGGCTGTCGCCGGAGCGAGCCACGCGGGGCATGTTCGCTCAGGTCCGCATTGGCCCCGAGCGCAGCGATGACCTCCCGGACGAAGCGTCGGTGCAGTTGGTGATCATGCACCCGCAGTACCGGCACACGCGGGGAGACTTCACCAGTCCGGCGGGCCACTTCGCGCTGACAGCCGCGCAGGGACGCGGGACGTCGCACCGGATCAACAGGAACATGATCGTGTTCCTCGCCGCTGACGCCAGGCGATACGAAGAACTCGATGACGCCGTCCGGCATTACCTGGCCTGGCAGGAGATAGCCGGCACCCCGGACCGCATAAGCAGCCAGAACCTCCCTCCGCAGCAGGCCGCGCAGGCACGCAAGCGCCTGGCGGACGCGGACGAGACGGTCACCCTGCGGATATCAGCCAGCTATCAGTGGCTGCTCGTCCCGGTCCAGACGACGAGCAGCCCGCTGCGGATCGATGAACTGAAGGCGGACACCAGCAAGGAACGGCTCGCGCTGCGGGCCTCCGACCGGCTGAAGAACGCCGACATGCTGCGCGACGTGCACGGCGCGGAGAACATCCGGCTCGACCTCGACCAGTACCTGGCATCGATCTGGTCAGCCTCCGACGCGGCAGGCCACGTGGCCGTCGGGAAGCTGTGGGAGTACTACTGCCAGTACCCGTACCTGCCCCGGTTGACCGAGCGTTCGGTACTTGAGCGTGGCATCCATGCGGTCTTCGGCATACTGACCTGGGAGGCGCAGGGGTTCGCCGTCGCGACCGGATACGACTCGGCGAACGGGCGGTACATCGGGCTCGCGCTGCCGCACGAGGACACGCCTCCTCAGCTCACCGACTCGACGCTGCTGGTGCGGCCTGACCTGGCACGGGCGCAGCGCGACGCCGAGCGGGCTGCGGCGGCAGCCGAGGCCGCCCGCCGCGACGCGGAGAACGCGAAGCGGGCTGGCGGCGCCGGAACCGGCGGCGGCGATGGCACGGACGCCGATGGCGGTGGCGGCACTGGTCCGGATGCCGGCGGCTCGACTGTTGCCGGTGGCATCCCTCGTCCAGGAGGCGGAACTGCCGGCGCTCCGCCACCGCATGCGCCGAAGAACGTCCGCTTCTACGGCACCGTCCGTCTTGACCCGGAGCGCTACACCCGTGACTTCGGCCGCCTCTACCAGGAGGTCATCCAGCACCTCGCCGACCCCGACGGCGTGGAACTGGAGATCACCGTCGAAATCCAGGCGGTCAAGAAAGACGGCTACCCCGACGACAAGGCTCGCATCGTCTCGGAGAACGCCCGTACTTTGAAGTTCGAGCAGTCCGGCTTCGAGGACCACTGACCGCCACGGCAACCTAAAGCTTCCATAACCCTAGGAGAGGCTGAATGCCGGTCGAGAAGACCGAGTGGGAGATCGGCACACTGATCGGCGCTATCTCCCATGGCGAGATTAAACTCCCCGAGATTCAGCGCGGCTTCGTCTGGAAGCCCACACAGGTCGCGAAGCTGATCGACTCGCTCTACCGTGGCTATCCGACTGGATCTCTGCTTCTGTGGCGGACGGCGGAGTCGCCGCTCGCCCGCGACTTCGCCTTGGCGGGGACGCCACCCCAGTCAGCGATCCAGCCGCTGTACCTGCTCGACGGACAGCAGCGGCTCACGGCGCTGTCACGCGCCCTCGGTGCCGATGAGGCTACCGAGATCGTGTTCCACGTGGGTACCGAAGCCTTCCAGAACCAGAGCGCAGCAACCGCCAAGAATCCACTCTGGGTGAAAGTGCGTGACGTCACCCGGCCCGAGGCCCCGCTCTACAAAATGGCCAACGCGCTCCACGCGTCCGTTCCTGAGCTTGACCCCGACGACATCGCACCGCGACTGCAACGGCTCGCGGCCATTCGTGCCAAGAAGTACACCATGGAAATCCTTTCCGGCTTCGAGTACGAGGAGATCACGCAGATCTTTGTCCGGGTGAACAGCGGCGGCAGGGCGCTGCGGACGACCGACCTGGCTCTCGCTACGCTTTCCGCACGCTGGCCGGGCGTTCTCGACAAGCTTGAGACTGAGGCGGACCACTGGGCGAAGAAGGGGTATGGCGACATCGACGCCACCTTCCTCACCCGCGCTCTGACCGGTGCCGTCCTCGGCCGCGGCTTGTCCACGTGGTCTCATGCCCGGCTGGTCGCTGCAACCGATGAGCAACTTGAGCAAGGATGGGCAACCGTACAACGGGGGCTGCGCGATCTCGTACCGCTACTGAAGAACAACCTCCATATCAGCCAGAGCAGCTTGCTGCCCTCGATGATCGTGCTGCTGCCGCTGATTGTGTTTCTCGGCGAGCGTCCCGACGAGCCGCTACCCATCCAAAACGCGGACGCCCTCCTTTACTGGCTGCTCGTCGCCACAATCAGAAATCGGTACAGCAGCGCGACTGACACCACACTCGGTCAAGACATCCCAGCAGCGCGCTCCGCCGACCCAATTCGGACCCTTCTTGCCAACCTTGGCTTCGCCCGCACCCGTTTGGAGGTGTCACCTAACGATCTCGTCGGCCGCTCAGTCAACAGCCCCTACTTCTTGCTGAGTTTCCTCGTCGCGCAGCGGGCGGAGGCCCGCGACTGGTGGTTCGGCAACACCATCGCGATGGGCGGGGCCGACGGGCAGAAGCTCGAATACCACCACATCCACCCGCAGGCGACACTGGCTCGTCGTCCGGAGCGCTACACCAAGGCCGAGATCAACGACCTGGCCAACCTCGCGTTCATCTCTGCCAAGGCCAACAGAAAGATCAGCGACCGGTCGCCTAGTAAATACTTCGCGGAGGTCGGGGATGAAGAACTGGGCAAGCACTTCGTCCCGCATGACCTTCAGCTGCGCGACGCTTCCGCCTACCGTGAGTTCCTCGCCGCCCGTCGGCTACTGCTCGCCTCGGCCATGACGAGCCTGCTCAACCGGTTCTGCCCTCCCTGGCTGGGAGAGGCCGGTGGCGTGACTCCTGACCCGCTCGCCGGGTCAGAACTCGACTTCACGCTCTACCAGAGTGACTGGGACGTCGGCCGGATTGTGGCAACCGCCAAGCACGCTGGCAGCCAATGGGCGGCTGCCATCGCCCTGCCGGACCTTGAATCCGCCTTGGACGCCGCTGCTGAAGGCCTGGCAAGCGACGTTACCGTCGGCAGTGAGACCCTCCCAGTAACCGTCGATGACGACGGAGCCCGCATCCCTATCGGCCCCTTCCTCGTCACTGGCACGGTTGACGCCTGGCGCACGCTGCTAGCCCGCGAGCGGGCTGAAACCCAGCCGCTCTCCCAGTGCCCCGCCATCGACACCCGGTCGTGGGCCGGCCCGCAGGTCCAGTTCCCGGTCACGAGCATCGACTGACGGGTGGGGCAGTGAGTGAGGAAGTTCGTGCCGCAGTCATCACTGTGACTGATGTCATGCGGGAAAGGCTAGTCAACGTTCCCACTAAGATTTCCGAGCCGACCTTCGGAGTTCGCGAGTCCTGGGACCCGCCCTGGAATCGAGGCCGTTCCTATCTTAGGGTCTTTACGGATTTCGACGGTCGGGCAGGGCATGACCTGGTAGTAGGGCTTGCGATAGTAATTCCAGGAAAGAAGGAGTTCGATTTCGAACGCCGGGTAACCGTCAGCGACTTCACTGAAGTCGCTCCATACGTAGACACATCAAGACTGCGCGCCCGCCTTGGCCGACAGTTCGCCGACGCGCTTAACGAGGGACCATCAAGTTCCGACGCGCGGGCGCGTAGACTTATCGATGCGCTGCGTGCGGAGGCGCCCAACCTCAGCGACCTGCTTGACGAACTGACCGGCAAGATCAGTCGGCGCCTCCCTGACGGGCATGCGGGAGAAATACGTGCACACGAAAAGGATGGCGTAAACACCCTTCTTCGCGCCTTTGGGCCCGACCACGCTATCCTGCGCGAAGCGGGCCTGGTGTCGCCCGACGCGCCGTTCCTGTCGGCTATCCCCGACGAAACCCGGATGATTAACCATGACTGGCTGCACTTCCGCGATTGGTTCAGCAGCGATCCGGAGCCTCAGGTTCACGGTACCCTGAAGTTCATCCCGCCCGTGGTCGAGTTCGCGTCATTCAGGACTGGAAAGCAAGAGCTGCTTGTATACAATGCAAACAATGGCCGGGTTGAGGATATAACTGGCGTGGACCTGATGTACTACAACGCCCATGACAAGTGTTTCGTTATGGTTCAGTACAAGAAATTTGAACTAGAAGGTTCCGAACAGGTCATACGACCAAACGATCGCCTCTGTTCGCAGCTGTCGCGCATGAAGAAGATCGATGATCAATGCGAGCAGAGTGCTGACGCGATGGACATACGCCTGCATCCGAAGCCATGTTTCCTTAAGCTATGTCAACAAGAAGACCCGGCCATCGACTCGATCGACATGATTAAAGGAATGTATCTCACCCGCGAGCATTTCGAACTGATCCTTAATTCGCCTGGCAGGCGCGGGCCGAGGGGCGGCAGGCGAATCAATGAGACGACACCGCCGCGCCACCTCGACAACAATACTTTCACGCGGCTGCTCGCATACGGCTGGATAGGAAGTTGCGGTGTTGGCACGGAATTCGTAAGAGAGCAGGTATGGAACAGTTTGCGGCAGCGTGGTTCCGTTGTCTTCGGGACGCATGCGGGCAGCAGGCCGCTCGGCAACGGATACTCGCAGCAGCGTGACAATGACAACTGAGCTGGCTGTGCGAGGTGCCCGCTCAAGGCCGGCACCCCGCCCGGCGATGAACTACACCCGATGCTACGTTCGATCCGTTACAGTGATCCTGATCCACGAGGAGGTGCCATCATGCTGACCGCACTCCGGCTGACCAACTTCAAGAGCTGGGATGACACCGGCCCAGTCCGCCTAGCTCCGCTGACTATCTTCTTCGGCCGTAACAGCTCAGGTAAGTCCAGCCTCATCCAGTCGTTGCTCCTCATGAAGCAGACTGCCGAATCCCTGGACCCGCGACAGGTCTTGCAGTTGGGGGGACGAGAAACATATGCGGATCTCGGCACCTATCTAGACCTAGTTAAGGATCACGACGATCACCTTAGCGTAGGGCTAACCTTCAACTGGCAGACCCAAGACCCCGTAAGGCTGCGAAGGTCAAGCGCGAACAGTGACGCGCTCGAAGCTAATGTGTTCAGATTCTCCGCGGAAATCGCCCAAGAAAGCGGAGTGCTCGGTGAGATCATTGTTCAGCGCATGGAGTATGCGATTGGCGCGGATGTCGATAGGACCGTGGGCATGCGCCGTCGGAACAGTGAGTTCTACGAGGTTATGTCCCACGGCCTGAACCTTCGGCGCCGCGCGAGAGTCCCCGATCATCTGCCTGAGCCAATTAAGTGCTACGGGTTCCCTGACGCGGCCTTCGCGGTCTTCCAGAACGCGGATTTTCTAGCCGAACTGTCACATCAGTTCGATGAGCTCATGTCCAGCATCTCTTATGTCGGACCATTGCGTGATCGACCTCGCCGACGATACCAGTGGCAGGGTAGCAGCCCGACATTCGTAGGCCCACGCGGAGAGAACACGGTTGCGGCGATACTCGCCGCACGTCGTCAGAACCGAACTATTAAGGTGCGCGGCTTCGAGGAGAACCTCGGTTACTGGCTCAAGCACATGGGCCTCATCGAGCAATTCGCCGTAGTTGAGATCGGCAGTGGAACCAACTTGTACGAGCTACGGGTCGCCGTTGCAGGGAGTTCCACCAGCGTGTCTGTCACAGATGTCGGCTTCGGAATATCCCAAGTGCTGCCTGTGCTGGTCCAGGTCTTCTACTCCTCACCGGGAACACCTGTCATCTTGGAACAGCCTGAGATCCACCTCCACCCCGCCGCCCAGTCTGCGCTCGGTGACGTGCTCCTCGGCGCTATCAAAGACAACGGAATCCAGCTGATCGTTGAAACCCACAGCGAGCATCTGCTGCACCGCATCCAGCGACGGATCGCCGAAGAAGGGATCTCAAAGGACGATGTGGCACTCTACTTCATCGAAACCGGAAAGGGCGGATCGGAGATCCACGAACTCAAGGTCGACGAGTACGGAAATATCACGAACTGGCCCCAGGACTTCTTCGGAGATGAGATGGGGGACCTAGCCGCCATGACCGAGGCCGCCGCCGAGCGCCGTACCCGCCGTTCATGAGCGACCCCTGGATGGTAGACACGAATGTCGGTATAGTCGCCAATGACAGGCCACAGGAACGGCCGCAGCCAGTGCATCTTCAAGAATCGATAGGAGCCTGCACCAGGTTCCTGCAGGAGCTTACGAGTTCAGGACGTATAGCGATCGACGACGCCTGGGAGATCATCCGCGAGTACCAGGCCGGAATGAGATCGTCGGGCCAGCCGGGTCCCGGCGACGCATTCCTCAAGTGGGTGCTGGTGAACCAGGCCAATCCCGCTCGCTGCCGTCGTGTTGACATAAGCGGCATCGCGGTTCCCAAGAGACTTGAAGGCTTCGACCCTGCCGACCGCAAGTTCATCTGCAGCGCCCTCGGCTGCCCCCAGCCCCGCATCGCTGAGGCTGTGGACGGCCTCTGGTGGAAGCGCCGCGCCGATTTCGAGGCCGTCGGTATTGCCGTCAACTTTCTCTGCCCCGAGGAGATCAAGGCCAACAGCGATCGCAAACACGGTCCAGACATCTCGGATTAGTCCTGACGATTCGCTTACGGCGGTCGGTGGCAGGGGTGACCATGGTGAACGTGATCTCGAACGCCTTTTACTCTCCGGCGGGGAGCTTGCGGGTCCAGCGGGCGATGGCATCTGCCCAGGACCATGACAGGTCCCCGGCGGCGATCGCCTCGTGCAACGCGGGCCGCTGGCTGAGCTGGCGCATCTGCCGGACCGACGCACGGGCGTCCCGCCCGGTCATCCGGCCCTTCGCGGCCAGCCACGCGGAGGAGGAGCCGTACCCGTCCGCGTCGTGCGCGTCCGCGGCGTCGAACCGGCGCAGGAACGTGGCGTGCGCGGCGGCGAGCCGGTCCTGCAGGTCGCCGAGCGCCGCGAGCACCTCGCCGAGCGCCGCGGGATCCAGCTCATCGCCTGCGCTGGAGTTGAGGTGGGCAAGCCCCGCGCCGGCCATCCGCAGCGCCTCGGCGACGCTTCCTGGCATTCCACCACCCTGGACCTGACCGCTGTCACCGCACACGCCGCTCACCTCCCGGAAAACGGAACGGGCCGCCCTGCGGGGGACGGCCCATTCCATTACAGAATTCATTTTAGCTTATGAGTTCGAGTAATGCAAGGGGTGATTCAAGATCCTTTTCGATGCTTTCCTGGTACGTTCGAACCAGGCGCGGGCCGCAGCCGTAACCCCGGATGAGAAGTATCCGAAATTGGGTGCCGGCATTGGGAGGCGGCCGTGCCGATCGACCGCCCTGACCCGGCCGACGCCCCCGGCGCCCCCGACGCACCGGATGGTCGCGCCGCCCCGGACACGTCCCGCCCGCGCGGCGCGCCCCCGCCAGACAGTGCCGTCCACGACGCCTACCGCGCCCACGTCGAGCGCAGCTACGCAGCCCATCGCGACCGCACGGCGTGGGCAGAGGCCGTCCCGCAGCTGCGGACCGCCTGGGCAGAGCATCAACAGCAATATCCAGAACGAGGGCGTGCGACCCCTCACACGCACCCCGACAACTCCTGGACCTCGGGCGAAACACGGCGGCTATCTCCGAACCAGAACACCGAAGCCACCAGGTCCTGCGCCGACATCCACGAAGAGGGCGAGCGCGTTATCCTCCCGGCCATGCAGCGCATCGAGGCAGCCGACCCGGACCGCCGCCTGGCTGGCCTCGAGCACATGTGTAAGAGCGCAGATCGCCTCAAGGAAAAGATCGCAGAACGCCTCCGCTACCATCCAGACCTGCCGCCGAGGCAGGCCGCCGCCGACGTTCCGGATGCCGTTCGGTTTACATTCGAATACAGTGAGTCACATTACATCGGCGGAGTTCCAGCGGATGTCGAACGCTTGAAGGAGGCGGGCTACGAGCTCGTGAAGCTGAAGAACCTGTGGGCAAAGGACCAGTACAAGGGCATCAACAGCCAGTGGCTCAGGCCGGAGACCGGATTGCGCTTCGAGGTTCAATTCCACACGCCAGAAAGCCGGGAAGCCAAGGAATTGACGCACAAGGCGTATGAGCGCCTCCGTGACCCGCACACCAGTAAGGCCGAAGAAAGCGTACTTGAGGACTACCAGCGCCGCGTGAATGCGCTGATCAGGATCCCGCCGAACGCGTTTACCATCGAGGACTACCCGCCGGAGAAACGTGATGGCTGACGAAATTACGTACTACGCGATCGTCGATGACTACACAAGCAGGGAGGAGCCCGCGGGCGTGCTCCGCCGGTATGCGGACGCTGAGCGCCGCGACGAATCCTTCGGCCGCGACCTGGAGTGGAAGTTCTCGTCACTGCTGCGTGCAGCCGAGCGCGGCGATACCGAGTATGACCTAATCCCGATCACCGAAGCCGAAGCCAGCCAGATCGTCGCCCGCATCAGTGCCGCCGCCCGGCTGGCGGAGTAACCCCCTCAACGTGGGCCCTTCCGCACCGGGATCTTACAACGGCATGAATGCAATCGCGAGCATCCGCGCGGTCGACGGCGCATGGCCGGATCGCTAGGCGGCTGGCTACAGGTGGCTGAGGATCCTGGCGGCGAGGGCGGTCGCGGCCTGCTGGCGGGCGGCCGCCAGGTCGGGGTAGACGCTGAGGTTGACCGGCACGTCATCGACCACCTCGAACACGTTCCCGCTCACCAGGACCACGACGGTGTCCCTCCCCGGGTCCCAGTAGGCACCGTCGCCCAGGCCGTGGATCACCGGGCCGTCGGGGCTGTAGTTGCCGATGTTATTCCCGTCAGCGATGACGTTCAGCTGGGCCCACTGGTCGCCGGACAGCGTCGTCGTCATGCCGTCGCCGGAGGCGGACACGCCCTTCTGGTTGAAGCCGCACTTGCTGAGCGGGGGCTGGCTCACCTGGCTGTGGCCGTCAATGGTGATCGTAGAGCCGCGGAACGTCGCGGCCACGGCGAGGACATCGGCCTGCCGCAGGAGAGAGCACGCCGACGGGGCGGCGGATGCCGGGCCGGCGGCGGCGGACGCCACTGAGCCGACGGGCAGGGCGGAGGTCGGAACGGAGCTGGGTCCGCCCGGCAGGCCGGGCGGACTGTCGCAAGCGGCCAGGACGGTCACGAGCAGGCCCGCCGCGACGGCTGCCGCGGCGGTACCCAGGCGACGAACGGTGACGGGTCTCATGCGAACTCCCTGGCGTGCTGCGTCGCCGGATTGCGGGCCTCTACCCCGTGATCACGCGGAAGAGCGCGCGAGGTTCGATTCAGTTGATCGGCTACGCGGACCCCACGCCGGTGCGGCGCTACCGCTGCTGGAGCTTGCCCTCGATCCTGACCGCCTCCGCGACCCGGGCGGCGGCCTCGTCCGGCGTCGCCGCGTACCCGGCGAACGCGCGCTGCAGTCCGGCCGCCCGCCGGTAGGCGTCGCGGGCGTTGCTCCGGCCGGAGCCGGTGAACTTGTCGCCGAGCTCCTCGAAGACCGCGGCCTCCAGGCTGGTATGCGGCTCGTTGTCCGCCGCCGCCCCGGGGAACGGCCCGAACGTCATCAGCAGCTGCACCGCGTCCAGGGAAAGCCCGGAGTGCAGCCAGTCCTGCACGTCCTTGACCGCCAGGGCCGGGTTACCGTCGAACCGCCAGCCCTGCGCCTCGCAGGCCCGCTGCACCCGGGCGGGCGAGTACCCGTTCAGCGGGATGAAGCCGCCCCGGCCCAGGAAGATCAGCTTCGGCTTCCTGGCCCGGGCGTAGAACGTGAACTTCGGCAGCAGCCGCAGCGTGTCACCCTCGTGCCGGGGAAACGTGAATACCCGGGCCTGCGGCGTGCCCGCGGACGGCCTGCGCGGGGCTCGCCTGCTGGCCAGGGGCCGGCTGACGATCACGTCCCGGCCGATTTCCATGCGGCTCGTGCGCACCAGCCCGGCGATCAGCCCGGCCAGGCTGCCCAGCGCGAAGACGCCGAAGAACACGGCCGCCGCGATCCGCCCGCCCGTGGTTTCCTGGCTGCCCTCCGAGACCGCCAGGACCAGGATGAAAAGCAGCGTGAGGCAGCCGAAGATCACAACCGCCCCGGTGTTACGGCCCCGGATGACCGTGGCGCCAGCCGACGGCTCCGCGCCTGCCCCGGTCGGCCGGCCGTACCCTTGGTCTTGCATAGGGCGAGCCTAGCCCGGCGCGGTGGCGCTAGGAGCACATCGGCCTGTTTCGCACCACGCTGTCCGGTCCTGCCGCCCTGACCGGCGGGTCGTTCGGCCCGGAAGGCGGCCTGGTCGCCACGCTGGCGCGAGGCACTTATCGCCCCCGCCGGCCCCCGGGCGCGGGGTACCCTGGTCGGCCAGGGCGATCACGCCCGCCCTGCACGCCGCTAGGTCCCTCCCCGCCGACTCGCTCCGCGCGGAGTAGCAGCAGGCATCAGCCACCTGGCCTCGTCAGGGCTCAAGGTCGGTCACTCCCTTGCCGCTTGCAATATCGAACGGCACAGAAGCCTGGTCGTGCACGATCAGCCAGTTGCCGTCGAGCTTCCGGAAGCAGAAGGTGCCCCGGACCCACATCCCGCTCGTTGCCGTCCCGTCCTTCAGCGTGCCGCTGAGCCGGCCGAAAGCATGCCCGAATGCCACTTCATCACCCACGGTGACGAAACAGCTACCGGGAACGTCAGGCTTGCGGCCTGGGAGGGCGTGCGGCGGGCCAGTGAATGTTCACCCGACAGCCGCCCGTTGCCTGCAGCCGGGTGGCGCCCATCTCGCCGCCGTACGCTTCGGCCGCCGAGCTGGCTCCTGACACCGGGCGCCCATCGCGGGCGCGGCGGCAGGCAGGGAACTGGGGAGCCCGGCCCCTGGATCAGGTGGTCGCCGAGGGAAGCCTCGCGGCCGGATAAGCGGGGGTCACCGGTCGATCTCGGGAGACCCAGGACGGGGAATTCATGACAATCAGCTTCGCGCGCCTCGGCCGCGTCGCGGGGGTCGCGGTCACGGCAGTGTCACTCACCGGAGCGCTGGCTGGGACGGCCTCCGCGGTGCCCTTCACCGGGCGCCACGCGCATGCGAGGGCAGTGGCTCCCTCGCCTGCCGTCTCCGGAAACGCCATGTGCCTGGACGCAAGTAACCCTCCCCGCCGCAACGGGGGCCCGGTCTACCTGTGGCAGTGCCAGGCCGGCAATTCCAACCAGGCCTGGGTGATCGATGGCGGCCAGATCATCGTCAAGGACACCCTGTCCTGACATTGCGACGGCGGGGCGGCCCGATCGCCTAGGCCACGCCGTCGACCGAGCCGCCGAAGTAATCGCCGGCGCCGGCGCCCGGGTGACGAGGCGGGACGATGGCGTAGAGGTTCACGGCCATCCCGATCCCGGCCTGGGCGAGCACCAGCACGATGGCGGCGAGGAGCCTCCGCCGCAGGCGCGTGTCGCGTGATCTCGTCAGGCAGGTCGATCAGCGCTGGCGCGGGAGCATGGCGGTCCCAGATCTCGGCCGCGCTGCCAGACTCGAGGAGTTCGGCTGCGATCTCAGGCCACCTCAGGCCGCCAGGCTGGGCGCGAAGCAGTGCAACCAGTGCAGCATGTTCGTCAAAGTGCCCGTTCATCCCACCCTGCGGATCGTTTCAATAAGGCGCCACGCCTCACTGCTGGGGTTAGAGCGGGGCGGGGAGCCGTCAAGCTCGTGCTTGCGGTCCAGCTCCTGAGCCCTGCGGCGCGCTTCCTCATACCGACTGAACAAGGCAGCGAGCGAGCCACTCGTCGGGGTCTTGCCGTCATTCAGGTACGTCGCTGCTTTTCGCTGAGCATCGTCGCGGTGTATGGCCGCGTTCTGCTCCTGAAAGTGCAGCAGGAACCAGAGTTCCACGCATGGGTTCGTGACGCACACGCTGACACCGGACGAAGCGGCCAGTTCCAGCGCCCGGGCGACTCGCTTCGGCTCGCCGCCGCGTTTGGGGCTCACTGGGACTTACCCGGACTCGCCGGCCGCGTTCAGTGCTACTTCCGCGAACTCCTCGGTCGTGAGGATCGGCGTAGCGCCGTACCTGCCCGCCAGGTACCTGCGGCCGATCGCCTCGTCGCTGCGCGGGCTCAGGTCGGATAGCGGGTACAGCCTGCTCGCGCCGTCGTGACCTTTCTCTGTGAACCACACCTGGTCCCGGCCGAGAACGCGTTCCCCGCCCGAGTCGCCGAGCAGCGATGCCTCGTGCGAGTTGAAGATGAGCTGCGCTCCCCGGGAGTTAGTTCCCGGGTCCTGGAACAGCCGCACCAGCTGCGTGACAAGAGCTGGGTGCAGGCTGGCCTCGATCTCGTCGACCAGCAGGACGCTGCCGTTCGCGAGCGCGTTGATCACCGGGCCGGCGAGCCCGAACCACACCATCGTGCCGAGCGACTCTTCGTCCGCGTCGAACTCGACGGTCCCGTCCGGCCCACGATGGCTCAGCACGATCCGCGGTTCGAGGATGTCGGTTTCTGAGTCCGTGTCCTCTGGCTCTTCCTCTCGTCCCTGGATGATCCTGGTGGCGCGCTTGATACGTTCGAGGAACTCGGGGTCGGCTTCGCGGACTCGCGCGTCGGTGATCCCGAGGTCTGCGGCCTGAAGCAGGCCAAGTACCTGGTCGTGACGCCGCTCCTGCTGAAGAAGTCCGGTGGTGTAGGCCCAGCGGCGCGCCCGGCTTGACGCCTCAGCAAGCAGCAGGTTGTCTGCGAACCAGCGCCGGAGCGGCACTAGGTCCGGGTGGTTCGCGGCGGCGGCGGCAGAAAGCAGCAGTGAGTTCGGCCGAAGGATTTCGACGACCGCGCGCCCCTTGACGCGATTGCGCTCCCCGAGCGTGACGTCGGCCCCCACGCGGCGGAACAGGAGCGCGGCCTTGCTGACAAATAGTAGCGGATAGAGTACTTAACGTTATAAGAATCCGTTGAGCGTGAAAGCTGTCAATTTCAGGGGAAAGAGATGCCAGAGTCCGCCGAGAGCCCATCGCGGCAAGCCGGTGAACCTTCCGGCGAAACATGGGACGGTTACATCGGGGACCTCGAACGGCTCCTTGCCTCACTAACATGGGCCGGCTGGGAGCTACCGGAGTCCTACAGTATCGAGTATGACGCCGAGGCAGGCGCTTTCCTCTTCGGGGAACTAGTGCGGACAGGCATGGCGATCGGCGTCCAGTATCAGCCTGCCAAGGGCGAACTGCTGCTACTCCCGTGCGATTACGACGAGGACTTCTACCAGCTGAGCATGCTGGACAGCGAGGTGAAGATCTCCCTTGGAGATGACGTTGACCACGGCGCAGAACTAGTCGCCGACCAGGCAGGTGAGCTCGGCCTGCTAGACGCGACACGTCTTGCAGCCACAGCAGACAGCGACATTAGCACCACGGAACTGGTTGGTGACCGAGTCACCGAGTGGATTGTGGAACCAGCAGCCAGTTACCGGAACTTGCCGATCGCGGAATTCACCGAGCAGCTGACGCGCGACGAGAAGTTCTTCCCTCGCTTTGAATGGCTCCTCAACTTCCTTGCCAAGCGCGTCCTCCCCGACGCGGTGCCCGACGCAGCCGCCGTCGGGATCGCCGCCTGGTGCTGGCGCAACGACACCGAGGTGGAGAACTGGCACCTGCCCAGCGATACCCTCATGGCAAAGGTGAGTATCGCGGCAACGAAAGCCGTTCAGTCATACGTCGATCCCGAAGAAGGCGTGGACTGGCAAGGCATCGAAGACAGCCTGACCGATCCCTCATGGCAGCTTGCTGACGGCCGGGTGATCTCGGAGCTATTCGGCGAGGGATGGCCCGAGGTCGAGCAGAGCGTCCGCCGCCAGCTCCGAATGTGGCGACACTTCGAAGAAGACCTCATAGGTCCCGATGCAATGCTCCGCCTGCTAACCATCGCAGGCTCGACGTCTTATACCCGCCACTGGTGGGGCCAGGGTCGCTGGGCGGCAATCTGCCGAGCCATCATCACAGATGCCACCAGTGCGGGTGTACCGCTACCAGCCCCCTACGACGCTGAGGGCGCTGCCGCCCTTCTTCGAGACCTTCGGGACCCGGAGGCGCTCAGCGATGACGTCCTCGGCTGGATGATCGACATTCCCGGTACGGGCGTCGACGGCCCGTGCGGTCTGCGTTTCCACGAGTCGGCCCGGCCCGTCATCCGCGAATTCAGCCTTTACCGCCTGACTTGAGGTGAGCATGGAGCGAGGTAAGGCCACGCCCCGGCGCATGTATCTGGAGGTCAGGCTGCGGCGGTAGTCGATTCGACCTCGCGGACGGTGCGGCTCACGGTAGCGCTGAGGTCCTCAGCGGACGGCAGCGCCTGCCGCACCTTCGCCGGCAGCCGCCGCCACTCGGTGACGGCCAGCGGCGTGCTGACTCCGCGCAGCGCCACTTCGACGGTGACGTCATCGCGCCCGACCACGAGCAGCATGCCCAGGGTCGGGTCGTCGCGGGTCTGGTCGCGCAGGTGGTCATCCACGAGCTGCACGTAGAAGTTGAGCTTGCCGACGTGCTCGGGCTCGAACCGCCCGAGCTTGAGCTCGAACACGATGTAGCGGTGCAGCTTGCAGTGGTAGAAGAGCAGGCCGGGGAAGAACTCGCGGTCGCCGCACTGGACGGGCACCTCGGCGCCGGCGAAGGCGAAGCCGGTGCCGAGCTCGCGCAGGAAGCGGGCGAGGTTGTCGGTCAGGGCCCGGGACAGGTCGCGTTCCCGCAGTGGGTCGGCTGCGAGGAAGTCCAGAACGTAGGGGTCCTTGACGATCTCCCGGACCGCTTCCCTGTCGGCCTCGGGGGCGGCCCGGTCGAAGGTGGTGAGCGCGGGCTGGGTCCGCTCGTGCAGGCGGCTGGCAATCATCGACTGCAGCGCGTCCCGGGACCGTCCCTCGTCGGCGGCGCGCCCGGCGAAGAAGTCGCTGATGGCCCGGTTGCCTCCCGGCATTTGCGGAAAACGCTAGGGCATGGCGCGGTTCGTTTCCGCCGGTCCAGCGTTCCTAGTCCTTACGATTCGCTTATCAAGCCGCCGCCGAATAGCAGTAACCACACGTGCCACTAACGCATCGCCAGAAGCACTTCCGTTCATGCTGCCCTCAATTTCTCCCGCAAGATATACAGGCATGATTCCAGCACGTCATCGCCCAGGCTCTCGGGCTCGGCCAGCAAGATCTCGACGGCCAGCATCCGCGCCGCGTCCCGGGGAAGGCCAGCGATTTCCTGTACCGCGTTCACGTGTCACCTCTCCATGAAATCCGCGCTCTGCGAAGGAACTCCTCGTTGAGCCGCCAGTACCGTTCGGCCAGCGCACTGCTGACCTCTCGCTCCGGCGTGTACTCCAGCGCCTCACGGATACGCCTGCGCTCAGCGAGGAAATCGGGGTCGTTCATCGTCGTGAGGTCGTCCTCGTCGCCGCTCATCTCATTTCCCAGGGTCAGCATTCCGGCCGTTCCGCTGCCGCTCCAGTTGAAGGGGTGGCTGTACGCCGAAAGCGGCAGCGGAACGTGTAATAACTCTGCGACAATCAGTGACGTCGATGTAATGCTATGGCAACATATTTCGTATGACGGTAAACAACGGCGGCAACCCAGCAACTTACTTCGGTCGCCAGATGAAGAAGGAACGGCTGGCCCGTGGCTGGTCACTGCGCGAGTTCTCCGCCCGCACCGGCGTCAACATTGGCCACGCCTCCCGGATCGAGAACGGCAAGAGGCCGCCGACCGAGAAGGTCGCCGCAGCGTGTGACCTCGCTTTTCCTGAGCGAATGGGCTGGTTCAGCGAGTATTACGCGGAGCTGAGCGAGTGGGCCGAGGTCCCTCCGGCCTTCAAGGACTGGCCGGAACGGGAAGAGAAGGCCGCTGCCCTACGCGACTGGTGGCCGTCGATTGTGTCGGGACTGCTCCAGACCGAAGATTACGCCAGCGCGCTCCTGCGCACCTATCCGGCAGTCAGCGAGGAGACGGTAGCCGCGCGCCTAGCCAACAGGATGGAACGACAGCGCAGGGTACTCATGCGTGACAGCCCACCGCAGGCGTGGTTCCTGGTCGACCAGTTGTCCCTGTACCGCCTCGTCGGGTCGCCCGAGGTCATGGCCGCCCAGATGCGTCACGTGTGCGACGTGGCAGCATCGCCGAGCGTCACGCTCCAGATCCTCCCGGCCGTCGCCAATCCCGGCGTCACCAGCGGCTTCGTCATCGCGGACGAGTCGGCGTACGCCGAGCACGTGGCCGGCGGCTTCGTCTACACGGGCGAAACCGTTTCTGGGCTGATGCGGATCTTCGATAGCATGCGAACCGAGGCATACCGGGGATCTGAGTCCCTGCGAATACTCGAAGGGATGGCAGAAGCATGGAGTGGCGGAAGTCCAGCTTTTCCGGAGCCAACGGCGGGGCGTGCGTAGAGGTCGCCTCGGCCGACAACGTAGCGGTCCGCGACACCACCGAACGCGACAACGTGACCCTGCAGTTCACCGCCGCGGCCTGGCAGGAGTTCACCCGCCGCCTGCGCGGCTAGCCTTCGCCCAACCGCCGGCCACGCCGGTAAGAAACGGCGGGCGGTCGATGGGTAAGGCGCGCCCGTTCCGGATATCGCGAAAGGGCACGGACCGGATCGGCGCGCTGCCGGGACCACAGAACCGGGGGAGACCTTCCGTTCGATCCTGCTGTCCACGGTCATTCGACCCCGCCTCCGGCAGCCAGGAAGAAAATCGTTCTCCGGCCGGCCGAACCGAATCCGCCACCCCCGCGTGTTAGCGGATAAGAAGAGCGCTGGAGCGAGTGGCATGCGGCACCTCGAGGCCTGACGCTCAGGGCACGTCAGCTCTGGGAGTCGCCATGGGAATCCGCATTGACACCACCGGCACCGACTACGCGGCACCAGCGCGCCGGCTGCTTGGCAGCCTCGACGACAGCAGCTACTACAGCCTGGGCGTGGTGTCCGGGGCCGACCTGTGCGTGCTGGGCGGGACGAGGCACCCTCCTGCTTGGAGCCGCTTAAGGACGCGTGGCACCAGCTGGATGAGCGCGAACGGGAGCGGATCTCCCGATCACGCGTGCAGTCGATGCTGGACCGCGGCCTGATCGCCGCGCTGCCGTCCGGCACGGGCAGCCACGCGTTCCTCCGCCCCGGAGCCCGCTGGATGTCATCTTCAGCTACCGCTTCTCCAGCCAGGCCTTCGCC
>Ga0335078_10004871_pt1 | contig 19859 bp, 15 predicted proteins | sample Lox_Sample_32_FD_206711 | JGI IMG/M metagenome (GOLD analysis project Ga0335078, IMG submission 206711) | Soil microbial communities from Loxahatchee National Wildlife Refuge, Florida, United States - Lox_Sample_3.2 | ecosystem: Environmental > Terrestrial > Soil > Wetlands | place: USA... | reverse complement strand
GGCCCAAAGAGCGCAGCTGGCTTCGCCGCGGGACAGGGCCACAGGCTGCCGCAACTCTCCAACTGTATATTCTATGTAGCCTACGCGGCACTAACAGCTGGCGAACCTGGTCTTCCATTAGAAATCTCCAGGAAAGGATAATTCGGCTAGCACCATTCGGAGTTCGCGAGTATGTAGTATAAATAGGCTTTCAGCTTCGCACCTAACGCCTCGCTTATGACTGCTCGGGATGGAGACAGAACAATCCGGCCTGCCTGCCAGCCACCGTCAATAGATTGCGCTTCTCGAAGCGACAGATCAATTAGGCGGGACTGTGCGCGGTTATCAACAGCTCTTCGCTCAAGCGTCACCCTGTGGCGGGAACTGCGGCGAACTGGAACTTCTTCGTACCGGCGCTCCAGCTCTGGCTCACGGTCAGCGGCCGGACCTGATGGGTATCCACGGCTGAGCGAACCTGGGTTGCCCGCTGCTCACACGATGGCCTTCAGGAGGCCGCTCATGACGTCTGCGGCGGTGGCGTCTTCCTCGTCCAGGATCTTCACATACCGGGTCGTGGTGGTCAGGTCGCCGTGGCCAAGCCGGTGCCGGACCCGTCCCAGGTCAACGCCCTGGTCGATTAGCCAGGAAGCGTGCGTGTGCCGGACCTGGTAGGGCGTGTACCGGAACGGCAGGCGGGCTTCTGCGGCAGCGGCGTTCCAGATGCGGTACCAGGTGTTCTTGCCCATGTATTCGGTCGGGTCCCGGCGCCAGCCCGCCGACCACTCCCGTTCGGCGCGGCCGGTCGCCCGGCGCTTGCGGGAGCGGCCGTAGTCCGCGCTCCACTGCATGCATCCCGGGCACCGGCACTTGGCGGTGACGTAGGCGCCCATCGTGCCGTGCTGGTACTGCCTGCCGTTCGGCAGCGGGCCGGTGTACCCCAGGGCCGCCATTTCCTCGCCGGTCATCCGGTCCCGGCGGGCGGCCACCGTGCGGGCCGCGAACAGCCGCACCGGGAAGATGAGCTGGCCCGGCCCGATGCCGTTCGCGGTGATGTGCTCGCGGACCATCTCCGCGACGTCGGCGTCGATCTTCATCCGGCGGTGCTCGCCGTTCTTGGTGTACTGCCGGGTCAGGAACCGGTAGCCGTCCGGGTGGAAGTCCGCGGTCACCTCGACCGTGGACTTGCTGACCGTGAGCATGTTCCCGCCGAAGTCGAAGTCTTCCGGGACGAACGAGATCAGCTCGCAGTACTGCGCCCCGGTCGACACTCCCAGCCGGGCGAAGACCTTGGCCGGCTGGTGCGGCAGCGCCGCGTAGACCCGCTGGAACTGCGGCACCGTCGCCACCACGATCGGCCCGGACGGCGGGGTGCTTGAGCCTGATCCCCTTGACCGGGTTATCGCCGCGGTAGCCGTGATCCCAGGCCATCTGCAGCAGGGCCGACAGGCAGGTCCGGACGTTCACGATCGTGTTCTGGCTGGCGCCCTCTTCGGGGAGCACGACGGTGAGCAGCCGGTGGATGGTTTCCCGGCCGATCTCCGCGACCCGCCGCGTGCCGATGAACGGGTAGATGTGCGCGTTGAGGAGCTGGGCGTAGGTCATCTTGCTGTTGGGCTCAACCGCGTGCTCTTTGAGGAACTTGACGCCGAAGTCCCGGACCGTGATGGTGGCCTTGTCGGCCGGGCTGGTCTCGGCGAGCCGCAGCCGCACATGGCGCTCATGCTGCCCGGCGACCTCGAGGGCGCGCTCTTGGCTGTCGTAAGTCCCGGCGCTCTTGTACCGGCCGTTCTCGTCGGTGTACATCGCCGTGTAACGGATCCCGCGTTTCCGGGCCCGCTCGATGACGTACGCCACGTCGCCCACCCCCTTGACCACCGCGGGCGAGCCGCTTTGGTTAGGAAACTGGTTAGCCAGGCCAGCCGCCAGGGCTCTCCACTAGACTCCGCTACTCACCAGAAAACCCTGTCAACCTGACCTTTTGAACTCAATTCTACTAAGAAGGATCGAGGGTCGGCCAATTTGTGGTCCTGGATGTCGAGGGTTCGAATCCCTTCGCTCACCCTAGGTGAAGCGCAGGTCAGGAGGCTAAGCGGGCACAGGCTCAGCCTCCCGGCACTTCGGCTGTCCGATTTTGGGAGTCAACTGGGAGCCGACTTGGTTATCGGCACCAGCTGGTGAACTTCCTGGGGAGAGGAGGCCGGTCCGCTCTTGCGACTTGTAAAGCTGAGGCTGACCGACTTCCGCCGCTTCGCCGGAGAGCAGTCCCTAGACCTAAACGAAAGCGTAATTGCTCTTGTCGGACCAAATGAGGCAGGCAAGAGTTCCATTTTGTCCGCGATCGGTTCTGTAGGCCGCAAGGAGGCACCCAGTCCGACAGATACAACTCGCGGCCTTGCTGGCCCGGCGACCATCGCTGCCCTATTTGTACTTGATCCGGACGATAGGCCGCCCTAGCAGGAATACATGGCGGGGACGCTGTTATTCGTATACGACAGCAGCCAGCCGCCGCCGGAGGTCGGCACCGGTTCGCCATCCGGATACCGGCTGCGCGGATTGATCCTGATACTCAGCGCGTACGGCAGATCTCCGGGCTTGTAGATCCCCTTGGGCTTAGTGACCAGTAGCAGGCCATCATCAAGAGGCCCGGGCATCGGGGTGACCTCGCCTTTGTGCCCTTCGAACCAGGCAAGTCGGCGTCGATGCTCCGGGCTGATCCTCGCCAGCAGCTCCTTATACATCCCGAAGGCTTACCATGCGGGCAGGTCCTCGGCTACCTAGTCTCATCGGTAGTCTCATTCGCGCACGTTCGGGGCCGTTCAGCGCAGGTCACATGATTTCTCCGCCCGAGGTCACGTACGCCACTGACTGCCCGCGAACAGCCAGGCACAGACTTGGAAAGCGTGTTGGGTGATGGCGGGGTCTGCGGATGGGTGGTAGAGGATACTGGGTGGATGGGCGGGAACCGGGACCGGGTTGATTTCTTCGTCAGCCACGCGGGCGCGGATCGGGCGTGGGCGGAGTGGGCGGCCTGGCAGTTAATTGATGCTGGGTACAGCGTTGAGCTGGATGTGTGGGATTGGGCGGCGGGCCGCAACTTCGTCACCGCGATGAACGATGCGCTGGCCCGGGCTGGCCGGGTGGTGGCGTTGTTCTCGGCGGCGTATTTCGAGCGGGAGCGGTATACCACCGAGGAGTGGTCGTCGACGCTGGTGCATGTGCCGGGCGGGGCGGAGGGGCGGCTGGTGCCGGTCCGGGTAGAGAAGGTGGCCGCTGATCTGGTCCCGCCGTTGTTGCGTCCGCTGGTATCGCGGGACGTGTTCGGGGTGAGTGAGGAGGCGGCGCGGCGGGCGCTGCTGGAGGCGGTGGCCGGGCCGGGGCGGCCAGCGGGCAAGCCTGAGTTCCCGGGGAGCCGGGAGGGTCTGAGCGGGCCGGGGCCGCGGCGGCCGGGGACCCGACCGCGGGTGTGGAATGTCCCGGCCAGGAATCCGGGGTTTACCGGGCGGGACGGGCTGCTGGTGGCGGTGCGGGAAGCGCTGCTGGGCGGGGACCGGGCGGTGGTGCAGGCGCTGCACGGGATGGGCGGGGTCGGCAAGACACAGCTGGCGATCGAGTACGCGCACCGGTTCGCGGGCGGATATGACCTGGTGTGGTGGGTCAACGCCGAGAAGCCGGGGCTGGCCGACGCGCAACTGGCCGAGCTGGCCGCCGAGCTGGGCTGGGCGGATCCCGGGGCCGGGCTGGGGGCGGCGCGGCAGGCGGTGCTGGGTGAGTTGCGGCAGCGGGACCGGTGGCTGCTGGTCTTGGACAACGCCTCCGGGCCGCAGGACGCAACCGGAGTGCTGCCGGGCGGGGCGGGGCATGTGCTGATTACCTCGCGAGCACAGGGCTGGGCTGAGGTCGCGGTGCCGGTGGAGGTGGATGTGCTGGCCCGGGCCGAGTCGGTGGCGATGCTGGTGAACCGGGTGCCAGGGCTGACGGAGGCCGAGGCCGGGCTGGTAGCCCAGGCGCTGGGGGACTTGCCGCTGGCCCTGGCCCAGGCAGCGGGGTATATGACCGGCACCGGCACGCCCGCGGCCGAGTACCTGGACCTGCTGGCCGCCCGAGCCGGGCAGATCCTGGACCGGGCCCAGCCGCCGACCCACCGGGAGTCGCTGGCGGCGGTGACCCAGCTGGCCTTCGACCGGCTGCGCGAGGAGGACCCGGCCGCCGCCGATACGGTCGCGGTGTGCGCGTTCCTGGCGCCCGAGCCGGTCCCGGCGACCTGGTTCCCGCGCGCCGCCGCCCAGCTGCCCGCGCCGCTGGCCACCGCGGCGGCCGACCCGGTGGCCTGGCGGGAGGCGCTGGCCCGGATCCGGCAGCAGGCGCTGGCCCGGCTGGACCAGCACGGGCTGCTGATGCACCGGCTCACCCAGGCCATCGTGCGCGGCTACCTGCCGCCCGACCACGCCGATGCCGCACGGGACGCTGCGCAGGCGCTGCTGACCGCCAATCATCCCGGTGACGAGGAGCTGCCCTCGACCTGGCCCGGGTGGGCGCAGCTGCTGGCCCACCTGCTCGCCCTCGATCCGGACGCCAGCGCCGAGGCCCTAGTCGGCCTGACCTATGACGCCGCCTGGTACCTGATCCGGCGCGGCGATGCCCGCGCCGCCTGCGACCTCGCGCGCCGCCTGTACCAGCAGCGCCTCGACCAGCTCGGTCCCGACGATACCCGGACGCTGAGCGCGGCGAGCACCGTGGCCTTCGCCTTGGACAACATGGGCCGCTATGACCAGGCGCGGGAGCTGAACGAGGACACCCTGACCCGTAAGCGCCGGGTGCTGGGCGAAGACCACCCCAACACCCTGAACTCCGCCAACAACCTCGCCATCGACCTGCGCGGGCTGGGCGAGCACCAGGCGGCCCGGGAGCTGGACGAAGACACCCTGGCCCGGCGCCGCCGGGTGCTGGGCGAGGACCACCCCAACACTCTGGGCACCGCCAACGGCCTCGCGACCGACCTGCGCGGGCTGGGCGAGTACCAGGCGGCACGCACGCTGGACGAAGACACCCTGGCCCGGTACCGCCGGGTGCTGGGCGAGGACCACCCCGACACCCTGGCCTCAGCCAGCAACCTCGCCATCGACCTGTCCGAGCTGGGCGAGCACCAGGCGGCCCGGGAGCTGAACGAGGACACCCTGGCCCGCCGCCGCCGGGTGCTGGGCGAGGACCACCCCCACACCCTGATCTCCGCTGGCAACCTTGCCGCCGACCTGTCCGCGCTGGGCGAGCACCAGGCGGCGCGGGAACTGGACGAAGACACTCTGGCCCGGCGCCGCCGGGTGCTGGGCGAGGACCACCCCGACACCCTGGCCTCAGCGAGTAACCTCGCCATCGACCTGCGCGAGCTGGGCGAGAGTTAGGCCTTATGAGGTGGGCAGGAACGTGGGGCCATGACGCTCGGCTGTGGCCTGCGTTCAGCTGGTGACTACCGTATTCGCGCCTGGGTTGACTGGTGTCCGATTCTGGGAGCGAGACGGGAGCGGGCGCATGAGTGCAGATGCGCTCAGATGCGGTCACCGTAGCCGGTCCGCCGCCGCTGACCAGTGTAAACACCCGTCGTCAGGTCACCCGTTGCAGCATGCCCTGTGTTGTGGTCCTGGATGTCGAGGGTTCGAATCCCTTCGCTCACCCCATGTTGCATAGCTGGTGACCTGCGGATTCGGCAGGAGCGCCAAGCTATCCCTAACCGTGTGGTCAGGATTTTGGTCAGGACATCTGTGTGACGTCGATCACATGGAGTCTCATAACGTGACATCACGATGAAACCGGAACCGCCTCGTTGCAGGCTGAGCCGGGACACCGTGCTAGCCGTACCCCAGGTTCGGGTGGCTGCACGGTGGATCTCCTGCTCGCGCGTGGCGAGCATTGAGGTGTCGGTGACCGGAATGGCCGGCGCCGCTGCTCACAGGAGGCACCCCAATGTACGCAGCGACTGACAACTTCCCTCCATCGCGATCGGTCCTGATGAGATTCCTGGTCAGGTCATGGGAATACCGCCACCCCCGCGTCTGGGTGCGTGTGCGCGTTGCCTGCGGGATCTTCAACCTCGGCCTGGGCGTCCTTCTGCTCGCTTCGGGCCGCTGGATAGGGTCACTAGCCTGGCTGGGAGTGGTGCCGCTGGCGGGAGCGGCGCTGATCTTCTGGACCGCCTCTCGCCTGCAGACCAGTGTCCAGAGCTAGCTTGGCAGCATCTCCCCATAGCGGGATCGGCCAGCTCCCGGTCCGCTTGGGGAGATGCTTCCGCCTTCCGGCCGAGGTTTCGGTCGCCGGTGTTCCGCGTCCTGCTCGCAGGCGCCAAGATCCGTGCGAATGGCCGCCGACGGTAAAGCGGCTGCTGGTCCCCTTATGCGGCACAGATTTGAGTCTGCGGACGGAGCATGCTCGCGGTGCGTGAGTTCCGCGCGGATACTAGGAGGCAGAACCGGAGAGTTTCGTGAACAACGGCGACAGCCCCATCCCCGTGACTGACGAGCGGCCCGACTCGCCCATACCGGCGCTGCAGGTCACTCGAGGCATCCCGGTGCACGCACCGGCTGACAGCGTCCCTCGCTCGCGATCGGTTCTCATGAGAGTTCTGGTCAGGTCACGGGAGTACCGCCGCCCTCGTTTCTGGGTGGGTGTGCGCGTTGCCGCTGGCGTCTTCAACGTCGTCCTTGGTGTCCTTCTGCTCGCTGCCGCCCCCAGGTTGGGACCGCTGACGTGGCTGGCAGTGCTGCCGCTGGCGGGGGCAGCGCTGATCTTCTGGACCGTCTACCGCCTGCAGCAGGACAGCATGCGCCGGGTGCAGGAGCTGGAGCGGTCCCGGGCCCACGTGGTGGACGACTCGGCGGCGAGGCTGCGCAGGATCGAGCGGGACCTGCACGATGGCGCGCAGGCGCAGATGGTCGCTGTCACCATGAAGCTGGGGCTGGCCATGAAAAGGCTCGGCGGGATGACCGACGGGACCGGGCAGACCGACCTGGACCGGGTCCTGGAGCTGGTCGTCGCCGCCCACCGCGGCGCCAAGGAGGCCATCGCCGAGCTGCGTGACCTGGCCCGCGGCATTCATCCTCCCGTGCTCGACCAGGGCTTGGGCACCGCGCTCACCACCCTGGCCGCGCGCAGCGACCTGCCTGTCGAGCTGGTCATCGACCTGCCCGAGCGCCCGTCGGCTGCGATCGAGACGATCGCCTACTTCTGCGCGGCCGAGCTGCTGGCCAACGTGACCAAGCACAGCGGTGCCCGGCATGCCACGCTAGAGGCAGTCCACGTGCCTGGCCTGCTGCGGATGCGGGTCAGCGACGACGGTTGCGGCGGCGCTAGCGTCGAGGCCCGCGGCGGCCTGGCCGGGCTCGCCGAGCGGATCAGGACCGTGGACGGCAGGCTGCACCTCAGCAGCCCGCCCGGAGGCCCCACCGTGGTCGCCGTCGAGTTGCCATCCCATGCCTGACCGAACCGGAGCCCTCATGCGGATCGTGATCGCCGAAGACTCGGCCGTCGTCCGGGCGGGGCTGGCCGAGATCCTGGCCGACAGCGGCCACGAGGTGGTGGCCGCCGTAGGCAACGCCGGCGACCTGCTGGCCGCGGTGGACGGGCACCACCCAGACGCCGCCGTGGTGGACGTGCGGATGCCGCCCGGCTACACCGACGAGGGCCTGCGCGCCGCGATTGCCATCCGCCGCGACCACCCCACGATCGGGGTGCTGGTGTTCTCCCAGTACATCGAGACCCGGTACGCGGCCGACCTGCTCGGCGCGGCGTCCGGCGGCGGTGCGGCGGGTGTCGGGTACCTGCTCAAGGACCGGGTCGCCGACGTCGAGGAGTTCGTCGAGGCGCTGAGCCGGGTGGCGGCTGGCGGCACCGCTCTCGACCCGGAGGTCATCACGCAACTGCTCGGCGCCAGCCGCCGCAACGACGGGCTCGGCTCCCTCACGGCCAGAGAGCGCGATGTGCTGGCCCTGATGGCCGAAGGCCGGTCTAACGGCGCGATCGCCGGGACCCTGGTGATCTCGGAGCGGGCCGTCGAGAAGCACGTCGCGAACATCTTCAGCAAGCTGGGTCTGGCCCCGTCGGACGCAGACCACCGCCGCGTGCTAGCCGTCCTCCGCTACCTCGAGTCTTGACTAACGCGCCGAGAATGTCTCCGCTGCCGCCTAACATCGCCATGAACCGGAACCGCGTCCGTCCCCTTTACATCGGATTCCGGACGCCACTCCCCCAGGGGTGATAACAACAGCCGGGACGACACGTTCGGAGCCGGGTAACCATTTGCCCTTTGGTCGTTAGAAGGCTGAACCTAGTCCTGGACCGCAAGCCGACCCGGTGTCAGCGATGGAGGTCGGCCTGGCGGGCTGGACGCTGGCCAACTTGGCGGCGAGGAGATCCGCGACCTCCTAGCCGACCCCGGCGCCTGACTGAAGCCCGCCGTCAGTCATGGAGATGAACCCGGGCGGGGACGCAGCGAGACGGTGACCAGGACCTTGCCGTGCGCGGTGATGCGGAAGCCAGCCAGGCTGGCGGCAGGGAACGGCACGGAGGCGGGGTACCACGCGTGCGGGTCGCCGCGCGTGACGGTCCAGCCGCCGACGGCCGCCTGCTGCCCGCCGACGGTGGCGGCCCAGATCTGGCAGGTGGTCCCGGGCCGGATGCCGCTGACGCTGGTCTCCACCTCGGTCCCCCAGGGCTGCGGAATGTAACGCACGGCCGCCCTCATCCCGGTCGTCCGGTCATACCCCTCGGCGGACGCCGTCCCCCAGTTCACCGCGGCCGGGTGCGGCGGCGCGGCAGGCGGCCGCACCTGCAGCGCCCACCCCGCGGCAGCGACGGCGACCAGGACCGCGGCGGCGGCCGCCAGGCCCCACCGGCGCCGGCGGCGAACAGCCCCTATCCGGCCGATCAGCCCGGCCACCAGCGGTTCCGGCGGGCCGACGGGATCCTGTCCGCGCTCCGCGGACAGCTGCATGGCGTCGGCGGCGGGCACCTTGCGGAGCAGGGCCGGCAGCCCGGCGAGTCCGGCGACCTCCTCTCGGCAGCGGGGGCACGACGCCAGGTGCCGGTCGACCGCCACGCGGTCGGCCGGGGCGATCGCGCCGAGCACATAGACGCCCAGCTCCGGGCGGATCTGCGCGCACTGGCCGGGGCTGTTCACCTGGGTGCCTCCCGGCCCCGGCGTCCGGCCCCGGGCCACTGTCCCGGCCCGTGGCGATCGCGGTCACAGGCCGGTGCGGATGATCTTTGCACGGCCATGATCAACACCTGCCCTACCACTCACAACGGCCGAAACCATCCGTTAGTTCACAGCAAGGGCACGCAGGCCGCATCTGCTCGCCCGGCGTATCGCAAATCACCTACCGGGCGGAGGTTCTGGGTGCCGGCCCGGAACCCCGCAGCAGTATCTGCCGCCATAGTGCGCTGCGCGGGAGGTATTCGCCGGCGTGCTGGCATCGGTAAAAGTTTGCCCGGTTTTCACTATCTGAGGTGAACCGGTCAAGTGGCCGGTACGTATCAGGGGTGCCTGGCGGCGTTCCCGCGCTGACCTCCCGCAGTGCGCTGCCGCCGGGGATGACTGCCGCAAGGCCGGAGCGGGCAGCAGGGAGGCGTCATGCGGTTAGCGATGGGCATCGGGCCTGTGCCGTATCCACCGAACCCGTCAGCTGACGACCGGCCTGGGCCTGGCCCGCGTGAACGACGACACGCCGGGTGCATGGCCGACGCTTTGCCCTGCTCCGAGTACTTAGACGGGCTGGCTGCCAGGCCGCTGGCGTGTCGGTGACGGTCACGCACGAGGCCGCGCCGCGCATCCACTGGGCGATCATCGACGCGGTCAAGCCGACGTGACCAGAGCCGGGCAACCCGCCGGAAATTCATCGTCCTGGGCTGAACCGATCCGGCCCAGCGTACGTGAACGAGGAGGAGGAGTTTGTCGCTGGCCGCTGCCGGGCGCTCTCACCGCATCCAGCCAGCGTCTGTCGCTTCGCCGCGTGCTTGCGCGCGGCCAGGGAGGCGCGGTGAGAGACATGACGATGCCCGCTGTGAGCACCGCCGGCCAGTGCTGTCAGGCCTTAATCAGGGCACACTTCACGACCTTTACCAGCGTGACCGGCTCGCGGGCCGATCGAGCCGCGCCTTGGGTCACCGTCACGTCAGCTGACCCGGCACTGCCCACCCACTCCGGCCGTGGCCTGGGGAGCGCAGGCCACGGCCGGGCCATGACCCGGCCATATTCCGCCGGGCGGCGCTACCACCGCTGAGAGGAAGGAATCCCCGCCATGCCCGCGCGGGACGCAGGACAGTAGCCCGGCTGACCGCTCGGCCTTTGAACCCTCGGCTACTGCCGAGCCAACCGAAGAAGGATGGCAATGAGACGGACAACCAAAGCGGCGCTCACGCTCGCGGCCACGGTAGCCGCCATGATGGCGGTGGCCATGGGCCCGGCGTCGGCGACGACGTACCCGCCGCCGAGCTTTAGCCTGGGGTGCCCAACTGCCGACGGCGAGACGCTGGACGGCACCGTGTGCGTGCTGCCCCCCGGCGTCACCACCGCGCCCAACAGCTACTCCGCGACCATCGCCGTGGGCAGGCGCGGCAACATCGGCCCCACGGTCACCTTCGCGCTGGCCGCGGGCAGCCTGCCGCCCGGCCTGACTCTGTCCGCCCAGTCCACCGGCAACGGCACCATCACCGGAAACCCCACCAAGACCGGGACGTTCAACTTCACCATCAAGGCGACCGACGGCCAGACCCACACGATGGCCGCCCAGATCACCATCACCACACAAGGCCCGCCGGACCAGCTGGTATGCAACCTGGCCGCCAACGGCGCCGTCCTGGAAAACGGGATCTGCGTGCTGCCCGACGCCATCGACGGCCTGCCCTACACCGGGCACCTGCTCACCAGCCACCAGGCCGGCGGGACGCTCAGCATCATCTCAGGCGCCCTGCCGCCCGGCCTGACCCTGCCCGCCACCTTCACCGGGTCCGGTGACACCATCAGCGGCACCCCCCCAGTGTCGGCGACCAACGTCACCGACGATTTCACCGTGCAAGGCACCGGCGACCTCGGCCAGCCGCTGTACCAGACCTACCAGATCTTCGTCGCCCCGGACGAGCCGCTGGCCGTCGGGCTGCCTGCCAGCGGGCCAACCCTCACTCCGGGAACCGTCGGGCAGGCCTACGCGCAGGACTTCTTCATCAGCGGCGGCGGCAATCCCTACACCTGGTCCGTGGCGGCCGGCCAGCTTCCGCCTGGCCTGACCCTGGAGAACAGCAGCGCGGGGCCGCGCGATGCCGACAACCAGCTCGCCGGAACGCCGACCACGGCGGGAACCTTCACCTTCACCATGAAGGTCACCGACTACGACGGCCAGCAGGCCACCCAGCAATTCACCCTCACCATCCAAGCCTGATCACCGCCCAGGAATCATTCACACCCACCTGGCCGAACGAACAGACACAAGAGGAGAACCGCCTTGAGATCCCTGCCACGACACGCACTGGCCATGGGTGCTTGCGCTGCGATGATGCTTGCCGCGCTGGTCACCACCACCTCTTCGGCGTCCGCCAGCCCGAGCTGGCAGCTCGTCGACGAATACAGCACCGCTAACCCCGCCTGCTACACCACCAGCGGCGGGACGAACGACCTGGAGATCAACCTGAACGGCACCTGGTCCGCACCGATCAACATCGGCGCGTCCGGCCTGCCCGCAGGCGTTTCCGTCGCGGCCACCACCCTCATCTATTTCTACTACTACCTAGACGGCGGCTACACCGTGAGCTACGCCACGGCGCCGATCCCGGCCGACTGGAGCAACGGGACCGGACCGGTCAGGCTGGCCGCGCAACCAGACCCGTCAAGCTACACGCTGGACGCGGAAGGCTACGTAGACGTCGCGGTACCGTCTGGCCTTCCGGCCGGCTCCTCGTTCAGCATCACGCTGTGGGCCAGCGACGGCACCACCATGCAGACCGAATCCGTGCCCGTCGTGATCAAGACCAGCTGCAAGCGTCGTTACTGAACGCCAGCAGCACACCAGTGTCCCGCGCCCGGATCCAGGCGCGGGACACATCTTTCTCCCCATGGCTGAACTTGGTCGCTAGCGGACTGCTGCCGGCCTCCCTGTGGTGCGTCCCGGACCTGGCCGTGGCCCGCGCTCACCGGGCCACGGCCAGGCGATCAGCCGGGAACTCGCGTGCGGCCAGGGAGCGGAGACCAGCAGCGATGATCCCGGCTGGGCAGCGACGCCGAGCCCGCCAGGACCTGGGCAGCGGAATGGTCGGCGCGCTGCCGGCATTTCGGCATTTGCGCAGGACGAAACCGGACACGGGCAGCATGATGCCGTCCCGGATTCGTCCCGGAGACGGGGCCCTCGGCTACGGTGACCGCGACGGTGCCCGGGCTAGCCCGAGATGTCGCTGGTGATGACTGTGACGACGTGTGTCAGGCTGAGCATCGTGGCGCCGGGCGCCATCATCGGCCTGCTGTCGCATGCCCGCCTCCCCTGGCCGCGGAATAGCCGGTGTCGGTGCTGGCCGGATGCGGTGTGAGCGCCCGGCAGGGCCAGCGGAGGTACCCATCTATCTGGGACACGTACCGGGAACGCAGGCGGTTCAGTTCAGCTCAGACGTTTTCCCTGGCCGTCCATGACACGCTTCGGACGCGCCGGGCTGGCGGTCACGCGCCGCGGGCGCCGATGAGGTGCCCGACGCCGAACGTCACCGCGATCGCCAGGCCGCCCGGTCACCCGGCCGACCAGCATCCCCCGGCCAGCAGCGCGACCGCGGTCAGCGCCGCCACGCCCGTCAGCACTACCGTTTTGTATGGATAAAGGGCGGGTAATTGAGCTGCGTGCCTGCCCGCGCGCTATTTCATACCGCGCCGCGCTGTGTGGAGATCAGGGAACTGCCCGCACCGAGGCCGGCGGCCGGTGAGGTGCTCGTCCGCACCCTGAGCTCTGGGATCAGCGGCGGCACCGAACGGCTGGTGTACCGTGGCGAGGTCCCTGGCGAGCTGGCGCTGGACGACACGATCGACGCGCTTGGCGGTACCTTCTCCTATCCCTTCGCCTATGGGTATGCGTGTGTCGGCGAAGTAGCGGAGTCCGGCCAGGCGGTTTTCGCGTTCCATCCGCACCAGGATGTATTTGCGGCGCGGGCTAGCGAGCTGATTCCGCTGCCTGGAACCGATCCCGCGTCCGCAACCTTGCTGCCGCTGGTCGAGACGGCGCTGCAGGTGACGCTCGATGCGGGGGCCGGATATCGGGACCGGGTCATCGTGCTCGGGGCCGGCGTGCTCGGGCTGCTGACCGGGCTGCTGTTGCAGCGCTCCGGGTGGCGGCCGCTGATTGCCGAGCCGCAGGATTGGCGCCGCGCCGTCGCCAGCGGCCTCGGCGTCACCACGGCGGCACCGGCGGAACTGGTGAACGAGGAGGTTCCGCTGGTCATTGACGCCAGCGGTAACCCCGATGCGCCAGCGATGGCGCTGGACATGCTGGCCCACGAGGGGACCCTGCTGGTCGCGTCGTGGTTCGGTACCAAACCCGTGGTCCTGCCGCTCGGCGGCGCCTTCCACCGGCGGCGTCTGACGATTCGCAGCACGCAGGTCTCCACAGTGCCGGCCCGGCTGTCCGGGATCTGGAGCCGGTCTCGGCGCCGCCAGGAGACCGTTGAGCTGCTGCCCGGGCTACCGTTGGCGCAGCTGTGCACTCACGTCTTCGACTTCGGTGACGCCGCCGAGGCGTTCCGAGCCGTGGACCAGGGGAAACCCGGGCTGATGCATGCCGTTCTCAACTACGACAGGAGTGCTGCCAGTGACCTGTGAAGTGGGGCTGAGCCGAAGCGTCCGCGCTTTCCACATCATGCCGGGACTGCCCGGGCCAGAGGGGCAGCTCCATGATCATGACTACCGGATTGAGATCGTGGTGGATCGCGAGCAGCTCGACGGGCGGGGCATGGTCTGCGATCTGGATGTACTGGAAGCAGCGCTCACCGAGCTGACCAGCCGGATCGAAGATCGCAACCTGGAGGAGATACGGCCAGCCGGGGCCGAGGCGGTCACGGTCGAGGTGTTCGCCCGCTGGGTGCATGACACCCTCTCGCCCGTCGTCGCTGCCGCAGGCGGCGAATCACTGGCAGTGCGAGTCTGGGAAACTCCCGTCGCGTTTGGCGGATACCGCGCACAATGCTGACGCTCTGCCTGCTTACGAAGCGGCCTGGTCCCGGGTCGGCACGCAATCGGCCGGTTTGACATCATGGTCAGCGAACGTGACTAGGCCGGTCCAAGGCTGAAGCGACGGAGCGGTGACTCGAATACGGCCAGCCGCCTGGCTGATGGCCGCGGTCGCACTGTTCCTGCTGGCCGTGGCCGGTTATGCCCTGCTCGTCCACGCGTCCCCGCAGTACTACTGGACGCAGATCGACACCGCCGTCTACCGGGATGGCGGCATCGCTGCGCGGAACCAGCCGGCGATGCTCTACGCGCTGGAGCTCGGGGCAGCGAAGCTGCCGTTCACCTACACGCCGTTCGCCGCGCTCCTGTTCGCTGCGGGGAGCGGAGCGTCGTTCGGGGCCTGGCAGGCCGGGCTGGCGGTGCTCACTGCTCGGCCTGGTTGCGTGCGCCGCGACCGGCCTGCTGGTGTCCCCGGTCACCTGGTCGCATCACTACGTTTACGTGGTGCCGGCCCTTGTCCTGGCCGCATACGGGCCACGGCGCCTCGGCTACCGGATCCTCGGCGCCGCGCTGGTGGTGGGCTTGTTCGGCTGGTGGCCCTGGCCTATCGGCAACCAGGGCGGCTACGCCCCTAAGGCCCAGCTGCGGCCGCGCGGGCTGCTGCTTCTCGCGCCGAACCGCGGCAACAGCCGGGCGGCAGTCGAGTTCACCTGGCGTGGGCTGGACTTGATCGTCGGCAACTACTACGTGCTCACCCTGCTCGTGTTTATCGCGGCCACCGCATGCGCCCTGGTGCTTACCCGTCGCCTCAGGCCTGAGCGCGCGCAGTCGGCCCCCGAGCCCACGTCGTACGGCATGGGTACGGTGACGAGGCCAAGGTTAAGAGGCTGAACCGTTCCGCTGACATGATCGTTTTGATGTCATAGGAACAGTGGACACAACATCCTTGGCATCCTCGCTGGACAGGTATATGACACTGGGCTGGGATAACCCCACGGCAGATCCCACCACCACCATCTTGCTGAGGCACGGCGATACCCGGCTATCACCCGAACACCGCTTCAGCGGACTGCGCGACCTCCCGCTTAGCGCCAGCGGAACCCGGCAGGCCCAGGCCGCCGCCTGCCGCCTCGCCACCGGCGCCCCGATCGACGCCGTGGTCAGCTCGCCATTGCAGCGCGCTGTCGACACCGCCGCCATTGCGGCCGCCGAACTGGGCCTGACCGCAGTTATCGATGATGATCTCCGTGAAACCGACTTCGGCGACTGGGATGGCTTCGCCCTGGCAGAAATCCAGCAGCGATGGCCCGCAGCCGCGGCAGCCTGGCGGCGCGACCCCGAACAGGCGCCGCCAGGCGGGGAGAGCTTCGCCGACACCGCACACCGGGTGAACCGGGCCTGTGACCGGCTGCTGCGGGACCACGGCGGCGAGACCGTCCTGGTGGTCAGTCACGTCACCCCGATAAAGATCATGCTGTGCCGGGCTCTCGGCGTCCCGCTCAGCACCCTCTACCGGCTGTATCTCGGTTCCGCCTGCATCAACGAAATCCAGTGGCACGGCCGCGGATTCGCCGCCGTCCATCGGGTCAATGACACCAGCCACCTTCCGTGACTCACCGGGCCGGGCCCGTGCTGAAGGCGTTGAGGAACTGATTGCGGAAGGCGTCCATGGACTCGAGCGGGGCGGAGGGGCTGGGCAGCAGCCCGTCCGGCCAGCGCCAGGAGGCAATCTGCCTGAATACGGAAGGGTCGTGGGCGATGATCGAGATCGGCACCAGGTGGCTGGCCCCGGGGCCGCTGATCGGGCTGCCGGGCTGCTCGTCGCCGAGCATGATGAGCACGAGGTTCGGGTCGTTGAGCTCGGTGACCCATGAGGTGAGGACCTTCAGCGTGTACTGCATCGACGTGCTGAAGGCCCGGCGCTCCTTGCTGGCGCTGCCCACGACGGAGAGCGGGCTTTCGCCGCGCGCGGGCATCGGGTCGAATATCGAGCCGTTGCCGACCTTGTTCCAGGGCACCATGACCGGCAGCGGAGCCCAGGGCGTGTGCGAGGAGACCAGGTCGATCTCGGCCATCACGGGCTTGTGGCCGGGGGCGAGTTCGAGCCGCTGGAACTCGGCCAGGGTGTACTGGTCGGGCATCGAGGCGTAGCTGAAGGTCGGGCCTTGGTAGCCGACGTTGCGCCGGTCGTAGATCTTGTCGAAGTGGTAAAAGGACGTGCCGATCGGCCAGTAGTAGTCGTCAGAGGGGCTGTCGCTGACGGTGCGCCAGCCGGCCTTGTCGAAGGCGTCGGTGAGAGTGAACCGGCTGCTGGCGACGATCTCAGCGTACCGCTGGTGGGTGTTGACCCACAGCCCCGACTGCAGGGTGGAGTGGGCGAGTTGGCTGACCCCGCCGAAGCCCGGGGCATTGATCCAGGCGGTCTGCGTGGACCAGCCGGCGCGGGCCAGCGAGGCGGTGCTCTGGCGCAGGACGGCGTCGATGCCGGCGGAGAAGCCGTTGCCCTCGACGGCGACCTGCCCGTAGCTTTCGACGAAAGCGACGACGACATCCTTGCCGCGCAATCCGGTGAGCAGGTCCGAAGCGGGGACGCTGGCTTCAGGGTCCGAACCGCGGAGGGCCTGCTCGAAACGGCGCTGGTCGCGAAGCGCTGTCTCGGTGTCGCGCACCTGCGCGACGGCCAGCCCTGCGGTGCCGGCCGAGGCGACCGGGGCTCCCTGGACGAGTTGCAGTGACAGGCCCGCGCACAGCCCCCAGACCGCCGTGAGGGCGGCGAGTGCGCGAACCGCGGCGCGGCGATGCCGGGCGGCCACGGTGGTGATGTGAATCGCTGATGCGGTGATCGCGCCGACCGCCAGGATCAGGCCGAGCCAGACCGCGACGAGCACGATGTTCGTGAGCGTGCCGCCGATCGCGTCGCGCACCACGCCGATGGCCGGGGAGATGTCGTCCCAGTTGAGCACCGGGTTGAACGCCTGCCCGATCTCCTCGCGGAAGGCTATGTCGAGGACCTTGAGGATAGCGAGCAGGGCGAACAGGATTCCGGCGACGGCGGCCACGATCCGGCGCGGCCGGGCCGGCAGCACCACCGCGACAGCGACCAGGGCCAGCCCTTCCACGGGGATGCGGACAAAGGCGGCGGGGGTGATCAGGACGGAACGGTCGGGCGCGACGAGAACACCCCATACGAGCACGACCGAAAGCACGGTGACGGCCAGCCGCAGAGCCCGGCGGGTGCGCGGGCCGGCGCCGGTCCGGTATAGCCAGATCACGTCACGGCCGAACGACTCGGCCAGCAGCAGCAGCGCGGCGGCGACCGCGATCATCCCGGCCAGGCGGTCGGGCACTCCGGATGCGGCGACGGTGAGCACGATGCCCTGGACCGCGGCCACGACCTTGCGCCAGTACCGGGGCGGCAACGGCGCGGCCAGCCACGGGATCAGCCAGCCCGCCAGCAGCAGCGCGTAGCGGGCGGCGCCGATGACCAGCACCCAGCTGCCGTAGTCCTGGGACACGACGATGCTGAGCAGCAGGATAAGGAAGGCGTCGACCTCGCCGTCAATGCGGGCGCCCAGCGGGGTGGCGGTGCCGGCCCGGCGCGCCACCTGCCCGTCCACCGCGTCGAGGGCCAGCGCGACGGCGGACAGGGTGACCAGCGCTGTGGTCGACACCGGCCGGCCGAACGAGTCGGCGACGAGGCCCGCGACCCCGGCGATCAGCAGCATCCGGGTCAGGGTGACCCAGTCCGCCGGGAATATGGCCGGCTGGTCGCTGCGGATGCGGGCGGTGACCAGCAGCGCGGCCGCCGCCGAACCGGTGGCCAGCCCGGCGATCCAACCGGCCACGCCGAGACCAGCCGTAGCGGACACGACGCCCAGCAGGGCGGCGGTGGCGAGCATCCCCAGGATCGTCGCGAGCCGGATCGTCGGCAGCGCATCTTTGCCCGCGAGTCGGTACGCGAGCCGGATCGTCGGTGGCGCGCCTTCATCCGCAGACTGAATGACACGCACCGCGCCTCCGTCTCCCCAGACATCTGCCGTCATCCCTCGTAGGGACAACGGGTCCGCGGTCACACTGGTTCATCGTTGGCTCAGCCGCAGCCGGACGATTGAACTATTTTCCCAGCTGACCCGTGTAACTGGTGTGGCGTTCCTGCACTCAGCTCCGGCCGGGGCCGGTCCGGCCGTCCGCCGCCTCGGCCCGCCGTTGCTGCGTCTGGCCGCCGGCGCCACAGTGCTGTGGTTTCTCGGATGGCGAGTGGGCGCGGCGCCGTTCGAGGACGGCCTGCGCGCGGTCACCTGGCAGGCGGTCGTGGCCGCCGTCACGCTCACTGTCCTGACTACGGTGTGTTCGGCCTGGCGGTGGCGGGTCGTCGCCCGGGCACTCGGCGCGGACATCGGCCTGCCCGGCGCGACCGGTGCCTACTACCGTTCCCTGTTCCTCAACTCCGTGCTCCCCGGCGGGATTCTCGGCGACGTCCACCGGGCGGTCACGCACGGCCGGCGCGCTGGAGACGTCGCGCGGGGGATGCGCGCGGTGGCGTGGGAGCGGCTGTGCGGTCAGGTCATCCAGGCCGTGGTGACCGCCGTCGTGCTGCTGACCCTGCCCTCGCCGGTTCGGCCCGCGCTGCCGTACATCCTGGTGGGCATCGCGGGCGTAGCCGGGTGTGTTGCGCTGGTCGCGGGTGGCGCCGCTCGCCGCGGCCGGTCGCGGCCGGCCCGCGCCGCCCGGGCCATTGCCGCTGACCTGCGTCGCGGCCTGCTGGCCCCGGGCGTGTGGCCGCAGGTCACGCTGGCCTCGGTGCTGATCGTCGCCGGGCACACGGCCACGTTCGTCATCGCGGCCCGGGTCGCCGGCTGCACCGCACCCCTGGGCGAACTGGTCGCGCTGCTGATGGTGGTCCAGATTGCCGCAGGGATCCCCTTGAGTGTCGGCGGGTGGGGGCCACGGGAGGGTGTTGCCGCCTGGGCCTTCGCCGCAGCCGGGCTCGGCGCGGCTACCGGGGTCACGGTCGCTACCCTCTATGCGGTGGTCATGCTGGCCGCGGTCACGCCGGGCGCGGGCCTGCTGCTGAAGGATGCCGTCCGCCGCCGTCGCGGCGGGGAATACTCGGGCGAGTCGAGAGAACCTGATCAGGAGCCGCTGACGATGGAGGCCGTTCGTGGTTTACCGGCCGACCCCGGTGGCAGCCATCCGCCGATGTATTCACATCCCGCTGCGTTTCGCTGACGGCTACTCGACCACAGCCACGATCGTCAGCTTCACCGGCCTGACCGACGCGCAGCAGCACGTGGCCCTCGAACTCGGTCGGCCCGACCAGGCCCGGCCGCCGCTGGTACGTCTGCACAGTGAATGCCTCACCGGTGACGTGTTCGGCAGCCAGCGATGTGACTGCGGGCCGCAACTGCGCGAAGCGGTCGAGCGGATCACCGAACACGGCGGGTACGTGCTGTATCTGCGCCAGGAGGGGCGCGGCATCGGACTCTACGACAAACTCGACGCCTACGCGCTGCAAGATCGTGGCCTGGATACGTACGACGCGAATCTCGCGCTCGGTCACCGGGCCGACGAACGCGACTACACCAGCGCGGCCCAGATGCTGCACGCGCTGGGCGCCAACCGCATCGCGCTGCTGAGCAACAACCCGGACAAGGGCGCTCAGCTGGCCTGCCTGGGCATCACGATCGCCAGGCAGGTC
>Ga0335078_10004870_pt1 | contig 19859 bp, 23 predicted proteins | sample Lox_Sample_32_FD_206711 | JGI IMG/M metagenome (GOLD analysis project Ga0335078, IMG submission 206711) | Soil microbial communities from Loxahatchee National Wildlife Refuge, Florida, United States - Lox_Sample_3.2 | ecosystem: Environmental > Terrestrial > Soil > Wetlands | place: USA... | reverse complement strand
CGGGCGCGCCCGGCGGCAGGGACAGGGTGAGCTCCTCGACGGCAGCGGCCAGCCGCTCGGACACCGCCGCCCGGCGCGCCGCGATGGCGGCGGACTCGATCTCCAGGAGCGCCGTGTCGGTGGCGGCCTGCAGCGAGGCCAGCTGCTCGTCGAAGGCCGCCCGCACGTGGCGGCCCCCGGCCTCCTCCTGCGACAGCGCGGCGTGCCACAGGGCGCCGTGCAGGGTGGCGCGCAGGGCGGGCGGCGACACGAAGGGCTGGCCCAGGCGGTCGGCGTTCTGCAGCACGGCCGCCACGGCCTCGAGCTCAAGACGCCAGTCCTCGACCACCAGGGTCACCGAGCCCCGGCCCCGCACCGCCCGCCACCCCGCCGCACCGGCGGCCGCACCCAGCACCAGGCCCGCCAGCGGGGCGGTGAAGGTGACGGTGTCGAAGGGCTGGGCGGCGAACATCCCGGCCACCCCCCCGACGGCCACCCACCCGAGCCCCTTGGCGGCGACGGGGCGGCCCCGGACCCCGAGGGTGACGGCCCGCCCCGAGCCGAGGCGGGCCCACAGGCGCCCGGCCCGCCCCAGCGCGGGGTCGAACACCACCAGGGCGTCGGGCTGCGCGGCGGTGGTCAGCGCCCGCGCCCCGGCGGCCTGCACCCCGGCAGGGCGCGGCGCGTACAGCGGGGTGACGGCGGTTGGGGGCAGGCCGAAGCGACGGCGATACGGCGCGCCGCGCACGTCGCGTGCGCGTCGACCCGCGGGTCGAGTGCTCACGCTCATCGACGGTACGACGCGGCGCGGTCGCGCACAAGGACTCCGCAACGCCCACGGCGCCAGGCGCCGGGCATCACCGGGAACGACAGGGCCGCGGTGGTACTGTGCCGCCCGACGACGAGGGGTGACGTGGTGACGGACACGCTCGAGACGCTCATCGGTCGCCGGCCGATCTTCGATCGGGACCTCTCGGTCACGGGGTACGACCTCGTCTTCCAGGCCGTCGACGGCGCCCCCGGCGTGCCGGCGACCCCCGACGCCCTCCTCGGCGATCCCGGCGCGGACATCGTCGCCCTCGTGGGGGCCAAGGAGGCCGTGTGCCCGGCGGGCCCCGGGGTGCTGAGCGGCGAGGTGGCCGTGGCCGTCCCCCCCGAACGGGTGGTGGTGGCGGTACGCCCACCGGTCGGTCAGGACGCCGCCGCGCTCGAGGCGTGCCGGCGCCTGCGCGCCCAGGGCTACCGGCTGTCGTTGGCGGGATTCCCCTGGGAGGGCGTCGGTGACGAACCGCTCTCCCTGGCGTGGCGCGTCACCGTCGACGCCGCCGCCCTCGGCGACGACCGCCTGGCCGCCACGCTGGATCGCTGCCGCCACGCCGGGGTCGAGGTCGTCGCCACCGGCGTCGACTCGCCCGAGCACCTCGCCGCCTGCGCGCCCTACGACGTGGCGCTCTTCGGCGGCTACCTGCTGGCCCGACCCCACGGCGAGCCCGGCCGCCAGCTCGCCCCCGGCCGCCTGGCCGGCCTGCGCATGTCCGCCCGGCTGCTCGACGCCGAGTGCCCGGTCTCGGAGATCGAGGAGATCGTGCGGGGCGACCCGGCCATGACCCACCAGCTGCTCCAGCTGGCCGGCATCGGGGCCGCCGGCGGCATGAAGCGCTCGGTGGCGTCGGTGCGCCAGGCCCTGGTGTTCGTGGGGTGGCGTCGCCTGCAGAGCTGGGTGGCGCTGCTGCTGCTCAGCGACGACGGCGAGGCCAGCGAGGAGGAGATCGCCACGGTGCTCATGCGGGCCCGCATGAGCGAGCTCCTGGCCCCGGCGGCCGGATGCGAGGCCGACGCCGGCTACACCGGCGGCATGCTCTCGAGCCTCGACGTCGTGCTCGGCCTGCCGCTCGAGCAGATCCTCGACACCCTGCCCCTCGACCCGGCCCTGCGCGCCGCGGTCCTCGAGGGCGACGGCCCGCTGGGCCGGCTCATCGCCGACGTGATCGACGTGCAGCTCGGTCGGCCCGGCGCCGCCGTGCGCTGCGGGATCGGTGCCGCCGCGCTGCGGTGGGCGGCGATCGAGGCCCTCACCTGGACGGTGGGGATGACCTCGGTGCTCGAGACGGCACGGGCCGCCTGAGCTCGGAGCGCCGGCGCCGCTGGCGCAGGTGCTCGAGGTGCACCACCACCATCATCAGCGCGCTGGCCAGGAGCACGCCGGCGAACACCAGGTCGCCGGTGGTCTCCTCGGGGCCCTTGGCGAAGGCGGCGACGTCCATGCGGTCGGCCGGGTGGCGGGGATCGACCACGAACGACGTGGTCTCGCCCAGGGGGATCACGTCGCTGTAGAGCACCGAGCGGTAGCGGTAGTCGTCCCGGCACAGCGACACGGCCACCGCGCCCCGCACTCCCCGCAGCGGGAGGCACCCCACGATGTGCCCCCCGACCACGACGTGGTGGGCGGCCAGGGCGTCGTAAGTGGCGTCGGTCGTGGCGGCGTCGACGAGGAAGGCGGCGGCGAAGCCCATCTGCACCAGCACCACGACGGTCACGAGGCTGTGCAGGACGTGCAGGGGGCGGATCCGCATCGGCCCAGTATCCACGGTCGCCGGCGCCGACCGGCGGGCCCGGCTCCCCGGGCGCGGGGCGTGGGGGAACCGGTGGCGACGGCCGTGCCAAGCTCGGAGGCGAGGAGGTGGCCATGCCCGAGCGACACCGGACCGGCGCAGACGATCCCCCCGAAGACCGACAGCCCACCAGCCACGAGCGCCGGTCGGGCCGGTCCTGGGACGCCTCGTATCGCCACGGCCCCGCCCCCTGGGACATCGGCGGGCCCCAGCCCGCCGTCGTGCGCCTGGCCGCCGCCGGCGCCTTCCGGGGGGCGGTGCTCGACGCCGGCTGCGGATCGGGGGAGAACGCCCTGCACCTGGCGTCGCTCGGGCTCTCGGTCCTGGGCGTCGACGTGGCCGAGACCGCAGTGACGCAAGCCCGGGCTGCGGCGCTGGCGCGCCGGATCCAGGTCGAGTTCGCGGTGGCCGACGCGCTCGACCTGGGCCGGTTGGGACGCAGCTTCACCACGGTGCTCGACTGCGGCCTGTTCCATTCCTTCGACGCGGACGAGCGCCGACGGTATGTGGCCAGCCTGGCCTCGGTCACCGAGCAGGGCGGCACCCTCTCGCTCCTGAGCTTCAGTGACCGCGGTCCCGGGACCGGGCCCCACCCCGTCAGCGAGGACGAGCTGCGAGCCGCCTTCGGCGACGGCACGGGATGGAGCGTCGCCGCCATCGAACCCGATCGGTTGCAGACCAGGTTCCACGACCGTGGTGCACCGGCGTGGTGCGCCACGGTCACACGGGGCTGACGGCGTCGTCCACGGTGCATGGCTCCCCCGCTACCAGCGCGAGCTCGCCCGTGGCCCGCCCGGGGCCGCCCTGGCAGCGGTGCTGCACGGGACGGCCGACCGGGGCTTGTTGCGCGTTGTCCCGCGCGCCGTGCTCGGTGGGTTCCTCGACTTCGCCATCAGGCGCACCGCCGATCGACGCGCCGCGTCGAGCGCCCTGTCACCGCTCGACCTCATCTCCACCGTCGGCTACGACGCCGGCGTCGTCCGCGAGGCGGCAGGGCCCCTGGACCGCTTCGCCTCGCTGCAGTGCGCCGTCCTGCTCCTCGGTGGCTCCCGGAGTGCCCGCAACCTCCGGGCCTCGCTCGAGGGGCTGCGCGCCGTCCTACGGCACGGCGAGACGGTCATCCTGCCGGGCATGGGACACAGCGCGCCCGACAACGGCGGGCACCCCGATCGGGTGGCGGCCGAGCTCGAGCGCTTCCTCGCCCGGCACCCGGCGGGTTGAGCGCTCGCCACGGCCCCGGTGACCTCCGCCTCTGGCACGGTCCGGCGTCCTCCACAGAGAATGAGGAGTGACGTCGTTGCGTGGCGGTTGCCTGGCCTGCGCCCTGATGGTGGTGGCCGTGGTCACGAGCGCCTGTGCCGTCACCCCCGGTGCCGGCCCACCCCCACCGGCCCGGTCGACCAGCACGACGAGCACCACGACGTCCCCCACCACGACCACGGCCGCCGTGCCGTGGCGATCGGTCTGCGCCGTGCCGGTGGCGGCGTGGCCCCGCGCCGCCCTGGTGGAACAGCTCATCATGGTGGAGAGCCCCTTCTCCGAGCTCTCGGCCGGTGACCCCGAGGCACGAGCGGGCGTGGGCGGCTTCGTGTTCCTGGGCCAGCCGCCGGCGGGGGCGGGCGCGGCCGTCACCGCCGGGGTGGCCGCCCTCGCCGCCGACGCCGACGCCGGCGGCCAGGTGGCGCCGTGGATGTCGACCGACGAGGAGGGCGGCACGGTCCAGCGCCTGGCTCTCGTGATCGGCGCGCTCCCCAGCGCCCGGGCCATGGCGGCGCGGTGGACGACGGCACAGGTGGCGGCGGCCATGGCCAGCCACGGTGCCGCCCTGCGCAGGCTCGGGATCACCATGGACCTCGCCCCCGTCCTCGACACCGCCAGCGCCACCGACAGCGTCGCCGACGAGGGGGACCGCTCCTTCAGCGACGACCCCCTGGCCGTGGGTGCCTATGGCGTCGCCGACGCCCGGGGCCTGCGGTCGGCCGGGGTGGTGGCGGTGGCCAAGCACTTCCCCGGTCTCGGGCAGGCCGACGCCGACACCGACGTGGGCCCGGCCGTCGATCCGCCGTTGTCGGAGCTGGAGCTGCGCGACCTCGTCCCCTTCGAGGACGCCGTCGCCGCCGGCATCCCCGTGGTGATGGTCGGGCATCCCGCCGTCCCGGGGCTCACCGACGGCCTCCCGGCCAGCCTGGCGCCGGCCACCTACACGCTGCTGCGCCAGGCCCTACGTTTCACGGGCGTCACCATGACCGACTCGCTCGGGGCGGGCGCCGTGTCGGCGGCCGGCTACTCGCAGCCCGCGGCGGCCGTGGCCGCGCTCGAAGCGGGGGCGGACATGGTCATGGTCGAGGCCGCGTCGTGGCCCGCCACCGTCGAGGCCCTGGAACAGGCGCTGGGCGACGGTACGGTGTCGCTGTCGAAGGTGGAGGCCTCGGTGACGCGCATCTTGAGGGCAAAGGGCGTGGCCGTGTGCGGCGCCGTCTCCCCACGGGGGCGGTGAGGTGGCGGCGCGATCGACCGTGCCCGCCCGCCCGGCGCGCTTGGTCGCCGGGGTGCTGGCGGTCCTCGTCCTGGCCGCCTGCGGTGGTGGTGGTGCGAGCACCACCGTGCCGCTGTCGAGCAGCCTGGACCTCGCTACCACGACCGTCGTGGCGGGAGGGCAGATCACCGGCCACGTCGTCGTGCGCAACGACACCGGGCGGGTGCTGCACGCCGAGGCGTGCGGGAGCATCTTCCAGGCGCTCCTCACGCGGCCCGGGTACGAGCCGACGCCGGTGTGGGCGACCTGCGTCCAGCGCGTGACCATCGGGCGCGGCCGGTCCACCTACCGGGTGACGGTGACGGCCAGCTACAGCCGCTGCAGCCAGTCGGGCCCCGAGGGCACCGTCCCCGCCTGCACCCCGACGGGGGCGCCGCCGCTGCCCGCAGGCCGCTACGAGGCGACCGTCTTCGAGCAGGGCACCGTCGTGCCGCTGCCGGCCCCGGTCCCGGTGCGCGTCGCCGCCCGATGACACCGCCGGCGATCAGCCGGCGCGCCCGCGCTCGTTGACCACCTCGGTGCAGAAGCGGGCCGCGCTCTGCGCCAGCGCCGCGTAGGGCGAGTGGCGGGGCTGGCCGGCGGTGGCGCCCTCGAGGTCGGCGGCGTAGCCGGCCAGGCGGTCCTCGTCGTCGGTCACGTCCTCGGCCATCCACATGCTGGCGATGGTGCGGGTGATGACGTCGTGCTCGCCCCGTGCCTCGAGGGCGTCGATGAGGATCTTGGACTGGTCCTCGAACAGCACGCGCTGGGGCGAGAGCTGGGGCTCGCGCCGGGTGCGGGAGACCAGCCAGGTCAGGTGCCCTTCGACCACGGTGACCGGCGAGTGCTCGAGCACCTCGCCGACGGAGCGGCTCTGTCCCATGACGCTGTCCTCCCTCTTCGACCTGGACGCCACGACCCGGCCGCGGGCCGGCACGCCTCGGCGGGCGCTTAGTGCATCGGCGTCAGGGCGCTGTGGCTGGAGCCCGGGCGACCCGCCGGGCGGCGGCGGGCGCCGAGCCACCCCGCTGCGGCCGGCCCGGACAACGGTCCCAAAACTCCGCCGCCGGGACCCCGCTACGGCGGTGCTGTGCGCGAGCGTGGTGGCCACCTGTGTCGGCGTCGCCGACGGGGAGGACCCGATGGGCCGAGCCCACATCGAGACGGTGCAGAAGCTGCTCGCCAAGGCGCAGAGCACGTCCTCGGACGCCGAGGCAATGGCGCTCGTGGAGCGCAGCTACGAGCTGCTGGCCCGGGCCATCAACGAGCACGACGAGGCCAACCCCAACGGGGCCCGCCGGCGCGAGCGCCGGCGCCTGCGCGACCGGCGCCGCCGGGCCCGCGCCGAGCAGGTCGCCGCCGAGCCCGAGGGGGCGGGCGACCCCATCGCCCGCTACCGCGCCACGGCGGCGCGCCGCGAGGCGGGCCGGGGCGCCGTGGACGTCTCGCTGTAGCGGGGCGCTCAGGCGCGGGTGTCGACGTAGGCGGAGAAGGCGGCCGAGCGGGCCCGGCCGAGGCGCAGCGCCTCGGCGATGCGCTCCCGCAGCTGCTCCACCTCGAGCTCGGCCGCCACGGTGGCCCGCAGCGCCCGCTGGGCCCGCTCGCGCAGCTCGTCGGGGATGGGGCCGAGGTCCCCGGCCAGCGCGAAGGGCGTGACCTCGAACACCCCGGTGCGCAGGCCCTCCTCGACGTCCCCGAGCCGCCGCTCGATGTCCTCGAGCGCCTGGGCCCAGGTCATCGGCGGGCCGTCCCCGCCGGGGCGGCCAGCGACTCGGCCGCTTGGCGCCAGGCCTCGCCCAGCTGCCCGATGAGCTTGGCCGCCGCCGCCGCCCGGGCGCGGTCCTTGTCGACGTTGGCGCCCAGCAGCTCCAGGAGGAAGTAGTTGTGCAGGGCGATGAGGCGCGGGGCGCCCTCCCACAACTCGGGCTTCATGGTGTCGCGCAGGGTGATGATGATCTCCTGGGCGTGCACCAGGTTGTCGTTGATGGCCTTGATGTCGCCGGACTCGAAGGCGGCGTCGGCGCGCGCCAGGTCGAGGTCGAGGGCGTCGTGGAGCATGGTGAGGCGGACGGGGGGTGGGGCCGTCTCGACGGCGTCGGCCAGGTAGCGCCGCCGCAGACCGGCTGCATCGGTGGTCGTCACGTGCCGCTTCGCGCTCAGCCGTTGGCCGCCAGCTGCGCCAGCTCGGCGGAGAGGGCGGAGCTCTGGTTCTTCAGGTTGCCGATGGTCTGCTCGAGCGTGGCGTACTGGTTGAGCAGCATCTTCTGCTCCTGGCTCACGATGTTGGCGTAGAAGGCGATCTGGCTGTTGAGCCCGCTCGACTGGGACTGGATGTTGGAGATGGTCTGGGTGATCGACCCGTGGGTGGGGTCCGACAGCGACGAGGCCAGGGTGGAGAGCGACTGGGCGATGCCGGGCTGGTAGGTGATCGATCCCAGGTCGGTGAGCGAGGAGATCCCCGGCGTCGTGACCTGGAGCGACAGCCCGGCCAGGGTGGGGTCGCCCGCCGGGGCGGTGAGGATCTGGCCGCTGCCCACCGCGGCCACCCCGTCGATGGTGCCCGCCACGTCGGTGCCGGCGAAGGTGCCCGACAGCCCGGTGGTGCCCGCCGCGGTGTCGGTGGAGGCCACCGTGAACGACGCCGCGCTGCCGTAGGCGTCGGAGGTCAGCTGGAGCTGCTGGCCGCCGGCGGCCACCTGGGCGCTCAGGGCCAGCCCGCCGGCGGCGAAGGCGGCGTTGAGCCCGGCCGCCACCGACGCCAGGGACTCCCCCGCGGTGGTGGCGTACTGGGCCGAGGTCGCGCCCATGGTCACCGTGAGCTGCTCGGCGGCGGCCACCGTGCCCGCCGCCAGGGTGGCCCCGTCGTCGGTGGCCTGGGCGGCCGACTGGCTGATCTGGACGTCGTAGCCGCCCGCCTTGGTGCCGGCGCCGGCGTAGGACATGAGCACCTGCCCGGCGTAGGCGGGCGAGGCGGGGCTGAAGGTGCCGTCCTGGGTGAACAGGGCGGCCACCTGCGAGGGGTTGGACGCGAACGCCTGGGAGAACGCCGACTGGTCCAGCTGGACCTGGCCGTTCTTGAGGCTCAGCCCGATGTTGAGGGCGTTGCCGAAGGACGAGGAGCCCGCCACCGAGGCGATGATGGCCTGGATCTCGTTGGTGGCGGTCTCGAGCACGGCCGAGCCCATGAGGGGCCCTGCCGTCTTGGTCTGCGCGTTGTAGCCGGCGTTGGTCTGGATGTCCGACAGCACGGCGTTGGCGTCGCTCACGAGCGTCTGCACCGCCTGTGTGGCGGCCCCGGCGTCGGGGGACACGGTCACGGTCACCGGCGAGGAGCTCGTCGAGACGAGATTGACGGTGAGCCCCGGCAGCAGTCCGCTCACGGTATTGGTCTGCGACTGGTAGGCGTAGCCGTTGGTCCCGCCCACGAGCACGACGGCGTTGGCGCCGGCCGAGGCCACGTCGAGGGCGCCGAGCGCCGAGGAGGCGAAGGCGCCGGGGTCCACGGTGAGCGCCGAGTCGGTGCCCGTGGTCGACGACGCCAGCTGCAGGCGGTACTGCCCGGCGCCGGTCTGGACGGCCGAGGCCGTGATGCCGAGGCCGGCGGCGTTGACGTTGGCCACGATGTCGGCCAGCGACCCGTTGCCGGTGGAGACGCTGGTGGCGGTCACCGAGCCCGTGCTGAGCAGCGAGCTGTTCACCTGGGGCTGCGACGACGACGGCGCCACGGTGGCCGTGACCTGGGCGCCGCCGGCGCCGGCGAGGGTGACCGGGCCGCCCGGGGTCACGGTGCTCAGGGTGGTCTGCGTCCCGTCCACCGACACCACGGCGTCCACCCCGACCGCGGCACTGCCCATGGCCGACAGGCCCAGGGTGGCCAGGGCGGTGCCCCCCGTCACCTGCAGGCTCTGGCTCGAGCCCTGGTCGGCGCTGGCGAGCACGAGGTCGCCGTTGCCGGCGTAGCCCGCGCTCAGCACGCCCGCGGCCCCCGCGGCGGCGATGGCGCTCTGCAGGGCGGCCAGGAGCGACGACCCGCTGTAGCCGCCGGCGGGGCTCGGGCCCAGGGTGAGGGTGTAGGCGGTGCCGTCCACGGTGACGTCGACGGTGTCGTTGGAGCCCGTCACCACGCCCAGGCCCCCCGTCTGGGACCCGAGCGCCACCGTGCCGGTGGTGGAGGCGGCCTGGGACGCCTGGGTGACGTCGACGCTGTGGCCGCCCAGGGTGAGCCCGGTGCCCGTCAGGGCGGAGAACCCGAGGGGGGCGGCCTGCGACAGCAGGATGGACGGGGCGCTGTCGACGATCTGCGCCGTCGACGACACCGTGCCCGCCGAGACGAGCGAGCTGGCGCTGGCCAGGCTCTGCACCACGAACGACACCGAGCCCTCGGGGGTCCCCGGGGCGGCGGTGGCGCCGGCCACGCCGGTGTCGGAGGAGCTGGCGCTGCGGGCGTTCCAGCCCGAGGCCGTGGCCAGCTGGGAGGCCTGGGTCTGCAGGGCGAGCAGGTCGGTGTTGATCTGCTGGTACTCCGACACGTTGGCGTTGAGCGTGGCCTGCTGGTTCTGGAGGTCGGTCTCGGGCTGCTGGTAGGGCTGGAGCTCGGCCTGGATGATCTGCTGGGTGTTGAGGCCCGACTCCAGGCCGTAGTCGATCACCGGTGGCGTGTTGCTCGAACTGGGCACCACGGACATGGGCCGAGCCACCTCCCCCGCGCGTCGGGCGCCGGTCGGCCACCGGCGCAACGGGTCATGTTGTCGGCCCGACGGGCCCCGCCCTTGAGCACGCTGCGGGCTCGCGAGCAGCACGCTCGGTGCCCGCCGGGACCACGCCCGGTGCGGCGGCCCCAGGCGGGGGGATGCCCCCCGTGGTTCCACCGAGGTGAAACCACTCAAGTCTTTCGGCCCTGGGGCCGAGAGATGAACGTCCCAACGTGGCCGCTGGCCCCGGGGGGCCCGAGCGTGCCCAGAGCTCCACGGACGGAGCTTCGATCAGGAGGAAACGGATGTCTTCCCTCGTTGTGAACACCAACCAGTCGGCGATCAACGCCTACAACAACCTGAACTCGACCGACCAGTCGATGAGCAAGGCCATCTCCGAGCTCTCGTCCGGTCTGCAGATTCAGACGGCTGCCGACAACCCCGCCGGGTACGTGGTGGCGGAGGGCCTCGAGTCCCAGGCCAACGGTTTCACCCAGGCCATCTCGAACGCCCAGGCCGGCGTGTCGCTGATCCAGACGGCCAGCGGCGCCCTGAACCAGATCACCTCGATCCTGCAGACCATGAACCAGCTCGCCCTGAGTTCGTCGAACGGTGCCACCAACGACACCGCCTCGCTGAACGCCAACGAGCAGGAGTTCGTGGCCCTGCAGAACCAGATCGACCAGATCGCCAACACCACGTCCTACGGCACCAAGGTCCTGCTCGACGGTTCCTTCTCGAACCAGAGCCTGCAGGTCGGGGCGTTCGACAGCTCCAGCCAGCAGCTGGTCCTCACCGTGGGTGCGGCCACCACCGGTGCGCTGGGCGTGGCTTCCAACGCCGTGAGCGTGTCGACCCAGGCCAGTGCCCAGGCCGCCATCAGCGCGGTGCAGGCCGCCATCAGCAACGTGGCGTCGGTCGAGGCCAACGTGGGCGCCATCCAGAACCAGCTGGCCGTGGTCGTGGCCAACCTGACGGTGGGCCAGCAGAACCTGCAGTCCGCCTACTCGGGGCTGGTCGACGTGAACTTCGCCCAGGAGACCACGCAGTTCAGCACGGACCAGATCCTGCTGCAGTCGGGTGTGGCCATGTTGAGCCAGGCCCAGCAGACGCCTGCGCTCGTGCTGAAGCTCCTTGGTTGATCCCGTAGTCGGGCCCGACCCCCGGGGACGAGCTGATCGTCCCCGGGGGGAGGGGTCCCGCTCGGAGCAATCGGACTGAGCACGGACGCCTCCGGGGCGTCCGTGCTTCGTCGTCGATACCGACACCACGGAGAGTGGGCCGGCACGGAGGCCGGCCCTGAGCCTCGGAGGAACCGATGATCCCCCTCGCGCGTTTTCACAGCGGGGAACGCATCGCGCTCAATCCCGACCTGATCGAGCGCGTCGAAGAGACCCCGGACACCGTCGTGACCCTGACCACGGGCACCCGCTACGTGGTCGAGGAGTCCATCGACGAGATCACCGCCCGGATCTCGGCCTATCGCGCCGCGGTGTTCAACCTTGCCATGCGGACGGCCGATCACACCGAGACGGGCCGGCCCGCGCACCTGCGCGTCGTGCGAGACACGCCCACGGGCTCCGGCATCGGCGACTGAGGGGGCGGCGTCGTGGTGAAGATGGACCGGTTGACGCCCATGGCGGTGGGCGGGGCCCTGGCCGCGGTCTTCCTGTCGATGATCGTCGACGGGTCGAGCCCCACGCTCTTGTTCAAGCCCGCCCCCATCCTCCTCGTCTTCGGGGGGACGGCGGCGGCGTCGGCGGCGGGCTTCATGATGTCGGACGTCAAGCGGGTGAAAGACGTCGTGAAGGCGGCCATGGGCGTCCCCGAGGACGACCCGGGCCAGGAGATCAGCAAGCTCGTGAGCCTGGCCGAGCTGGCCCGGCGCGACGGCCTGCTCGCCCTGGACAAGGCGGCCGAGGGGGTCGAGGACCCCTTCTTCCGGCGCGGCCTCGAGATGACCGCCGACGGGGTCGATCCCGAGGAGATCCAGGAGATCCTCGAGGGCGAGATCATCGCCATGAAGGAGCGGCACAAGGCGGGCGCCAAGTTCTTCGGCGACATGGGTGGGTTCTCCCCCACCCTGGGGATCATCGGGACCGTCATCGGCCTCATCCACGTGCTCGCCAACCTGGCCAACCCCAACGCCATCGGCCCCGCCATCGGCTCGGCCTTCACCGCCACCCTGTGGGGCGTGCTGGCCGCCAACCTGCTGTGGCTGCCCATCTCCAACAAGCTCAAGCGGGCCTCGGAGCTCGAGGTGCACCGCAAGCGCCTCATCATCGACGGCCTGCTGGCCATCCAGGCCGGCAGCAGCCCGCGGCTCATCCAGACCCGCCTGCAGTCCTACCTGGCCACCGGTGATCGTCCCGGTGCCGGCTCCAAGGAGGCGGCATGAAGCGCCCCGCCCTGGCCGCCGAGGCCGAGCACGAGGTCGAGAACTCCGAGCGCTGGCTCCTCACCTACGCCGACATGATCACGCTGCTGCTGGCCCTGTTCATCGTGCTGTTCGCCGTGAGCACCATCAACAGCAAGAAGTTCGAGGCCCTGGCCCTCGGGTTCAAGCAGAGCTTCTCCCCCAACCCCGGCGTCCTGCCCTCGAGCAACGGCGTCGAGCAGTACGACAGCCTCACCCCCACGGCGGGGCCGCACCAGGTGGTGCAGCACCCGAGCATCACCGCGCCCACCAAGCAGGTGTCGTCCACCACCGCCACCACCGCCCTCAGCTCCAAGGCGGAGTCCGAGCTCCAGTCCCTGGGCGACCAGATCGACAAGGCGGCCGCCGCCGCCAAGCTGCAGAACGTGGTGTCCACCTCCATCTCCACCCGCGGCCTGGTGGTCCAGGTGCTCACCGACCGGGTGTTCTTCGCCAGTGACTCGGCCGACCTCGGCCCCGAGGGCAACCGGGTCATCGACCGGGTGGCGGGCATCCTGGCGCCGTCGCCCAACAACATCGACGTCGAGGGCTACACCGACGACCAGCCCATCGTGGGCGGCCCCTACAGCTCCAACGAGGAGCTCAGCGCGGTGCGCGCCGCCAGCGTGGCCACGCGCCTGGTGCAGCGGGACGGGTTCGCCCTCACCCGGGTGGTGGCCTCGGGCTTCGGCGCCGCCGACCCGCTGGCACCCAACACCTCGCCGGGCAACCGGGCCCTCAACCGCCGCATCGACATCGTCGTGCTCGCCCCGGGGGCCGACCAGCCGTGAGCACCCTCACCACCGACCCCCGCTCCCCCGCCGGCGCCGAGGACCCCAAGGGCCAAGGCGCCGAGGGAGCCGACGCCCCCAAGAAGAAGAGCAAGAAGAAGCTCATCATCATCCTGGTGGTGCTCCTGCTCGTGGGCTTCGTGGCCAAGGGCAAGATCATGAAACCGCACTACAAGGCGGGACAGACCGTGCCCCTGGGTACGATCCTGCCCCTCGACCAGCTCACGGTGAACATGTCCGACGGCCACCTGGTCCAGGCGTCGATCTCGCTGCAGCTCACCAAGGTGGCGTCGAAGACGGCCACCAACCTCGTGCCCCGCTTCGACGACGCCGCCATCACCGTGCTCGGCGACGAGACCTACAACGAGCTGCTCGCCCCGGGGGGGCGGACCGAGGCCAAGACCCAGATCCTGGCCCTGTGCCAGAAGATCTCCCCGCCCGTGGACGGCGCCGCCGAGCAGGTCAGCGCCGTCTACTTCACGAGCTTCGTGGTGCAGTGAGGGGCGATCCCCGTGCCGCCACGCTCCGTGACCCCCCTGCCCATGCCTCGGTCCCCGGCGTCGGCGTCGGCGGCCGGGCCCCGGAGCAATCGGGGCGGCGGGCTTCATGTCCGGGGACGACCCGCCGATAGTTGCCAGATGGGACTGAACGCCCTACTGGTCTGCCTGTACGAGGAGAGCGAGGCCCTCGAGCACCTGGCCTTCAAGCTCGAGCAGGAGCAGCTCGCCCTGGTGGCCGGGCGCCCCCGGCTCCTGGCCCGCAACAGCGCCGAGTTCTCGGCGGCGGTGAGCGCCCTCGACGCCGTGAGCCGCCGGCGCGAGGAGCTCGTGGCCGCCGCCGCCGCCGCCGCCGGCCTGCCCCCCACGGCCACGCTGCGGGCCCTGGCGGCGTCCTCGAGCGACGAGGACGAGCGGCGCGTCCTGGCCGACCGCCGCCAGACCATGCTCGAGCTCGTGGCCCGCGTCAACGAGCTGTGCGCCGACAACCGCCGCATCCTGGCCCGCAACCTGGCCGCCACCACCGACGCCCTGGCGCTGCTCGGCGAGACCCCCTCCTACACCGCGGCGGCCACCACGAGCGCCACCCGCGGCGCCCCCCGCATGCTCGACGCCCGGGCCTGAGCGACGACGCCGCCATGGGAGACCTCGCACTCAACATCGCCGCCTCCGGGCTCAACGCCCAGCAGACGGCGATGGACACCATCTCGGAGAACCTCACCAACGCCAACACGCCGGGCTACGTCTCGGAGTCGGCGGTGCTCGAGCCCGAGCCCGGCGGCAACACCCTGGGCGTGGGCGACGGGGTGCGCGTCACCGGCGTGGTGCAGAACGCCGACCAGCTGCTCGCCACCACCGCCCAGCAGACCCAGGGCGTGCTGTCGCAGTCGACGGCGCTGCAGCAGATCCTCCAGGGGGCGCAGTCGGTGCTCCCCGAGCCGAGCTCCTCGGGCATCGGCGCCGCCCTGTCCAGCTTCTGGCAGGCCTGGGACGCCGTCAACCAGGACCCCTCCAACCCCGCCCCGCGCACCCAGATCGTGGACCTGGCCCAGAACCTGGTGGCGGACTTCCAGCAGGCCTCGTCGCAGCTCTCGGCCCTCCAGGGCAACGCCGAGAGCCAGGTGTCCTCGGCGGTGGGCACGGTGAACACCGAGCTGGCCCAGGTGGCGAGCCTGAACGTCCAGATCGGCGCCACCCAGGGCTCGGGCGGTCCGGCCAACTCCCTCATCGACCAGCAGAACGCCATCATCACCCAGCTGGCCTCGAGCATCGGGGCCGTGGCCGTGCCCCAGGGCAACGGGACCACCAACATCGTGGTGGGCGGGGTGACCCTGGTGCAGGGGTCGTGGTCCGACACCGTGGGCGTGAGCGGCGGGGCCGGCACCATGGCACTCGTGGCCCAGACCAGCGGCGCCACCGTGCCCACGTCCTCGGGCTCGGTCGCCGGCGAGCTGGCCGCCGTGAACCAGTACCTGCCGAGCTACCAGGGCCAGCTCGACGCCACCGCCAACGCCCTGGCCACCACGGTCAACACCCAGCTGGCCCAGGGCTACACCTCGACGAGCACGCCGGGATCGGATTTCCCGCTGTTCGTGGGGTCGGGGGCGGCGGGGCTGACGGTGAACGCCGCCATCGTGGCCAACCCCCAGCTCATCGCGGCCTCGGCCACGAGCGCCCAGCCCGACGCCACCAACGACGGGGGCAACGCCCAGGCCCTGGCCGAGCTCTACAACGCCCCCACCGGGCCCGACGCCCAGTACCAGTCGCTCATCGAGAGCCTGGGATCCCAGGTCCAGGCGGTGAACAACCAGGTCCAGGCCCAGACCTCGGTGGCCAACGCCGCCCAGCAGAACCTCCAGGCCGTCGAGGGCGTGAACACCAACGACCAGATGGTCCAGATGCTGACCTACCAGCAGGCCTACCAGGCGTCGGCGAAGCTCGTGAGCACCGTCGACACCATGATGCAGGCCTTGATCGCCGCGGTATGAGCACCGCCGCGCCGTCGAGGAGCCAGGCATGACCGACGTCATGGGGACCAACGCCATCTCCTACACGCCCCAGATCATGGCCAACCAGATGATCTCCAACATCGACGGGGCCGAGGCGCAGCAGGCTTCCTGGGAGGAGCAGCTGTCGACGGGCAACACCATCAACCAGCCCTCGGACAACCCCGCCGGCGCGGCCGAGCTCATGCAGCTCAACGCCAACCTGTCGCGGGCCCAGCAGTACGCCGCCAACGCCAACGACGGGGCGGGGTGGCTGTCGCTGGGCAACTCCACCATGAACCAGGTCCTCTCGGCCCTGCACCAGGCCCAGCAGGCGGTGGAGTCGGTGAGCGGCGCCACCCTGAGCACGACGCCGTCGGCCCTGCAGGCGCTGTCGGACCAGGTGGCCTCGGCACGCACCCAGCTCATCAACCTGGCCAACACCACCTACGGCGGCCAGGCCATCTTCGCCGGCACCGGCAACGTGGGCGCCGCCTACGACCAGGACGGCAACTACCTGGGCGGGGGCACCGCGCCCACCCGGACGGTCGCCCCGGGGCTGCAGGTGGCCGTGGGCCTCACCGGCGACCAGGTGTTCGGCTCGGGCACGACCGGCCTGCTCGGCACGAACGGCATCCTGGCCCAGATCGCCAACGACCTCCAGAGCGGGACCTCGTCCTCCATCGCCAACGTCGAGGGGTCCGACCTCCAGGCGCTCAACACGGCCGTGGCCCAGGTGTCGGCCCAGGCCGCCCAGATGGGCGCCAACTACCAGCAGGTGCAGGCCTTCGCCACCCAGGCCACCGACACCCAGCAGGTGCTGCAGACGCAGATGTCGCAGATGGACAGCACCAACGTCGCCCAGGTGACCACCCAGCTGACAGAATCCCAGCAGGCCTTCGAGGCCGCGCTGTGGGCGACGTCGCAGCTGTCGCAGGACTCGCTGGTCCAGTTCCTGGGATGATCGGGACGTCGCCATGCCCATCCCGCAGATGGTGGCCGAGGAGCCAGAGGTGAAGACGACCACATCGGTGACCGACGACGACGCCGGCGAGGTGCCGGCCGGGGGCGTGCTCGACTTCGCCGGGGGGATCCCCGGCTTCCCCGGGTCGCGCCGGTTCCGCCTCGAGCGCCTGGCCCCCGAGCTCGAGCCGTTCTGCTGCATGCGCTCGGTCGAGGAGGACGGCATCTCCTTCGTGCTGGTGCCGCCCGGGGACCTGTTCCCCGACTACGCCGTGGAGATCGACGACCAGCACGTGGCCGGGCTGGGCCTCGCCTCCGCCGACGACGCCGAGGTGCTGGTGGTGGTGACGCTGGGCGACCCGCCCACGGCCAACCTGCTCGGGCCGGTGGTGATCAACCGCCACACCGGTGCCGCCGCCCAGGTGGTGCAGTACCAGTCGGACTACCGGGCGGCCGAGCCGCTCACGCCGCGCCCGGAGTCCTGAGCGCCGTCGCCGGCGTCGGCGCTCAGCGCCCCGCCGGTGCCGGCCTGGCGCCCACCGTGGCCGCGCTTGGGGCCCCGCTCCCGCAGGGCGGGGGTGAGCCCGCGCACCCCCTCGGGCGAGGCCCCCGCGGCGCGGCGGTTGGCCTCCTGGATCTCGAGGTAGACCTCCTCGCGGTGCACCTCCACCTCGGCGGGGGCGTCGATGCCGATGCGCACCTTGTCGCCGGCGATCACGATGACGGTCACCTTGATGTCGTGGCCGATCATCACGCCCTCGCCCACGCGGCGCCCGAGCACTAGCACGGTCCGGCTCCCGCCGTCCCGGCCCGCGCCGGGGCGCCCCGGGGGCGTGGTGCACGCTCGACGCGTGGCGGAGGCGTGGGCTCGGTGCGCAGGCGGCCCAGGCTACCGGGTCCCCGCGCCCGGGAAGAGCCTCCGGCCGGCCAGGTCGGCCCCGGCCCGCAGGGCCCGGAGCTTCTCCCACACCACCGACGGGGCCACGTCGCCGATGCCGGCCGAGGTGTCGAAGCCGCAGTCGGTACCGGCCACCACCCGGCGGGGGTCGCCCACGGCCCGGGCGGCGGCGGCGATGCGGTCGGCCACCACCTCGGGGTGCTCCACGTAGTTGGTGGTGGTGTCGATGACGCCGGCCACCAGGATCATGGCCTCGGGCAGGGGCAGGCGGGCGAAGCAGCGCACCTCGTGGGCGTGGCGGGGATTGGCCATCGACACCACGAGCGCCCCCACCCGGGCCCGGTACAGGAGGGGGAGGATCTCGGCCAGGGGCACGTCGGCGGTGTGGGGGCCCTCGTAATTGCCCCAGCACACGTGCAGCCGCACCCGGTCGGGGGCGATGCCCTCGAGGGCGGTGTTGACGGCGTCCACCACCTCCTGCACCCACGCCAGGAAGTCGTCGAGGGGCCGCTCGGCGAAGCCGGTGTGGCGCTCGAGGGCCAGGTCGGGGGCGTCGATCTGGAGCAGCAGCCCGTGGCCGACGATGGTGCGGTACTCGACGGCCAGGGCGCGGGCCACCGCCGCCAGGTAGGCGCCGCGGTCGGCGTAGTGGCGGTTCTCCATGGCGGCCACCACGATGCCCGGCGAGGGCGCCGTCATGAAGGTCTCGGCGAAGCCGGCACCGGCCACCGCCGCGCAAGCCGCCTCGAGCTCCTCGCGGTGCGCGTAGGTGACCTCCCCGATGGCCGCCGGCGCCGCCATGAGGTCGACCTGGCGCCGCCGGCGGCGGGGCACGGTGAGGTCCAGGAAGTCGGGATGCTCCAGCAGGTCGCGCATGAGCGGTCGGTGGCTCTCGCCCCCGAAGCCGGTCATGCGGTGGGCCACGTAGGTGAAGAAGCTCTCGCGCCCCTGCTCCCCGTCGTTGCCCACGTCGATCCCGCAGGCCAGCTGGGCCCCGATGGCCGCCGTGGTGGCCTCGGCCACCGCCGCCGCCAGGGCGCCGGCGTCGAGGTGCTCGCCCCGGCTGCGACGGCCGTGCAGCTCGGCCAGGGCCCGGGGGCGGGGCAGGCTGCCGGCGTGCGTGGTGAGCACGGCCGTCTCGCTGCGCCGCACCCTCAGCTCCGGGCGCCCGTCACGGCCCGAGGCTCTCGGCCGGGTCGATGGGGCTCCACAGCGACACCCCGCCGTCGGCCGCCAGGACCTGGCCGGTGACCCAGTCCAGCTCGGCGAGGGCCACCACGGCGGCGGCCACGCCCTGGGGCGTGCCCACCTGGCCCAGGGCGGCGCGCTCGGCCACCCGGGCGCGATAGCCGGGGAGGCGGGCGGTGGGGGCGAACATGGGGGTGTCGGTCGTGCCCGGCGCCACGGCGTTGACGCGGATGCCGAAGGGGCCCAGCTCGCGCGCCGCCACCCGCACCAGCTCGGCCACGCCCGCCTTCGACACGCTGTAGTGCGCCATCATCCGGTCGGCGAGGAAGCCCGAGATCGAGCCCACGGCCACCACCGCCCCACCGCGGCCGCCCGCCACCATGACCCGGCCCACCGCCCGCAGGCACAGGAAGGTGCCCCGCAGGTTGGTCCCCACGACGCGGTCCCACTCGTCGGCGCCCAGCTCGAGCAGGCCGCCGAAGCCGCCCACCCCGGCGTTGAGCACGGCCAGGTCGAGGCGGCCGAAGGCGTCGTGGGCGGCCCGCACCGCCTCGTCGACCTGGTCCTCCTCGCAGATGTCGCAGGCGAGCACCAGGTCGGCGGGATCGGCGGCGTCGCGCACGTCGAGCACCGCCACCCTGGCCCCGCGCGAGCGCAGGAGCGCCACCGTGGCCCGGCCGATGCCGCTCGCACCCCCCGTCACCAGGGCGCCGGTGCCGGCCAGCTCCACGGCCCTAGCCCGGACCCGTCCGGGTGCCGGCCACCGGCTGCGCCGCCTCGAAGGCCGCCGCCGTGGCCCCGACGGCGGCGGGCACGTCGGAGGCGTCGGCCGGCGCCGGCCCGGGCTCGGAGGCCGGGCCGCGTTGCAACGGGATCTCGCGCAGGGCCACGGCGGCCACGAAGGCCAGGGCGGCGACGGGGATCCCCACCTCGAACACCACGTGCAGCGACCGCACCAGGGCCTCCACGATGCCGTTGCGCACCGCCGGGGGCAGGGCGCGCAGGCGGTCGGGGGTGATGGTGAAGCTCTTCGACAGCTGCAGCTTGGTGCCCTTGGGCACGAGCCGGGGCAGCCAGTAGCCCGAGCGGCTGACGAGCACCGCCCCGAGCACGGCGGTGCCGCAGGCCGCCCCGATGTTGCGGAAGAAGCTGATGGACGACGTGGCGCTGCCCAGGTCCCGGCGGTCCACGGCGTTTTGGACCGCCACCACCACGATCTGCAGCGTCATGCCCATCCCCACCCCGAACACCACCATGTAGGCGCTCGTGACCCCCAGCGGGGTGTGGTCGCCGAGGTGGGTGAACAGCCACATGCCGAGCCCCA
>Ga0335078_10004869_pt1 | contig 19863 bp, 15 predicted proteins | sample Lox_Sample_32_FD_206711 | JGI IMG/M metagenome (GOLD analysis project Ga0335078, IMG submission 206711) | Soil microbial communities from Loxahatchee National Wildlife Refuge, Florida, United States - Lox_Sample_3.2 | ecosystem: Environmental > Terrestrial > Soil > Wetlands | place: USA... | reverse complement strand
GCTGTAACGGGGCCCTGCCCAATCATTCCCCCAAACCCCTCACGGAGTATAACGGAGCATGAGCAGCGCAATCAAGTAAGTTTTTCGGCACTCCTTGCGCCCGTAGCAAAAATCGCGTCACCGTAAAGTGTATAAAAATACGCCTGCCACGTCCTATTCGGGATTATACTCCAAGGATGGTCGCTGTCGCGTAGCTATTCTATTTTAGCGAGTGACTGGCGACAATCGACGGTATTGCTCAGCACCAGTCTGCCGCGGTCGTTGGCCACGCGCGCTGCCAGGTAACGATCGTCGTGCGCGAAAGAAATCCACCATCCTTCGTCCACAGCACGATTCAGGTAGCCTGCCTTCTCTTCCATCGTCCGTAGTGGGTCCAGATCGTATGCCTGATTCCACGGCCCCTTCATGTGAGAATGTGTCGGAACGATGTCGGCGAGATGCGCGAAATGCTCATCACCGGACTCAACTACGACCACCTGATGGTCGAAGGTGTGTCCGCCAGTGACGGCCGCGCGGACCCCAGGGATCACCTCGACGTTGCCCTCGGTAGCCTCGATCAAGCTGCCGATTGGCTCGAGACATTCGGCCACATGCCTGTACGCCGCCCGCAGCCGTTCGTTGCGCGTGGTGCGCGCGATGTCGAGCTCGCCGCGCTGGATAAAGTGCCTCGCGCGCGGGAACGCGGGTTCGAGTTTCCCTGACGCTCTTCGGCGAACGATTCCGCCGCAGTGATCGAAGTGCAGATGAGACAGCACCACATGGGTGATATCGCCGGGCTCGATCTTGAGCGCCGCCAGCGATTCGGGCAGCCATCCGTCGGCGTGCAGGAAGATGCGCCGCTCGACGTCGCTCAGCCGGTTGCCGATCCCGGTGTCGATCAGGATCGCATCGTTGCCCTTGATTATCAGCGGGCAGGTGAGGTTGAGGCGGATGCGGTTGTGCTCGTCGGCCGGATGGTTGCGCTGCCACAGTTCGCGCGGTACCGCGCCGAACATGCATCCACCGTCGTTGCGCCACAAACCGTCGCTCAGCAGCGCGATCGTGAAGTCGCCTAATTCAATTGTCGGAGGGATTTCCACTTGGTTTACGAAATTCCACTAATGATCTTGCTTTAACCTAGCTTCCCACCAGCCACAGGCCAAGTAACATCGCCGCGCCGCCCATCGCTGCCGTCAGGCCCGATAGCCATGCGACTTTTCGCGCGGGTGCCGACGATTCGGCGCTTTCGTCCTGTGCTTTGAGCGTCGCCGCCGCCCGGCACGAAGCCGCCAGCGCGGCTGTCATGAACATGAACAGGCCGATCTTCATGAACAGCACGTAAATGAACATGGTTGACGGCGCGAAGCCCCGCGCCGTCAGAGAGACCAGCTTGCCCGCTCCCGTCGCGACCAAGCCGATCGATGCTGCCACGTTGATACGATTGAGCGCAGGCACTCCCTGGCGCGAAAATTCGCGAAACTCGTCGCTGCCTGCGGCGATCGCTGGAATCGCGATCGCCAGACATGCACTGGCTCCGATCCACACGGCGCCGCACAGGACGTGAATCCATAATATCGCCGCGCTCAGGGGTCCGGTCCTCTCGGTTTGGCTTTCGTCGAAGAGCATCTAATACTAAGACGCAAGCGCATCCGGCAACAACGATCGCGGCGATCAAAAGCGCCGGCCTGGCGCGGAGGAATTCCTGATGCTCGATCCTTACATCGGGGCTAGTGAAATTCGCGAGCTTGTCGTTAAACGGCAAGCACGCCCGCGCGAGATGGCCGAGTTTTTCCTTAATCGGATCGAGCGGTTGAACCCCAAGCTCGGCGCCTTCATGACCGTCACTGCCGAGCGCGCGCTCGACGACGCGTCGCGGCTGGAGCAGGCCGAGGCTTCGGAAGCCGCGGCGATGCCGCTTTACGGCGTTCCGTATTCGCTCAAGGATATGACGTGGACCAAGGGAATCCGGACCACGATGGGGTCGCGGAACTTCGCCGAGTTCGTGCCGGAAGTCGACCAGGAAATCGCAATCAGGCTAAATCGCGCGGGTGGAATCCTGCTCGGCAAGACCGCGACACCGGAGTTCGGCGGACGTCCGACGACCGAGGGCGGTCTCTGCCCGCCGGCGCGGAATCCGTGGAACCCCGCGCATACCGCGGGCGGTTCCAGTGGCGGCGCCGCATCAGCGTTGGCGGCGGGACTCGGCCCGATCGCGGAGGGTAGCGACGGCGGTGGCTCGATTCGAATCCCGGCGGCGTGCTGCGGGGTGGTCGGACTCAAGCCGACGCGAGGGCGCGTGAGCTTCGCTCCGATGCTCGGCGAGGCATGGGCTGGCTTTGCCACCAGCGGCCCGATGGCGCGGTCGGTGCGCGACGCTGCGCTGATGCTCGACGTGCTCGCCGCAAGTCCACCGCTCGGCGAACCGTATTGGGCGCCGGTTCCCGCAGAGCCGTTCAGTGCCGCCGTCGATCGGCGTCCGCGGAAGCTGCGCCTGGCAAGGCTGTCGGAGACGTCGCTGGCGAAAGTTGACGCCGAAACGCTGGCGGCCTTTGATTCCGCCTGCGATGTGTTCATCGCGATGGGCCACAGCGTCGAGCCGATCAAGATCGATCCTGCGGAATCGCTGCTCGAATCCGCCACCATAATCATGTGCTCCGGCCTTTCGTCGATTCCGGTACCCGATCCCAATCTGATGGATCCAGTGGTGCGCGGATTTCGCGAGTACGGGACGAAGATCAGCGCGGCCGAGTACATCGGCGCGGTGATGCGAATGCATAATCAATCGCGCCACATCATTCAAAGCTTGTCGGCTTACGACGCGCTCTTGACGCCGACACTGACTCGTCCTGCAATGCCGCTCGGCACGCTGCCGTCGGGCTCGGGACGCGACCGCGAGGAGCTTTGGGGATGGCTGCCGTTTACGTTTCCATTCAACGCTACCGGCCAGCCCGCGTTCTCGCTTCCTAATGGATTCAGCAACGAGGGACTGCCGATCGGCCTACAAATTGTCGGACGCCCGGCGGATGAGGCGACGATCATTTCACTCGCGGCCGCATTCGAGGAAGCGCGCCCATGGAAGGATAAGCATCCGCGGTTGGAGTGAGCGTGGGTGCTGGACGTTCAATGTTTGGGGCGAAATATTGGAATCCAGAACAGATCGAAGGCCGCGCTGCTCGTCATCCTGAGCCGGCGAGCAACGCGAGCCGTGGCGAAGGATCTCGCGGTCCTCCGCGCATCAACAGACCCGGGGAGTGAGTTTCATTGATTCAGCACGACCGGATCGACTCGATCGAGTACCGGCAGTCGTGGATTACGCGCGGAGGACCGCGCGAGATCCTTCGCTGCGCTCAGGATGACTTGGCGAGGGGGTTAGGATGATGTGGGGAGGCGTCTAAAAATCCGGCGCAAACTTCAGTGCAATCCGCCGAAGACCTGTTTCAGCAGCGGAGTTACTTGGGCGGCCGGGTTGGTGCGGATCTTTTCCTCTTCCTGTCCGACCACGAAGAATAATCCGTCGAGGCTTTTTTGCACCACGTAGCTGGTGATGTCGAAGTGGGTAACGCCGCCACCTCCACCACCGCCGAGTAATCCGCCCAGCCCCGTCGGGCCGGATTCATATTTGCCCATCAGCGCATCGTACTGCTTGGTCACTGAGTTCTGCGCCATCGTGCTCTTCACGATCGGCGTGAAAGCGGTGGTCAGCTCGCCGGAGGTTTTCGTCTTGAAATAGTCGGTCGCCGAATGTTTGCCTCCCGACACGATGCGCTGCGCGTCGGAGAAGGTCATGTTCGTGATCGCCTTCTTGAAAATCGGCTCGGCTTTGGGCGCGGCGGCTTCGGCCGCGCGATTCATGCTGAGCACGAACTGATCGAGCTGCGGTCCGTAACCGACGGTGCGCAGGCCGGTATCGAGAAATTTGAGCTTGGACGGAACCCCGATTTTGATCGCGGGATTGTCGAAGTAGCCGTTGGGCCGGCCGGTCAGGTGAACGGCGTCGACCGTACCCGTGACCAGCGCTTCCTTGAGGCCCGCCGATGCCTGGCTTTGATCTAGCGCGAACGCGTCGTTGAGCGTGGCGGCGGTTAGCATCAGCACAGTGAGCGCCGCGAAAGCCGAAATTCGTGTTATCAATGTAAGCTCCGGATGTCTGCGGCGGTGCGGCAGGGGTACGATCACTCCTCGCCGTAAACCTCGATTTCGGTTTCGCGGAATGCGAGTGTCGTGATCGTTACCGTTTCTTCGGGTGAAAGCTCTTCGAGCGTTTTGCTGCGGGTTTCGGGAACAAACAGGATCACCAGCATGGCGCCGATAATCGGTCCGACCGCAAACAGCGCGGCGGCGTTGCCCAATCCACCCATCGTGGTTGCGAGCAGCCCCGCGGCGAGCGGTGACAGTGTCCATCCGAGCTGCCCGAATACCTGCACCGACATGCTGTAACCGGTTGCGCGCGACGTGGTGGGAAAAAGCTCCGACGACAGCGCCGACATCGCGGTGCGCGAAGCCTGGTAGGCAAACATCGTTGCCATCATCGCCAGCATCATCGGCCAATAGCCGTTGCTCTGAAACAGCGTGAACATGGCGCCCGCCGAGGCGACGAAAAAGAACGCCGTGGTCATCCGCCGTCCCACTCGATCCAGCAGCCATCCGCAGAGCATCGTGCCGACCATTCCCATCAGGTAGGCGAGAACCATCGCAACGCCGATCTGGCCGGAGGTCCAATGATGGTCGCGCTTGGCGTAAAGACTGAAAAAGGAGATCGTCGGCCCGCCGACCAGTCCGATACTGCTGCAAAGGACTGCGACGAGCAGCATGCGCTGGCGATACGAGGTCTCGCCACCCTTGAGGCATCGGCGCATCGGTTCGAACATCGAGCATCGCGGCTGTTGATTGGCTTTGCGCTCGGCCTCGCAGGCGGAGAACCTGGCGGTTTCGCGCAACCCGCGCCGCAGCCACGCGACCGCGAGCAGCGGCGCGATCCCGATCAGATACATCCCGCGCCATCCCCAGCTCGATTCGGCGACGTAGCCATAGAGTACGCCGGCCGAGGCGACCCCGATAAACGCAACCATGTGCAGCAGCGAAATCGCGCGCCCGCGCATGTCGTCGGGGAATTCCTCGCAGATAATCGTGACGGCGATTCCGAATTCGCCGGCGAGGAACAGTTGCGACGAGCTTTGGAACACTGCGAACGAGGCGACTCCGGAAGACAGAGCGGTCAACAAAGTGAAGAACGCGTAGAAGAGCACAGTGGTCGAGATCAGGGGCTTGCGGCCATAGCGATCCGCGAGAGTCACGACGAAGAACGACATGATTCCGCCGGTCCGCACGATTGCCGCGATCGCGCCGACGGCAGCGTCGCTCATGTGGAAGGTTCGCGCGATGTCCGGCGTGCATAGATGGAAAATCGTGATGTCGTAACCTTCGAAGATGGTCGCCGACATCAGCATCGCGAGCAGCGACCACAAATAACGGCGGCTGTTGCTACTTGCGTCCGGGGCTGGACCGACTGGAGCAGGAAACGGAGACGCTGCGGTCATGTTTTCCTTATATCACTTTTGGCTTGGCGGGTGGCGCACCCCTCGAAGGACCTCAACCCGATGCCGATGCCGGGCCGGCGACGACACGGTCGTCGTGCAGGCGAGCGATTTGGGCGGAGCTCAGATTGAGCACCTCGGCCAGGACCTGGTCGGTATTCTCACCGAGCATCGGGGCGCGGCGTACCGGTACTCGCGTGACGGCGCTGAAATCCAGCGGAGTGGCAGGCATCAGGTACGTGCCGACTCCTGGATGCTCAGCTTCGGCGAACATCGGGTTGGCGGTCGAACATCGCGGGTCTTCACTAACCAATTGGCGGAAAGTTTGGTAGGGCCCCCACGAGACATTGGTGCCGGCGAAAGCTTTGCGAATCACGGACAGCTCGCGCGCGGCGAACCACGGACGCAGCAGCGCGGCGATAAGGTCGCGGGCTTCGAAACGGCCGGTCTCGGTATGGAGATCATGGCCGGTTGCGCGCTCGATACTGCGACACGCCTCGGTGATGCCGGTGGCTTCCTGCAGCGCCTGCCACTGACGTGACGTCAGTGCGACCACCATCACGCGCCGGCCCTCGCGGGTCTCGAAATCGTGTCCGAAGGCGCCGTAAAGATAGTTGCCGTCCTTGGGCTGGTCGTGGCCGCCGAGCTTGGCCTCGGCTATACGGCCGAGATTACCGACCATCGCGAATGCGACGTCGGAAAGCGAAAGGCGTATCAACTGACCCTGTCCGGTGAGCCGGCGGTGACGTTCCGCGGCCAGCAATCCGACGCAAGTGAGCGTGCCGAGCGCGATATCCCAGGCGGGCAGGACACTGTTGAGCGGCTCAGCCAGATTGCGCGGACCGGTTGCCCACGGGAAGCCGGTCGCAGGATTGACGGTATAGTCGACTTCGCTGGTTCCATCAGGATTGCCGGTCAGCGCCGCCATGATCAGATCACGGCGGCCTTTGACCAGCTCTTCGTAACTCAGCCATCCTCGGGCCGGGAAGTTCGTAAGAAAGATTCCGCTGTTCTCGCCGGGTGCGGTAATTAGCGCGGTTACCAACTCGCGTCCGCGGGGCGATCCAAGATCGACTTGAATCGAGCGCTTGCCCTTATTGAGTCCGGCCCAGAACAGGCTTTGGCCGTCGGCCGCCAAGGGCCATCGATGGTAATCCAAGCCGCCACCAATCTGATCGAAGCGGATTACGTCGGCGCCAAGTTGCGACAGCGTCATCCCGCCAAGCGGCGCGGCGACGAACGCCGAGCCTTCGACCACGCGCATCCCGGAGAAAATTCCTGCCATCCTAGTGCACCGCCGAACAGGAGCTGCGCAGACGGTCGAATGTAGTCAGATTGTTATCGGGTGGCGGCGATCCGAACGCGCGGTGAGGAGCCGTTACCATATGATCGGAAATGTACGCTTCGCGACGGATCAATCCAATCCGTGGCGGCACGTCAGGCGGCGTCGCGATCACGCTCCGACGGTTCTTGGCCTAAGGGAGAGCTTTTGCGCGATGCGTCTGCGTTGGGCTTCGCACCAGAGGCGGAATCGGTCGAGGTACAGGTAGACTACCGGAGTGGTGTAAAGCGTCAGGAGCTGGCTCGCGATCAATCCGCCCACGATCGCGATACCCAGCGGACGGCGCAGCTCCGAGCCGGTGCCGGTGCCGAGCGCCAGCGGCAGCCCGCCGAACAGCGCCGCCATCGTGGTCATCATGATTGGCCTGAAGCGCAGCAGGCAGGCCTCGTAGATTGCGTCTTCGGAGTTCTTGCCCTCCTTGCGTTCAGCTTCGAGCGCGAAGTCGATCATCATGATCGCGTTCTTCTTGACGATACCGATCAGCAGGATGATTCCGATGATCGCGATCACAGTCAGCTCGATGCGACAAATCATCAGGGCCAGCAGCGCGCCGACGCCAGCGGACGGCAGCGTCGAGAGAATGGTTATTGGATGGACATAACTCTCGTACAAGATCCCGAGCACGATATAAACGGCGACCAACGCTGACAGGATCAGCAGTGGCTCGTTGGTGAGTGAATCCTTAAACGCCTGCGCGGTGCCCTGGAAGTTCCCGCGGATGCTCGCGGGAAGGCCGAGCTGCTTCTCTGCTTGATCGATGGCGGAAACCGCTTGGCTGAGAGCGACTCCGAGCGGTAGGTTGAACGAAATCGTCACCGACGGGAATTGCCCCTGATGGTTCACCGCCAAGGCGGTGGTCGACGGCGCATAATGGGCGAAGGTGTTCAGCCTGATCTGTTGGCCGCCTGGTCCTTTCACGTGGATCAGCGCGAGCGAGTCGGGGTCCTGCCAGAATTGCGGCGCGACCTCCATCACGACGTGGTACTGGTTGAGCTGCGTGTACATGGTCGATACTTGGCGCTGGCCGAAGGCGTCGTAGAGCGTGTCGTCGATTTGCTGCTGAGTAAGGCCAAGGCGCGAGGCGGTATCGCGATCGATCACCAAATTCGCCGCGAGCCCGCTGTTCTGCTGATCGCTGCTGACGTCGACCAGTTGTGGCAGCGTGCGCATCTTGGCGAGTAATTTTGGCGCCCACTGGTTGAGCTGATCCAAGTCGTCGCTCTGCAGCGTGTATTGGTATTGCGCGTTGGCCGAACGGCCGCCGATTTGCACGTCCTGGGTGGCCTGCAGATACAGCGTCGCGCCGGCGATTCCGGCGACCTTTTTACGCAGCCGCGCGATCAGCATGTCGGCGGAGATCTTGCGCTCGCTGAGCGGCTTGAGCGCGATGAACATCCGGCCGGTATTGGTCGCGCCCTGGTTGCCGCCGGTAAACGCGATCACGTGTTCGACCGCCGGATCGGCTTTGATCACGTTGACGTACTGCGCCATCTTCTGGCTCATCAACTGGTACGACGTATCCTGGTCGGCCTGGATCGCACCCATCAGGCGGCCGGTGTCCTGCTGCGGAAAAAAACCCTTGGGGATGATCACGTAAAGGTATCCGCTGAGGGCGATCATCGCGAAGGTTATCGCGATCATCGGCAGCGGATGCCTCAACACCCAGGCCAATGACGCTTCATAGCCGCGATGCATCCGAACAAACCCGGCTTCGCTCAGTCGATACCAACGCCCGTGGTTCTCCGCACGCACCGGTTTCAGAAGATGCGCGCACATCATCGGAGTGGTGGTAAGCGATATCACCATCGATACGGCGACGGCGGTTGCGAGCGTGACCGCGAATTCGCGGAACAGCCGGCCGACGATTCCCCCCATCAGCAGTATCGGAATGAAGACCGCGATAAGTGAGATGCTAATCGAGATTACGGTGAAGCCGATTCCGCGCGCGCCTTCGATCGCCGCTTCCATCGGCGCCATGCCTTCTTCTCGAAAGCGGGAAATGTTCTCGATTACGACGATCGCGTCGTCGACCACGAAGCCGGTCGAGATGGTGAGCGCCATCAGCGACAGATTGTCGAGGCTGTAGCCAAGCAGATACATCACGCCGAAAGTTCCGATCAGCGAAAGTGGAACCACGATTCCTGGAATCAACGTGGCGCGGATGTTGCGCAGGAAAATAAACACCACCAGCACAACCAGCATGATCGAAATCAGCAGCGTGGCTTCGACGTCATGGACCGAGGCGCGAATTGTAATGGTGCGGTCGAGCACTACCGACATGTCGATCGCGGGCGAGATGGAAGCTTTCAACGCGGGCAACGAAGCGAGCACGCGATCGACGGTGTCGATGATATTGGCGGCGGGTTGACGGAATATGATGATCAGAACCGAGGGCTTGCCGTCGACGATTCCGAGATTACGGACATCCTCAACCGAATCCCAAACCCGGGCAACGTCGGAAAGGCGGACCGCGGCGCCGTTGTTGTATCGAATCAGCAGCGGCTGATAATCCACCGCCTTGAGCAACTGATCGGTATCGCTGATCGACCATGCGTGATTGTCGTCGGCGAATTCGCCCTTGGGCCGATTCGCGTTGGCGCTCGCGAGCGTGTTTCGCACATCCTCGAGGCTGATGCCGAGTGAGCGTAGCTGAGTGGGATTTAAATCGACGCGGACTCCGGGCAGCGCACTACCGCCGACCACCACCTGGCCGACGCCCGAAATCTGCGACAGCTTCTGCGCGAGGATTGAAGAAGCGGCGTCGTAGATTTGTCCGCGAGGTTTCGAATCCGAGCTCAGCGCCAGGATTATGATCGGCGCGTCCGCTGGATTGACCTTTTTGTAACTCGGATTAGCGGGCAGTGCGGTCGGCAACTGGCTGCGAGCGGCGTTGATCGAGGCCTGAACGTCGCGCGCGGCGGCGTCGATGTTGCGGCTCAAATCGAACTGCAGGACGACGCTGGTTGTGCCGAGTGAGCTGCTTGACGTGATCTGTGTCAGGCCGGCGATTCGTCCGAACTGGCGCTCGAGCGGCGTCGCAACCGACGACGCCATCGTTTCCGGGCTGGCGCCCGGAAGCGCCGCCTGCACCTGGATGGTCGGAAATTCGACCTGTGGCAAAGGCGAGACCGGCAGAGTCCTGAAAGCCGTGAGACCGGCGAGCGCGATCGCTATCGTTAGCAGCGTGGTCGCGACCGGCTTGCGGATGAAAAGCTCGGAAACCATCAGGCGTGTGCCGGAGATGATCCTTCAAGCTCGGGCTTGGCGCGGCTGCCTGCGAGGCGGGCGGCCAGACGATCGAAGGCGAGGAAGATTACCGGTGTCGTGTACAGCGTCAGGACCTGGCTCAACAGCAAGCCACCCACGATTGCGATTCCCAGCGGTCGTCGCAGCTCGGAGCCGGTTCCGGTGCCCAAAGCCAGCGGCAATCCGCCCAGCAGCGCCGCCATCGTGGTCATCATGATTGGGCGAAATCGCAAAAGGCAGGCCTGATAGATCGCTTCCTCCGCGGGCTTGTTATCCTGACGCTGCGCCTCGAGCGCGAAGTCGATCATCATGATCGCGTTCTTCTTGACGATACCGATCAGCAGGATGATTCCGATGAGTGCGATGACGTTGAGCTCGGTGTTGCAGATCATCAAGGCGAGGATCGCGCCGACTCCGGCCGACGGCAGGGTGGAAAGGATCGTTACCGGATGGATGTAACTTTCGTAGAGTACGCCGAGCACGATGTAGACGGTGATCAGCGCCGCGAGAATCAGCAGCGGCTCGTTGCTCAGCGATGCTTCGAACGCCTGGGCGGTGCCTTGGAATGAGGCCTGTACGCTCTCCGGCATGCCAATCTCTTTGCCCGCGTTCTCGATCGCGGTGACGGCGTGACCCAGTGCGTAGCCGGGCGCGATATCGAACGAAATCGTCACCGTGGGGAACTGGCCCTGATGGTTCACCACCAGCGGCGTGCTGCCGGATTCGTAATGGGTGAATGCGCTGAGCGGCACCTGTCCGCCGCTGGCCGAGCGGACGTAGATTTCGTCGAGCTCCTTGGGATTACGCTGGAACTCGGGATTTACTTCGAGCACTACGTGATACTGGTTCAACTGCGTGTAGATGGTAGAGACCTGCCGCTGCCCGAAGGCGTCGTACAACGTGTCGTCGATCATCTGCGGCGTGATTCCGAGCCGCGATGCGGTTGCGCGATCGATCACCAGGTGCGCTTCGAGGCCGTCGTTCTGCTGGTCGGTGGCGACGTCGCGAAGCTCGGGCAGCGTCTTCAGCTTGTCGACCAGCTTGTTGGTCCAGACCGCGAGCTCGGCGGCGCTGGCGTCTTCGAGGCTGTACTGGTACTGCGTGCGGCTGACGCGGTCTTCCACCGTGAGATCTTGCACCGGCTGCATGAACAACTCGATGCCGTCGACCTTGGCGAGCTTCGGTTCCAGCCGGCGAATGATGTCGCTGATACTGACCTTGCGCTCATCGAGCGGCTTCAGATTGATCAGAATCCGCCCGCTGTTGACGGTAGTGTTGGTGCCGTCGATGCCGACGAAGGATGACAGGCTCTGCACCGCTGGATCTTCGAGAATAATTTTTCCGAGCTCCTGTTGGCGCTGCGCCATCGCGGGAAAAGATACATTTTGCGGCGCTTGCGAGATGCCCTGGATCACGCCGGTATCCTGAACCGGGAAAAAGCCCTTCGGCACGATTATGTAGAGCACGATCGTAAGGATCAGCGTTGCGACCGCTACCATCAGGGTCGCCGGCTGATGCTGCAATACCCATCGCAGCGTGCGGCCGTAAAATTCGATCGATTGTTCGAACATGTGCTCCGACGTGCGATAGAACTTCCCGCGTTCCGACTCCGGCGTATGGTGCAGCAGCTTCGCGCACATCATCGGGGTCAGGGTGAGCGAGACCACCGCCGACATCAGGATCGTCACCGATAGCGTGACCGCGAACTCGCGAAACAGGCGTCCGACCACGTCGCCCATGAACAGCAGCGGGATTAGCACCGCGATCAGCGAAACCGTCAGCGACAGGATCGTGAAACCGATCTGTTCGGAACCCTTGAGTGCGGCTTCGAGCGGAGCGGCGCCTTCCTCTATGTAGCGAGAAATGTTCTCGATCATGACGATCGCGTCATCGACGACGAAACCGGTCGAGATCGTGAGCGCCATCAGCGAGAGATTATCGAGGCTGTACCCGAGCAGGTACATCACGCCGAACGTTCCGATCAGCGAAAGGGGTACCGTGATGCTGGGGATGATCGTAGCCGCCAGGGTGCGCAAAAACAGGAACATCACCATGACGACCAGCGCGACCGTCAGCATCATCTCGAACTGAACGTCGGAGACCGAAGCACGGATCGTGGTGGTGCGGTCCGTGAGCACCGCGACCTGCACCGAAGCCGGAAGTGAGCTCTGCAGACGCGGCAGCAGCTTTTTTACCCGGTCAACCACCGCGATAATATTGGCGCCGGGCTGGCGCTGGATGTTGAGAATCACGGCCGGCTGGGTGTTCATCCAGGCCGCCTCTTTGACGTTTTCGGCGTCGTCGATAACGCGGGCAACGTCGGATAGCTTCACCGGAGCGCCGTTGCGGTAGGCGACCACCAGCGGCCGATAATCCTTGCTGGTCAGCAACTGGTCGTTGGCGCCGATCGTGAAAGCCTGATGCGGTCCATCGAAGTTTCCCTTGGCTTCATCGACGTTCGCATTCGCCAGCGCGGTGCGCAGGTCTTCGAGCGTCATCCCGTAGGCAGCGAGCGCGGTTGGATTTGCCTGTACGCGAACCGACGGCTTCTGGCCGCCGCTGATACTGACCAAGCCCACGCCCGAGACCTGCGAGATCTTTTCGGCGAAACGCGTGTCGGCGAGGTCCTCCACGAATTGCAGCGGAAGCTCCTTCGACATGAGCGCGAGGGTCAGAATCGGCGCGTCGGCGGGATTGGTCTTGCTGTAGACCGGCGGATTCGGGAGGTCCTTGGGCAGGTAAGTCGCGGCGGAATTAATCGCCTGCTGAACTTCCTGCTCGGCGACGTCGATATTCAAGTCGAGCACGAACTGGAGAGTGATTACCGAGGCACCGAACGAACTCGACGAGGTCATCTGGTTGAGTCCGGGAACCTGGCCGAACTGGCGCTCCAGCGGCGCGGTGACCGACGATGCCATCACGTCCGGGCTCGCGCCGGGATAAAAGGTGAGCACCTGGATGGTCGGATAATCGACCTGCGGCAAGGCCGACACCGGCAGTTCCATGTAAGCGACCATGCCCGCCAGCAGCAGGGCCACCATCAGCAATGAAGTCGCAACCGGCCGGATGATAAAGGGCCGCGACAGGTTCATTGAGTCGCCCCTGGCTTCACCGGGTTGGCCGCTAACTGGACCGCTACCTTTGCGCCTTGACGAAGTTTGTCGACGCCGTCGGTTACCACCAGTTCGCCCTGCTTCAAGCCCGAGCCGATCGCGGAGAGTTCTCCCTGGGTGGTGGTGACGGTGACGTTGCGAATCTGTACCGTCTGGTCGGGCTGCACGACGTAGACGAACATCCCCTGCGAGCTTCGCTGGACCGCGGCTGCCGGCACCAGGACCACGTCATGCATGGTATCGACCAGCATTTTTGCGTTGACGAACTGGTTGGGGAATAGCGAGTTGTCTTCGTTAGGAAAGACCGCCTTGAGGCGGATCGTGCCGGTGCTCTGATCGATCTGGTTGTCGAGCGTCAGCAGTGATCCGCTCGCCAACTTGTTTTTCACGTCGCGGTCGTAAGCGTCGACGGGAAGTTGTCCGCCGGCTTTCAACGCGGTCATGATGCGCGGCAGATCGTCTTCGGGCACGCTGAACAGCACCGCGATCGGCTGTAGCTGGGTGATTACCGCCAATCCCTGCGTGTCGGTGGCGTGGACCATGTTCCCCTGATCGACCAGCCGAAGGCCGATACGTCCAGTGATCGGCGAGGTTATTCGGCTGTACACGAGCTGGAGCTTGGCGTTGTCGACGTTCGCCTTGTCGGTTTTGATTGCGCCGTCGTACTGACCGACCAGCGATTCCTGGTTATCCAGGTCCTGCCGGGCGATCACGTTTTTTTGATAGAGCTCGCGATCGCGCCTGAGCGTGATCTCGGCGTTGCGTTGGGAGGCCTCGTCGCGTGCGAGCTGTCCTTGAGCCTGTGCGAGCTGAACTTGAAAAGGCCGCGGATCGATCACAGCGAGAAGGTCACCCTGTTTGACCAGTTGACCTTCCTTGAACGCGACCTCCACCAATTGGCCGTCGACGCGGCTCTTAACTGTGACCGTGTTGAATGCCGTGACGGTGCCGATCGCGGAAATATAGCGTTTGAGATCGCCGAGTTTCGCGGCCGCGGCGGAAACCGGTACGGCAGGATTCTTCGCAGGCGCGCCTTTGGCGGGCGACGACGCGTCCTCGGCGCTGGTGCGCGCTCCGCTCGGCCGGGTCAGAAAAAAGTATCCGCCAACGATCAGGACCACGAGAATCGCCAGCCATAGCCATCGCCTGGTAGTTCCGGGCCGTTGCATGGAAGAGGTTTTATGCGGTTGTTCGATGGGTGCCGGGGTTGAATCCATAGTCACTTTCGATGCGAACGACCTTGCGAATAAGGGGCTCCCCCCGCGGGAAGCCCCTTCTATATCAGACGGATAACCGCTGCTTCCGTTTCAATCGACAGCATAAATAATCGCAAGACGCTGCATTCGAATTGTATTTGTTAACCGGTTATTTTTCGAGCCAGCAGTTTCTTTAACAAAGCCGATCCCTCGGCAGCGTCAGAGTTGCCGTCCTGTCCGCTGATCAAGGGCAATGTTGATACAGTCCGAGATATTAGCCGAGCGCCACTGTAACCGCTGACGATTTTGATTCGTCTAGTGAGCAAGGAACCATGATCAAGCACCAGAACAACCTGTGCGATAAGAACGAGAGCGTGGTGGAGCACGATCGGATATATCGCGCGCACAAAGCTCGGATCCTGGGACTGTGCCGCCTGCTCCTGCGCGATCCCGACGAGGCCCAGGACGTCGCCCAGGAAGTATTCGTGCGGGCATTCGAGCGCCTTCGGACACAGGAGCCTCCGACGGTTTGGGAAGCATGGCTGGTCCGCGTAGCGATCAACGCCTGCCGCGATCGTCAACGCTCAGGATGGTGGAAGAGCCGCAGCAAGAATGTCGACCTGGAAGAAGTGGTCGCGGGCTCGGTTCCGTCGAGTGAAGCCGAGACATTGGCGCGTGAACGTCGCACGCGGCTGTGGAATCAACTCCGTATATTAAAAGCCAAGCAACGCAACGTTTTCGTTCTGCGCTATGTCGAGGGATGGTCCACCAGCGAAGTGGCCGAAATTTTGGGATTGAGCCCAGGCAGCGTCAAGACGCATCTGTTCCGGGCCGTTCGACACCTGCGCAAGGTGATGGAGTCTTAATATGGAAAGCTGCCTGAGCGAGAGAAGCCTGGTGCTGCTCCACAGCGGCGACGGTACGCATGCTGACCGCGTCCATCTAGAAACATGTTTGAGTTGCGCTCGCCGATATCGCGAGTTGTCGGCCGACCTCGAATCAATCGTGACGGTTCTGAAGCAGCCGCCGCCTGCGCCTACACGCCGCGAGCGATGGGCCTATCCGAGATGGGGATGGTCGCTGGCAGCGGCGGCGATCGTGCTGGCCTTCGTATGCGGTCGACTGACGGCTTTCGGTGTGAGTAGCCCGGCCGGCGTGAATCTCGAATCGGCGGACCCCGATTCTGCTGACCCGGGCGACACCACTATCCAGTGGCAGGAAGCCAGGAATGCGATCGGCACGCCGGCGTCATACGGACTTTATATCGACGGCCTGCTGAGCCAGGACGAGCCGGACCAGAACGTGGTCGCCTCGGAAGGCAACGAAGGTAATGGAGAGGCGGATTCGGACGAAAATTAGAAAAGGAAACGAGGTCGTTAGGATTAAGTGGAAGGAGAACAGATGATGTACGGGAAACAAACCATCAAAAGGGTTTATGGCTCGAGCCTCGTGGCCGGGCTTGCGATAACCGCGCTGGTGTCGGGAATTGCCTGGGGCGCCGGGACGGGGCACGGTCACGGGCACGGCAGCCTCGTGCCGTGGATAGTACACAAAATGGTGACGCCGGAGCAGATGCATGCGGCGATCGCACCCGAGAAAGGTAACCTGAAAACGCTGTTCGCGGCGGTTCGTACTGCCAAGCAGCAGTTGGCGCAAGACCTGGTTGCGGGCAAGGACGTCACAACTGACGTGACGAATCTCGAAACCGCGCAAAATAACCTGCTGGCCGAGAAGGTCAAGATTGCACAAAACATCCTGAGCAACCTGAGTGCGACGCAGCGTACCCAGGTCGGCCAGTTCATGACCCAATTCAGCTCGCTGAAACAGCAGCAGCATCAGCAGATGGCGCAACTGATGCAGCAGTTCGGCGTCGGCGGTCAGCAGAGCAGCAGCGCTCCGCAGAGTGGCGGCGAGGACACGCCGTAACGAACTCTGTCGAAAGCAGGGCGGCTCCGATCACGACCTCCCGGATCGGAGCCGCCAGTCGTTAGAATGGGACAAAGCCATGTTCGAAAGCGCTCTAAACTCAACCTTCGTGGAGTTTGCATTACTGGTTATCGGAGCGGCGATCGCATGGAAGGTGCTGTAGGAAAATCCAACCTGGTCGTTCCGCGTCTGCATCGAGAAAAATTCCTTACCTCGCGTTAATCTCGAAGCTCGTAAATCGCACCGAACTAATAAGCGAACACTGACGCGCATGCGCGTGAAGCGGACTTACCTGCGAGCCGCGAAAGTTTGGATGTGAAGATTCTAGTGTACGTCCGAGCTGGCGACCGGGATGTACTCGAAAGTTTCCCAGTGCGAGTCCGCATGCTCCAGCGCAGCGAGGCGTCGGATCAAGCGCCCACGGCTGTCGAATACATCGACGAAGCCGTGACCTTCCGCCGCCTGCTCATCGTGCTTCGCGCCGTCCTGCGACGCGAACACCAGGAACGGCTTGCCATCGATCGTAGCTTTGCCTACCGGTTTGTATCCGTCATCTGGCGACGTCGCCGGCCTTTCCGCTGCGGGCTTGGGCGCGCTGTGCTCGAGGTTGAAATCGTGAACGGTATTCGACGTAGCGTCGAGGTGGGAGGAGAAGGGGCAGGGCGAGACGGTGCTGCTCACGAACAGCAGAGTGGTTATCGAAGCGATCGCGGCGACTTTAAGGGTACCCATCGCATTCAACGTTCAACAATCAGAGTAACACCGACTCAAGAAACGTGCCGCCGGCGCGAAGTAGAAACAGCTATTTGTCACAGGCTGAACAAAGACGCACGTCTTGGATTTAAGTTAGCTACATTGAGCAAGCCTTCGACCCAAGAGGGTGCAGCCGATAGGCCACGGACTATTTGCTGAGTGAAATCTTTTCCGAGCCTCTGGCGATTCGGTGCGAAATCGATTGATACCGTCCACCAGCACGCAAAAAGTGCTGGCGCTTTGAAGGGCGACTATGGATAACTTAGGTTCGCTTTTCGTCGCGCTTATGCGACGGCATAAGACAAAGGAGGACAAGACATGGATCTCGCGGAGATGGAACGCCGATTGACCCGGCTGGAAGATATCGAGGCGATCAAGCAGCTCAAGGCCAGGTACTGTGAAATCTGTGACGACGATCACAATCCCGAGCGGATCACCTCGGTGTTCGCCGAAGATGGCATCTGGGAGAGCGCCGAATTCGGAACCGGCAAGGGCCACGACGGAATTCGCAAACTGTTCCAGGGATTTCAGAAGCTGATCGAGTTCTCCCAGCACAACGTCATGAACCCAATCATCAAGGTCGACGGCAATCGTGCGACCGGCGAGTGGTACTTCATGGGTCCGTTTCGGTTTCACGACGGCCATCAGGCGCGATGGATCGCGCTGCAATACAAAGACGATTACGTGAAGGTCAACGGCGAGTGGAAATACCAGCATCTGCGGGTAAACCTGCGCATGGCGGCTTCTCATGAGCAGGGATGGGGTAAGAATCTGATAGCACCGGTAAAGTAGGGCGGCGGCGTGGAGTCCGGCCCGTTTCAATATTTTTGTCGCCAGTGGAGGTGAGTTGTGGGCGGGAAACAGATGATGGCGGTCGAGGCGGTTAGTTCGCAAGTAGGACGTTGCACGAGCGCGGCGAATAGCATCGTGCGCCGTTGGATTTGCGGCGCGCTCCTGGCGTTGGCGATTCCGTGCGGAGTTGCGATGACGCCCGCGGTGTCGCACGCCACGATCATATTGGTTACTACGCTCAGCGATTCGTCCAAGGTCGGCGACCGTCAATGCAGCCTGCGCGAAGCGATCAACAACGCCAACGCAGGCGGCACCGACACCACGAAAGGCGATTGCGCGATCGGCACCGGCGCCGACACGATTAGGTTCAAGCTCAGCGGAACGATTACGCTGACCAGCAGTTTGCCGCCGATCGTTAACGCGCTCGCGATCGAGGGACGCTCGCAGGTTATTTTGCTGGACGGCGCCAACTCGTTTCGCGTTCTAAGCGTTGAGCCGAGCGCACTGTTGAGCATAAGCGATCTCCAGATAATGAACGGCAACGCCGGTCCGAACGGTGGCGGCGCGGTCGATAATCAGGGAGTGCTGAACGTCGGATTCAGCGTGTTCACGGGCAACAGCGCGGGTGTGTTCGGCGGTGCGATTCTCAACGATGTTGCCGCGACGCTTACGGTTACGGACAGCAATTTCTTTGACAACGGCGCCGGCGGCTTCGGCGGCGGTGCGATCTACAGCGACGGTCCCGCGACCATCTCGAACAGTACTTTCTCGGGCAATACCACCAGCCTCGGCAACGGCGGCGCCGTTTTCAATAGCGGCGGACGAACGATGACCGTAACCGGTTGCACTTTCTCGGACAACAGCGCGGTCAGCGCCGGTGGCGCGATCGAAAATCACGGAACGGCGAACGTCGGCTACAGCGTCATATCTGGCAATAGCGCCCCGAATGGCGGCGGCATCGATAATGGCGGAACGTTGACCATTGCGTACGATACATTTTCCAATAACACCGTCTCTGGAAACGGCGCAGCGATCCAGAATACCGACGCGCTCACCGTGTCTGGCTCGACTTTTCTGGATAATACTTCGAGCGGCGGCCAGGGCGGCGGTGTTTATAACTTCAGAGGCACCGCAGACCTCATCAATTCCACATTCGACGGCAACAATGCGCTGAGCGAGGGCGGCGGAGTGTTTACGTTCGGCACGATGAACGTGACTAGCTGCACTTTCCTCGACAACACCGCCACGAGTGGCGGCGCTGCTTTTAACGGCGGTGGCCTTACGCTGGCCAACTCAATTTTCGCCAGCATCTCCGGCAACAACTGCGCGTCGGACAGCACATCGATCAACGACGGCGGATTCAATATTGCCGACGACGCAACCTGCGGCTTCGGCACCAGCACCGGCGCGAACGGCCAGACGATCGGGGATAACGTCGACCCGATGCTCGATCCGAACGGTTTGCAGCATCACGGTGGTCCGACGTTGACGATCGCGTTGCAGGATGGCAGTCCGGCAATCGATGCGATTCCAATAGCCAACTGCCCGGCCGTGGATCAGCGCGGCGCGCCGCGTCCCGATCCGAGCGACGGCGCCGGCTCGCCCTGCGACATCGGAGCTTTCGAGTCCGGCAACCTGATTTGGATCTCGCCGGTCTCGCTGAACTTTGGCACGATCAAGATTGGCCAGAGCTCGCCTCCGATAGTGGTTACTTTGAGCAACGGCACCACGAAGAAACTTGCGCTTAAAGGATTGGCAATCGGACCGGATTTCGAGCTGACGAGTGATGCATGCAACTCGCCGCTGGCGCCCGGCGGATCCTGCAACTACGAGATCAGTTTCGCACCTCAGCAGGCAGGCAAAAAGCATGAGGAGTTCCGCGTCAAGGTTGGCGGTACCACTCAGACGGTCAAGCTGCGCGGCGTGGCCAAGCGCGGCCGCAAATGAGCGAACAGCGTCGCGCGGGGGAGAAAAAGGGCTAT
>Ga0335078_10004867_pt1 | contig 19865 bp, 13 predicted proteins | sample Lox_Sample_32_FD_206711 | JGI IMG/M metagenome (GOLD analysis project Ga0335078, IMG submission 206711) | Soil microbial communities from Loxahatchee National Wildlife Refuge, Florida, United States - Lox_Sample_3.2 | ecosystem: Environmental > Terrestrial > Soil > Wetlands | place: USA... | reverse complement strand
GGGAACTCATACGCGCCGCTTAGAGCACCGGAGTGCGGTTGGATTACAAGCAAATGTGGGTTGAAGAGCAAAGGGGAGCATAGTTGAACGCGGTCGAGATAGAACAAGCAATCACCGAACTCGCCGACAAACCGTTCGAAGCGGCAAATTTCCCGTATGCCTTTCTTGAAGCTTTCGGCAACAAGGAGACGACGATTAAGCGCCTGCGCGCAGGCGCGTCGAACAAGTCCGACCTTGGCGGAGTCCTCCAGACCAACAATATCCACATCATGGCGTGCAGCGCCGGCGATGTAACAAAAGCGCTCAAGGCTCTCAAAGACAGCCCCGCGACGACAAAGGCGAAAGCAAAATTTATTCTCGCCACCGACGGCACCGCCTTTGAAGCCGAAGATCTGACCAGCGGCGAAACCGTTGCGTGCGCCTATAAGGATTTCCCGGATCATTTCGGGTTTTTCCTCCCATTGGCGGGCATTACCACCGTCCGCCAGATCAGCGAGAATTCTTTCGATATTCGCGCCACGAGCCGCCTCAACCGGCTGTACGTTGAACTTCTGAAGGACAATCACGAATGGGGCACGTCGGCCCGTCGCCATGACATGAACCACTTCATGGCGCGGCTGATCTTCTGCTTTTTTGCGGAAGACACGGATATTTTCATCGGTAAAGGCTTGTTCACCGACACAATCACGCAGATGAGCGCGAAGGACTCCTCCAACACCCATCAGGTCGTTGAGGCGCTGTTCCGCGCCATGAATACAAAGAACGAGGACCGGGAGCGAGAGGGTCTACCCAGATGGTCCAATTCGTTCCCTTATGTGAACGGCGGCCTCTTCTCCGGCAACATGGACGTGCCACGCTTCAGCAAAATAGCGCGTTCCTATCTTCTCCACATCGGCAATCTCGATTGGACGAAGATCAACCCGGACATCTTCGGATCGATGATCCAGGCCGTAGCCGAGGATGAGGAACGCGGCGAGCTGGGCATGCACTACACCAGCGTGCCTAACATCCTGAAAGTCCTGAACCCGCTTTTCCTCGACGATCTGCGTACGCGGCTTCAGGAAGCGGGCGACAATGCACGAACCCTACTCAACCTTCGCAAGCGCATGGAGAAAATCAGGGTTTTCGATCCCGCCTGCGGTTCGGGCAACTTCCTCGTTATCGCATACAAGGAAATGCGCGCTATAGAGGCCGAAATCAATAATCGCCGTGGCGAACCGGAGCTTCGCAGCGAAATTCCTCTGACCAATTTTCGCGGCATTGAGCTACGCGACTTCCCTGCGGAAATCGCCCGCCTTGCCCTTGTGATAGCAGAATACCAATGCGACGTTCTCTACCGCGGACAGAAATTGGCGCTCGCCGAATTTCTTCCCCTGCGTTCGGAGAATTGGATCACCTGCGGTAACGCACTCCGACTTGATTGGTTGAGTATCTGCCCGTCGACCGGAACTGGCGTGAAAATACAAGCCGATGACCTGTTCAGTACACCATTGGACCAGGCTCAAATCGACTTTGAAAACGAAGGTGGAGAAACATACATCTGCGGCAATCCGCCTTACTTGGGCAGCAAATGGCAGACGGAGATCCAAAAATCTGATCTTGAGGTGATTTTCGCAGATCGACTTTCCGGATGGAAGTCTCTCGACTACGTTTCTGCGTGGTTTTTGAAAGCCGCTGAGTATGGCAACAAGACGGAAGCAGCGTCTGCTTTTGTTGCAACAAACTCAGTTTGTCAAGGTGCGCATGTACCGCTCCTATGGCCGCTGATCGCCAAAGCCGACCATGAAATCTTCTTTGCGCACACGAGTCTAAAGTGGGCGAATCTCGCAAGTCATAACGCCGGGGTCACAGTTGTGATTGTCGGTATATGCAGGCGTGGCCAACGAAGAAAACGTATCTTCTCGGAAGACGAGCGTGGCCAGGTGATGTCTCGTGATGTAGCGGAGATCAACGCTTATCTTCTGCCCGCGCCTGAAGTTTACGTAAAAGCTGTTCGCGCACAGCGAAGCGGCTTGTCAGAAATTGCCGATGGTAGCGGCCCCTTGGATGGGGGGAACCTGCTACTGACAAGAGAGGAGCGGGACGCGCTGATAGCAGACTATCCTGAGGCAGCAAGCTTTGTGCGACTGTTTCTTGGTTCGACCGAGATCGTAAACGGTGATCAACGGTGGTGTATATGGATCGAAAACGACCGACTTGACGAAGCCAACAAAATTCCACCACTTCGAAAAAGGATTGAGGCCGTCAAGAGATTCCGCGAAGGTGCGGGGACGCGCGCAAGAACCGCGATTGGACGCCCCCACCGATTTGCCTGGATAAATCAACCAAAGCAGCAGCAGATCGCAGTACCGAAAGTCGTTTCGGAGCGTCGTCCATATATCACGGCTGAATTCCTTGATGCGCTCACAATCATCAGCAACAGAGCTTGCATTTTGCTTGATCCATTTCTTTTTGAATTTGCGGTCATTTCATCCAAGCTCCATTGGTTATGGATTGCAACCGTCTGCGTTCGGATGCGTACGGACCTATCGTACTCGGGCACAATTGGATGGAACAACTTCCCGCTCCCCACGCTGACCGAGAAGAACAAATTAGACCTCACGCGCTGTGCCGAAGACATATTACTGGCGCGTGAGCGCCATTTCCCAGCGACGCTCGCCGAACTCTATGACCCCGACGCCATGCCTGAAGACCTGCGCCATGCCCATGAGCGAAACGACGAGGTGCTAGAACGTATATATATCGGACGCCGTTTCAAAAACGACACTGAACGACTGGAAAAGCTGTTCGAGCTGTACACCAGGATGACCGAGCCGAAGGAGGCCGCATGAGCAGCCTCACGGATATTGAAAAACGGTATCTTGAGAAAGTGCTGGGCATGGGGGGCGGCTACGTGCTTGATTATTCCGACACGACATATGGCGGTTTTTTCAGCCGCCACAAAGTAGATATTCATGGCCCGAAGTATCAGACCTATGGCACGTCGAAAGCCAAGAAGATGCGCGCCTTCTGGGAGTCGGAACCGGATGCCTTGGTTGCCAAAGTTCTTTCTGAAATGCTCGATTCCTATGAGGCAGACTGCGATCTCAACAAGAAGCTCGTGGACACGACGCTCCTCGAAAAATCGCGCAGCATTGTTTCAAGGCTCTCCGGAATGTCGCATGCTGCAAAGCCAGCACAGACCGGGAACGATTTTCTGACACATGAATTCACGATTCCGAATGTCCATAAGCTCCCAATAGAAGCGCAGGCTATACCTATTATTGAATCTCGCCTGGCCGAGGCCAGGAAGGCGCTGGGCGCGGGCGCGCATTTTTCAGTCATTTTCCTTTGCGGAAGCGTGCTTGAGGCCGTTCTGCTCGGTGCGGCGCAGAAAGAACCGGCGCGCTTCAACAGGGCCGGTGCCAGCCCGAAAGCCGCTGACGGCAGCGTGAAACGTTTTTACGAATGGAGCCTCGCCCAGTTCATAGATGTTGCCTGTGAGATCGACCTCTTAAAGCCTGACGTGAAGAAATTCAGTCACGGCCTCCGGGATTTCCGCAACTACATTCATCCGTACGAGCAGATGGTGTCCGGCTTCACGCCGGATGAGCATACCGCGAAACTATGCTTTCAAGTTCTCAAAGCGGCACTCGCGAGCGTTGCAGGAGAAAGAAAATGACAGAAATGAGATCAGTGCCGTCGATAACTGTCACCTACGCACAGAACGGTAGTTCGACCAAGGCGAATTCGCTTGGCATGCGGCCCATGCAGGAGCGCGTTTACGAGAAGCGCGGCGAACAGTATTTGCTCATCAAATCCCCGCCTGCATCCGGCAAAAGCCGCGCCCTTATGTTCGTAGCGCTCGACAAGCTGCAAAATCAGGGCCTCAAACAGGCGATCATCGTTGTCCCGGAAAAGGCCATCGGCGCTAGTTTCCAGGACGAGCCCTTGAGCAAGTTCGGCTTCTGGGCCGACTGGCGCGTAGAGCCGAAATGGAATCTCTGCAATGCTCCAGGCGGCGACAACGGCGGCAAGGTAAACGCTGTCGGCGCATTTCTAGAGAGCAATGACAAGGTGCTGGTTTGCACCCATGCGACGTTCCGCTTTGCTGTCGATCAATTCGGCATCGGGAAGTTTGATGAGCGCTTAATTGCAGTGGACGAGTTTCACCACGTTTCCGCTAATCCCGACAACAAGCTGGGCACGCACCTGGGCCAGTTTATTGCCCGCGACCGCGTCCACATCGTCGCCATGACCGGTTCGTACTTCCGTGGCGATGCGGAGGCCGTTCTTGCCCCGCACGACGAGGCGAAATTCGAGTCAGTCACCTACACCTACTACGAACAGCTCAACGGCTATCAATACTTGAAGCAACTCGACATCGGCTATTTCTTCTATTCCGGGTCGTACGTCAATGACATCCTGAAAGTGCTCGATCCCGCCGAGAAAACAATCATTCACATTCCAAATGTTAATTCCCGCGAAAGCACGAAAGACAAAATGCGGGAGGTGGAGCACATCATCGAGGCACTGGGCGAATGGCAAGGTATTGATGACAAGACAGGATTCCAGCTTGTCAAAACCCCAGGCGGGCGCATCCTCCGTATTGCCGATCTAGTGGACGATGATCCCAACCGCCGCGACGGCGTAACCGCCGCGCTGAAAGACCCTGCACAGAAAAACAACCGCGATTACGTGGACATCATCATCGCTCTGGGCATGGCAAAGGAAGGTTTCGACTGGATTTGGTGTGAGCACGCGCTTACCGTCGGCTACCGCGCAAGCCTTACCGAAGTAGTCCAGATTATCGGGCGCGCGACACGCGATGCACCGGGCAAAACCCGTGCCCGCTTCACCAACCTGATCGCCGAGCCGGACGCTTCCGAGGAAGCTGTAACCGAGGCTGTCAACGACACGCTTAAAGCCATCGCTGCGAGCCTATTGATGGAGCAGGTGCTCGCGCCGCGCTTTGAATTCCGCCCCAAGCGCCCGGACAGCGGCCCGACCGATGGTTTCGATTACGGTGCGGGTGGGTACGACGCCGGCAAGAATAATGTCGGCTTCAACCACGACACCGGGCAATTCCAGATTGAGATCAAGGGCCTTGCGGAACCCAAGAGCAAGGAAGCCACGCGCATCTGCACCGAAGATCTTAACGAGGTGATCGCCACGTTCATTCAGGATAGGACGACGCTGGAGCGCGGACTCTTTGATGAAGAACTGGTGCCCGAGGAACTGACCGTGGCGCGTATGGGAAAGATCATCAAGGACAAGTATCCTGAACTTGATGAGGAGGATCAGGAGGCGGTGCGCCAGCACGCGATTGCCGCCCTCAACATTACGCAACAGGCCAAGCAGTACGCTCTGCGTGGGGAGGGGGGCGACACGGAGAGCGCCAACACGGCATTGATCGACGGTGTGCGCCGCTTCGCGATGGATGTGCGTGACCTCGACATCGACCTCATTGACCACATCAATCCGTTCGGTGAGGCCTATGCGATTCTCGCAAAAACCATGAGCGAGGAAAGTCTGAAACAGATTGCGGTAGCCATCTCCGCCAAGCGCACCAGCCTCACCCCGGAGGAGGCGAAGGACCTTGCCGTGAGGGCGTTCCGTTTCAAGAAGGAACGCGGGCGGCTTCCGGCACTTGATTCGCAGGATGCATGGGAAAAGCGCATGGCTGAAGGAGCCGCCGCTTTCATGCGCTACAAGAAGGAAGGCCGCTATGAGTGACCCCAATCTCGACGAACTGGCCCAGGAACTCGCGGAATTTGCAGAACCGGAGAAGAACGGCGGACGGCCGCCCCGCGAAGAACGCATTATTGCGGGGTTTGAGGAGATACAGCGGTTCGTCGAGAAAGAAGGCCGCGCTCCGCAACACGGGGAAGGCCGGAATATCTTCGAGCGCCTGTATGCCGTTCGTCTCGACCGCCTGCGCGGGCTTGCGGAGTGCCGAAGGTTGCTTGTGCCGCTCGACCATCAGGGATTGCTGAAGGGCGGGCAGACGCCAAAGCCCGAGTCGCCGGAAAGCATCGACGAGGACGAACTTATGGCCGAACTGGCTGGCGCGGCAGGCGCGAGCGCCATCACAGAACTGCGCCATGTCCGTACAAGCGTTGAAAAGCGCGCCGCGGAAGAGATTGCGCAGCGCAAAAAGTGTGAGGACTTCGAGACGTTTAGCCCGCTCTTTGAAGCTGTGAAGCGCGACCTGAAATTGGGTGTGCGCCAGACCCTTCCCGTGCATAAGTTCGACGAGATCAAGTTGGCGGAAATCCAGAAGGGCGAGTTTTTTATCGTCGGAGGCCAAATGGCCTATGTCGCCGAGGTCGGAGAAGCAATCAGGACGAACTACGAGCGTACCGACAGTCGGCTGCGGGTCATCTATGACAACGGCACCGAGAGCGACGTATTGCAGCGTTCCTTTCAGCGCGCGCTCCACCGTGACGAGACGGCACGGCTTATTACCAATCCCTCTGCCGGGCCGCTGTTCGGCGACGAACCCCTTGGGGACGACCTCGCCAGTGGCACTATCTACGTTCTGCGCAGCAAGTCAGACAATCCGGTCGTCGCAGCTAACCGGGATGTCCTGCATAAAATCGGTGTAACCGGAGGGAAGATTGAAACGCGGGTTGCGAACGCTGCACTGGACCCGACTTTTCTACTGGCCGACGTGGAGGTCATCGCCACGTATGAGCTGTACAACGTTAACCGGGTCAAGCTGGAAAACGTGATACATCGCGTGTTCGACCCCGCACAGCTCGATATCGAGATTAAGGATCGCTTCGGCAATCCAGTGAAACCCCGAGAATGGTTTCTTGTCCCGCTTTTCGTCGTGGATGAAGCCGTCAGACGGATCAGAGATAGCACGATCACAGACTACATCTACGATCCGCATCAGGCTCGGCTGGTGAAATCCAGCGCAAGCCGTCAGTAATTTCCAGACCCCATTCAGACATTTCGGCGGGTCGCCACTCAACCAAGCTTCCACCTGCTGCGAACTCCAGTTCTGTTCCAGCCACTTTGCCCCGGATAATTATAATTGTAATTATTGGTGTATGATTTCCCCGCGCAGGAGGTGGACGGATCGATGGCGAATCCGAAGGTAGCGGCCCTTACGCGTAAGGACATCATCCAGACCGCAAAGACATTTAAGGCCACTCGACGCATGCCGAAATGGACCGCAATCGTCGAGGGAAAGGAGTTGCCCGCCCGGCCGCTTGTCCTCGACGCGGCTGGAGTGGCACCCAATGACTCGACGAATTCACATCAGGCCGTCGCCATTCTGAAGGATCTGGGCTTCGAGACGCGCTATGAAGGCAAATCGGTTTGACTTTTTGACGGCTTGTGGCTTTCAATAGTGCAGAGGCGAATAAAAGGCGAACAGTGGAGGAAGAGATCAGGACCGGAGTGAGCACCATGAGACATATCCTTCAGCTACAGCCATTTACCGCCTGGCGCTCCGCACAGATTTTCTCTTCGGCAGGGTGGCTATGACTGCTTCAGCGAACAATGCCTGGCGAAGCGAATTCGGCATAGCCGCTGCGGGTCCCAGGGATTTCTTCGCCACCAAGGCAGAACTCAATGCGCCGGGGATAACGGCCTCGCAGGGCCATGTCTTGCGGCGTGCGTTCGATCTCCTTGAGCTTGACGGGGTGCTGTGCACGGCGAATACTCCGCTCGTTTACTTCAAGCAGGTGCAGCGAATTGAACCCGCCGAAGTCGCCAGACTTCATCGCACATTCTGGAATCACGGCGGCGCCCCGATACTCGTTCTTGTCGCCCCGGATCAGGTCCAGATTTTCTCCGGTCTCGTGCGGCCCCTACCGCACGCAGATACTAATGGTGCGATTCCCGCCCTGGTGCAGACCTTGGAGCGGGCGTCCGTCGCTATCAAGGAGTTTCTGCCCACCGTCGAATCGGGCGAATTTTTCCATCGCAACGAGCGCTCATTCGATCCTTCACACCGGGTGGACAGGGACTTACTCAACAACCTCCAGGCCACGCGGGAAAGGCTAGTCGCCATATCGCCCGGCAGACTCGACACGCGTGTTCTTGACGCCTTGCTGTGCCGACTCGTTTTCGCGTGCTATCTCTTCGACCGGGGTGTGGTCGGTGAGGCCTATCTGCGCGGCGTCGGCTTGCGCAATGCAGGCCACCTGCGGGATGTGCTTGGCATGCAGCCACGAACAAAAGCCAAGCAGCATCTCTACGATCTGTTTCGCAAGCTCGGGAGAGACTTCAACGGCGATTTATTCAGCGACAATCTCGACGCCGAAGCCCGGCAGGTTTCCGCCGCATACATAGACCCTCTGGACGATTTCTTCCGGGCCACCGAGGTTAAGACCGGTCAGACTTCTTTCTGGCCATACGATTTCGCCGCGATTCCCATCGAGGCAATCAGCGCTATTTACGAACGATTCCTGAAAACCACCGACAGGCTTGAGGGCGCTTTCTACACGCCCAGGTTCCTCGCCGAGCTGGTCCTCGACGTTGCGCTTTCCAGTTCGCCGTCATTGCTCGACCTGCGCTGCCTCGATCCCGCGTGTGGCTCGGGGATTTTTCTCGTGGGCATGTTTAACCGCATGGCGGAAGAATGGAAGGGGGCGAATCCCCACGCCCGAAATGACAGACGAGCCAGAGAGCTTCGCAAGGTTCTGTGCAGCCTCTGCGGGGTGGACATCAATCCCACGGCGTGCCGGATTACAGCGTTCAGTCTTTACCTTGCCTATCTGGATCAGCTCTCGCCGCGCGACATTCAGGAACTCCAGCAGAACGGACACAAACTTCCGAGGCTTATCCACGACTCGAATGCGGGAGGGCGGGCGAAGGTCGAAGGGAATATCTGGCGCGCCGATTTCTTCGCCGAGGGGGCAGACTATCTCGCTGATGCCGACTTGGTCGTAGGCAATCCACCCTGGGGCAGTAATGCCGTTCCCGATACACCGGCCGCGAACTGGTGCGCCAATCACCAATGCCCAATCCCCGACAGACAGATTGCGTCCGCGTTCATTTGGAAAGCGGTCCATCACGTGTCGGAGAGCGGAAGGATTTGTTTGGTGTTACCTCACGGCACCATCTTTAATCACAGTGCTACCGCTCTGCAGTTTCAGCAGACTTTTTTCAAGCGGCACGCCGTAGACCGCGTGCTCAATCTGGTGGACTACCAATTCTTTTTGTTTGAGGAAGCCCGCCATCCCGCAATCGTGATGAGTTACCGGAAGAACGTGCCGGAGAACCGTCAGCATGCCATTGAATACTGGGGACCAAAAACCGATTGGCTTGTCACGCGCGCGGAAGTGATTGCGGTGATGCCCGAGGATCGGTGCACTCTAACGACCGGTGAGGTGCTAGACGACCTTGAAAGCGCGGATGCTCCGCAGATCTGGAAGCAAAGATATTGGGCAACGGGAAGAGATAGGCGGCTGCTTGATCGACTTTCCCTTTATCCTCGTCTGCGTGACCAAGTACGACAACCGAAAGAAAAGTCCCGGGCGAAGCCTTGGATTGTTGCCGAGGGATTCCAACCGCTCGGCGCGAACGACGACCTGAAAAGGGCCACTAAGATTCGACCGCCATCAAAACTCTTTGTCGAAGCCACTTCTTCGTGCTTAGACCTATTCTTGCGCCCCGATGATTGCACCAAATTGCCCACGGCCGAAGTTGCTGTAAGAGGTAGATCGAACAAAGTCACCGAAGTGTTCCGCGCTCCTCACGTTCTTGTTACTCAGGGATTTACGAAGATTGCTTTTGCTGATTTTGACGTTTCGTTCCGACATGCCCTTCGAGGTATCAGCGGCCCGAAAGAGGACCGTGATCTGCTGCTTTTTCTCGCCGCGTATCTACGAACCTCGCTCGCCCGTTTCTTCCTTTTTCATACGTCCTCAAACTGGGGCGTAAGTCGCCAGAAGATACATGTCGAAGAGCTGCTCAGGTTGCCATTTCCGTTGCCCGACATGATGCCCAATCCTCTGAGAGCTTGGGAGATTGTCAGCCAAATCAGCCAGACGGTAAGTGCGGCTGCGACCCGCGCGGGAGATCTCCTTGCTAATCGCCAGGAAATTGTGCGAGTCGCCAGCTCGTCGATTGAGGGATTGATTGACGAATACTTTGACGTCCTTCCGCTGGAGAAAACTCTGATCGATGACACCGTGCGCGTCATTATCCCCAGCGTGCGTCCAAGCAGGGTAAATCCGAGCATCCCTACTATCACGCCTAGCACGACGAGGCAGCAGGAACAGTACGTGCGGCGGTTATGCGACACCATTAATGGTTGGGCGAAGAATGGACCGGTGTCGGTCCAAGGACGCGCCGCCAGTTCCACGAATCTCGGGATTGGCCTTGCTGTCTTGAAAAAGAACCGCGCGGGAGACCTTGCGTCGGACTTCCCCGACGATCTGGGCGATCTGCTCGTTGCGTTGGAACGGCTACGTGAGATCACGTCGCAAAAGCTCAACACGCTTGAACTGATACGGGGCGCGAAGGTCTTTGATCGGGACCGCCTTTACCTGGTGAAGCCAATTGGCCAACGTTTCTGGACAGAAACGGCGGCTCTGAATGACGCGGACGAAATTGTCGGCACCATCCTTATGCAGACGGGGCAGGGGGTGGTGTGAGCGTCCTTGGTACTCCCTCGCAATGGGCCGACCTGATCGATTCGATGCTGCCTGATGTCCTCAATCTTGTTCTGGAGAGCTGGGAGCACATGCCGCCTCCCGCACCGGACGAGACCGAAGACAACATCACCACCGCGCTCTGTCGAACCTTGATGCAAAACCGCACTGCCCGTGGATTGATGTTTCAGATCCGCACGCAGGTCGTTGAACTGGACCCGATGCCGGGGGAGGAACTCGGACGACTCGACATCGCTTTCATTCCTCTGGTGCCCCGCGAGGACATCTACTTCTGCCTGGAGAGCAAACGCCTGAATGTAGTCAAAGACGGAAAGATGCGCCCCTATGCATCCGAGTATGTACGTTTCGGCATGACGCGATTCGTCACGGGACAGTATTCCAAGATGGTCAAACACGGCGGGATGATCGGCTATGTTCTGGACGGCAACGTTTCTGAAGCAATGACCAATGTCGAAGCTAACATCCGGGAACGACATGAAGAATTGTGCATGACACCTCCGGGAGCCTTTCAGTCCTCAGCCGTGCTGTCGAGCGAACCGCGGGCACGAGAAACACATCATAAACGCGCCCATGAGACGAGTCTTTTTCAAATCCATCATCTATTCATGTCAGGTGCAGCTCCAACCCCAAGCGAAAAGCCGGCTGTCCAGTAATTTCTGGCATGGGGCCTAGAAAAACGGATCGCGAGGCGGCCGGACGTTCCAGTTCACGCGGTTGGGGCGGATTTCCCCTTGCTTGCGCTGAAAATACGCAAACCGCGAGATGTTCCGTAGTAGGGAAAGCTTTTTGTCTTCCATGTACTTACGTTCCACCTGCGCGAACGAATCGTCGCCGCGATAAATGCCCGTTGAATAGAAAGCGACGAAATCCTCAAGCTGATCCTGCTGCCAGCGGAAACCGTCGCCGCACAGCGCGAGGACTCGAATCACGTTGTCCGCCGCAAGGCCTGCCGCTGCGATTTTCTCCTCCAGTTCCAGAGCGTATTCGAGCATTCTGCCTCGCGCGGCAGACCACGCATGCCAAATCTCGCCGCCGAGCCATTGCTGCGAGAGTCCCACGATGACGTTCTCCGGGAACCATCCTTCAGTGTTTGCCCGCTCAAACTGTTCCCAGCGGTCTGTGTCTTCGGGCTTGATTGTCTTCACGTCGACGCAGCCGATCTGCTCGTCGTCTGCTGTCGCCCGGAAGTCAATCGTTTTGGAGCAGTCGGGCAGGGGCGGCTCGTATTCGAGGCGGACGAATTTCAACTGCGTATTGGCGAGAAGAGCACCCGCGACGCACAGTTCGTTGTGCGCCTCATCCACGGCCCTGAAGTGGCCCCGCCCATCCTTGAGCACGGAATCAATCGCCGCGCGGAAGCGCTCCAGGAGCAGCTTGCCATCCTTGAACCGATCCGCTGCAGCAGCAAATTCCACGCCGAAGCTTTTTTGCACCTCGGCCGCATAGGCTTCCACCCAGGCAATGTCTTCGGCAGTCAGGCCTACATTAGTCACCGGCAACTTTTTTCTCCGCGCCGATCACCGGACCCTCTGACTTTACGACCGCCTTTCCGCCTTCGAGCCGGGCGGCGAAACATACGGTCTGGTCCGCGATGCTCTTGGGGCAAAGGGTTGCGAGCGTCTCGGCAGAATCCACATTAATAAATACGGTCAGCGGATATTTCAGGGCCTTTTTCATTTTCGCGAGGCTTGCAAAAGCATGCCTTGCCTGTTTGGCTGTTGCCCTGCGCTTCAGCTCGATTGCCACAAAGTTGCCTTCGTCGCGCCCGTCCATGCCGCCACGCTCAAACGGGATATGCACAATGATGTCCGGCCGGATCTTGATGCCGTGATGCCGCATGCGCTTCTGGTACTCCTGCTGGATGACCGGATCGTCTTGAAGGACGCCATGACCAAGCCGTGCATTCAACTCATGGAGCAGCGCGCCCTGGAATCCACGCTCGTCCGCGTACAGCACCGCTTCCAAGATGCTCTGCAAGGAATCTTCCAGAGCGCTGAGGAATTCCGCGGGTACAAAGCGATTTGTTTTCATTACGTTTCCTCTCGCGTCTTCACATCATCTCTTGGAGCCAGACTGATGCGGTAGGAGCCGTTCGGACTCTCTGATGTTGCACCCGTGCCGTGCTGATTCAGATAGGAGAGCAAATCTTCCTGCCGTGGCTGGCCGAACGCCAAACGATAGATGGCCAGCATCTGCTTCAGCCGCGACAACTGCGGCACTTCACGGCTTAAGGGCAGCAGCGGCACGCGCCGCTCGACACTCCAACCGCCCTCAGTCTCAAACAGCCAGTACGGCACCAGGTCATTCATTCCTTGCGGCCGGTCATCGGCTGCCCTCCTGAATAGTTTTTCCCACGGGTCTGACCAGTCCGATCCGCTCAAACCCGCCAGACCGTATGCCTTTGCGAGATTTCTGCGCACCGCATGTCCTTTGTAGCGATTCACTCGGCCTTCGCGCTGTTCCATATCGACGGGATTGGACGGTAAATTCCAGTGGTAGACGACATGGCAGTAGGGATGAAAATCAAGACCTTCCTGGCCGACCGAGGTTGACGCAAGGACGAAGGGCCGGAATGGAGAATTAAAGGCCTGCCGTACATTTCCGGAACGCACGAGCGTTTTGCCATCGTCATCACGAACATCACCAAAGCGAACGGCGAAATGGCACCGGATCGAGAACTCCTTCAAACGGATATGGCCCTGCGGCGTTGCTTTCAGATCATCCACGCGCAGCGACGAGGTATGCAGGGAAAGGGCTTCGACCATAGCCTCGCAGACGCCGCCGACAACTTCCAAATCCGGACGCGACGCAAGCCCCGTAATTTCCTTGAGAATGTGAGCGTATTCGTCGAGTACCGCCTGCAAATTGCCATCGATTGCGTAATTCAGGACGCGCCGCCAATACGGCAGCCGCTCATCATCGGCGCGCAGGAGCGCGGTGACCTCCGGCTGATTAAATAGCGAGCGGAGCCCCTCGCCGATGCGTCCGGCGGCCGACAGCACAGACGGGTCCATTTCTGGCAATCCTGCCGCAATCCGGCGTAAGGCGCGCAAGGCACAAATGGCCGGTGACGCGAGGGCGAAATCAGTGAGAACGTCAGCCAGGTCGTCCGGCATCCGGCCGAGCTTCAATCGTCCTTCGATGACATCCGCAAAGTGCTCAACGTGCTGCTGGAAACCACCGGCAGCACCAGACTCGTCCGCGGTCTGCACGCTGAGCCAACCGTCCTCCTGATTCCTCAGCCACGGAAGCAGTCCTTTCGCATGCGGCGCGTCGAGCAGCGCCAGTGACGCCCAATACCAGCGCTGATCCGGCACTCTCTCGTCGGCGGAATCCGAAGATTTGAGGGACGCGAGTCTTTTGCTTATCGACGCCCGCACCTGCGCCTTTACGTGAGCAAGGGCGGGCGGGACTCCCGATCCCGAAGCAACAGCTATAGCGAGCGGATCTCCCAGTTTTGCGAGTGTCACACACGGATACATCAACGCGAGCGCCGGCATTCCTGCGGGGCGGTTTTCCTCCGCGTCCATCCGGAATTGCAGCAGTTGGCGGCGTTTTTTGTGAAGCTCGTGATACCTGGGCAGCCCTTCCTGCTCGTGTAACATCAGCCGTTCGCATTCGTAGGAGCTGATTGCAGCGATAGCGTCGGGAACCACCTGCCAGCTCGAAAAAATCAGCGACTTGGTTGCGGGAATGTCCTGTGCATAGACGCCTCCGGGCTCGAAGTAGGGCAGGGACGGCGGCAGCCATAGGAGCTGCCACTGGCCCGCATGCACCGTCTTGCCCATCAGCTCGCGCAGCCGCGCGTTGGCCGGATCAGCAGTTCGGTAGCGCTGAATGGTCCCGTTGCGCAGCAGCTCGCCGTCCGCGCCCTGAAACACTTCGAGCAGCTTCTTGTTGGGCTCGTGAAGATGCTCAAGCAAACGCTTCTTCAACTCGTAGCCGCTCATGAAATTGACGAGATACGGGCTCGATTTCCAATATTCCACGGTATTCCCGGCGTCGAGGGACTGAGCAATGCGATCCACGAAACGGGCGGCACGAAAGTCGTCCGGCCGAAGAGACGCTGTTTCCGCCGCTTCCACCAGCATCGCGTTGTTTGACCGCGTCATATCGATGCGCTCGGTACGCGCGATAACCGAACGCAGACGGGTTTCCAGCACATCTCGCGACAGTCGCGCCTGGGACGCACTCTGTGCATCAAGGCCGTACAGCGCCTGGCGGAACCTGCGAAACTCGTTCTTGATTTCATCGATCTTGCCGTCGTCGCCATCGAATAGGAAGCGCAGCGTGTCCAGGAAATCCGTGTAGTGATCGTCCTCCTGCTCGTGATTCAGCGACAGCATCCGGTAGGGTGTCGCCGACAGCAGCAGCACGCGGACTTCGTGATGGGTGAAGAGCTGCTGCGCAAGCTCCGCTGCTTCATCTTCACCGTTGAGCAGGTCTTTAAACCGCTGGAATTCGTCGAGAATGACCAGATCAGGCTCTAAGGCCTCGATACACACATCGGCGAGACGGCGGCGCAATTCCCCAATCATTTCGTACCTGCGTTGCACGAGTTCGCCGCGAACGCGCTTGACCCGCTTGAAATCGTGGCAGACATGCAGAAGCTTTCCAAGGAATTGGCGATCCGACTGAATACGCTTGCGGAAAGCCTCCGCCAGCGTTTCGTCATAATCCAGTTCATCGTGCCGTGCGCAGTGAAGCCACCGTTCCCTAGCGACTTTTCCCTGCAGAAGGTTAAGCAGGGGCGTGGACCGAATATTGAAGTGATTGCGCAGCATCCGGTATATCAGTGCTCTTTCCTCGACCTTTCCGCCTCGGGACCGAAGATCAAACGTGGTCCCCGGAGTGAAACTGATGAAGTTAATCCCGTTTGCCTTCAGGCTCTGCAGTTGCAGCGGCAACAACGTTAATCGGGTTGCGAATGAGGCAGTCTCCTGCTCCGTAACGTTGAGCCGGTTAAGGTTCTGTTGGGCGATAGTCGCATTCGAGCAGATATAGAGGATGTCTATCCGCTTCTCTCCTTCCTGCTGGAGGTGCCGCACTGTTTTCGCGATGATGCCGCGCGCCACGAGCGTCTTGCCCAACCCGACTTCATCCGCAACGAGAAAGCGCTTTGTCGACCTTGAGTCGCCGTAGAGGCGTTTGAACACATACTCCACCGTGCGGCGCTGAAAGTCTTTGAGTCCGCCCAGCACACCCTCGACATCGACAAGCCCGGCGCTCATCCTCTTGAGCCCCGCAACGTCGTTTCAAAAACTTGCCACAGGTTCATGAAGTCATCCGGTATCAACTTGCGCCCTTCAGGGGTGGAACCTAGCTGCTCGACGAGCGTCCGCACGGAGTCGAGACGGCCGGAATCGCGGCTGTAAGCCCGTGTCAGCTCCTCCAGCAACGGCATTCCCTCAAACCCGTCGGAGGCCTTCCACGCGCCGCCGAGGGCAGATGCAAGATCGGCCACTGCGGGGAGATTCTCGCCGTCCTGCAGCAGGAGCAACAGATACCTCAGAAAGCCCTCACGATTGGCGACAATCGTCCGCAGAACCGCCGCGTTACGCCCATCGGGCAGGTTTTCCACCGGAAGGTTGAGTGCAAAGCAGACTGAATGTGCGCACAGGTCCGTCGTCAACTCGAAGCCGATGAAACCCGTGATGGATGCAGTCGCACACCGCGGTATCGTGACTTCAGTGCCGGCAACCAACGGAGCACCGTCTACTGATCGTTCCCTGGGAATGGAAATCGGCCAGACTCGGATTGTCGAGATCTGCTTGAGCTTAACGGGATGGTTCGCCGCCAACCGCAAATCCCACGAATCCTCACCTGCATCCACGCACGAAACGGAAATGTTAGCGCCCATCAGCTCAGCGCGCGCCTTGTCAATCAATACTTCAGCTTGCTCTTCTAGCGAGAGCGGCGGCGGCTCCTCCGGCGGTTCATAATCCGACACGTATTCCCCAATGCCGTCCTCCCCAAAGAACGAATCGATTCCACCGACGCGGCTTCGCTTCCCACGCAACTCCGCCAGAATTTCGACATTGGCCCCCGCTATCAGCGACGAATAGGTCGCATTCGCGGACCCGAGATACAAGATCGTGTCCCAGCCGTCTTCGGCAATATAGGCCTTCGCGTGCAACCCATGCGCCAAACGATCAGACGCAACCACATCGTCGCCGTCGGCGGTTTCGGCGCCTTCATGCAGTGTCGTGAGTCTCCCAAACTTCGCGAGCGACGTTTTCGATGTTCTCGCCAGCTCGTCGGGCCGGGAAAGCAATGCAACTGCCTCCTGCGTCGTTGCCGCAAGCGCATTTAACGCCGACGCCTGGATAAAGGGCGAAATCACTGCAAGTCTTCTTGACTGCTTTGGAGACCATGCCTGACGCTTCAGGCCGAGGACATGGAAAGCGAGTTTTTCGTAATGCTCCGGCAATTCGTCCCAGGTAGTTTCACGCAGTTCATCGCAAAACCGTTCACAATCGCGGCGGATGCGTGCGCCTGGCGGGTGGGGAGCGAAACCGACCAGCGCGGCTACGAGATCGCAAAGCGCCCGGTTCTGTCCAACGTTTCGTTTACCCACGTGACCATCGAGGCTCAGACTCAAGTCCCACGACCGATCCGCTGTCAGGTTCCGCGAGAGCACCAGAACACGCAAAACGACATCGTCCCGAACGTCCGGCCGTGCAAAGCGGAGCAGCCAGAGCTTGGGATGGAAGACGCCGCCATTGGGCGCTTCGACTTCGACGACGCAAGGTTCGAGAAGACTGTAGAGCACGTGTGGCAGATTCGGCGCACCGATACGCCCGTGCTGGGAAAAAATGGAAAGCGTATCAGCCGTCCGCCGCAAGGCTTCAAGTAGCGCCACACCATCCTGCAGCATCGCATTACGATCTTCGCTCGACCGCAAAGCCAGATGCATGGGTACGGAGAGCAGAGTGGTTAAGTCGAGTGTGTAGGTCGTGGCCAGGCCCGCGCTGAAAACGTAGCCCGCAGGAGGGCGCAAGGAATTCACCAGTAAACTGCGATTATTCGGATCGAGCATCACCTCTTATCCAGCCCGCTATGCAAGTCTTGGATGAAACGCCTGACCGTACCCCAGCGGTAGTCCATGCGCGAAAGACCAGCGGCTCCCCGCCACTGATCAAGGGCCCTTGCATTCGAGAAACGGGAACGCCCGCCTTTAAGGCGCATTTCGCGTGCCCGAATCAGCGCGCGGGCGCTCTTATCCTCCATGAGCGAGTTTCCCGCAGTGCGAACAAGCTCTAGCCATCGCCTGCAAAACTCCAACGTGTGTGGCGAGACGACTTGCCTGTGTTTGAATGCCAGAGGCATGACCCAATCGAGCGTCCACTTATTAAGAGACTGTCGATCCAGTGAGGCGAGCCAGTCTCGCCCATCCGTTTGCCGGGCTTTCACCAACTCCCGGCTGTGCTTCAATTCAGAGAGCATAAAATTGTAGAGAATCGCCGCGCCGTAGATGACCTGCGACAACAGGTTCGCATGATGCAGCAGCTCGCGCTGTTCCGCGCTGAACTTCGCCGAGGAAGGATGTTCCCAGGGAAAATCCGCGTCCGAAAAGGGCAGGAAAATCAACCGTGTAAGGAGCGACTGCGGATGTGTCGTGGCGATTTGATCCTGAACGAACTCAGCCTCCTCCCGCGTCAGAAGGACCGTCGTGCCCTTGGGGAAATCCTTCGGCGCACCTGGAATCTTTGCATGCCAGGTTATGGTTGAGGAGGTGCGATCCCCCTCCGCCCCCTCGCCCCGCTGACGTGCGAGGTCCGCATCTCGGCGGCGATTTCTCCGTGTCTTGTAGATACCATCGAGCGCGTCCTGGTATTGCTCCTGCGAGCCGTTGAATTTCCGGATGCCCCATATCCCCAATCCCGCCCAATAAACCGAACTCGGCAAGCGTTGCAACTCGCCGCCTGCAAGCTTGCCAAAGACCCCTGCCGTATCGTCCGACTTCGACAGGATGGCAACCAATGCGACTTCGCGCTTGCGCGCTTCTTTGGCAAAAGCCTCCGACTCGCACTCTTCAGCTTCAAGCCCTTGGTAAATCCACGGAACGAACAGCATGTACCGAAGCCGGGTCTGGATCGTGCTCGTGCCGGGAAAAAACTCGTCGGCCAGCAGGTCACGGATCACGCCGATCCCCAGCTCGTCGCGGGTATCCCGTTCGCGGAAGAGCGCCAGGATGCGATTCATCCTATCCTGCTCAGCCGAATCGTGATCCAGCCACGTCAGGCTCGCGCTCATCTAAAGAATCTCTCTGTCACGATGAATCCTCACCTTCTCATGCTGCGCCGATCATACAACTTGTTAGTCTGGGGCGAGGAGCGAGCGTGCGCGTTCCAGCGTTCGGACGCCCTCGTCTTTCTGGATAAAGAGGGCAGCGATTTCGCACCATTATCGGCCAGGGCTTGGAGCTCTTGCAGAATCAAGATTTTAATAGGGAGGAGACTACTGGACATCGACGGACCACACTTGAATGCCGCCGCTCTCGAATTGCGGCAGGCGGTTGAAACCTGGGAAACGCGGAGACATAAAGAATACGTAGCGGTAACGCTCAGCCCGCGCACTCATTTTGACCAAATCCGTCTTGAGTTTCTTGTTGTTTGCCGGATTGACAGCGGCGAAGGTTTCAGCGCCGACCATGCCAGGAGCCTTGCTCATAATGTCGAGATCGACGGCAGCATGCGCGCCGGGCGCGAGCACGAAGCCCCCGGCGTCCGGATGCATCTCAAACAGATGCCGCGCCGCCGATAGCGCGACTACAAAAGTCCAGGTTTGATTGATTTGCTCAACGACGTTGAGCGGATGACCCAAGATAGGATGGAAGCCGCCGGTCTCAAATTTCATCCGGCGGAGCAAGTCGAGAGGGTTGCTGTCCAGCGCCGCCATCCATTTCTGGATTTTGGCGGCGGAGTCGCGCACCTGATCCATGTAGCGATCAATGTCGGAAGCGTTGCAAATCTGCAGGCAGCCCGCAGGTGGTTCCATAGATGCACCGTTGGTAGTTAGCGTGTTTAACGTCCTTTGTCACACGCAACTATACCCGAGGTGCGAAGTAGAACGGATACCGCTGAAGGACGAATAACAAGCAGCGACGTTCATCAATGCTGCAAGCAAGGAAGTTTCGTGGCGTGTAAGACTATCAAATCATATAGGAAGCAACGGCCGTTGCAGGCAAGTATTGCTGCTCGAATGCGCGTGCAATCGATACCCTATCGAGAACGTATCCGTTCTCGATGC
>Ga0335078_10004866_pt1 | contig 19865 bp, 22 predicted proteins | sample Lox_Sample_32_FD_206711 | JGI IMG/M metagenome (GOLD analysis project Ga0335078, IMG submission 206711) | Soil microbial communities from Loxahatchee National Wildlife Refuge, Florida, United States - Lox_Sample_3.2 | ecosystem: Environmental > Terrestrial > Soil > Wetlands | place: USA... | reverse complement strand
GAGACGCAGGGCTGGTATCGCCGTCGCAGACCGCTTGCCACGAAGGAGCGTTCAAAGGATCACCGGTGACGCCCGACAGCGAAATCACGCGGGCTGCGGCAAGCGCTGCCGTATCAGCGGCGCGCTGCGCTTCCTCTTTCGCGAGATACAGAGTGATCACATCGATCGAAATCGCCGCCATGGCGATGATCGCGACCATAGAAATTGCGACTAACACCATGGTCACGCCCCGTTGTGGGCCCGGCTCTCGCGATCGTTGGATGAACGGTTGCTTCATGCTCGCTGGTCAATTCTCATTCATCGCGATGGCTGTGCCTGCGATCTGAGAAGGAAGAATCTGAGTTGTTCCCATGACATTTGCCGCTCGGCCAAACTTCCACGGATAGGCGTATTGAATGCTTACGCACGTAGCCACAACATAGGGGATGCCAGAGCCTCCGGAGCCCTGTGAAGAGCAATTTACCGAAGGGAGTGTTGCTCCGGTTGACGGCATGAAATACCCACGGTTGATGGTGATCGTCAGTCCGGGAGGCGTGCATCCGTTTCCGCTACCGCTGTAGGTCCAGGTCAGACCGCTGGGTGGGCCCGGCGACGTAATACCGCAGAGGTTCAGGTTGTTGGCGATGAAGTAGCCCTGGATGATCTGAAATGCATCCAGGACCGAGGCCGGGGCCGCGGTGCCCGCGAGCACATCGTTGGCAGGCTCGCTGGCAGCCTGGCGCGCGGCATCGCGCGCAATGTTGGTCAGCTTCTGCTTGAGCGTGAACGCGCTGCTGAAGTCGAAGATGCCCACCACGAAAAACACGAGGAGCGGAAGCGAGATGGCGAATTCCGCCAACTGGGCAGCGCGATCGTCTCGCCATCCACGAGAGGCGAACACGAACGTTCGAAGGTCACGCCAGCGAATCAAGGGGCCTCCGTGCGGGCGCGTGCGGAAGCAGTCAGCCAGATGCGCTGATTGTTCAGCGATGTAAAGGGCAGCCAGAATTGAAAGGGATATTGGAACGAAACGGAAACGCCGCACACTCCAGCTGCGCCCGCGGTGGGGGTCGACAACTGGACGGGCGCCTGTACACAGACGTTTGTCCCGCCAAGTGCGTTGCACGTTCCGCTTGTCCCGCCACCGCAGGAATTGATGACCGGCGGCGGTATGGGCTGCCTGGCCAAGCTCACATTCAGATGCGAGACGGTGAGGCTGTTCTGAACCGCGTTCACCGCGTTTACGACCGGCGTATTCGGGCCGGTGCAGGTGGTGCAATAGGGAAGTGCCCCCGCGCGTGCTCCGTCCTGCGCCGCTCGGGTGATGGCTCCGTAAATGCTGAATGCTTGTCCGAACCAGAAAATGCCCAGCAGGATCATAAACATCAGGGGTAATACTGCGGCGGCCTCTGCGATTTCCGCGCCGCGAGCGTCGACGATCAACTCAGGCAGAATTCTGAGTAACTTCATTCAGACAACTCCTCGCATAGAGGCGATCGCATACAGCACCACTGTCAAGGCCAAAGCCACCCCGTACGGCACCTTCAGTGCTGCCGGGTTGTCCAGCGACACCCGCGACTCCGGCAACCGGAAGGTTACCAGCGAAACCAAAATGTGGCCGATGTTTCGCACCGTCTGGCGGACTCGGCCCTTGTAGATGATCAATGCTACGGCCATCAATCCCGCAACAAACACGGAGCCAATCAGCAAGTCGATGATGCCTCCGGAGCCTTTCGTACCCACGAAAGCTCCGAGCGCGCCTGCCAGCTTCCAGTCTCCTGCACCCAAGCTGCGTAGCAGAACGAACGGCAGCAACAGGCCCAAGCCAACGACCAAGCCAAGCAGAGATGCCCTTAACCCTGTCCAGCCACTGAAAAAAGTGTTCAACGCCATTCCAACTGCCGCCGCAGGCACAGTAAGCCAGTTGGGGATTCTCCGGCTGCGCAAGTCCGTCCACCCTGCAATGAGTGAGAGAAGCAACGCTCCGGCCAGAATGACTGGCTTCAAATTCGCCCCAATCCGGGCTGAAGAGCGCCCGCTGCTCTCATGATATTGAAAAAGATCATTCGTGAGGTAAGAAAATCGGCGTGCCAGAGAGCTCGCAAATAGCCCTCTTAGCGCGGATTCTCACATAGCAAAAAGCTGAAGTCAACGCGTCGCAAGCGGTCTTTCGTGTATCTTCGTGGCCTTTGTGGTTCGCGTCCTCAAAAGCATGAACCACCAAGGACACTAAGGTGCACGAAGGAAACAAAAGGCCCGGAATCGATCCGGGCCTGCTTGAAAACTCCTTGGAATTACCGGTTAAACGCCGGGGCCATGTTGTGCTCGGCCACGATTTTCCGGGCGTTGTCAGCGAGAGCCTTTGCCTGGGGCAGCAACTCAAGGCCCTTGACCACCTCTGGATCAGACTCGGCACGAACCTTCATGCCTTCATCCTGTCCGAATGCGTCGATGAAGATTTCCGACTTGATGCTGGACTTGATCCAGTCGGCATTGTCCATCAACTCCGCCTGTGTGTAGGCGATGTTCCCCTCATCGAGCGACTTGCGGAACTGTTGCATGACCGCGTCGTCTACTTCGAAGCTCTTGGTCGGGTGATGATCGACAACGTAGCGCTTGGCGAAGTTGAAGAACGCATAGTGCTGGAGCAGCGTGTCCTGGAAGTGATTGCTCTTAATCGGCGGAATAAGAACGTCCGGGGTGATGCCGCCGCCGCCGTAGACGGTTCGGCCGCTGTCGGTAAGCTTCACCTCGCGATTGGCGAGGTTCGGATTATCGGCTTGATCGCGGTTGTAATAGTAGTCGTAGAGAGAGATGTTCGAATAGTCGCGCTGGATCAAGCGTCCACTCGGCGTGTAGTAGTGAGCAGTGGTGAGTGCTAGGCCGGTGTTCTCCGACAGCGGATACACAGTCTGCACCAAGCCTTTGCCGAAAGTGACTTCGCCTGCGATCAATCCGCGGTCGTGGTCCTGAATCGCACCCGAGACAATCTCAGCGGCCGAAGCGGTCAACCGGTTGACCAGCACGACGATCGGATAATCCTTGCCGCCGTTACCATGCTGCGCGACGTAGCGCTTCTCGGCAGATGCCCGGCCGTGATGCGAAACGATGAGCTGTCCCTTCTTCAAGAACTTGTCCGCGACTCCGACACCTTCACTCAACAATCCACCGGGATTGCCGCGAAGATCGAGGATCAGGCCTTTCAGATCGCCAAAGGAATCGAGCGCGTCGGAGACCTCATGTTCCGTCGTCTCATTGAAGCCATTGACGTGCATGTAGCCGACGCCCGGCTTGATCAGGAAGTGCACATCGACGCTGTAGCGTGGGATTTCGTCGCGCACCAATGTGAACTCCATCGGCTTCTCGACGCCTTCGCGCAAAATGCTGATGTGAACCGTCGTCCCCTTGGGGCCCTTCAGCATGTCGGCAACATCACCCGTGCTCAGGTTCTCGGTCGTTTTGCCGTCGACCGCGACGATCACGTCACCGGGATGAATGCCAGCCTTGTAAGCCGGAGTTCCCGTGAACGGATAAATGACGATCACTTTGTTGTTGCGCGGGCCTACGGTCATGCCGACGCCGTAGTACTTGCCGCGCTGGTCCTCGCGCATCAGCGCATAAGACTTGGGATCAAAGAAGTTCGAGTGTGGGTCAAGCGCGTGCAGCATGCCGGGAATCGCGCCGTTGTAGATGGCCTTGTCCGGATTCACCGGTTCGGCGTAATTCTCCTCGACGAGAGAGTACACGTCCGCAAATTGCTTAAAGCTGTCCGAAACGGCGGAGTCGCCCGTCATCGACGACTGCTGGCCGGAACGCTGAGCAAACAGAATGCCCAGGAATCCGCAGGCAACAAGGAAGAACGTTACTAGGAAGAGAGACCGGCGAGAACTACGTGCCATCTTGAGGATCCTTCGTTGAGGGTTTGCTTGCACCCCAGCTACCGCGCTGAATAGACGCAGTATATCACCACATTAGACTGCCCCAAACCGGGATAGTCACCATGGTAATCATGGGGTTACAGCCACCGCATGTCAGTGAGATGCCGGGACAGATCAGACGGTTCGCCGGCCCGGTTCGCGGGCCTAAAGAAAAGTGCCTAAGGATTACTGCCAACAGCCCCAGTAGTTGCACGAACGGCCGCGATGTGGGGCCCGCGTATCTAACACCGCCTCCAGGCTGGGAGCCATTCCTTTCGGTACTTCCAGGATGACGACGTTTTCCAGAGGGACGGAAGCAGAAGTCCGATCGCAGTAAGCGATCCGAAAGAAATGGCGTCTTTGCCGCGCTTTTACCAGCACCACGAAGAGAGCCGGCAGGGCTCCTAAATGACGGGCGACTTCGGTGGTGTGCTGGAATGACTCGATGTTGGCGTAAGGAACCAGCACCTTCCTCCCTTGGTACCGAAAAACGAGCGAATCTGGCGATGTTGTGTCGAGTCTCCCGACGACATCGCTGTGCATGCCAGGTGCGGTACCACCGACGTATTTCACGCGGGTTCCGCTGACGGAGAATGCAGGGAACGACAAGAGCAGAATCGAACAGAGAAGGATCAATCGTCTCAAGCTGCGCCTCCCACCAAGTGCTACAAATGCAGCTTAGAGAGTATGGCCGTCATCGACTGAGTGCGGTAGGACGGTCTTTCAAGTGTCACATGAAGGTTGCTTCAGTCGGTCTTGAGGGCTTTTGCGATGCGGATCATGGCGGCGACACTGCGCTCCACGTCGTCGTCGGGCGACATCACGCGCATGCAGGCATTCTGATCCCATACGCCTGCCAGCCAGTTCGCGGCCAGCGACGCGGGAAGCGTCCCACCGATCACAAATCCGAAGTAGCGGCCACCGGTGGTGGCCACGGTGGCAGGGGAGCCGACGTCATCGAGAAGGGCAAGAACATCGGCCGGTCTAGTGGTTCCTCAGATAGCGGACCGCCGAGTTGGCTGAGGCGGTCAACGGCGGCTTGCAACGGGATCACAGAACGTTGATCAAGGTTTGCGAGATATCGCGCGGCGCGCGCCGCTGTTTCGGAGAGAAGTTCATTCACGCTCGCCCCCACAATGTGCTGCATTATTTGCGAGTTGAACGACGGCCGATTGTGAGATTGCGACATACGCGGATGGTAGGTTCCGCACTCCTGCTGGTGTGGGCTGTCTTGAACAGTTTCTCGAGTGTCACAACCCAGCTATCGGCTGGCGGACGAATTCTTCGAATCGGCGCAATTCGGCGATGGATGACTCGGAGAGCAAGGAAAAGGAAATCGCGCGACATCCCGCAGGCAGTTCCGCTGCCGTGAGCAGGTCACAAACAACAGCGGCTGTCTGTTTCAATCCGCGTTGCCAGTCCGGCTCGCGAGCGTCGCGAAACACAAGGCTGTCGGGATGGAATCCGGCAGCGCTCAGGACGGCTCGCGCGACTTTCAGAAACTCAGGCCACCGCGAGGCGACCCCGACCAACGCTCCCGATGGTGCAGGCAGGAATCCGGCGAGAGAACTGGGGACCGACCGAATCTGGAGGATGATCGGTTCGGAGCCGGGCGGCAGCAATTCCCGCGCAATCACCTCGCGATTCGGCAGCACGACAGGCATCCCGCCTTCCGGAGATTTCGGGCAGTCGTTTGGGGCGCAGGATTCGACTGGGAAGGTTACGGCGCGTGCAATCTCCGCTGCGAGGATCCGGCGCAACTCGTCGTCAGGTTCGATCAAAAGGAAATGATCCGGCGGTTGCAATTCCAGCCATTGCCGCAGCCGCATCCGAACCGCTGGGAGAGAAACACCGAGCTTTCGGGCCGAGAGAAATAGTCTAGCAATCATCTGATCGAGCGCGAGAGCAGGCGTTGTCACAACCTCGGGTTTCTTGGCGCGGACGTAGACTCCGCTGCCGTGGCGGAATTGCACCCAGCGGTCGCGCTCCAGCTGGCGGTATCCCGCACTGATCGTATTGGGATGCAAATGAAACCGGCGGGCCAGATCGCGAGTCGAAGGCAACCGCTGTCCGGGCGCGAGGTCATCGCTCAAAATGCCCAAGACGACTTGGGTGACGAGCTGCTCGCGAATAGAGACTTCACTCCCACGGGCAAACCAGAATTGCATGGCGGCAACATCTTACCGCGTGAGCGGGGCCCAGCGACTATTTGGCAAGGCCGTGGGGAAGGAGGGAGACTGGTCGCGACCGGCACGTGATCCGGCCGCGACCATCCGATGCGTCGCAAATATTCGTCAGTTACGCCGTCACCGAAACACCGCTTACTGCCGTCCCTTGCGATGGGGTCGTAGTGCCGCTTCCTCCCAGCTGTTGAATTTCCTGCTGCAGCGTCGTGTAAATCTGCTGCGCGCTCGACAAGTCCCCCGACTGCAATGCCTGGCCCAGTTGCTGAAATGCCTGGCTGATCTGGCTCATCTCCCCACCACCGCCGCCGTGATGATGATGGTGGTGCCCATGCGTGGCCTGGTTTTGAAAGGCCTGTTGAATGTTGGAATAGTCCTGCTGCGCGGCCGAAAGATTTCCCGATTGCAAATCCTGGCCGAGCTGTTGAAACGCTTGCGTCAAAGGATTGCCGCTTGCAGAGGATGAGGTCGACGACCCCTGCGGCGCCATCTGTTGCAACGTCGCAAAATCTGTCTGCGCCGCTGACAGATTGCCCGATTGCAGGTCTTCACCAAGCTGCTGAAGCTCCTGCTGGAACGATTGCAGTTTGTTTTGGTTTTGAGCGTTCTGGCTTTCGTAACTGAAAAGGCTGCTGGTGGAAATACCGGACAGTGACATCGCATCTCCTTCGAGGAAACACCGATTCTATGCTGCCTATCGGCAACTCTCGTGCGCCACTTGAATGACGTGACACTCCTCTAGTCCACGCATTTCCGATGCCAACCTGCCGCCTCGGGAGCCCCGGTCAACATTCGAATTTCCAACGACTTGAACGATAATTGTTAGGCGGTCCTTACCTCGCGTGGTCCACTCCCGGCAATCCGTGCACCCGTTCCCGGCAAACTCTGCCTCCTGGAGGCCAGCTCTAGGAGGCGATTCTCCTCAGAGTCCGACTTTGTCACGATCATGTCTCGCCATACATTGCCGCTTTTCCCTGCCGGGCAGTATGATGAAGCGCATGAGTTTTTCTGAGACGATCTTTCTGTTCTTCCTGGCCCTCATCATCTTTGGGCCAAAGAAGTTGCCGGAGATCGCCCGCCAGGTCGGCAAGTACCTCAACGAATTTCGCCGGGCGTCCAATGAATTCAAGGCGCAGATCGAGCAGGAAATCGCGCATCTTGAGGTCGAGAACCATAAGCAGACGATCTTGCCGCCCAATCCTTCAGTCGAGGGAACAGCGAGCCGCGAGCCGAGCACGATCACCGCTGAAGCAGCGCCGGCGGAAGCCCCGGCTTTAGAGGCTCCTGCCACACTGGCGTCGTCCGAGGAGTCCCACGAAGCATCCGGGAACGGCGCGCAGCCGCCCGTCGCGACTGAAGCCGTACCGTCATCGGACGCCGTAACCACTACTGCCTCGCAGGAATCGCATGCCTGAAGTCGCGGCCGACCCCGGTGTCGACGACGAGAAAGAATCCATGCCCACCATGGGCTTCCTCGATCACCTCGAGGAATTGCGCAAGCGGATTATCTACAGCGTGATTTCGGTCGGAGTCGGTTTCTTCGCATGCTGGGGATACCGCGAAGAGATCTACGGCATCATGCAAAGGCCGATCATGGACGCCCTGAAGGCGAATGGGTTGGCCGAAAAACTCGTCTACTTGAACCCAACCGAACCCTTTAACCTTTACTTGAAGATCGCCGCGCTGGCCGGCCTGTTCCTCACCTCGCCCTTCGTGCTCTACCAAGTATGGATGTTTATTTCTCCTGGCCTATACCGCAACGAGAAGAAGTATGTCGTGCCGTTCATGATATCGACAATCGCGTTGTTCAGTGCGGGCGGGTACTTCGGCTACAAGATCGTTTACCCCGCAGCACTCAATTTCCTGATCAGTTTCAGCCACCAGTTTGCGCCAATGATCACGATCGGGGAATACACCTCGCTTTTCCTCAGCATAATTCTCGGGATGGGGCTGATCTTCGAGATGCCGATCCTGGTCTTTTTTCTGGCGCTGATGGGAATCGTAAGCGCCGGGTTCATGTGGAAGAATTTCCGTTATTCGATTCTGGTGATTTTCATTATCGCGGCGATCGTTACCCCGACCACTGACATCCTAAACATGTGCATTTTCGCGGCACCCATGATCGCTCTTTACGCCGTGAGTATCGGTGTCGCCTGGCTGGTGCACCCCAAGCAGCGCGCCAAGCGTCGCGAGAAACAGGCGCAAGCGTAATGAGCGGGGGAAAGTCTGTGTGGTGGATCGGGCTGATCTCGGTTTTTTCCCTGCTGGCCTGTGACCGTCCGAAGGAAGCCACTCAAACCCAGCAAGCGACCACTCCTGCTTCCGCTCCTTCGATCCAGGCCCTGACGTTGCCGCCGGATAGCGGTCCGCTTCCGACGATTGATGGCGCCCGCGCAATGCAGTACACGAAGGAGATCGTGAAATTTGGGCCGCGGCCGCTCGCGAGTGCAAATCACAAGAAGGTGGAAGACTATCTCGACTCGCACCTGAAGGGCGATCTGGTCGAGGATGATGTCTTCACGGCGGACACGCCGGTTGGAAAGTTTCCGGTACACAACATCGTCGCGAAGTTTCCGGGGAACAAGGACGGAATAATCATCATCGCCAGTCATTACGATACAAACTATCCGCTACGCAAGACTTCATACGTCGGCGCGAACGATGGGGCCTCGACGAGCGGACTGTTGCTGGAGCTGGCCAACCAGCTTCGCGGCAAAACCAGCGACGGTTACAGCATTTGGCTGGTTTGGGATGACGCCGAAGAAGCCATGGTTCCCGACACCGAAATGGATTTCATGGCCGACAGCCTGTATGGCATCACGCATCTCGCGGAAAAGTGGCAGGCCGACGGAACTTTGAAAAAAGTAAAGGCGTTTCTGCTCGCCGATATGATCGGGGACGCCGACCTCAACATCGATCGCGATGAAAATTCGACTGCATGGCTCGAGGACGTCGTCGGCGAGGCCGCGAAGCGCTTAGGTTATCAGTCGCATTTCTTCGGCCGCACGAACAAGGTTTCTGACGATCATCTTCCGTTTGTGAGCAAGGGCGTGCCGTCGGCCGATCTCATTGACTTCACCTACGGTTACAACAACGTGTTTTGGCACACCCCGCAAGACACGGTGGACAAGCTGAGTCCCAAGAGCCTGGAGATTGTCGGCAGCGTCATTCTGGAAACAGCGAACATCCTCGATAAGATGGATCCACCGCCGCCGCATTGAAATAGGTATGACGGCGATATTGCGTCAACTGAGAAACGGGTTGACGGATAGGTGTCCGAGGGCGCTGGTCAGTCGGCCTTGCTCTTATCTGGGTTATAGATGAAGTGAAATCGCAGCACGAGATATGGTCGAGTGAAGTCGCTGGGTAGGCGCGGAAACGGACTGGACTCGGATATGCCTCTCCAAGCGGCACGGTCCAGCCCTGGATTGCCGGAACCAGCTACCTGATGCATGTTCGTGAGCTTGCCATCGGTGGTAATCGCGAACTCAATCGTGACCTCGCCTGTCTTGGTCTCCTCAGCAGGAGGGATTTCGCTATACCATTTCGACTTGATTGTTTTCATTACGCGTTGAAGGTATGGGCCAAAATCTATCCCTTGGGTGTCGCTGATAATTTCGAGTCCACGAATACGAGACGCTACGATACACTCCACGACTTTCAGAATCACAAAGCCTTGCTTTGTGCGAATCACATCGGAAACATCGCCTACGTTCATGGCGTAGACCTTATCTTCTATGCTCTTTGCAAGTAGGCCGCGCCGAAAGGTACCAAGCGCCCCACTGTAGGCCGCCGACGGGCCGTCAGAGTACTTCTTCGCAATGTCCTCGAACTTTGAGCCCTGTCGGATAGCTGCCAGCGCACTATCTGCTTTGTGCTGTGCATCGGCAACCTGAGCCGGATCGTAAGGTTGTGGAGTGGCAATGAGGATTTCGCTCAAGCAGACTGAATCGCCGTTATCTGCGAGGGGAATCGCCGTCGTCTGCCCGGAGGACGGATGCGCCAGCAAGAGCAACAACGACAAGAAACGAGTCCACGTGGGAGTCATGCCGAAGTAGCCTCCTGCTCTTTTCCCTAAAGGCGGCATTCTACCGTGAGCGAGGCAGTGTGTGGGTGCCGCCGCAGTTTTTGCTCTTTTCCCAAATTTCATTTCTAATGCACTCCAATATGCGGACTGTGAAAGCCCTGTTCTCTGTTGGCATCCTCACTGTTTCTTGCCTTGCTGCAAATCCTCCTGCCGAGCAAAACGAAGTCAATCAAGTCATCCAGGCCGCGCTGCAGCCGTCTCCGCTGCAAGACAACCTGCGCCGTCTGACCGACGAGATTGGTGGCCGCGTCCCGGGAACTCGTGCCATGCAGCACGCCATCCAGTGGGGCATGCAAGCTTTCACCGCAGCTGGAGCCGACGCCGTGCATACCGAGGGCTTCGAGCTTCCGAATTCATGGTCCGAAGGCGCCACCGAAATGACCGCCACCACCGCGCACCTGATCAGCAATGCGAGCCTCGGTGGCGGCACGTCGCTGTCAACGTTTCCCGTCCACGCGGTGTCGGTCGCGTGGGCGCCTGCGCTGGCGCCAGTCAAGCATGTTCCCATTGTCGACGTCGGTGAGGGAACCGAGGCCGAGTTCGCCAAGGCCGGCGACATCGCGGGAAAGATCGTCTTGGTGCATTCGCACGTTCTCAAAACCTGGGCCGACCTGTTCGCCGAGTATGCGGTCGCCCCGCCGATCATCGACCTCGCAGTGAAAGGAAAGGCCAAGGCGATCGCGTTCATCGCCACCCGAGAGCACGACATCCTGTACCGTCATACCAACGCGGTCGCCGGCGAAATCGACCGTCTGCCGATGGTTGTGATCGCGCGCGAAGATGGAGAACGCATTGGCCGCCTGCTTGCGGCCGGAAATCTCGTCTGGGCGGATCTCTCCATTCCGAATCAAATCGGCGGTCCGGCCAAGACTTCGAACGTGATCGCCGAACTCCGAGGCAGCGAGAAGCCCGATGAGTTTGTCATCATCGGCGCACATTTGGATTCCTGGGAACTCGGCACGGGAGCGCTCGACAACGGTTGTAATGCGGCGCTTGTGGTGGACGCACTGAGAGCGATCAAAGCCTCTGGAGTGACTCCGAAACGAACGATCCGCTTCGTGCTCTTCTCCGGTGAAGAAGAAGGCCTGCTTGGCTCCCGCGCTTACACCTACGGACATCGTCCTGAACTCGACCGGGCTGCAGGGGTGATTATCTACGACTCGGGTACAGGCAAGACCACGGGCTTCTCGATTGGCGGGCGCAAGGACTACCTTCCAATCGCGAAAGCGCTCATCAGCCCGCTCGAGCAGTTTGATGTGAAAGACGTCAAACTCGACATGGAGTGGGGCATGGACCATTTCGATTTCATGTTGGAGGGTGTTCCCACGTTTGTCGCAGATCAGGAGGAGGCCAACTATCTCGAGAACTATCACGCGGTCTCGGATACCTACGACAAAGTTGACTTCCCGCAGTTGAAGAAGCACGTGGCTGAGGCTGCTGCTCTCGCGATCGAACTTGCGAACCTGCCGCAAAAGATCGGTCCACGCCTGTCTCGCGACCAGATTGAGCAGACGATGCGTGACACGAATAGTCTCGACGAACTCAAGGCCTTCGGCATTTGGGATGATTGGGTCAACGGCAGACGCGGACGGCAAAAGTAGCAGGGCCAGGGATTTCGCTTGTTCTATTTCTGGATTCTCTTCAATGTCTTCACCGTCGGTATGCTGGTGGTCGATCTGCGGGTCTTCCACCGGCCCGGGCATGTCATCGGTTTTCGCGAAGCGATCGGCTGGAGCGCGATGTACGTATCTCTCGCCGCCATTTTTGCAACCGTCCTCTACTTCTGGCAAGGACACCAGGCAGGTCTGGAGTTTGTCACGGGTTACGTTCTCGAACTTTCTCTGAGCGTCGACAATCTCTTCGTCTTTCTTGTGATCTTCAACTACTTCGCCGTTCCCGACGAGCAGCAGCACCGCGTTTTGTTCTGGGGCATTGTGGGAGCGCTCATTCTGCGGGGCATCTTCATCGGAGCCGGCGTTGGGCTCATTTACCGCTTTCACTGGGTGCTGTTTATTTTTGGCGGACTGCTCGTCTACAGCGGAATTCGCGTCTGCGTCATAGGCGAGCACCAGATCGATCCCTCCGCGAATCCTGTTGTCAAAGCGTTTCGTGGATGGATGCCGGTCACCGCGGATTATCACGGCGGGAAATTCTTTATTCGAAACCGCGAAGACAACCTGCGGCTTTACGCTACTCCTCTGTTGATCGTTCTTCTGGTGATCGAAACCACCGACGTTCTGTTTGCGGTCGACTCGATTCCCGCAATTCTTGCCATCACCCTAAACGCCTTCATCGTCTACACATCGAACGTTTTTGCGATTCTCGGTCTCCGCTCGATGTATTTTGCGGTGGCCGGATTGATGAAGATCTTTCGATTTCTGCACTACGGTTTGGCAGTGGTCCTGATTTTGGTGGGAGCCAAGATGATTCTCTCGGACTACGTTCATATTCCGATTTCAGTGACGCTTGGCGTAGTCGCGGCGGTGCTGCTGGTGTCGGTTGCGGTTTCGGTGGCCTATCCCGAAAAGCGTGACTAGTGTAAGGGTCGGAAATAGTGATCGTTAATATGCCCCGTGATCGGCGTGATCCCGTGATGTCCGGCGAGAAGGTCAACGGCTTTAACCACAGGTGCACAGAGGATCACAGAGGGAGTCGGTGATTTCATAAAATTTCGATCTGTTGCGCGCACTACACTGGCAGAGCCGCTATAGGAACACCACTTTCTCGCCTCGGACGACGGAATGCTTCAAGAACTTCTTGTCATCGTGATCGGGATACTCGATTCGATAGTGGGCACCGCGGCTCTCTTCGCGTGCGAGCGCCGAGCGAGCCACGAGGGACGCGGCTAGATGCAGGTTGGCGGCTTCATGACTTCGCCGCGTTTTCGGGTGCGCTACTCTTGCTGACATTTCATCGAGCGTCTTGACTGCCTTCTGCATGCCGAGGCGCGTGCGGACGATGCCGACTTCATTCCACATCAGATCCTGAATCTGTCCGATCAGTTCTTCCACCCCAGTGTCGACTGGGCCGTTGGAATAGGCGGCTTTCGGCTGGCGTGCAGGACGTGACGTGGGTTTCTGCACGTCTCGCATCGCTTTTCCGGCGCGAGCCCCGTAGACCAGGCCTTCCAGCAAGGAATTGCTGGGCAAACGGTTCGCGCCGTGCACTCCGGTCGCGGCGACTTCTCCCGCGGCGTAAAAGCCGGCGACGTTCGTCTTCCCATTCAGATCGGTGCGCACGCCGCCGATGGCGAAATGTGACGCAGGCCGCACCGGAATCAGATCCTCGGTGATATCGAGGTTGTGCGCCATGCATCCCGCGTAGACGCGCGGAAAACGCTTCTGCACTTGCGACGCATTCAGGTGGGTGAGATCTAGATAGACCACCGAATCTTTTGCGCGCATGATTTCCATTTCATGCACAATTGCCCGCAGCACGAGATCGCGAGGCGCCCTCTCCCCCAAGGGGTGGTACTTTCCCATAAAGCGATTGAGTTCGAGATTCCTCAGATAAGCTCCCTCGGCCCGCAGACTCTCAGGCAGCAGGAAGCGGGGAACCTTCTTCATGTAGAGCGCCGTGGGATGGAACTGAACGAACTCCAGATCGCTGACTTCCGCTCCACCTCTGAAAGCCAGCGCAATGCCGTCCGCGGTTGCCGTTTCGGGATTCGTCGTATTGCGATAGATCTGTCCAAGCCCGCCAGTCGCCAGCAACACGGCAGAGCAATCGACTTCCTGAGGCATCGCCTTCTCATCGAGGAGGGAAACACCGATGATGCGACCTGCGTCGGTCAACAACTCAGTCGTGAAAGAGAATGGCGCGATCGTGACGTTTTTCAACGAGACGACTCGGTCGTGAAGCACGCGAAGGACTTCCTTGGTTGTCGACTCCCCGTGCGAGTGAAGTACCCGGCTCCGCCCTCGAGTGCTTTCCGGCTCGAACGACAACTTCGTCGCGTGCGTTTTGCCCCACTTGATTAGTTCCTCAATGCGTTCGGAGCCCTCTTCGACGAGTATCTTGACCGCAGACGGGTTGCACAGCCCGTCTCCTGCGTCGAGTGTGTCCTGCAAGTGAAGGACGATGTCGTCCTCGTCGCCTACCCACGCGCCCTGACTCTTCGCATCCGTTGTCTTGAAGTCAGCGATTTCTCGTTTTGTCAGCAGGAGCACACGCCCAGCTTCCGCCAATTCGATCGCGGCGCGCAGTCCGGCAGCGGTGGTGCCAATGACCACGAAGTCGGTCTCGGCTGGTAGACCCCTCATAGACCGGGAAATAGTACCACCGCCGGACAGCGCGGTCATGCGAAGGCTTACGCTATGATGGGAGCGCAATGCCCCAGGCAACCATCCACGTTTTGCCGCGGCCCTACCAAGCGCTGATCGAAAATGGCCTGCTGACCCGCGCGGGTTCGGTCCTGAGCGAGCTTCTGCCGCAAGCGAGCAAAATCTTTGTTGTCACCGTCCCGCCCGTGCGTAAGCGCTGGGGGTCGAAGTTCCTCGCCTCGTTGAAAGCAGCCGGCTTCGATCCGCAGGTAATCCCGATGCCGGACGGCGAGCCTTCCAAACGCCTGGCTACCGTCGAAGCGATGGCGGAGAAGTTAGCCCGGCTGGGTGCCGATCGCAAAGCCGTAGTGATAGCCCTCGGAGGCGGAGTCGTGGGCGATGTCGGCGGACTGCTCGCTTCTCTCTACATGCGCGGCGTGGAATTCGTGCAGGTACCCACTACTGTGCTGGCTCAGGTGGACGCCTCGGTCGGCGGCAAGACCGGCGTGAATCTTGTCACAGGCAAGAATCTGATCGGGACGTTTCATCACCCCAGAGTCGTACTCATCGACCCCACGGTCTTGAAAACGCTGCCGGACCGCGAATTCCGCGCGGGGCTCTACGAAGCGCTCAAGTGCGGCATCATCGGGAGTGTGGAGCTGTTTCTGCGCTTCGAACAGAATCGTGCGCGAATTCTGAAGCGCGACCCCGTGGAATTGGAGTGGTTGATCGCGCAATCGGTGAAGCTCAAAGCTGAAGTCGTATCGGCGGACGAGCATGAGGGCGGCCTGCGACGCGTCCTGAACCTGGGGCATACCATCGGCCACGCGCTGGAATCGGAAACGAAATACCGGAGCTTGCTGCATGGCGAAGCGGTCGCGTGGGGCATGATCGCTGCCACGAACATCGCTCTCACCGTTGGCCGCACCGATAGCGTCACGGCCGGCCGCATCGCGGATGCAGTGCTGAGCCTTGGGCGCTTGCCAGAGGTGAACGTCAGCTCCCGGAAGATCCTGGCGCGCTTACAATCGGACAAGAAGACTCAGAACGGCGTCGTGCACTTTATCCTGCCCCGCGAGATTGGCAAGGTTGAAGTTGCGAGCGACGTGCCCGAAAGTGCGGTTCTGGATTCTGTAGAAGAACTCCGCCGTCTCTCGCGTGGCGGATGGGTTTGGGGCAAATAGAAGGGAACGACTATGCAGGAAACTGCCGAACAGTATATTCATCGGATTCTGGGCTACGTGGAAGGCCAGGACGCGATCAAAGTTCAACGCGCCACAGCGGCGAAACTTAGAAAGGCAATCAGTGGCTTTACCTCGAAGCAACTGAAATGGCGCCCCGAGCCTGCGAAATGGTCGATCGCGGAGATTATTGCTCATCTCGCCGACGCGGAAATCGTCGCGAGTTGGCGGATGCGATCGGTGATCGGTGAAAACGGTGTCACCATTCAGCCATTCGATCAGGATGCATGGGCCTCCGCCTTCAAATACCAGGGCCGCGATGCCAAAAAGTCTCTGGAAGTATTTCGCGTCCTCCGCGAAAACAATCTCGCCATGCTGAACGAGATCCCGCGCGAGACGTGGGAAAACTACGGAATGCACCTGGAGCGGGGAAAGGAATCCATTGCCCACCTCGCCCGTATGTTTGCCGGGCACGATACGAACCACGTTCTGCAGGTTGAGGGCATCGTCAAGCAGCTGAAAAGCGCGAAGAGGAAGCGGCGATAAGTGGTGCGCCCGAGCCTCGTGTCTGAAAGCAAAACTCCGGTCATCGGAGCGGCGCCGCAGGGCGCGAATGACCCGACGTCTGCAGCCCGCGCGGTGCGCGAGATGTTCACCTCGATCGCGCCGCGCTACGATCTGCTGAACCATGTTCTGTCGTTCAACATCGATCGGCTGTGGTGGCGTCGCACCGCTCGGACGTTTCGGCACATTCTCATCCGGCCCGACGCCCGTGTGCTCGATCTATGTTGTGGTACCGGGGACATGGCGTTCGCACTCCGGCGCTGGACAGGGAAGTCGTCGGCACAGATTGTCGGGGCCGATTTTTCGCATGCCATGCTAGTGCGGGCAACGGCGAAATCAGCGGCTCTGAATGCGTCCGCTCCCAGCTGGATCGAAGCCGATGCTCTCAATCTTCCGCTTCCCTCCAATCAATTTGATCTGGTCACGTCGGCTTTCGGTTTCCGCAATCTCGCCGACTACGATGCGGGCCTGCGAGAAATCTTTCGCGTGCTTCGCCCAGGAGGCGAATGCGGCATTCTCGATTTCGGGGAACCGAGGGGCGCTCTCGGACCACTTTATCGGGTTTATTTCAAGCATGTGTTGCCGCGCATCGGCACTCTGATCTCAGGTGTCCGAGGCCCTTACGGGTATCTACTGGCATCAGTAGAGAGGTTTCCGAGTCCTGAGGAAATGCTGACTCGAATGGAGAGAGCCGGGTTTCGTGAGCCAAGCTGGACTCCGTATTCATTCGGGATCGCCGGCCTCTACCGCGCGAAGAAAGTCGCCTAGGCGACATCCCGTAAGAGTTTGCTTAGGGTTTTTATGTCATCGCCGCCGACGTCGCCGATGACAAAGTAGCGCAGCCCGTTTTTTTTCCAGCTCTCAACGTTGAATGAGAAGGCCTGAACCGGCCCCGATGGAAGAGTTGCGGTCTCGCCTGCACGATCCTGGAAAATGAACACCGAAATCTCATGCTTGCGGATGCGGTAGATGAGTTGCGCACCTGGAGTTTGCTCCATGTAGGCAACTCGTCCGCCGACCAAGGTGAAATCGGTGTTCTGCAATTCGGGAAGGTTGAAGGTGAACGGAATCTTCCCCTCGAACCACGGTTTTACCGTGTGGCGATCCGTCGACACGACATCAACCGGATTTCCGCTTGCGAGAGTTGCGACGTGAAGGTCCGCAAGTTCGCCGTAAACACTTTGCCGTTGTGATCTCTCGCGGCTCACATAAAGAGTCATGGATATCGCCAAGATCAGGACGAGAGCGGCAGGTGCCACAACCAGCCACCACAGCCATGAGCTGCCGGAGTGACGAGTTGTTGTCACGCTACGGCGAATTTTTTTCCGGAATTCGGCGCTCGGCTCGTATCGCTTTCCTGCAGCCGCGACGGTGCGCTTCATCTGTACCCGAGCCAGTGCGTCAGACGCGCAAGCTGCACACTCGCGCAGATGTGCCGCGACGGCGTTGGCTTCCGCCGACGAGAGTTCGCCGTCGGCGTAAGCGCCGAGTTTGTTCCGCCATGACTCACACGCCACGCGCACCTCCCTTACGCTTCGGGGTCAACGCCGCGCGCAGTGCCTTTCTCGCCCGATGCAGGCGAGACATGACTGTGCCCGGGGCGATGGCGAGCACCTGAGCGATTTCCTCATACGACATCTCCTCGACCTCGCAGAGAAGAAGTATTTCGCGGAAGGGAACTGACAACTCCGTAAGTGCTTCTTGCACTTGCTCTCGCTTTGACGTCTCGATCAAGACTTCCTCGGGGGTCGGTTCCGGCGATGCGATGGCGTGAGCGTCATCCTCATCCAGCGTCACTTTCGTTCGCAATCCCGTTCGCGACGTCAAGAACGAATTCCGAAGAATGCGAAAGATCCATGCCCTGAAATTCGTCCCTGCGCGAAAACTGGAGAAGCCCTTCAGGGCTTTTGTATATGTTTCCTGCACGAGATCTTCCGCCTCCGCCGTGTCCCGCGTGAGCCAATGGGCGAAGTTGTAGAGCTGATCGAACAAAGGAAGGGCCAGATCTTCAAATGTCGCTCCCGCTAAGCGTGCGTCTGCCACCTCCATAGGATAACTGGCGTGCCAGCAGTTTTATTCCCGCCACCAGAAGAAAATATTCCGCACTCGAATGCCAGGGCAGACTGCGATCGAGGAAGCTAAGAACGGTTGAGGAATGCGCTGGACTAGCGCGCGCCCAGCGGTTGAAGAGCAGGACTCGGGTTCGCCCGGAAACTGTCGGCGAATGCATCGGTGATGGAGTAGCGGATGACGTGCTCATACTCCGGCCCGAGGAATCGGCGAAGCCGATCGGTGTTCATGATGTATTGCCCGGTCATGTAGGGTACCGCCTGGGGAGGTATCGCGGAAATCTTCTGATTCCAGAGAAATCTCAGGATTTGCCGCATCGCCCACTTTCCGGGCACACGAAGCAGCTTGGCGTGTGCCATCTCAATGCAACTTGCAAACGTAAGCGGTTCGCCACGGCCAGCGACGTTCAGTACGGTCAGCCGCTGTGTTTCGGGCTCGCGCTGCAGGATGTGTTTGAGCAGCCGCGCCATGTCGTCAATGTGAATGAACTGAATCTTATTGTCGGTATACTGCTGTCCCCGCGGGAGCATGCAGGGAAGCCGGGTCCCTTTGGCGCGCATCTTCTCGGCCCGTTCACTCTTCCCGTTCGGGGTTCCGCGAAACGCTCCCATCAAATAGTTTTCGACGCTGGCTCCGGCAAAAATGTGTGGTCTCAGGATATAGACGCTGCAGCCGCGCAGTGCGGTGCAACGCTGCTGGACAACCTCGTCCGATTCTTTCTTGTGAACCGCATAGGGAAGCGTATGCGCTGCCAGCACGGATTCTTCCGTCGCCGGCTCCGGAAAATCCGGGCCGTATGCCGATACGCTGCTGGGAAAGATGAATTGCTTGACGCCGTCGTCCGCGGTGCGATTGACTTCGGTGATCGCCTCCATGACGCGCGCGGTGCCCGCAACGTTGATTTGCCACATACGATCGACATCGAGCACACCGGTACGCACGGGATCGATCACGAACGCAAGATGCACGACCGCATAGGCATGCGTGTCGCGTAGCAGTTCGTACATCGCCCGGGTAGACGACTCCTGGCCTAGATCGAGACTCTCGAACTGCAGTTCGCAATCAGTGCGGGGCGGACTGACGTCCACCCCAATCACTGAAAAACTGCCCAGGAGGGGCAATAGTCTGGTTCCCAGGTTGCCCGATACGCCGGTAACGACGACAACAGGTTTGGCCATTTAGTTCTGTTTCGGGGCCGGAGGCGGAGCCTGGGGCGCTTGGGCCGGCGGCGGTGCTTGCCGCTGAGGGCCAGCTCCCATGGGCGGCGTGCCTGGCCGCGGACCGCGTGGCGGCGGCATCGGACCCGCGCCGCCCGGACCAAAATATGCCTCGTTCAATTCCGGATTGAACGACTTGTTCAACTTCTCCATTCTTTCACGAACGCGATCATTTTTCATCTTGCCAGTAATCTCGTTGGTGGCTTGCTCGACCGTCATCACGGTCTTGCTATTTACCTTGTAAATGTAGTGGCCACCCGCATCGCTGATCACCTGCGAAACTTCTCCGGGCTTCAGATCGAAAATGGCGGCGTGCCCAGGCGGCAGCCCGGTCCGGCGCACGCTGGGCAGGTTCACGGTTGGAGATTCGATCTTCATGCCCGCCGCATCGAACGCTTCCTTCTG
>Ga0335078_10004864_pt1 | contig 19866 bp, 13 predicted proteins | sample Lox_Sample_32_FD_206711 | JGI IMG/M metagenome (GOLD analysis project Ga0335078, IMG submission 206711) | Soil microbial communities from Loxahatchee National Wildlife Refuge, Florida, United States - Lox_Sample_3.2 | ecosystem: Environmental > Terrestrial > Soil > Wetlands | place: USA... | reverse complement strand
GCGTGGGAGTGCAGCCGGCTCGCCTCGGCGGCCAGCCGCTTCTCGCCGTCCGGCGTAAGCCGGTAGTAGCGGCGCAGCCGGTTGTCCACGATCTCCTCGCGGTCCACCCCGATCAGCCCGTCCGCGCGGAGCCGTTCCAGCGCGGTATACAGCGTCCCGGCCAGCAGCGTGACCCGGCCGCCTGAGATGTCCGCGACGTCTGAGATGATCCCGTACCCGTGCTGCGTGCCCGACGCCAGTGCGGTCAGGATCAGGAACGTCGCTTCCTGCATCGCCCGCGTACTCATAGCAGCAACATATATCGATGAGTTAGCGGTAGCAAGCCCTAATCTTCACCGACTTCAGCGGCCGCCGCGCTCGCGCATGGCCCGGACGTCTTCGGCTATCCGGAACACCACCACGAACGCCTCCAGGACGAGCCGCCAGAACGCCATCACGATGATGATGTACAGCGGGTCCCCGATGATCAGCACCAGGAGGCCGAACCCCGTGCTCAGCCGGAACGCGATGATCGTGTAGAACAGCGCCACCAGGGAGACCAGCACCGTGATCAGGACGTAGAGGACCTTGATGATCCGGGTGGTCACGAACGAGGTGAAGCTGAAGTCGAACAGCGCGCTCAAGAAGCCCCGCGAGTCCGCGCCCCGCGACGTTCCGGCCGGCGGACCCATCGGCTGCACCCCGCCCGGCGCTCCGCCAGGCATCGAGCCCGCCGCGAACCCGCCCTGCCCGGGTAGCCCCTGCCCGGGAACTCCCTGCCCGGGAACTCCCTGCCCTGGGGTACCCGGCGCCGACGCGCCCTGGCCCGGTGCGGCCTGCCAGATCGGGGCGGTCGGCATGCCCGGCCCAGGTGCGCCAGGCTGCCCGGGCGTCCCCGGCGCGGGACGCGCGGCGCCCGCGCCGCTGCCCTGGCCGCCGGCCCCGTAGCCAGAAGCGCCCTGCCCCGGGCTCCCGTAGCCGCCGTATCCGCTACCGTCCGAACCTGACCGGGACGATCCGGACGAGCCCGAACCGTAGTACTGCTCACCGGGATACTGCTCGCCGGAACCGTAGCTGCGGTTCCAGTCGTTGTCCCGGCCCGGGCCAGATGGGTGCTCTGTCATCATCCCCCCACAGGGAACGCCGTCATACGTGGGCAACCCTACCTGTCCGGCCGCGCCGTCGCGTGGCGCTCAGGCATCACCGGCCGGGCGAAGCCTACCCGGCCCGGAGCCGAAGTCCGCGCGGCGTGGGCCGGAACCCGGCTGCCTCCAGGGCCTGTGTCAGCGGCGAGTCGCCGCCGGCGCGCTCCCCGTCGGCGCGTTCCACCGTCAGCCGCCCGAGCGCGCCGTCCCGGACCGCCGTGGCCAGCGCCACCGCGCTGGGCGCCAGCCGCTCCGGATCATCGGTCCAGGACAGCAGGGTCCGCCCGCCGCGCTCGACGTACAGCACCAGCGACCCGTCGACCAGAACGGTCAGCGCGCCCGCCTTGCGTCCGGGCCGGTGCGACGATGGCGTCTCGCCCGGGCGGTCCGGCCAGGGCAGCGCCGCCCCGTAGGGCTGAGCCGGGTCCGCGGCCGCAAGTACCAGGGCCCGTTCGGGAGATGTGTTGTTCTTCGGCTCGGCCAGCGCCCGCATCCGGTCCACTGCGCCGGGCAACGCGAACTGTGCCCCGCCCAGGCCCTCGACGAAATAGCCCCGCCGGGCCTGGCCGGCTTCCTCCATCGCCCGCAGCACCGGGTAGACAGCGGCGAAGCCGCCCGCGATCCGTTCGGCGGCCACTGCGCCCCTGGTCAGCACGCCGTGCCGCTCGAGCAAGGTCAGCGCGAGCGCGTGCGCTCGCAGCGTGGGGTCGACGTCGCCCCCAGGATCGCGCGGCGGCAGCAGCGACCAGCGGCCGCTGACCGTGGGCGGCCCGGTGCGCGTCGGCATCGACGGGCGGCCGAAGCCGTAGCGGCCGCCCCGGCCCGGACGCGGCCGCGGCACGGACCCGGAGACGCGTGCTGGCACGGCGGCCCGCCGCGATGCCCCGCCGCTGAGCAGCACCCGGAGCGGGCCGAGCGTGTCGTTGGTGAGCAGGCCGGCCCAGACCAGATCCCAGATCGCGTCGGCGACCTCGGCGTCGGTGGGGTGCGGGCCGTCCAGCAAGCCGCCGACCCGGTCGCTGAGCATACGGAAGAACAGCGCCCCGCCCCCGCCGAGCGCCTCGAGCACCGCCGAATGCAGCGGGGTCATGCTCACCTCGGCCGGCTCGGGCAGCAGCAGCGACGCGCCGTCGGCGGGCGCGAGCACCAGCCAGCCGTCGCCGCCGGGCAGCGCGCCGGCCCCGGCCCAGACGATCTCGCCCGCCGACGTCAGCTCGTCCAGCAGGGCGGGGGAGTAGCCCGGTACCCGCCCGGGCAGCACCAGCGTCTCCAGCGCCGAGGCCGGCACCGGCGCCCCGCCTAGCCGCTCGATCACCTCGAGCACCGCGCCTGCGTCCGCCCGCCGCCGACCCGGGCCACCCGCGCCGCCGATCCCGTGCCAGGCGGGCAGGAACCTCGCCAGCACCTCGGGCGGCACCGGCTCGGCCTCCTTGCGCAGCCGGGCCAGGCACCGCCGCCGCAGCAGCCGCAGCACCTCGGCGTCGCACCACTCGGTGTTCCCGGCCCCGGCCAGATCGGCCCGCAGGAACTCGCCCTCGACCACACGGCCGCCCGCCGCCAGCCGCCGCAGCGCCAGGGTCACCACGGCCACGCCGAGCCCGTACCGCCCGGCCACCGCGTCGGCGCTGAACGGGCCGTGCGTCCGCGCGTACCTGGCCATCAGGTCGCCGAGCGGGTCCGCCACCGGTTCGGTGAACGCCTCGGGCACGCCGACCGGCAGCGGCACCCCGAGCGCGTCCCGCAGCCGCCCCGCGTCCTCGATCGCGGCCTGCATCGGCTGGCCCGCGATCCGCACGGCGATGATGCGGCGCGCCGCCGACAGTTCCCCGAGCCAGTCGTGCGCGGCCCCGGGCTCGGCGCACCGCTCCGCCACCTCGTCCGCGGTCAGCGGCCCGGCCGTGCGCAGCAGATCGGCGACCCCCTCCAGGTCGCGGCAGCGCCGGGATACCGACAGGTGCTGCAGGTCGCGCTCGGTCTCCGCGATCACGGCCGGGTCGAGCAGCTCACGCAGCCCGTCCTGGCCGAGCAGCTCGGCCAGCAGGGCCGGGTCGAGCGACAGGGCCTGCGCCCGGCGCTCGGCCAGCGGCGCGTCACCCTCGTACATGAACGCGCCCACGTACCTGAACAACAGGGACTTACCGAACGGGCTGGGTGTCTGCGTCTCCACCTCCACCACGCGCACCTTGCGGGCCGCGATGTCGCGGAGCAGCCCGGTCAGCGCCGGCACGTCGAAGACGTCCCGGAGCACCTCCCGGACGGTCTCGAGCACGATCGGGAACGCCGGGTACTGGCTGGCCACTTCGAGCAGCTGCGCGGAGCGCTGCCGCTGCTGCCACAGCGGCGTGCGCTGGCCCGGGTTACGCCGCGGCAGCAGCAGCGCCCGGCTGGCGCACTCGCGGAACCTGGACGCGAACAGCGCGCTGGCGCCGACCTCCTGGGTGACCAGGTCGCCGACGTCGTCCGGGTCGAGCAGCGCGATCCCGGTGGGCGGCGGCTCGTCCGAGTCAGGCACCCGGATGATGATCCCGTCGTCGGTGTGCAGCGCCTGGACGTCCATGCCGCCGTACCGCTCGCGCAGCCGGGCCGCGATGGCCAGCGCCCACGGCGCGTGGACCCGGTCGCCGTACGGGCTGTGCAGCACCACCCGCCAGTCGCCGAGCTCGTCCCGGAACCGCTCCACTACGAGCGTCCGGTCGTCGGGCACGTAGCCGGTGGCCGCCCGCTGCTCGGCGAGGTACCTGATCAGGTTCCGCGCCGCCAGCGCGTCGAGGCCGGCCCGCTCCAGCTTGGCCGTTGCCGACAGTTCCCCGGCCGCGGACAGCTCACGGCAGGCCGCGCCGATGGCCCGGCCGAGCTCGGCGGGCCGCCCCGGGGTGTCACCGTGCCAGAACGGGAGCTTGCCCGGCTGCCCCGGCGCGGGCGTGACCAGCACCCGGTCCGGCGTGATGTCCTCGATCCGCCACGAGCTGGCGCCGAGCACGAACACGTCGCCGACCCGCGACTCATACACCATCTCCTCGTCGAGCTCGCCGACCCGGCGCGGCTGATGAGGGTGGGTCCGTGTGGGAGGAGCAGAGCTATCCGAGGCGAGGAACACGCCGAACAGCCCGCGGTCGGGGATGGTGCCGCCGCTGGTGACGGCCAGCCGCTGGGCGCCGGGCCGGGCCCGTATGGTGCCCGCCACCCGGTCCCAGACGATGCGCGGCCGCAGCCCGGCGAACTCCTCGCCCGGGTAGCGCCCGGCCAGCATGTCCAGTACCGCTTCCAGGATCGGCCTGGTCAGCCCGCCGAACGGCGCGGCCTTGCGGACCGTCTGCTCGAGCTCGTCCACCAGCCAGTCGTCGACCGCCGTCATCGCGACGATCTGCTGGGCCAGCACGTCCAGCGGGTTGTGCGGGATCTTCAGCTCCTCGATGGCGCCCGCCCGCATGCGCTCGGCCACCACGGCCGACTGGACCAGGTCGCCCTGGTACTTGGGGAAGATGATGCCGCGGGAGACGTCGCCCACGTTGTGGCCGGCCCGGCCGACCCGCTGCAGCCCGCTGGCCACCGAAGGCGGCGCCTCGACCTGCACGACCAGGTCCACCGCGCCCATGTCGATGCCCAGTTCCAGGCTGGAGGTGGCCACCACGGCCGGCAGCCGGCCCGCCTTGAGCGCCTCCTCGATCTCCGTCCGCTCCTGCCGGGACACCGAGCCGTGGTGCGCCCGGGCGACCTCCGCGGGCGCGCCCGCTCCGGTACCCGCCTGCGCCATCATCTCGGCCGGGGGCCGGGCGCGGGCCAGCTTCGCCTCGTCGGCGGCCTCAGTTCGCTCGGCCGCCAGTTCATTGAGCCGGCCGCACAGCCGCTCGGCCAGCCGCCGCGAGTTCGCGAACACGATCGTGGACTTGTGCTGCTCGATCAGGTCGAGCACCCGCTCCTCCACGTGCGGCCAGATCGACCGCCGCGGCGCTTGGTTCTGCTCGTCCTCGCCGGTGCCGCGGCCCGGCATCGTGTCGAGCTCGGTCATATCCTCCACCGGGACGACGACCTGCAGCTCGATGCGCTTGGGGCTGGGTGGCTGCACCACGGTGACCGTGCGGGTGCCGCCGAGGAACGTGGCCACCTCCTCGACCGGACGCACGGTCGCGGAAAGCCCCACCCGCTGGGCGGGGGGTGCGTCCCCCCGCAGCGCGTCGAGGCGCTCGAGGGACAGCGCGAGGTGGGCGCCGCGCTTGTTGCCGGCGACGGCGTGCACTTCGTCCACGATGACCGTCTCGACCCCGCGCAGGGTCTCCCTGGCCTGCGAGGTGAGCAGCAGGAAAAGCGACTCGGGCGTGGTGATGAGGATGTCAGGCGGCTTGGCGGCCAGCTTCCTGCGTTCCTCGGCGGCGGTGTCGCCGGTGCGCACCGCCACCGCGATGTCCGGCTCGTCCAGGCCCAGCCGGTGCGCGGCGTGCCCGATCCCGGTCAGCGGGGCGCGCAGGTTCCGCTCGATATCCACGGCGAGCGCCTTGAGCGGGGAGATATAGAGCACCCGGGTGCGCCGTTTCGGGTCGGCGGGTGGTGATGCCGCCAGCTTGTCGATCGCCCACAAGAACGCGGCCAGCGTCTTGCCCGAACCGGTCGGCGCGACGACCAGCGTGTCCTCGCCCTTGCCGATCGCCCGCCACGCCCCCGCCTGGGCCTGTGTCGGCTCCGCGAACGCCCCGTCGAACCACGCCCGGGTAGCCGGCGAGAACCCGTCGCGCGGGTCGTCGCCGGTCACGGACGAATTTCTTGCCATCCCTCCATACTGCCTCGCCCCACCGACATTCCTGGCCGGGCGCTGCAGTAGTCTCGGCTGCACTCGGACCTCTGAACGGATGCGCGGCGGGTGGCAGCAATGCGGTTGTCCCGGCAATCGGCCCTGGCCGCGACCGTCTCGCTGGCCGCGACCGTCTCGCTGGCCGCGACCGTCTCGCTGGCCGCGGCGGTCCTGCTGGCCGGGTGCAGCGGTTCGCCAGGTCAGCCACCCCCGACCGCGAAGGCGAGCGCCGCCGGGACCGGATCGCCCGCGGCGAAATCGGCGCCGCCGACGGCGAGCGTGACCCCGCGCGCTACCGCCAGCGCGTCCCCGTCCGCCCGGCCGGTAGCGCCGGGCGCGGGCGCGCTGCCGCAGACCCGCGCCTTCCCGGGCACGCGCACGGCCGCTTTCGGTAACGCGATGGCCGATCTGTGGCTGGCGGTGACCACGGGGAACCCGCGTCTCGCCCGGCCCGGCTTCTTCCCTCTCGCGGCGTACCAGCAGGTGAAGGCGATTCCGTACCCCGTCCCCGACTGGCGGGACCGGCTCTGGTCCGACTTCGTCCTCGACGTCCGCGCGGCGCACCGCCTGGTGGGCTCCGGCGCGCGCCTGGACCGGGTCGTCGTGCCCGGGAACTACGCGGCCTGGGTCTACCCGGGCGCGTGCGCCAACAAGATCGGGTACTGGCACGTGCCCGGCGCCCGCGTCGTGTACCGCGTGCACGGTCAGGAACGGTCGTTCGGCATCGCCTCGCTGATCTCCTGGCGGGGCGTGTGGTACGTGGTGCACCTCGGCGCCGTGCAGCGCACCGTGGTGACCGGGATCGTCTATCAGCCCGCGGCCGGCCCCGGCGTCCCCGGTCCGCCGGGTGGCTGCTGACAAAATTCCGCTCCCCGCTGTATCGCGAATGCGTCGGGCGGCGTGATGAGCTATCTGACCGATGAGATCGCCAGCCAGCCCGGATGCTGGTCCAGGGCGATCGAGATGGCGCGTTTGTCGGGAACCGCGCTCCCGGCGACAGGGGAGCGGGTCGCCGCGATTGGCTGCGGCTCGTCGCTCAACGTCGCGCGCTGCTACGCGGCCCTGCGCGAGGCCGCGGGCCAGGGCGAGACCGACGCCTTCCCCGCGTCGGAGGTGCCCGCCGTCCGGCGGTACGACCGCCTGCTGTACATCTCCCGCACCGGCACCACCACCGAAGTGCTCGGCGCCCTGCGCGCCGCGCCGCGGGACGCCCCGGCGACCGCCATCACCGCCGACCCGGACGCGCCGCTCGCCCGCGAGGCCCGTCACGTGGTCCTGCTCGACTTCGCCGATGAGCGTTCGGTGGTCTCCAGCCGGTTCGTCACCAGCTCGATTGTCCTGCTCCGGGCGCAGCTAGGGACAGATGTCCGGTCCCTGCCGGCTGAGGCCGAGCGTGAGGTGGCCCGCCCGTTGCCGCCGGAATGGGCCGAACGGGCCGAGTTCACGTTCCTCGGATGCGGCTGGGCCGCCCCGGTGGCCGACGAAGCGGCGCTGAAGCTACGCGAGGCCTCGCGTACCTGGGCCGAGTCGTATCCGGCGATGGAATACCGGCACGGTCCGATCAGCGTCAGCGACGAGAACACCGTGGTATGGGCGCTCGGCGAGGTGCCGTCCGGCCTGCTCGCCGACGCCGGCCGCACCGGGGCCACCGTGATCGCCTCGGACGCCGACCCACTCGTCGCGCTGATCGGGGCGCAGCGGCTCGCCGCCGCGCTCGCCGAGCGGAAGGGCATCGACCCGGACCAGCCCCGCGCCCTGTCCCGGTCTGTCATCCTCACTGGATGAGCCTGTCCCCGTCTGGCGTGCTGTCCGGCGGCCGCGTGGTCACGCCGGAAGGCGTGCTCAGCCCCGGCTGGATCCGGCTCGCCGGGAGCCGTATCGATGCGGTCGGCCCGGGCGAGCCGCCCGCGCCGACCAGGCTTCCCCGCACCGACCTGGGCGGCGCCTGGGTGCTGCCGGGATTCGTCGACATGCACGTGCACGGCGGCGGCGGCACGTCGTTCACCGAGGGAACGGCCGAGGACGCCAGGCGCGCCGCGGAGTTCCACCGCCGGAACGGCACCACCACCATGCTGGCCAGCCTGGTCACCGCGCCGCTGGCCGACCTGGAGGCCCGGGCCGCGATGCTGGCCGGCCTGGCCGCCGATGGCGAGATCGCCGGCCTCCACCTGGAGGGGCCGTTTCTCGCCGCGGCCAGGTGCGGAGCCCAGGATCCGCGGCACATGATCGCGCCCGACGTCGCCGCCTTCGCCTCGCTGGACGCGGCGGCCGCCGGGCAGTTGCGCGTCATCACCCTGGCCCCCGAACTCCCCGGCGCCACCGACCTGATCACGGCGGCGGCCCAGGCCGGGGTCATCGCCGCGGTCGGTCATACCGACGCCACCGCGGACGTCACCGCGGCGGCCGTCGACGCCGGCGCGAGCCACGCCACGCACCTGTTCAACGGTATGCGCCCGCTACATCACCGCGAGCCGGGCCCGGTCGGCGCGCTGCTCGACCGGGACGAGGTCAGCTGCGAGGTGATCGCCGACGGCGTGCACCTGCACGACACCGCGATCCGCCTGGTGGCCCGGGCGGCAGGTCCCGGCCGGCTGGTCCTGATCACCGACGCGATGGCGGCGGCCGGGATGCCGGATGGCCGTTACCGGCTCGGTTCGATGTGGGTCGACGTGGCCGGGGGAGTGGCGCGCCTCGCCGCCGGTACCGGGCCTGGCACCGATGCCGGGCCTGGTGCCGATGCCGGGCCCCGCGTGTCCGGTGCGATCGCCGGCTCGACCGCCACCATGGCCAGCGTCGTCCGGCACGCCGTCGCGGCCGGCCTGCCGGTCACCGACGTGGCCGCCGCGGCCAGCACCAATCCGGCCCGCTTGCTCGGCCTGGCCGGCCGCACCGGCGCCCTGTGCCCGGGCCTGGACGCGGACCTCGTGGTCTGCGACGAGACGTTCGGGCTGCGTGCGGTGATGCGGCACGGCGAGTGGGTCACCCGTTCGCGCGGACCGAACCGGTGAGCCGCCCGTCCGCCGCGCTGACCTCGCAGACCACGGTGCGCTGGCCGGCTTGCCAGGCGTCCCGGTTCGGGTAGACGAATTCCTGGGCCAGGCCGGCCGTCGCGAGCTGCGGGTTAACGTAGCTGCCGAACCGGCTGGCGCAGCCGTTGTCCGCGTCCATCCGCACCGCCGACGTGCCGGGCCACGGCGCGGCCGGCAGGGTGAAGACGGCGAACACCTCGGCATCGTGCGGGCGCGCGCACGACAGCACGGTGGGCTTGAGGGCGTCCGGCCCGGTGTTGACGCACTGGCCGGGCCGCAGCCCGAACACGGCGGCTGGCCGGTAGGTGACGGTGACCACCGTCTTGGGCCGGAACCCGTGCGTGACCACGACCAGCACCCCCGCGGCCACCCCGACCAGGGCGATGACGCCGAGGATGATGCCGACCACCGCAAGCGGGCGGACGTCCCGGCTGCCCTCCTCGGCCTCCCAGTCCCCGGTTTCCCCAGGTGGCTCTGTCTCGGGCGTCTCGGGTGTCTCGGCCCGGGCCGAGGTCGCATCCGCCGGCCCGGGCGGCACTCTTTCTTCCTCCGCCGGCCCGCCCTGCGGAGGGACCGCCTCGGCTGGTATAGGCCTGGCCAGGTCAGCCTGCTCTTCAGGCGTCTCGGTCTCGGCCGTCTTCGCCTCGGCTGCCTGCGGCTCCGCGGGCTCTGCCCCGGCCCGCCCGGCCCGCCCGGCCTTCGGCGGCTCGCCAGGAAGCTCCTCGTTGACCCCCGTCGGCGCGACCATCCGCCCTCCATCACGTGCCATGTCCGCCACGGCCGGCCCGCTATGCCGGCGCTCTGGTCGGACGGCGCACGACCAAGATCACGAGGTGCGCCTTGCCCGTCTACTTCCCACGTATTCAATAACGACACATCGGGCGAAAAGTCGCCCGGGATGCCGGCTGGCCAGCATCCATGTGCTCCCCGCCGCCGCGGCACTCACGACCCGGCGGCGGCAGTAACCTGGGCGCGTGCGGCTGACGGAATTCTGGGACCGGATGAACACGCAGTTCGGTGATGCCTACGCGCAGAGCGTGGCCAAGGACTTTGTGTTCGATCAGCTCGGCGGGCGCACGGTCGAGCGCGCCCTGGCGGACGGCATGGACGCCAAGGTCGTGTGGCGGGCCGTCTGCGACACCTTCAAGGTGCCGCAGAGCCTGCGCTGAGGCCGCAGCCGTGCGATGCCACAGCGGCTAAGGGGTTTCCAGTGCCCGCCGCTGCCGGTAACCGGCCCTTAGCGCCCGAGCAGGCGCGGGGTGTTGACCTTGTCCGGCGTGACCTTGAGGATCACCCGGCCGTGCGGGCCGACCGGCGCGGTGAAGTCGTGCCCGGTGTACTTGCGCGACAACTCGTCGATGTGCCGCCGGGCATCGTCGCCGTCGACCGTCTCCGCCACGTGTCCCCGCACCTCGGCCCAGTCCTGGGGATCCTCGCTGTGGATCAGCACGGTGATGCGCGGGTCGCGGGCGACGTTCCTGGCCCGCTGCCGCTGCGGTTCGGTGTTGACCAGGACGTGCTCGTCGTCGGCGTCGACCCAGGTGAGCAGCGCCTGCGGCTGCCCATCCGGCATCAAGGTCACCACCGTGGCCAGGTTCTTGCCCTTGGCGAGCCGGGCCACGTCCTCGTCGAGCGGCATCACGGAGCTCCTCATGCACCGGGGAATTCGGGGTCAGTTGCTGCTGATGTTAGACCCGCTAATTATCGGGGCCCGCCCCAGGTCCGTCGCCGCCCCGGTCCCGTCCGCACCGAGGCCAGCCCCAGGTGCCGGCCAGCCCTAGATGCCGCCCCGGCTCCAGGTTTCGCCCGGGCTCTAGGTCCGTCTCCGCGCCAGGGTCCGTCCGCACCGGGTCCCGCCCCCGTACGGGGCCTTTATTTCCTGGTTTTCCGGGCCGCTTTCGGCGTGTCGCCCGTGATCGAATACACGTTCGTCCTATAGTGGTCAGGTGGCGGTGATCGCTGGTCCCGGAAGCCAGTGAAAACGGCCGTGAAGATTCCCCGGGCCAGGCACTGTGCGGAGCCGGGCGGAAATGTCGGTGGCAGCCCGTACGGTGTCCATCGATAACCGCCGGGGGATGTCCGGCGGGACTGACACTCAGACGACCTGGGCGGTGCGGGAGGTTCCCCGCAGGCCCCTTACCCGGCAGGGAGTCCCCATGGCAGCAAACAGCAGGACGGGCGTCGAGCGGGCGGGCGACAGGGAGAAATCCCTGGAGACCGCGCTGCTCCAGATCGAGCGGCAGTTCGGCAAGGGCTCGGTCATGCGCCTCGGCGAGGAGACGCGGGTCCCGGTCGAGGTGATTCCGACCGGTTCGATCTCGCTGGACGTGGCGCTGGGCCTGGGCGGCCTGCCGCGCGGCCGCATCGTCGAAATATACGGACCGGAGTCGTCCGGAAAGACAACGGTGGCGCTGCACGCTCTGGCCAACGCGCAGAAGGCAGGCGGCATCGCGGCGTTCATCGACGCCGAGCACGCGCTGGACCCCGAATACGCCAAGAAGCTCGGCTGCGACACCGACGCGCTGCTGGTTTCCCAGCCCGACACGGGCGAGCAGGCGCTGGAGATCGCGGACATGCTCATCAGGTCCGGCGCCATCGACGTCATCGTCATCGACTCGGTCGCCGCACTGGTGCCCAAGGCGGAGATCGAGGGCGAGATGGGGGACAGTCACGTCGGGCTCCAGGCCCGGCTCATGTCCCAGGCCCTGCGCAAGATCACCGGCGCGCTGAACCAGACCAAGACCACCGCGATCTTCATCAACCAGCTGCGGGAAAAGGTCGGCGTGATGTTCGGCTGCGCTTCCTGGTACACCCAGGTCACTCTGGCCGATGGCACGCAGGAGAGAATCGGGAAGATCGTCAACCAGAAGATGCCGGTCGAGGTGCTCTCCTACGACCCGGAGCTGGGAAAGATAGTTCCGAGGAAGGTCGTTAACTGGTTCAACAATGGCCGGACCGAAGAGTTCCTGCATTTCACCGTCGAGCGTTCCGGCGGAGGCACAGGGCACGGCCGTGCTGTCATGGACTTGACTCGCAACCACCTCGTTCGAACTCCCGGGGGGTGGCGGGAAGCGGGCGAGCTCGCGATCGGTGACCGCGTGATGCTTGCCCAGCCGAGTCTCCTCAGCGCGATACAGGTGCAGATGATCCTCGGTGCGCTCATGGGTGACGGGAATCTTTCTAAGCCAGTACGGACCGATGACGCCAGCGCTCGCTTCCGTATGGGGCACGGAGCGAAGCAGGCGGCTTACCTGGACTGGAAGGTGTCGATGCTCGCGAATATCCCGCACGCAAAGACGTCGAACGCGAAGGGCGCCACATTCGCCGACTTCACGCCGCTGGCAGAATTGGCGGAACTGCGCGAGGCTGTCTATTTCGGAGACGGGAAGAAGCATCTCACTTGGGAATACCTCAAGAGCCTCACGCCGCTGGCCCTGGCGGTCTGGTACATGGATGATGGTTGCTTCACCGTCCGCTCGAAGGGAGTCCAGGAGCGGACCAGGGGCGGTACAGGGCGGATCGAGGTCTGCGTCGAGGCCATGAGCCCCGGCTCGCGGCAAAGGCTCGTACAGTACCTGCGGGACGACCACATGCTCGACGTCAAGCTCACTTCGCGCGGGGCGCGGCAGGTGAGCGTACTTCAGTTCACCACTGCGGCGTCTGAGAAGTTCCAGGAGCTCGTCGCGTCGTATGTTCACCCCTCAATGGACTACAAGCTGCTACCCCGATTCCGCGGAAGGTTCACCGTCGAGCGGGAGTTCAAGGAACCAACGATTCACCCGGCTCCGGCGCGTGTCCTGGATATCAAGTGCAAGTCGGACCTTCAGAAGATGAGCCGCTTTGACATTGAGGTAGAGGGATCACACAACTACCTAGCGGACGGAATCATCGTCCACAATAGCCCGGAGACGACCAGCGGCGGCAAGGCACTCAAGTTCTACGCCTCGGTCCGGCTGGACATACGCCGGATCGAGACGCTCAAGGACGGCACCGACGCGGTCGGCAACAGGACCCGCGTCAAGGTCGTGAAGAACAAGATGTCCCCGCCGTTCAAGGTCGCCGAGTTCGACATCCTCTACGGCACCGGCATCAGCCGCGAGGGCAGCCTGATCGACCTCGGCGTGGAGCAGGGCATCGTGCGCAAGTCGGGGGCCTGGTACACCTACGAGGGCGACCAGCTCGGCCAGGGTAAGGAGAATGCCCGCAACTTCCTGCGGGACAACCCGGACCTGGCCAACGAGATCGAGAAGCGGATCAAGGAGAAGCTCGGCGTCGGCCCGCGCATCGATGCTGACGCCAGCGCCAACGGCGGCGCCAGCAACGGCGGCGCCAGCAACGGCAGCCCTGGCAGCTCCAGCGGCAGCGCCGGCAGCAGCGGCGGGCGCCCGGCTGGCAACGGCGCGGCGCCGCCCCGGACCGCCGCCACTGTCCCGGGTGTCACGGTCTAGCCCATGACCCGCAACGGCCGGGCTTCAGGGTCCGGGGAAGGGGTGTCCGCGGCCACGGCCCGAGGCACTCAAGACCCTGAAGCCCGCGCCAGGCAGATCTGCCTGCGCCTGCTGGCGGCTGCGCCCAGGACCAGGGCGCAGCTGGCCCAGGCGATGCACCGCGGCGGCGTCCCGGCCGAGGCCGCCGAGGCCATTCTCGCCCGCTTCACCGACGCCGGCCTGATCGATGACGCCGCGTTCGCCCGGGCCTGGGTCGAGTCCAGGCACCACAGCCGCGGGCTGTCCAAGCGTTCCCTGTCCGCCGAGCTGAGGCGCCACGGCATCCAGAACGAGGAAATCCGCACGGCGGTCGACGCGCTCGACCCCGAGCAGGAAGTCGCGACCGCCAGGCAACTGGTCGAGCGCAAGCTGGCGAGCACCCGCGGCCGGCCACCGGAGACTCGCGTCCGGCAGGCAGCGGGCATGCTGGCCAGGAAGGGCTACCCGCCCGGCTTGGCCTTCCGGCTGATCAGAGAGGCCATGCAGCGAGAAGGCGCCGAGCTGGACGAGATAGATGCCGACCAGTACCTCGACCCCGACGCCGAGGACGACGCCCGGGCCTGCGACGGCCTGTAACGCCACAGTTCATCTCGCTGCTTGGATACCGCGTTCATGTCGTCCCTACTCAATGCCGGACGCCAGTGGGCTTCCACTACGCACTGGATCCGGGATTTCACTGCGCCACAGCACTGGATCCCGGTTTCCTGGCGATCCAGCTAGCCTCACGAGGGACTTACGGCTAAGCGACAGCACGCCCGTCGGCAGCATGAACGCGGCATCCACATCGCCTGAACGAACGGGGTCTCGAACGTGGCGCTGCGTCACGCCGTCCTCGCAGGCAGCAGGCATCAGACCATTCGTCCGGCTGGGAGACCGTTCACGACGGTCGACGATACTTTGCTTGATTAAAAGGTTATAAACCCTTAACCTCACGGCAGCGAGGTGTTGTCTCAGGCTGCACACAGACCCGACGGAGGCGCAGCAAGCGGATACGTTATGTAGTCGAGGCTGACGAGAAGATCAGCCGACGGGCGGCGTGGCGTGTGGCCGCCCGTACCAGGGCATAAACCCTGGTACCGAGACAGCCACAACACAAGGGTGCCCCGAGGGCTATGGACGGAAAGGGGTGGCCGTGAGCAGCGGATTGTCGCTCGCGTTCATGGTAATCGGGTTGCTCGCGGTGGTGTTCGCGCTCGTTGTCGTCTGGCGCCGGACCCCCAACGCCACCAGGACCCCGCTCGCCCAGCCCGCCGACCGCAGCCAGCTCGACAGCGCCAGCCAGGACAGGGCCGCCACCGAAGCCGAGCACATCCGCGCCCGCGCCCAGACCGAAGCCACCGGGATCCTGGAGCGGGCCCGCCAGGAAGCCGAGCAAGCGGCCCAGGGTCGCCGTGAGGTCGAAGAGGAGATCCGCGCGGTCAAGGACGAGGTGCGTGAGCTGCGCGGTGACCTCGAGCGCCGGGAAACCCGCCTTGCCGACCGCGAGCAGCGGCTGGACGCGGAGCTCGAGCGCATCGAAGACCGTGCCCAGGCGCTCAGCCACCGCAAGCAGGACCTCGAGCGGCGCGCGGCCGAACTGGACAAGCTCGACGCCGACCGCAGCAAGGAGCTGGAGCGGGTCGCCGGGCTCACCTCGGACGCGGCCAAGGTGGAGCTCGTCGCCACGATCGAGAACCAGGCCAAGCGCGAAGCGGCCCTCATCGTCCGGGATATCGAGCACGAGGCCAGATCGGAGGGCGAGAAGCGGGCCCGCAAGATCGTCACCCTGGCCATCCAGCGGGTGGCGACCGAGCAGACCAGCGAGTCGGTGGTCTCGGTCCTGCACCTGCCGGGGGACGAGATGAAGGGCCGCATCATCGGCCGCGAGGGCCGCAACATCCGCGCCTTCGAGTCGGTGACCGGCGTCAACCTGATCATCGACGACACCCCCGAGGCGGTGCTCCTCTCCTGCTTCGATCCGGTAAGGCGCGAGATCGCCCGGCTCACGTTGGAACGTCTCATCACGGACGGGCGCATCCACCCGCAGCGGATCGAGGACGCCTACGAGCGCGGCAAGACCGAGATCGAGCAGCTGTGCAAGCGGGCCGGCGAGGACGCCCTGGTCGAGCTGGGCATCACCGAGATGCACCCGGAACTCGTCGACCTCCTGGGCCGGCTGCGCTACCGCACCTCCTACGGGCAGAACGTGCTCCGGCACCTGGTCGAGTCGGCGCACATCGCCGGGATGATGGCCAGCGAGCTGCGGATCGACCCGCTGCTGCTCAAGCGGTGCACGGTTCTGCACGACATCGGAAAGGCGCTGACCCATGAGGTGGAAGGCAGCCACGCGCTGATCGGCGCCGAGATCGCCCGCCGCTACGGCGAGCCGGAGGACGTGGTGCACGCCATCGAGGCGCACCACAACGAGGTCGAGGTCCGCACCGTCGAGGCGGTGCTCACCCAGGCCGCGGACGCGATAAGCGGCGGCCGTCCGGGCGCCAGGCGCGAGTCGCTGGAGATGTACGTCAAGCGCCTGGAGCGCCTGGAGCAGATCGCGGGCGGCCACGAAGGCGTGGAGAAGGTCTTCGCGATGCAGGCCGGCCGGGAGATCCGGGTCATGGTCAGGCCCGACCGGATCGACGACATCCAGGCCCAGGTGATCGCCCGCGATATCGCCAAGAAGGTGGAGGAGGAACTCACCTACCCGGGACAGATCCGCATTACCGTGGTCCGCGAGTCCCGGGCCACGGAATTCGCCCGCTGAGCGGCCAGCATGAAACGATTTAGACCGAACGGGCCGGGTGCGTGCCCTTCCGCCGCTATCTCGCCAGTCGGCGCAGGACCGCTTGGACGACGTGAGCGTTAGCCGGACTCCTCATGAGCTTCCGGGGTGAGCGCGTTCATGTTCTCGATCTCATTTTCCTTATAGATCGTGTACTCTAATGCGCCCCTGACGCGGTCTTCGCGTAGCTATTCAGCAGGCGTCAGCGTCTTATTGGCTGTTCAGCGAGCATGCTTGATTCGTTGGGGTGAAACCCGACTAATGCTCGAGTGGCCCGTGCAGGCGGGCGGGGGCTGCTATCTGACCTTCCAAGCCGGTCATGCTGAGCGGGCTCGCCGGGAGGGGTGCGGCTGGCGGCTGCGGATTTGATGGTGCCCGCACACCTGTTGACGGGGCGTGCTCGGGCCTGTCATTATTCAGTACTGCTTAGTAAGTGGTGCTGACCGATTCGCGTGGGGGGGCCGGGTGCACGGCAAGTTCGATGACCTGGGACGGTTCGCTGACCCGTCGGTGCTCATCTTGACCAGTCTGTCCGAGGGGCCCAAGCACGGTTACGCGATCATGACCGACGTCGCCGCATTCAGCGGTGTGGGCATGGAGCCCGGCACCTTGTACGGGGCGCTGTCGCGGCTGGAGAAGCGGGGCTGGATCCGGCCGCTGGACACCGACGAGCGGCGCCGCCCGTACCAGATCACCGCGGCCGGCCCGTCCGTCCAGGCCGAGCAGCGCAAGACCAAGCGGCAGGTCGTCCGCACCGCGGCCCGGCGCATCGCGACCGCGTAGGGGGACCGATGCGCCCGCACCTGGCTGCCCGGCTCTCCGGTGCCCTGGTCGCCTGCTATCCGCCCCGCTGGAGGCAGCGCTACCGCGAGGAGATGCTCGATGTCCTCGACCAGCACCAGGCCAGTTCCCGCACGGTCCTGTCCCTGGCCGGCGGGGCGCTGACGGCTCATCTTGACCCCAGCTACCGGATGGGGAGGCCAGTGATCAAGAACAAAGCCGTCCGGGCACTCTTGATCGCCGCAGCCGGCTGCATGGCCGTGATCGCGCTGGTGTACGGCGTGTTTACCTACACCGATGTGAACCAGCTCATCGGCGACCTGGTCTGGCATCCCGGCCACGCCGAAGGCGACGCCGCCCTGGTGCTCACCCCGGATCAGCGCCTGCTGGCCACCTTGGAGGGCGGTGAGCCCGATACCGCGGTCGTCACCCTGATGTCGGTCGGCCCCGCCGGGCTGCGGCAGCTGTCCTCGTTCGAGGGCGGCGTCACCGTGGCCATTGCCCCGGACGGCCACCTGGTGGCCACGTCCGGGTACGGCGGGGAAGCCGCGCTGTGGAACGTGGCCCGGCCCCGCCATCCGGCCTTGCTGGCGATACTGAGGCCCGGCTCCTCCAATGCCCTGTGGGGCGAGGCCTTCTCTCCCGACAGCAAGCTGCTGGCCGCGGCCTACGGCGGCACTACTGCCCTGTGGGATGTCGCCCGCCCGGCCCGGCCGCGGCTGCTGACCGTGCTGGCCGCCCACGTCGGCCCGGTGACCCACGCCGACATCGCGTTCTCCCCGGACGGGCACCTGCTGGCCCTGGCCAGCGGCAACGGCCAGGTCACCATCTGGGACGTGACCCGCCCGGCCCGCGCCGCCCCGGTCACTACCATCACGGTCCGCGACGACTACTTCCAGGCCCTGGCGTTCTCGCCGCACGGCGACCTGCTGGCCGGGGTGACCACCGCAGGCACGGTGCTGGTGTACCGGCTGGACGACCCGGGCCGCGCGACCGTGGCGGCCAGCCGCTCCGGACTCGCGGCGCAGGCCCTGTACCCGGGCAGGGTGCGGGCCCCGGCCGGGCTGGCGGCGAGCTGCCCCGGCTGCACCACCCCCTCGTACGCGCTGGGCTTCGCTCCCGGCGGGCGCGCCCTGACCGTCGTGGCCGACAATATCCTTCCCGACAACTCCTCCAGGGACACGGCGTTCACCTGGCAGGTGACGGCGTCAGGCAGCCTGGCCGGCGGCACCTCGGCCGCCCGCGACACCTGGGACGGGCAGCCCGCGCTGGCCCCGGACGGCCGCACCATCGTCGACGGCTCGGCGTTCGGCCGCACCGCGGTAGGCCTGTGGCAGCTGCCGGCCGCCGCAGGGTAGCCGCAGTACACCCGGCGCGGCCGCCTGCACCATGGCGAAAGCCCGAGGTTAGCAAGCCTCAGCCGCCCGCCAGCGGCACGGGCGGAACGCCCGGCGGGGTGAACCCCATGATCTGGCCGTAGAAGGAGAGCTCGGCCTCCAGGCTGGCCACGATGTTCTCCGCCTTGCGGAACCCGTGCGACTCGCCCTCGAAGGTGAGGTACGCAAACCGGATGCCGTGCGCGGCCAGGTCCGCCGCGATCGATTCGGACTGTGCGGGCGGCACGACCGGATCGTCGAGCCCCTGCAGCAGCAGCACCGGGCAGGTGCCGGCGTTCACGTGCCCGACCGGCGCCCGCTCGGCGTACAGCGCGTCGCACTCCGGCAGCGGCCCGACCAGCCCGTCCAGGTAGCGCGACTCGAAGTCGTGCGTGTGTTCCGCGAACCCCCGCAGGTCGGCCACGCCGAAGTAGGACGCCACCGCGGCGAAGACGCCCCCGTTCGGCCCGCCGAGCACCCCGATACCCGACGTCACCGCGGCCAGCGCGGTCCAGCCGCCCGCCGAACCGCCGCGGATGCCGAGCCGCTTGCCGTCCGCCTCGCCCGTCTCGGCCAGCGCCAGCGCCGCCGTCATCGCGTCGGCCACGTCCACCACGCCCCACTGGCCGCGCAGCCGCTCGCGGTAGGCCCGGCCGTACCCGCTCGACCCGCCGTAGTTCACGTCGATGATCCCGATGCCGCGGCTGGTGAAGAAGGCCTTCTCCAGGTCAAGCCGGGGGACGACCTGCGAGGTGGGTCCGCCGTGCACCCACACGATGTACGGCGGCCGTTCACCCTCGGGACCGCGGACCGCGGGGTTGGCCGGCGGGTAGACGATCGCGTGCACGACCGAACCCGAAGGACCGGTCAGCCGGGCCGCCCGCGGCACCGGCAGGTAGGCCGGATCCGGCAGCGAGCCGGCGCTGCGGCTCAGCTCGCGGACCTGGGCGTTCCCGCCTGCTACGGGAACCTCCACGTCGATCACGGTCGTCGGCACGGCCCGTCCGCCCGCGATGGTGGCGACGGTCTGGCCGGTCGCGGACACGCCCGAGACGAATACCTGATAGGGCAAGTCCAGGTCGGTCAGGCGACCGCTGTCCGGGTCGAGCACGCCCAGCCGGCTCTCGCCGGTGCCGTAGGCCACGGCCAGGCGGCCGTCACCGAGCACCGCGTACGGCCTTAGCCCCAGCTGCCACAGCGGGCTGGCGAACTCCTCCTCCCGCGGGCACAGGGCGCGCGGAAAGGCGAGCAGGTCCGCGACATACAGATTCCACCAGCCCGAACGGTCCGAGATCACGTACAAGCTTCGATCATCACGCCAGACCGGGGCCAGGACCGACTCGGTGGCGCAGCCCATGATCAGCTGCTGCTGGTGCTTGTCGCTGACCGGCCCGCGGTCGTTGAGCGCCGCGACCCGCAGTTCGGTGCCGTCCCACGGCATCTGGGGGTGATCCCAGCAGATCCAGGCCAGCCGGGTGCCATCCGGTGACGGCGCCGGGTAGGCGTAGAAATCCGAACCGCTG
>Ga0335078_10004863_pt1 | contig 19873 bp, 19 predicted proteins | sample Lox_Sample_32_FD_206711 | JGI IMG/M metagenome (GOLD analysis project Ga0335078, IMG submission 206711) | Soil microbial communities from Loxahatchee National Wildlife Refuge, Florida, United States - Lox_Sample_3.2 | ecosystem: Environmental > Terrestrial > Soil > Wetlands | place: USA... | reverse complement strand
TAGAAGAAGAACCCTAGTTTGATCTGGCCAGAAGCGAACGCCACAACGCCCGGCGCTTACGAACCTCGCTTTTATCGGGTTCGTCAGCATCGAGGGCGACCTCTTCCTCAGCCCAGTCCATCGACTGCTCGCATTCGAGGGCTTTCAGCAATCGGGTCGCGCACGCTTCGCAGCAGAATCCATCCTGGAAAAGCAGCTCTTGCTCGTGATCGTAGCTGCAAAATTCATAGTGGAAGACTGGCGGAAGCATTCGGCAGGTGCCACACAAGCTGGGCGCATCGCGAGAGAGCACGAACGTGCTGAATAGCAGACTATGATGCACTTCGACCTCTGCAAACTAGATGGATGCGAGGGCAGGGCGAATCCTCATACCCGCACTTCCGACCGCCACTGCGGTAAACCGCAACGAGCAGCTACTCTTTCGGACTGCGGCTGAACACCAGACGCTGCGGATTCCAGCTGTGAACTTCCTTCTCGAAGTCTCCTCGCCTGGTTTCTTCCGCGCAGACAGCAGGCGTTACTCCCGCGCTGCTGTGCTGCGCCAAACAGGCTTCCAGCTTCTGCCGGAGATTACTGTCGTTCAAGAGACCGAGCAGTTCGGCGCGGTGCATGGCGTCGAGCCCCTGCAGCAACGGGCATTTGAGCAGGTCTTCTTCCTTCATGGTTGTTCTCCCGCGTGAATTCTGGGACCGACCGCCACCCTCGCGATACGGCCAACGCCTCCATTACAGGTCGCTGACCAACATTCCGGCAGTGAGCCGAGTCACAACTAGTTGTGAGAGATCTCACAAGACAGAGCGGCCCTTACCTCCGGGCTGATCGAGAAGGTTGGCGGGTTTCCGTGGGAGGCTGAGGCAGCACCGGGCTCACCATACTCCGCTGGTCAAGTAGTCGTTAATGGACTTGGCCGCCCGTCTCCCCGCGCCCATGGCCAGAATCACGGTGGCGCTGCCCGTCACGATGTCACCGCCGGCGAAGACGCCCTTCCTTGACGTGCGTTGGGTCATTGGATCGGCCTGAATGTAATTTCGCTTGTTGGTTTCGAGACCTGGCGTCGTGCTCTGGATCAAAGGATTGGCGCTGGTGCCGATGGCGATCACAGCCACGGCCAGCGCCAAGTCGAATTCGGAGCCTTCGACCGGAACTGGCCGCCGGCGCCCGGAGGCGTCCGGTTCGCCCAGTCCCATGCGGATACAGCGGGCCGCACTGAGCCAACCGTTGCCCTCCGACAAGAACTCGGTGGGTGCCGTCAGCATGTGGAACTCGATACCTTCCTGTTGGGCATGCTTCACTTCTTCCGCGCGTGCCGGCATTTCGGCCTCACTGCGGCGATAGAGCACGTAAGCTTTGCGCGCGCCCAACCGCAGCGCCGAGCGGATCGCGTCCAGCGCGGTGTTGCCGCCGCCGATGACGGCAACATCTTTGCCCCGAAAGTCGACCATTGGTTCGTCATACTTGGGGAACTCGTAGGCGTGCATCAGGTTGATGCGGGTGAGAAATTCGTTGGCCGAGTACACGCCGTTCAGGTGTTCGCCGGGGATGCCCATGAACTGCGGTGCCCCGGCGCCGGTGCCGATAAAGACTGCGTCGAAGCCCTCTTCTTCCATGAGTTCGCTGATGGTCACCGTCTTTCCGACTACCACATTAGTTTCGAATTGCACGCCCATGGCGCGCAGGTAGTCGATCTGCTCACGAATAATCTGCTTGGGCAGGCGAAACTCAGGGATGCCATACACCAGTACTCCGCCCAACTCGTGAAGCGCCTCGAAGACCCGGACTTCGTGTCCCTTCTGCACCAGATCGCCGGCCGCAGTGAGCCCGGAAGGACCGCTGCCCACGATCGCGACTTTCTTCCCGCTGGGCGAGGCTCGCTTGACATTGCGCAGATCCATGTGCCGTTGCTCGTAATCGGCGACGAAGCGCTCCAGGTAGCCAATTCCCAGCGGCTGGACTTTCTTGCCCATCAAGCAGCCGCCTTCGCAGTGGTCTTCTTGCGGGCACACTCGGCCTGTGATTGCCGGCAGGACATTATCTTCGCGAATCTTGGCCGCGGCTCCCATGTAGTCGCCGGCCACAATCAACTGCACGAATTCCTTCACTTTGACGCCTACCGGGCAATCGTTTACGCAGGCGGGTTTGGCGCACTCCAGGCAACGCAGCGCTTCCTGCTTTGCCAGTTCCTCGGAGTATCCCAGGTTGACTTCCTTGAAGTTGGCCGCGCGCAGCAGAGGTGGCTGCTCGAGCATCGCCTGCCGTGGCACTTTCATGCGCTCCTTCAGAGAGAGGGGATTGGGTGATTTGTTCGCCGTCTGGGTCACCGTCCACCTCCCGGGAGTACGCATTCCGCCGCGGTCGCGCCATGAATCCTTTCGAGCAACGACTCGCGCTCCCGCTGGAAGTCTTCCATCGACTTTTGTTCTGCCGGGCGATACATCGCATTGCGCTGCACCAGCACGCCGAAGTCGATCTGGTGTGCGTCGAACTCCGGCCCATCCACGCAGGCAAATTGACTCTTGCCGTCCACCAGAACACGGCAACCGCCGCACATCCCGGTGCCATCGATCATGATGGGATTGAGGCTGACGATGGTGCGGATGCCCTCTTTGCGCGTCATCTCAGCCACGGCGCGCATCATGGGAATGGGGCCGATAGCCAGCACCAGGTCAATGCGCGTGCCGTTTTCAATCAGTTGCCGCAACTTGTCGGTGACGAAACCCTTATCGGCGTAGGTACCGTCATCGGTGGTGATCATCAGGGCATCGCTGACTTCTCGCATTTCATGCTCCAGGATGACCAACTCCTTGCTGCGCGCGCCCACGATAGAAATCACCCGATTCCCCGCGCTCTTCAGGGCTGCCGCCGTGGGATAGGCCATGGCTGTGCCGACGCCGCCCCCGATGACTACCACAGTGCCGAACTGCTTGATTTCCGAGGGCTTGCCCAGGGGACCGACGACGTCAAGGAGCTTGTCTCCGGCCTGGAGCGAATCCAGCAGGTGGGTGGTTTTGCCAAGCGCTTGCACCACCAGATTTATGGTGCCGCGTTGCCCGTCGGACTGCTCAATGGTGATGGGGATGCGTTCGCCCTGTTCGTAAAGCCGCAGGATCACAAATTGTCCCGGCTTCTGTTTGCGTGCGATGCGGGGCGCCTGTATGACGAACCGCTTGATTCCCGGCGCCAGGAAGTCAGCGGATAATATTTGGAACATAGTCTCCCCGAAATCGTGTTAGTCACAATTGTCCGGGGTAAGTGGGCGGGAGGCTGTGATGTGGGTCACTTAAAGAGGGGTAACGATCACCAAGCACCGAGGCCCGGAGACTGGTGTCAGGACGCGCCGAACGCACCCGCGCAGGTCAAGATTTTCGCGGCATTGCCGCAGAGGCATCGCGCACCAGTGTTTCCACGGTAGCGCGAAACGCAGCGCGCAACTCCGGGACATGTTCCTCCGGGACCACCCTCGAGATGAGCGCCATGGCGGTGCCGTGGGCTGCGATCAACAGCGAAAGAACGAGGCGGGTATGGTCCGAGACGGATCCGCCTAACCATTCCACAAACTTTTCTTCCATCAGGGCTACGTTGGGACGAAACTCCCGAAGCGATGGGACACTCCCGGGCCGCGTCGGCGGAGGCAGGTGCCGGGCGCCTTCGTAAAAGAGTTCGTATTCATGCGGATGACTGACTGCATATTCCACGTATCGCTGGCAGATCTCCTGCGGAGATTGGCAGGGACGAAGAACGTCGCCTAGCTCCCGTTGCATTCGGCGGAGCAACGCGATCAGGATCTCGTGCCGATTGCGAAACCGCCGGTAAACGGCCGGGGTGTTGGTGCCGGCCGTCTTGGCGACAGCCCGCATGGTCAGGGCGTCCTCGCCACCTTTTTTCCACAGTTTTTGCGCCGCATCGAGAATGCATTCTTCCAACTGCGGATCAAGACGCCTGGACATGGCCCTCCGTGCTAATCAAAAATCGATTTAATTTTGTTGACAACGTAAACGTTATCGAGTATACGTTTACTATAAGTTCCTTTCCTGGGGGTTGTACAGTAAAAAATTAAAGGAGTTTTGCGATGTTTTCCTGGGAGAATCCCGATGACCGGGTCGCCATTGTGCAAATGAATTCCGATCTGCGGCATGCGCAGCTGGAGCTGCTCAGCGCCCAATGTGCCACCCACCAACTTCGTCTCCGCTTTAGGACCGAAGACATTGCCCGCTTCGGGCAGCAAGACGTCTTACGTAAGGCAATCGCCGCCGCCAGCGGCCTGCGAGAGTACTACTCATCCATCGAAAAGCAAATGCCGTCTCCAGCGTCTGGGGCCAACGGCTCCGCCTTGTCCCCCGACGAAGAGCGAGGCCGACAAGCCAGTGTCTGCGTTCTAGCATATTTACGGGAACAGCGCGAGCGTTACTTCGCCTCGGGGTTCCCGCTTAGCGGGCAATTCAAAGCCAGTATGCAGCCATTTTTCTCCTCGGGCCTGATCGAGCGTGTCCGGCTGCTGGAACTCAAAGGCGCACGGGTCCCCAATCCGGGCTTCTACACGGAAGCGCAAGCCATGGGTGTAGAGAACCTGCCCGCGCTTGCCCACATGGCGTCCCTCACATTCGTCGATGTAGTGGTTTTCAACGACAGCATCACGGAGCGCACTCTATTTCACGGCATGGTCCATGCTGCCCAAATGCAGATCCTTGGCCTGGAGCGATACGCGGAACTATTCGTCCGTGGTTTTCTCAGAACCGGTTCCCACGTTACCGTGCCTTTAGAAGCGCATGCCTTCGCCCTGGATTCCCGTTACGCCAAGGACCCGACGGATTGGTTCTCGGTCGAAGATCAGATTCGCTTGTGGGTTAGAGAAGGGCGGTACTAGCGATTAGGAGCCGGGATTGGTCCGGCCGTAGGATCGAGGGCACCTACGCGGCCTGTTCTGGCTTGAAAATCATGCCACGACTGGTCTTGCCATTCATCACGACCACCAGGGGGTTCTCAAAGCGCAGATGGCGGACGCAGCCATATTCTTCGACAGCGGGCTGCGTCGCCAGCCACTCCCAGTCCACGAAGCCTTCGCCAGCGTCGGGATTCACCGTGAAATACCCCGCCTGAAATGCGGTCAGATTCTGAAAAAAGTGGCTGCCCTGCGATGGCGTTACACGGAAATCGCGGAATCCGGCTTCAACAATTGCCCGTGCCCCGGAGATTTCATCCCATTTCACTGGAATACCCAGCCAGGGATCGTTCGATCCCCAGCGCCCCACGCCGATGAGCAAGTACGGCGTGCCGCTGTCGCTCAGCTTAGCGTTGAGCTGGGCTACCCCCTCGGCGACTTCCTGGCTGCGGGCCCGCTCAAAGCGATGGAAGTTCACCACAACCACATCACGCAGATCGCGAATCCGGCCATTCCCCAGGACCTTCGCGCTCTGGCAGACGAGCCGCTGCGGATCCACATCCTCCATGCGCAACTCTTCGCCTTCGCGCGATAAGACCAGCGGCCGTATCTGTAGGAATCCAAAGTGGGCACCTTCGCCTGGACGTTTTGGTAAGCGCACGGCAAACTCGACCTCGACAGGCCGGCCAAACGCATCTTCACCGACTCGGTTGAGCTGCTCGAGAATTCCCGCCAGCGGAAACACTCCGTGTTTTAGGACCGGAGCGAAACTCACAATCCGGGTGCCCGGGCGGCTGAGTCCATCGTAGACGGCGTTGTTGTCCACTGAGTAAGTGGATCCCACGTTGTGCAAGGTCTCGTCGTTCTCGGCGATTTCCAGCCCGAAACGAACTTCCCTCAGATCATGAAGAGGGTCCTGGTGGCCCGCGCAGTGATTCAGTTCGAGTGCCCAGAACTCGCGCTGAGAATTGGCCAGGATGTCATCCACCGAGGAGAATTGCAGCAGATTCCGCGGATAGCGCGGGCAGAACGTTAGACATTTACCGCCATCGACCACCGCCCGGCCCAGCCCCAGGGCCACGGCCGCGATTCCATCCTCAGCGTTCATGGGAGACACCGGGTAGAAATTATGCGATCGCACCACGCCGGAGAAGTCGGGATAAAATCTCATGCCTTTCTCTTCGGTCCCGTGGCTCGTCCCCACCACTTGCTGCAGAATCACCGCCATCTTTTCTTCTTCCAACCGGTAGGGAGTGGCGCGGACGTACGCCTTGGCGTGCTGGCTGAAGGTGGATGCGTAGACTCGCTTGATCGCCTCCATGAGCTGCTCCAGGCGGACGATCAGGTCGGAATGTCGGTTGCTCAGCATGAAGGTTTCGTACACGCCGGTGAAGGGCTGGTATTGTGAATCCTCCAGCAGGCTCGAAGAACGCACCGCCAGCGGGTAGTGCACCTCGGTGAGAAAGGCCAGCAAGTTGTCGCGCAACGTGGAAGGCAGCGCAGCCGCCAGAAAGCGCTGCTGAATCTCGGCGTCATCCGTGGCGTGCATGGCAAAATCGAGCAGATTGTTCTCACTCAGGAAGCGCTCAAAAATATCGGTTGCCAGCACCACGCATGGAGGCACGGTAATGCGCACGCTGGGGAAACGGCGCGCGAGGCGGTTGTTGTGCAGCAGATAGCGGACGAACGCCAAGCCGCGGGCTTTCCCCCCCAGCGATCCCACCCCAATTCGCAGGAAGTAGCTGTCGGTTGACTTGAAGGTTGCGGGATTGAAATCGCCGATCAGCACCTGACTTTGCTCACTGCGATACTCGGCGACGGAATCGATGAGATCGTGGCGCAAGTCCTCGAGCGTAGGAAAATCCGAAACCTTACGCGGGCGCAGCTTCTGGGCCAGCGCAAACTCCGTTCTCGCCCGCAACCAGCGCGAGAAATGGTTGCGCTCGCTGTGAAAGGCGATGCTCTCGACCGGAACTTCGGCGAGCCGGGCTTCGAGTTCGTTCAAATCGCCGGCGCGGGCGACCTCGGTGTTATCGGGCAGGCGGAAAACGAAATCGCCGAAACCGGCCTGCTCGGTCAGAAAACGGCGCAAATCTCTGAGCAGAGTGGGAGAGCGTTTTCGCAGAAACGAGAAGCCTTGCGCGTAGGCGCGGGAGCGAAACTCGGTGCGGCTGGACTGCAGGACGATGGGCACATCGGGAACTTTTTCACGAACCAGGCGAGCCAGCTCGAATCCGGCTTCTGGACTGAGTTCCCCGCCGAGCGGGAATTCCACGTCCGACACCACTCCCATCAAATAATCACGGTTGGTCATTACCTCCCGCACCGCGTCTTCATAGTTGGAAGCAAGAAGGATTTTCGGGCGGGCCCGCATCCGCACCAGCTTGTGCGCAACATTCAATCCCTCGCGGATGACGCGCCGCGACTGCGTGATCAGCTCGGTGTAGAGCGCCGGCAGAAACGAGGAATAATAACGGATGTTATCTTCGACAACCAGAATGACCGGTACACCAATGGCATGAGTGTCGTGGAGGACGTTGCGCTTATCTTCGACGTATTTCACGATCGAGATCAGGATGCGGACGTTACCCTGCCACAGAAATACCCGCTCGATATCCGTAACCGGGTTGCGTTCGAGAAATCTCTTGATCTCGCGGTAGTCGTAGGCGAGCACCACGACCGGGATATCGAGACCGGCGCTCTTGACCTCACGAGCCAACTGCGCAGCATTCATGTCCCCAACTTCGAGGTTGGTAACGATCAGGTTGAAACGGGGCTGGGAACGTGCTAATGCCAGCGCCTGCCCGCCCGTTGAAACCTGAGAGATACCGGGAATCCGTTGCAGGTTCAGTTCGAGGGACTCCCCAATCAGCAATTCGTTCAGGCGGCCGTCTTCCCGCAAAATGTAGGAATCGTAGACACTGGAGACCAGGAGAATATCCTGCACCCGGAAGGGCATCAGGTTCTCGAAGCCTTCGAAGAGGCGCTCCGCATCGACGATCGGATCGGGAGTGTGGGTTGCAGACATAAGCAGTCTGGTGCCAGGCCCTAACGCGAGCTTCCGGTATCCTCCCGCGGGCAGTGAATCACACTGCCATCGCTATTGTGCACAACCATCTCCGACACTTTCCCGGCGGCATCCTTCTGGAACTCGATTTCTGTCTGCTCAGTACGCAGGAAAAATCTCGTGTCTGACGCGGCAAACAGCCAGTAGTAGGGATCGCCGGGAATCTCCACCACAAGACGGTGATCTCTGAGAGTCACACTGGCGAAACGATTGCCAAGTCCGTACTCGCCAATGTAGGTCCGCAACTGCTCATCGGTGAGATGGGTTTCCTTGCGTTCGGCCAGTGAGACAAAGCGGTTGAATCGAGACACCAACTCTGCCGGTTTCTCGATCTGGATCAGATGACCGGTGTTTTTCCACACTTCAAGCGAGGCTACGGGCAAGGCCGCTTCAATGGCTCCGGAGTAGGCAAAGACGTCGGCGATGTCCGCCTCGCCGACCAGGACCAACGTGGGGACGTGAATCTGCGAAAGACGTTCGACCGGCGGCGGGGAGGGACGAATCTCCAGCTGTCCCGAGACCTGCAGGTTCTGCGGGTTCTGAATCAAAGTGTCGTAGAGTTGCTTGCGCGCCTGCGGATTCTCTCCCGCGATGAGGAACCGGTCCTTGGACCAGTTTTCCGCTGCACCCTTTGTGTCTCCGTGAGAGAGAGGAGCACTGTTCTCGTCGCCGCGCTGGTTGAAGTAGTCCGAACTGGCCATGCCATGAACCACTGGACCGATCAGAAATAAAGCCTCCACCATGGCGGGATGTGCCAAAGCAAAGTCGAGCGCCAGACCTCCTCCAGAGGAATTCCCGACGACAATGGCACCTTCCATGTGAACTTGTTGCATGACCTTCAGAAGATCATCTTCGGGGACGAAGGGAGCCTTCGCAGCCTCCGACCGGCCATATCCGCGGCGGTCATAACGCACGACGTGGTATTTAGCGCAGAGCGGCAGCCACACACCGTCCCAAGTGACGGAGTGCAACAAGCCATCGTGCAGCAGAACGACGGCCGGAGTATTCGACGAGCCACACTCCTCGTACCAAAGCCTGGTGCCGCCGACGTCAAAGAAGCTGTCATGCGAGGTGGCGGCCGGCACACCAGGAGCAAAGACGGCTGCCAGGAGAAAGAGCAACGCCGGGATTTGGCGCATGTTCATCACGGCTTAATTCTCAACTTCTTCTCTCATCCTGAGGGGAGATGCGCGATCCGCAAGCGGATCGGGCATCGCAGTCGAAGGACCCCGCGTTCCTTGGCGCTGCCACCGGCGTTTCGAGGAGTTCTCTCATCCAATCCGATGCTCGTGCGAATTCCCTGCCAAGTCAGTTGCCGCGTTGGCAGTAGGGGATCCTTCGACTCCGCGGCGGCTTCGCAGCGCGCAACCGCCACTCCGCTCAGGATGACAATCCTCGCATAAAACTCGCGGGGTGGTTTCCCACCCCGCATGATAATGCAAGCAACGCCGGCGAGGGCGCCCGCGCCACACAAACTAGACAAGCCCCTGGTCGAGCATGGCATTGGCGACCTTCAGGAAGCCGCCGATGTTGGCGCCGTTCACCAGATTGCCCGGCGTGCCATACTTCTCGGCCGTTTCGAAGCAGTTCTTGTGGATGGCGATCATGATCTTATGCAGCCGATCGTCCACTTCCTCGCGGGTCCAGCTCAGCCGAGCGCTGTTCTGGGCCATTTCGAGGCCTGAGGTAGCCACGCCGCCGGCATTCGCAGCCTTGGCCGGTCCGTAGAGGATCCTCGCCTCGAGGAACAGCCTGGTCGCTTCCAGCGTGCTGGGCATGTTCGCTCCCTCGGCAACCAGCTTGCAGCCGTTCTTTAGCAGGTTTTCGGCGTCCCGCTTCTTAATTTCATTTTGCGTGGCGCTCGGGAATGCGCAATCCGCCTTGATGTTCCAGATCGGATTGTGCTCCAGCTTGATGTCGGTCGGCATGAAGACGCCCTTCTTGAACTTCTCCGTATATTCGCGGATGCGTCCACGACGGACATTCTTCAGTTCCATGATCCAGGCCAGCTTCTCGCGATCGATGCCATCGGGATCGAAGATCACGCCGTCGGAATCGGAGCAGGTGATCGGCTTCGCGCCCAGATCCAGCAATTTTTCGATGGTGTACTGGGAGACGTTGCCGCTGCCCGAAACCAGGCAGAGTTTGCCTTCCAGCGTTTCCTTGCGAGTCTTCAGCATTTCGGCGGCGAAGTACACGCAGCCGTAACCAGTGGCCTCAGGGCGAATCAGCGAACCGCCCCAGTTCAGGCCCTTGCCGGTCAACACGCCGGTGAACTCGTTGCGCAGCCGTTTGTATTGGCCGAAGAGGAAGCCGATTTCCCGGCCGCCTACGCCAATATCGCCGGCGGGGACGTCGGTATCCGGGCCGATGTGGCGTGCCAGTTCGATCATGAAGCTCTGACAGAAACGCATCACTTCGTTGTCGCTCTTGCCCTTCGGGTCAAAATCCGATCCGCCCTTGCCGCCGCCCATCGGCAAAGTGGTGAGCGAATTCTTGAAGACTTGTTCGAATGCCAGGAATTTCAGAATGCCGAGATTAACGGACGGATGGAAGCGCAGTCCACCCTTGTAAGGACCGATGGCGCTGTTCATTTCAATGCGGAAGCCGCGGTTGACTTGAATGTCACCGCGATCATCGAACCAGGGAACACGGAACATGAGAACGCGCTCGGGCTCGGTGATCCTCTCCAGGATCTTCGCCGAACGGTACTCCGGATGCCGCTGCAATACCAGCCGCAGAGAATCCAGTACTTCCTGCACTGCCTGGTGGAACTCGGGTTCCGCCGGGTTTTTCGCTTTTACGGTGGTTAGTACTTCTTCAATATAATCGCCCGGCGATTTGATTCCGGGCGGTGTCATAACACTCATAGTAGTACCCTCCAGTTTTACAAAGGCTTTCCGGCGCAGAAGTGCTTCATAGAAGCCGGTGGCAATGAACCGAAGCCAACCCTCTATTCAAGGCTTGGCCAAAGAATTTCGCCGTGACTCGGGTCACTTGCAGCCGTGACAATCGTACTGCGAAAAGCCTCCGGACGGACGCATTTTTTGTGGACTGGGCGACTCTCGCTTGGCACTGAATCTTGGCGAACAAAACACGAAGACATGCGTGCCATCCGTCCCCGAATGCCACCGCATACTGGACGGTAGCGCTCAGGCGCGGCAATGTTACGGTTTCAACGCGCAGGCTTTCCTTGCGGGTGCGGGTCCCCCGGCGGGGACTCTCGGAATGGTTTGGGACGATAGTGCCTGCCCGGCTCTTAATCTCGCTTACACTCCAAGCTTCTTGACTTCTTCGTTGTAATACTTGCGGTAGAGGATGTCCCACTCCTGGCTACCTTCGAGGATGGTGCGCTTCTGGTTTTCAATTTTGAGGCGGGCACTTTGATCAATCTTCGCCTCCTGATTCAACAATTCTTCCAGCAGCCGGCGTACTTCCAGACGAACCGTGTTGCGATCTTCGACAAAATCCACTTCGTTCATCTCAGCCAAAGCATCGGTAACCAGGTGCGCAACCTTATTCACTTTGTCGCGGTTGATCCTCACAGCACCGCCTTGTATTTGCGCACCAGTTCATTCTTCACCTTGCGGAACATCTCCTGGTAGTTGGCGCCGGTATTGCGCATTTCGTCGGAGTAGGCCTCGAGAATTACCCGTACCTCGTCGTTGATGCGATCCTCCAGAGTAAGCTCCTCGAGGATGACCGCGTGAACTTTCTCCGTGACCGCGGGCACGGACTTGGTCGCGATGAACTCGCCGGCAACGAGCTTTTTAGTGACTTCGCGGGCCAGATAGGTCACATATTCTTTGGAAAGCAGCATGGGGCGGATCGGATGTTGTTTTTGAAACAGCTAGTTTAGCATACGCAGCTCAGCCGTTGGCCGCAGCACGACTATCGGCCAACGTCGATTCCGGCATACAATGCTTACATCACACGAGCCCCTATGTCGCCACTGCCCGACGATCTCGCCGCCCTCAAAGACGACATGATTGCCTTCATCGAGGGCCACGGCATGCGCCGTTTCCCGGGGTTTGTAGATTTTGAGGCAGTTCAGAGCATCAGTTGGAAATCGCCAAGCGATCCCGACGGCTGGAAAGATTTCGTGGAGCTGGCCAAGGCCGCAGGCGCGCCTTTTCTCACCATGGATTCCTGGCGGCTGGAGCGGGAAGAACTCGACGAGATGATCCAGCGGCTAAGCGATGCCGAGTTCACCAGCGATGAAGACCTGGAAGAAGCCCGCTGGCTGCGCACCTACGTCGGAAAGACCGGTTTTGTGCAACTGGGTTTTGCTAACCAGGGTGTCATGATGGTGTACGAAGCCTCCACTCCCTGGTACGAGCGCTACCAGAATATCCTGGAGACCGCGGAAGATTTCGCCGGCCTCTCCATGGACGAACCCGACCAGGACGACGAACCATAACTCGGTGGGAGGATCGCGGCGACTATCAAGGATGTATATGGTCTTGATCAGCGATTCCAGTCTGGCAACTTTTGGTCGTAACTGCGGAGCGTATCATCTACCCATCTTTTTTCTGAGATTGAACCCGGAATGGGAAAACCGCACACTCCGGCTATTGATACAAGCGGCTTGACCTCACCTTAACGGTTTCTCATTTGCTGCACAGCTTGTTTCCCTGCTACCATTTTTAGTTTCCGGCCCGACACTTTTTTATCTGTATCTTCTATCTTCTGTCTTTGATTTGGAGGAATAATGGCTATCAAAGTAGGTATCAACGGCTTCGGACGCATCGGCCGTAATGTGATGCGCGCTTCGCTCAACGATTCCAACATCGAATTCGTTGCGGTTAACGATCTCACCGACCCAAGAACTCTGGCGCATCTGCTGAAGTACGACTCGATTCTGGGCAATCTGCCGCACAAAATCACCGCGGGGACGGACAGCATCTCGCTGGACAACAAGACCTTCAAGGTATTCGCCGAAAAGGACCCCGCAAAGCTGCCCTGGGAGTCCGTGGGGGCGCAGGTGGTGCTGGAATCCACGGGCCGATTCACGGACGCGAATGAAGCCAAGAAGCACATGCGTGGTCCAGTGAAGAAGGTGATCATTTCTGCTCCGGCCAAGAATGAAGACGTCACCCTGGTGCTGGGGGTGAACCATCAGGTTTACGATGCGGCGAAGCATCATGTGATTTCGAACGCATCCTGCACGACGAACTGCCTGGCGCCGATCGCGAGGGTGATCCATGACAATTTCAAGATTATCAGCGGCACCATGACCACGATCCACTCTTATACCAACGATCAGGTCATCCTGGATTTCCCACACAAAGACTTGCGGCGTGCCCGGGCGGCGGCGCTCTCTATGATTCCAACCTCCACGGGTGCAGCCAAGGCCTTGAAGCTGGTTATTCCCGAACTGGCAGGCAAACTGGACGGCTTCTCTATGCGGGTGCCCACGCCGAATGTTTCGGTGGTCGACCTGGTCGCGTATGTTGAGAAAAAGACGTCCAAAGAAGAAGTCAACGCGGCGCTGAAGAAAGCCTCCGAGGAGGGACCGCTCAAGGGTTACCTGGGGTACGAGGAGCACGAACTGGTCTCGGCGGACTATCGCGGAGACGCTCGCTCTTCGATTGTGGATTCGCCTTCGACCATGGTAGTGGGCGGGAATCTGGTGAAGGTGATCTCCTGGTACGACAACGAATGGGGTTATTCTTGCCGGGTGCGCGATCTGATCGAGTATTTGGGAAAGAAGGGCCTGTAGTATTCACACGGAGGACGGGCATTCCGCCCGTCCTTTTCCTCGAGGACAACCAGCCATGTCCAAACTTTCTATTCGTGATCTTCCGCTGAACGACCAGCGCATATTCATGCGGGTGGATTTCAATGTCCCGCTGGACGACGGCCGGGTGATGGACGATACCCGCATCCGTGAGACTCTGCCCACGATTGAGTACACGTTACGTCACGGCGCGCGGCTTATTTTGGCGTCGCACCTGGGCCGTCCAAAGGGCAAGCCCAACCCACTGATGACCCTCAAGCCCGTGGCCGAACGGCTGCGCATGCTGCTCGATCGCGAACTGGCGCGAGGGGAAAATGTGGGATTCTGTCCGGACTGTGTGGGCATCGAGGCCGAGGAGATGGCCGGCAAGCTGGAGAAAGGACAGACGCTGCTGCTGGAGAATCTGCGTTTCCACGGGGAAGAGGAAGCCAATGACGAGAAGTTCTCCAAGCAACTGGCCAGCCTGGCGAATTTCTATGTGAATGATGCTTTTGGCACTGCCCATCGCGCCCATGCTTCCACCGTCGGCATCACCAAATTTCTTCCCAAATCGGCGGCCGGGCTGCTGATGGAGAAAGAACTGGAGTATCTGGGCAAGACGACCCACCATCCGGAGAAGCCGTTCGTGGCGATTCTCGGTGGCGCCAAGGTCAGCGACAAAATTGGCGTGATCGAGAACCTGATGAGCAAGGTGGACGGCTTCATCATCGGGGGAGCCATGGCGTATACCTTCCTCAAAGCGGAAGGGCAGTCGGTCGGGAAATCGCGGGTGGAGGACGACAAGGTCGAATTGGCGCGGAGAATCCTGAGCGATGCCAAGGCCAAGAGTGTGAAGTTTCTTTTGCCGGTGGATCATGTGGTCGCCGACCGCATCGACGCGAACGCCATCCCGCAGACGGTGAACGGCGGGCGGCCGATTCCCCCGAACATGATGGGGCTCGATATCGGGCCGCAGACGGTGGAACACTTTTCGGAAGAGATTTCCCGCGCCCGCACCATCGTTTGGAACGGACCCATGGGGGTATTCGAGGTCGCGCCCTTTGCCAAGGGGACGTTTAAGATAGCCCGAGCCGTGGCCGAGAATGCGGGAGCGATTTCAATTGTCGGCGGTGGAGATTCCGTGGCCGCAGTGCACGCTGCGGGAGTGGCGCAGAAAATTACCCACATTTCGACTGGCGGCGGGGCATCTCTCGAATTCCTGGAAGGCAAGAAACTGCCGGGCGTGGAGGCGCTGACGGATAAGAAATGATTCCTACGGGAACCGGTGTGGGCGAGTTCGCAGATCGGATTTTGCTGGATGACGGCAAGTGCGTCGAATTCCACGGTCCGGGAGATATCACCGCGGAAACTACCGACGCCATCGTAAACGCAGCCAATTCGTCTCTGTTGGGAGGCGGTGGCGTAGACGGAGCGATTCACCGGGCCGGCGGTCCGGCGATCCTGGCGGAATGCAGAAAGATTGTCGCCAGCATCGGGCATCTGCGGGCGGGCAAGGCGGTAATCACTACCGCCGGACGCATGGCGGCGAGATATGTGATCCACACAGTGGGACCGGTTTACGGTGGCGGAGACCGCAGCGAGGCGGAGACCCTCGCCAGTTGCCATCGCGAGTCGATCCGGCTGGCGGAGGAGAATCAACTTCAGTCGTTGGCATTCCCAGCAATCTCTACCGGAGCCTACGGGTACCCGGTGGGAGAAGCTGGCGCAGTGGCTGTGGGCGCGGTGGTGGATGCGCTGCACGGAACCACTTATGTTCGCAAGATACGGTTCGTGCTTTTTGACGTATTCAGCCTGCGCGCGTACACAGCAGCTGCCAAGAAATGCTGCAGCCAGAAGGGCAATTCGGGATATCGGTTTGAGAACACCCGGTGATTTACTTGCTTCTCTCTATTGTCTCTTGGGTTAAACATTCCTCCGAAAGGACCGTATGCCCCGTAAAAAATTAATGGCTGCCAACTGGAAGATGTACAAGACTCCAGACCAGACGCGCGAATTCTTTCGAGACTTTCTTCCCCTGGTCGCCGGACACGATCGCGACGAAATCGTGGTGTGTGCTCCTTTTGTGGACCTGCGGGCGGCGTTGGAATGCGCCGAAGGATCTGGGGTCGCCGTTGGCGCACAAAACGTGCACTGGGGAAATGAAGGGGCGTACACAGGAGAAATATCCTCCACCATGCTGCTGGCAGTCGGCTGCACACATGCCATCATTGGCCACTCGGAACGCCGCCAGTATTTTGGCGAGACCGACGATACGGTAAACCTTCGGTTAAAGGCCGCGCTCGAGGCCGGACTCACGCCGATTGTGTGCGTCGGGGAGGTTTTGCAGGAGCGCGAAGCCGGGTTGACCGAAGATGTGCTGCGGCGGCAGTGCGCGCGGGCGTTCCATAAGGTTTCTACCAAGAAAGCCGGCAAAATGGTGGTCGCCTACGAGCCGGTTTGGGCCATTGGGACGGGTAAGACGGCGACCCCGCAGCTGGCTTCGGAAGCGCACAGCTTGATCCGCGGCGAGGCGGCGAAAACCTTCGGCGAGGAATTCGCCCAGCAGCTGCGCATTCTTTATGGCGGATCGGTAAAGCCGGAAAATGCGAAGGCCTTGATGTCGGAGGCGGAGATCGACGGGGCGCTGGTGGGGGGCGCCAGTCTTGATCCGAAATCATTTGCCGCGATTGTGAAGTACTAGCCGCAGGCGTGGCCCAGAGGTCAACATGCTCTTAGCCGCCGGGGAAAGAACCCGCAAAGGTGCGATGAAAGTGGACAAACCGGCGCACTCAGTTGGGGAGGAACCGCCAGGTGGGTGCAGACCTTTTGCTATAATCACCTTGGTCTTTGCCCGGTCTACGCGCGCCGTGCGGAAGTGGTGGAATTGGCAGACACACCATCTTGAGGGGGTGGCGCCGTGAGGCATGCGGGTTCAAGTCCCGCCTTCCGCACCAATTACTACCCATCCGAGAAGGGAAAAGCGCAACTTTAACCAGATATGATTATTCTGATCACCATCGTTCACATTATTGTTTGTCTGTTTCTCATCATTGTCGTACTGCTGCAGAGCGGCCAGAGCGGGGACATTGCCGCAGCGTTTGGTGGCATGGGCAGCCAGACGGCGTTTGGTCCGCGGGGCGCGGCTACGGCGCTTTCCAAGGCGACCACCTGGTCGGCGATCATCTTCATGGTCACCTCGATTACGCTGTCGGTGTATGCTTCACGGCGGGGCGGCGCCAAATCCGTGCTGCAAGGGATCAGCACCGCGCCGGTCAAGACGCAGCCGGCCAAGCCGGCTCCGGCTCCGCAGAAATAGATCGACGGCGAGCGCAGACGCTCGCGCCTACATCGCATGATTCACGAGATCCTTCCCGTTGGTCCGCTGCAGTGCAATTGCTCGATCATCGGAGACGAAACCAGCCGCCAGGCCATGGTGATCGATCCGGGCGACGACATCCAGGACATTCTTGCGCTGATCGCCAAGCACAATCTTCAAGTCAAGCAGATCGTGATTACCCATGCCCATATCGACCACGTGGGTGGAGCGATGAAGCTGCGGGCTGCCACCGGCGCGCCGATCTTGCTCAACCAGAATGACTACGCGCTGCTCAAAATGCTCGACATGCAGGCTGCCTGGGTGAGGATGCCTTTTCCGGGCAAGGTGGAGATCGACCAGAGCGTTGGGCAGGCGGATACGGTCAAAGCCGGCGTGCTGACGGCACAGGTGATGCACACCCCCGGCCACACCGAGGGCAGCGTCTGCCTTTATTTCCCCGCGGAGAAGAAGTTGATTGCGGGAGACACGCTGTTTGCCGGCAGTATTGGCCGCACCGATCTGCCCGGCGGCGATTTCGAGAAGATCATTTCGTCTCTCCATGAAAAAGTCCTGGCCCTGCCGGATGAAACGGTCGTGGTGCCGGGACACGGCCCGCTGACGACGATTGGCGAGGAGCGAGAGAGCAATCCGTTCTTGCGGAGGTAGGATTCTCGGCACTTGAAATCCTCACGCGAGCGCCAGAACGCGCCAGGATGACCCCCGCGATGGTGCAGACAACTCGACTATAATTCCCTGCGGAAGGAATCCAAACGAACATGAGACTTCGCTCTTGTGGTTTGCCGTTGTGTGCGCTGGTTTGTGGCTTCTATTTCCTGGCGCCGTTCATTTCCGCTCAGAGTGCGCCCCCGGAGCGGCGCGCGATCACCGTCGACGACGTCTTCGAGATTCGCGATGTGCGCGATCCGCAAATTACTGACGATGGCAAGTGGGTGGCTTATACGGTGACGACATCGTCGCTGAAGAAAGACAAGTCGGAGACGCGCATCTGGATGGCGCCGACCGCGGGCGGCGATGCTATCGCCATGACTGCGGAAGATGTCTCTTCTTCGCATCCGCGCTGGAGCCCAGACGGGAAATATCTTTCGTTTCTCTCCAAGAGGAGCGAAGGCAAGACGCAAGTGTGGTTGCTCAATCGGATGGGCGGCGAGGCCCAGCAACTGACGGATACGATTCAGGGAGTGAACGATTTTGCCTGGTCGCCGGACAGCAAGCGGTTAGTGCTGGTGCTGCAAGACCCTTCGCCGGAAGATCTGGAGGAAGCGAAGACGAAGGATAAAGAGAAGCCCGAAGGCGGAGACAAAGACGCCGGCACAAAAAAGCCGAAGACGCCGCGGCCGATGGTAGTGGATCGATACCGCTTCAAGACCGATACGGTCGGGTATCTCGACCGGCGACGGACGCACTTGTACGTGTTCGATGTGGCGAGCAAGGCTGTGGTACAAGCAACCTCCGGCGACTTCGACGATCAGGAGCCGGCATGGTCACCCGATGGCACGCTGCTGGCATTTCGCAGCAACCGGTCTTTGCCCGATCCCGACCGCACTTACGACTCCAACATCTGGGTAGTGGCTGCCGACAACACCGATAAGGGGACGCACCTGACGCAGGTAACCACCAATCCTGGATCAGATGTTGCGCCGGCCTGGTCACCGGATGGCAAGTGGATCGTTTATGTGACGCAGCTTGATCCGAAGCTGTTTCAGTACGGCACGCGGCACATTGCAATTTCGCCCGCGGCGGGAGGCAAGGCCAAAGTGCTGACGCAGGCTTTCGACCGCATGTCGAGGTTGCCGCACTTCTCGCCCGAGGGCCGGTACATTTACTTTCTCGCAGACGATGATGGCACGGAGAATTTGTGCCGGATTCCAGCGGTTGGAGGAGAAATCACGCGGCCCATTGGCGGACGGGTTGTCGTCAACAGTTACACCGTCGCCAAGTCGGGCGACCTCGCCGCGGAGGTGACGAATCTGGATCGGCCGGGAGAAATCTTCACGATCACTGCCTCCGGCGGATCGCTCTCGCGCATTACTCACGTGAACGATGCCTTCATGGACAAGATCAAGGTGGTTACGCCGGACTACGTCAAGTTCAAGAGCAAAGACGGCACCACGGTGGCTGGCTATCTTTTCAAGCCGCTGGATTACGTGGCGGGGAAAAAATATCCTACCATCCTGCATCCGCACGGCGGCCCGGTCGGCGCTTATCACGGTGAGTTCGATCACTTCTCACAACTGTTCGCGGCGAACGGATACGTGGTATTGGAGCCGAACCCACGCGGCTCATCGGGCTACGGGGAGAATTTCTGCAAGGCGATCTATGCCGATTGGGGGAATAAGGATTATCAGGACGATATGGCCATGGTCGATTACGCGATCGCGGAGGGAATAGCGGATCCCGACAAGCTGGGGGTAGGAGGATGGTCCTACGGCGGCATCTCCACGGACTTCATTATTGCCCAGACTACGCGCTTCAAGGCGGCGATTTCGGGCGCGGGAGCCGCTTCCTTTGACGGGCTGTACGGACACGACCAGTACATTTTGGACTACGATACAGAACTCGGCCAGCCGTGGGCGAACCGGGCGGTGTGGGATCGAATTTCGCCGTTTTACAAAGTGGAGAAAATCACCACGCCAACGCTCTTCATGGGCGGCGACATCGACTGGAATGTGCCGATCGTAGGTGGGGAACAAATGTACGAGGCGCTGAAGAGCCTGGGGCGTGAAACCGAATTGGTGGTCTATCCCGGCGAATACCACAGCTTCAAGACACCTTCACATATCAAGGACCGACTTGAGCGGAATTTGAGTTGGTACGCGCACTATGTGAAGGCCGACGGTAGCCCGGCGAGGCCAGCGGTGAAAGCGAACTAGGCGC
>Ga0335078_10004862_pt1 | contig 19873 bp, 11 predicted proteins | sample Lox_Sample_32_FD_206711 | JGI IMG/M metagenome (GOLD analysis project Ga0335078, IMG submission 206711) | Soil microbial communities from Loxahatchee National Wildlife Refuge, Florida, United States - Lox_Sample_3.2 | ecosystem: Environmental > Terrestrial > Soil > Wetlands | place: USA... | reverse complement strand
GCACCAGCCGCCCAGCGCCTCGGGGTGCGCGGCCCCGGCGCGCAGGAAATACCGCCGGATATGGGCCCAGCACCACAACGGGTCCACGCCGTCGATGCAGGCCAGCGACTGATAGGCCTTGTGGAAATCCGAGGAGATGACCAGGCGGCGGCCGGCCTGCAGCGCGGTCTGCTCCCGGTCGATGCCCAGCTGGGCGGCGGCGACAGCGGCGCTGCGGGAGGTGTCCATCACGAACACCGTGGTGGCGTCGGTGACGAAGACCCATAGCCACCACCGGTGGCCGTCCTTATCCTCGATATCCTCGAACACCTGCCAGCTGGTTTCATCGGCATGCACATGCCCGGCGGTCCGGCCGTGCGCGGCGATCGCCGCCGCCCACGGCGCGATCAGCGGCGCGACCTGCTTCAGCGCCCCGCACAAGGTGCCCGCCGCCACGCCGGACCCGTCGGCGGCCAGCGCCTGGACGATCCGGTGCACCGGCCGGCCCAGCACATGCTTCTCATATGCCAGCCGGGCCAGGAACCCCGCGGTGAACAGGCCCTTCGGCACCGGCCTGGGCGCCGGCGGCGCGCAGGCCGTCCTGGGTCCCGGGCAGGCGCACCGCCGCCGGTAGCGGCGCCGCCGCCACACGATCCGGGTGATCTTCACCTGCCAGTCGATCTGCTCGCTGTCCTCGGTGCCCAAGAACTCAAACGGCTCCCCGCACTCCGCGCAGCACCGCTGGCCGGCCTCCACGTCGAGGACCCGCTCCTCGGTCTCCAGATGCGCATAGTCCCGCCGCCCGTGACCAGGACCGCCTGGCCGCTGTCCCCGCTTCCTCCTGCTGCCCGGCCGGACCCCGCCATCACCGCCGGCCTGGCTGTCCCCGCCCCGGCCCTTCCCCCGCGAGGCCGGACCGCTCTTCTCACTGGAGGAGCCGAACAGCAACCCGCTCAGCGTCGTCACGCTCTCCTGCAGCCTGTCCACCTGCCCGGCCAGCCCGGCCACCCGCGCGTTCAGCCCAGCATTGTCCGCCCGCAGCTCCAGCACCAGCGCCTCGGCCCGCTCGGCGCGGGCACGCCAGTAACCGGCATCAACATCCTCATCGATCACCAGCGCGGACACGCAACTCAGCACACATCACCACAACAGCCACGTCACGCACCAAACACGGCGTGTCGCGACCCGGGCGCCCGCCCCACGGGATCACCGATTACTTACAGGAGTTCCGTCGGCTGCTCTAGCGCGGATAAATCCGGACTGGGCCGACCGCAAGGCCCCGGCATAGTCGCGTTATGTCTGTTTTGTTCATGCCGGGTCGAGTCGGAGGGTCTCGGGGGTCCTGGTGGCGTCCCGGGCGTGGTGCGTGCGGGCGGCTGTGATGCTGGTGTGCCCGGCCGTTTTGGAGGATCCCGATGGCGAGCAGATTGTGGCTGCCCGGCGATCTGGCTGTGGCCGTCAGGGCGCTTCCGGCGCATCCTGTGAAGTGCGCAGAGTGGGCGCGTGGCCAGCATGCCGGGTTCTGGCCGGCGAGGAGGAATGCGTGGAAAGCGCGCCGAGCAGGACGGCGATGTTTGCGGCCGTGTCGCGTGGATTGTTTCGCCTGGAGACGGCGTCGCCGTGGGTACTGGACGATGTGCTGGCCCTGGTGCTTGTCGGCCCGGTATGGCAGCAGCTGCGAGACCAGTTCGATCCGCTGTTCCCCGGCCCGGTCCGTCGCGAGGCCCGTGCGGCTGTCTGCACCCGCGGCCGGTACGCCGAGGACCGGCTGGCTGCTGGTGCCTTCACGCAGTACGTGATTCTTGGTGCGGGGCTTGACTCGTTCGCGTGGCGGCGGCCGGACCTGCTCGGCTCGCTGACGGTGTTCGAGGTTGATCACCCTGCCTCCCGGGCCTGGAAGCTTGAGCGGGTCAGGGATCTCGGCCTGCCGGTCAGCGCCTCGCAGGTATTCGTGCCGGCTGATTTCGAGGCCGGACCGGTTCAGGATGTTCTGGGCGCGGCCGGGTTCGACTGGGCGCAGCCGGCGATGTTCTGCTGGACGGGCGTCGCTCCCTATCTGACGGCACAGGCGATCGAGTCGGCGTTGCGCACGATCGCGGCGGCTGCTCCCGGGTCTGAGGTGGTGTTCTCCTACCGGGCCGAGGACGGTGCGCTCGACGACGCGGGGACGGAATACGCCCGGACCTACACGCCGATCGCGGCTTCTGCCGGCGAGCCTCTTCAGCCCGGCTGGCCGGTATCCGAGATCGAGAGGCTGATCAGCCGGTGCGGGCTAAAGGTCGTGGACCATCCCGCACGTGCAGACCTCCAGCAGCGGTACTTCGCCGGCCGTGCCGATGGGCTGCGGCCCTATACCTTCGAGACCCTGGTGGCCGCGCGGGTCACCTGAGCGAGCGCAGGCCACGTCCGGCAACTTCACCGTCTTCGAGGGCCAGGCGGTGAAGGTACGGCAGGTGAGTACAGCAACCTCCAGGGCCTCGGCGTGGTCGCGTTATGTCCGTTTTGCTCATGCTGGGTGCCGTCCCGCTCGAAAATAGGATCCGGCTGCTGGGTGCGGTTTCGTCGTGGCGTCAGGCGGCTCGGCTATATTCGTTGATCAGCCCGTTCAGTACTGGTCTTCGGCGGATTCGCTGGACATCGAGGTTCGCTGCGGTGGCGCCCGGAACTTCGCGCTCGCAGCCGGGAACCCGCTGGGCGATGCCCTGATGCGGCCGGGCCGTGTTGTCGTGGACCTGGTACTCGATCAAGACCGCGCGCAGATGCGCCTCACTGAAGATCAGCATGCGGTCGAGGAGCTCGCGGCGGAGGGTACCGAGCAGGCGTTCGCAGGTCGCGTTCATCCGGGGAGCCTGAACGGCAGTCCGCAGGATCCTGGTGCCGGCGGCCTGGAAGACAGCGTCGAAGGACTGGGTGAAGTTCGATCCGCGGTCGCGGATCAGGAACCGCATATTCTCCAACCGCTCGCCGAGGGTAAGAGCGAGGTTGCGGGCCTGCTGCACCGTCCACTCGCCGGTGGGGTTCGCGGTGACGCCGCCGAGGTGCATCCGGCGGGTACCATGCTCGATGAAAACCAGCACGTACAGCCTCTTCAGCAACACGGTATCCACGTGCAGGAAGTCCACGGCGAGGACCCCGGCCGCCTGAGCGTGCAGGAACTGCCGCCAGGTCGGACCCGCGCGGCGCGGCGCCGGGCCGATGCCCGCAGCCCGCAGGATTTCATAGACGGTAGACGGCGCGATCGTGACGCCGAGCTTGGTCAGCTCGCCGTGGATCCGGCGGTAGCCCCACAGCGGATTCTCCTTCGCCAGGCGGACGGCAAGGCGGGCAATGCTGCGAAGTGCTGGCGGGCGGCCGGGCGTGCGCCGTCTGCTCGTGTCGTACTTTCCCGTGGCCAGCCCGCGGTGCCAGGCGAGCAGCGTCGCTGGCGTCACGGGGAAGACCCCGGCCCAGCGCCCGCGGGGTATCAGCTGCGCTAGCGCGGCGAACCCACACCCGGTCGGCCGGCTCGTACCGTATCCGCCCGGCGTGCCGGCGCAGCACCGCGTTCTCGTGCCGCAGCACCAGCAGCTCAGCATCCTTGGCCAGGTGCCCGTGCAATAGCAGGACGGAGAGGCTGAGTACCCGGCGAACCAGCAGGTAGACGATCTTGAGCAACACCCGGCCAGCCAACCATCACCGTCTCCAGGCCGCAGGTCAGTGCGCAGATCGGCCACGCAATCGAGTATTCGAGCGGCACACCCGCATCCGGAGGAGGAACCAGGAAAGAAATCGCCGGTCGCCCGGCGCTGGCGGCAGCCTGCGCCCGGGTGACGCTCCGGCCTGCCCGGAAATAGGCGGATATGGGGAATTCCTGTGTCCGAACCCGAGATGAACCCCCATACGCCAGCCCCGCGCAGCCAGCCGCGGCGGAACAGGCCACCGGCTTCAGGCCGAGCCCGCCACCGGGCGCGGCCTTCGTCCCGGTCGGGGGCCGCACCGTAGACTGGGGATAATGCCGGGCTGGCGGAAAGGAGCAGTTCGCGTGACCTTGGATGAGATCCGGGCGATGGGGCTGCGGCTGGCCGGACTGTGCCAGAAGTACGGGATCGCGGAACTGTCTGTTTTCGGGTCGATCGCACGCGGAGAAGACCGGCCGGATAGCGATGTCGACCTGCTTTATGTCCGTCTTCCTGGTAATGATCTCGGCATGTCCTATTTCGCGCTGCAGGAGGATCTGGAGAAGCTCTTCGGCCGCCCTGTGGATCTGGTTCCGAAAGACGGCCTGCACCGCGCGATCCGAAATCAGGTCCTGGAGGACGCGCAGGTCCTGTATGCAGCGTGAGGCTCTCTACGTCGCCGACCTCGTAGAGAGCTCGCGGACCGTCCGCGGGTACCTGGATGGCATCGGCCGCGAGCGGTGGGACGAAGACCAGGTGCTCCGTGACGCCGTCCTGTACCGGATGCTTCTGCTGGGCGAGATCGCCAGCGCGCTGCCGGACTCGCTGCGAGACCGCTACCCGCACGTCGCCTGGCGTCACATCAGGGCATTCCGCAACCTCGCGGTGCATAAGTACTTCAGTGTTGACTGGGCCGTGGTGTGGCAGATCGCCCAGGAGGAAGTGCCGCTGCTGGAAGAACAGGCAGTGGGCATCCTGCGCGCGGAGTTCCCGGACCTGGCGGAGACCTACGCTCCGGATGCCGGGCATGACTGTGCAGATGTCAACCCCGGCGAGGACCCGGCCTGACCGTCCCCGCGCACAGATCGGGTTGTTATGAGCACTGCGCGGGGGGCCAGAACGAAGATCAACCTTGCGTACCGATTCGGCAGGCTCACGGCAGGTGGCGTTGTTTGCCAACGCACGGTGTCCCGCTCGAATATTGAGTTACGTGGTCTGAGCTGGGGGTTATGCGGCATGGTGATATTCGTTGATTACTCCGGCGGCGACGGGTTCTCGGCGGACAGACCGCAAGTTGGCCACGTCCCGGACAGGCTGCGCCTCCATATCCGGGGGCCGCTGCAGCCGGGACTGGTGCGGTCTGTGGCCGTTACAGCCTCTGCGTGCTGCCAGGCATACCCGCAGCGACAATTGGCAGCGCTATAACCAGCCGATATGCGCGAGAGCAAGTTCAGCTCCAGGATCCCTCACCGGCGTAAGTGATCGGGCTCGGGATGCTTACCTTTGGGGAGGTATATGCGCTCCGTAACGAGTCGCGGGTGAGCCGCCGTTCGCTGAGCCGCCGGAGAAGGTCGGCGTAGGCTTGCCCGAGACTACAGTAGCGCCTGTAGTGGTCGAAAACTAGGTTGCTGGTTTGACCTGGGGTTTGTGCTTATCGTCGGCGAGCAGTATCTGCGGGCGGTCCTGTCCGAGTACATCGGCCACTACAACACCGGCCGCAGCCACCAGGGCAAAGGGATGCGTCTGCGCGCACCCGACGACGACACCGGATGTCATCATTATCCCCGCCTTGTCACCGGGGTCCAGCGCCGGGCCAGGCTCGCCGGGCTGATCAACGAATACCAGCACGCAGCGTGAAAGCCCAGGTCAGTGCCAGCAGCCGAGTTTTCGACCAGTACAAGCATGACGCCCCTTCCCGCCGGGTGACACTCGAATTCCGCGCTAAGGGTCCGACGCCGATCAGATAGACGCAGTTATTTAGTTACCATACGTAGCAGGCCCCGGCCGTTGACACTCCCCAGGTCACTGAAGGCGCCACGCGAAGGACGTCTTCGCCAGCCGGCTCCTTCGCAAAAAATGCGGCAGGCAATTGTGTCTTCACGGCGGCGCAGGATCGATCTAGGCTCTTGGTGAGCGCTCGCACTTTTCCCCCCACATCACCCGTGAGGTTCCCTCATGCCCCAGAGCGCGAGCCTGGAAATTCACGTGCAGAACGTCGGGCAGGGCGACTCGGTGCTCGTCATCAATCGCTCGCTCAGCGCGGTAAAGACCGCGATCACCACGGCAAAGGGCGCCGCCAGCGTCCCGGCGAACCCGATCGACTACATGCCCTACGCGATCAAGAACGGCGTCTCGCTGGCCGGCACGGTCACCAAGGCGCTGCTCGTGGACGGCGGCGATGACGAGTACGGCGGCAACGTGCTCGACTACATGGCCGCCCAGGGCGTGTTCGACGGCACGACCGTGTACCGGCCCGACCTGTCGCTGGTCGTCAGCCACTACCACGACGATCACATGGCCGGCCTGCGCAGCGTGTTCAAGGAGCGGATCGAGCCGAAGAAGAAGAACGACAAGGTCATGCTCATCGACCGGCTGCGGCCGGGAACCGTGTACCAGGCGATGACCGACAAGAAATCCGATCCGGTCTCCCAGCGGTACGCCGACTTCCAGGCCGACGTGCTCGGTGCCATGTCGGTCGCGACGAACAAGACCGTGCGCGTCTACCTCAGCCCTGGCGGGCGGGACGCCATCACTAAGCAGCAGGTCAGCATCGACCTGGGCACCGGCGTGAACGGCATCCCGATCAAGGCGACCGTGCTCGCGGCCGCGCAGGCGGTGTGGGACAAGGGGAAGAATCAGGTCGTCGCGATCGCGTCGACCGGCTCCACGGTCGACCAGAACGACAGGTCGGTGGTCCTGGTGCTCGAGTACGGCTCGTTCCGCTGCCTGCTCGGCGGTGACATCGCCGGCAACGGCGTCGGGCCGGGCGGGAACTTCGGCGCCAACGCGGCGGACACCGGCACCAAGAAGTTCTTCTCCCAGCACGCCGACGTGGAGTCCACGCTCGGCCCGGCACTGGAAGCGTACTTCCCGAAGACGACCGCGTGGGTGAACGGGCAGCCTAAGTTCACCGCTGACGGCTACTGCACGGTCTTCAAGGCGAACCATCACGGCTCGTCCTCCAGCGTGGACGTGCACCTGCTCGCAACCGTACAACCGCTGGTTTTCGTCGGCAGCTCAGGCGTGAAGGCGCGGTTCCACTCGCATCCGACCCAGGCCGTGATGAACAGGGTCACCCCGGCGCAGACCGCTCAGTGGGGCAGGCGGGCTGAGGGCACGGTCGCGGCCGACACCGTCATGGTGAACAACACGATCAAAGGGATCTACCTGACCGAAGTCGCCGCGAAGGTGAAGAACAAGGCCTTCGGCGTCAGCATCTACACCGCCAGCATCATGGGCGACACGGTCATCCGGCCGGTCGACGAGACTATCGCCGCGGTACAGGCCGCCACCTCGCCCGGGACGGCACTGACCGTCCAGGTCTACGGGATCGGCGAGCAGACCCTACTGTACGATCCCGGCTCGACGCTGCGCCCCACCGCGGCCCTGAACGCCGCCTCGGCGATCTACCCGATCGGCCCGTTCACGCACTCCGATACGCACTGATACGGAGCCGTCATGACACTCACGGTTTCCTCGGTCAACAACCAGTACGTGGTCGGCGGAATCACCCGCGATCCGAGCGTGACCGCTCCCCTCGGGCGGGCGTATTACCAAGTCGGCCCGCACCTGCTCGGCTTCGACGACAACTTCGCCGAGCCGGTGATCGTGCGGGCCTATTACGATCCGGCCCAGGACCCGCAAGCCGCCCTAGCGCTGGCCCGTAACACGGTGCAGTATGCCGGATACGTGCAGTTCATGCAGCTCAGCTTCCGCGGGATGCCCATACCGCCGGACGTCTACGGCGGCAAGCTCGCCGACCGCGTGCCCTACGTGTACGGGCGCGACAAGAAGTTCCTCGACTTCATGGGTCCGGCCGATGCGCGAGTGCGCGGCGTCCTCACGCCGTTCTATCCGTACAACGCGCTGCTAGCGACCAGCATCACCGACAACGCCACATTCTTCCAGCATCCGCAGCTCAACGGCTCGCTGTGGTCCCCGGCGAACCTCGGCACCACGCAGTCGCTGGCGGCGTCCCTGTACGGCGAGATCTCCCCGGGGCTGGTCACCCCGGCCGACCTCGCCAGGGTCCTGACCCCGGACAACCAGATCCTCGTGCTGTCCCCGACCCCGCAGCAGCTCGCCCAGACCGAGGCCTACCGGCTCGCGCTGAACGCCCTGGAAACCACGCCGCAGGGCAACCCGCCGCTGGCTCAGCTCGACGAATCGCAAGTCGCCGCCCAGATCATCGGCGACTATGTGCTGCTGACCCTGCCCGACCCCGAGGAACTCGGCGACACGCTTGTCATCAGCACCGCAACCCGAACCGACGGCGGCACCAACGTGATCGTCAACCTGCTCGACGACTACGAGATGGCCGACCTGTTCTACAACGCCGGCCGGCTCGCGCTGTGGCGCATCCGGCAGTACCAGATCGACCAGGGCGTGGTGGACTCGGAGGATCTCCCTCAGGCGGCCGGGCGCGGACGGAGCGGGCTGTATACCCCGCCCTTCCAGTTCGAGCCGGGTGAGTACGCGATCCAGCTGAAGTACTGGACGGCCGCCGTCGCGGTGGAGCAGACCCGCCAGCAGCTGTACCGGACGCTGCTCAGCGGGATCACCTGGTCCGCGCTGTTCCAGTTCGACGAGGACACCGGGCTGATGAACTTCTCCACGATCAAGCAGCCCAGCCTGTTCGACGGCTACACGGTGATGGACGGCTTCCGCGCGTTCGAGACGTCCCTCCAGTCGCCCAGGACCGCCAACGCGCTCATCGATACGAGGAACTTCACCAAGGCGGCGATGGTCAGGGACAACTTCGCCGGCGGCAGCAAGCTCGCGTTCATCAACTAACCCGGGCCCGCGGGCGCCGCCTCGTGAACCGGAGGGGGACCTCATGCCTCAAGCTGACCTGCAACCCCAGGTAACCCTGACACCCAGCGGAACCGCCATCCTGGCGTCCTGGCCCGCGATCGAGCCGGCCTACGGCTACCACGTCGTCGTGACCGACCCGACCGGGACCGTGGTGCTAACCGCGGACATCGCCGCCGACGGCTATCAGCCTCCCGTCACGCTGTCCGGTCCCGGCATCGTCCCGGGCGGCAGCTACACCGTGACGGTCTCGGTGACCGGGCTGCCGAGCACGCCGGCCAGCATCACCTTGCCGACTGCCGCGGACATTCTCTCCGCCCTCAGCGGCCGGCTGGTCGCCGCGCGGACCAGCACGGCCGGCGGCACGACCATGTGGAGCTATCCGCTGGACGCCACGGTCCTGCCCCATGCCGGCGACGCCAATCCCGGCGCCGTGCGCACCGCGCTGACCGCGGCGCTCGCACCGGGGTCAAGCACCCCGCTGGCGATCACCGCCGCCGGCGATCCAGTGCTCGATCAGCAGCAGCTCACGCTCACCGTGACCGGCACGTCGGACGCGCTGACCGCCGACCCGGGCACCGCCGTCATCGTGACGTTCAGCGTCACCGCCGATTTCGAGCTCGCGGCCACCTGGATCGCGGCGCCTCCGGACGGGTGGACACTGTCCAGCGCGTTCCCCGCCCTCGCCGAGACCGCGTTCGACTACCTGCCGGTGAGCGGCGTGAGCTTCGTCGCCACGACGGCCGGGCACAGCGACCCAGCGTATTTCTTCCCGCTCCAGCCGGGCCTGCAGTACCAGGCCACGCTCGCGGTGAGCGGCGACCTAACCGTGATCACCGGCGAGCCGGGCCAGGCAGGCGCCTCCTACACTGCGATCGGCGGCCCGGTCCAGCTCACCGCCGACGGCGTGCCGCAGTTCACCTGGACGGCCGGGGCGGCGCTCGGCCCGCTGACCATCGCCAGGATCGGCCAGGACCCGCTGACCCTCAACGGCGGCATGCCGCGGTTTTCCTGCGCCCCGGTCCCGCCCGATCCCAGCCAGCCCACCCCCGCCCCGGGCGGCACGCCCACGGCCAGCATCGACCCGACGGCTGGCGCCGCCCCGCTGCCCCCGGTGACCACCTCACTCGGCATCGCCGGGCAGGTGACGCTCGGCGGCGGCCAGCTCACCTGCGTGCTCGACCTGCCCACCCCCCTCGCATCGGAGCTGAACCTCATCTCGGCGCCGGGCTCGGCCGGCGGCACGCTGACCGCGGCGGACGCCACCACGGCGCTGACCGACAGCGGCACCGGCGACGTGCTCGCCGCGCTGCTGCCCAGCACCTTGCTGTCGATGGCCGGCATCACTGTCACGCAGTACACGGTCACCTTCAGTCCCTCCGGTGACGAGCCCACCACCACGACGGTCACGCTCGGCTTCGGCTCGGCGCGGTGGCCGCTGGTCCCTTCGCTGAACCTGTCCCTTTCCGGCCTGGCCTTGACCGGGACTGTCATCCGCGCGGCTGACTACGCCGCCGGCCCGGTGACGTCTTGGGGAATTTCGGTTAGCGGTCAGCTCAGCCTCGGCGCCGCCAGCTACGCCGTCACCGCGGCTGTACCAGCGCAGGGCGGCTGGTACGTCGAGATCACCAGCACCTCCCAGGTGCCGACGCTGGACGCGCTGGCCGGGCTTACCGGCCTGTCCGCAAGCCAGGTGTCCGGCGTGCTGCCCGCGTCGCTGCTCGCACTCGGCAGCAGCTTCACGCTCAGCCAGGTCATCCTGCTCGCCGACCCGGCTGCCCAGGAGCTGTCCGAGGTCACGTTCACGATCGGCCAGACCAGCCCGTGGCCGCTGCTCGGCGGCCAGCTCACGCTGTCCGGCTGGTCGGCTGAGCTGACCATCGCCAAGGGCGCCGACGGCAGCTGGGCGACGGCCGGAACGGTGCTGGGCAGCGTCGTGCTGTCCGCGGCGGGTCAGCAGACCGCCCTCAGCCTGGAGCTGCCCGTCCCCATCGGGGAGGACCAGCTCTGGACGCTGAGCCTGGACCCGGGCAGCACGATCGAGCTGCCGTCCATCGGCCAGGTCCTCGCCTTGTTCGGCGCCGGCCCGGTCGCGCTGCCGACCGGGGTGACCACGTTCGGCAGCCTCAGCCTGACCGGTTTCGCGATCTCCGTCGACCCGGCCGCGGCCAGCCTTCAGCAGGTCTCATTCGCCTGTGCCCAGGCCAGCGACTGGGTGATCATCGGGCCGGACATCCTGGTCGTGACCGGTGTCGCAGCCGCGTTCTGGTTCGACGCGACGAGCACGCCGGTCACGTCGGCCGGCCAGCTGGACGGCACCTTGGTTCTGGCGGGCAGCACGGTCGACGTCATGCTGATCAAGGACGGCGCCACCGGCACCTGGCTGGTCAACGCGGCTTACAACGACCCGGTGCACGTGCCCGGGTTCGCCGCGCTTGATGCCTGGCTCGACCCGTCGGGCTCGGCGGCGGCGCTGCCGTCCACGCTGCCGCTGGCATCGGGCATCGACGTGAGCAACGTCGCGCTGGTCTTCGCCGGCGACACCAGCGGCGCGCTCACCCAGATCGGCTTCGCGGTCGCGATCGACGACGTCTGGACCGTCATTCCCGGTTACCTGTCGCTGACCTACCTCAGCGCCGAGCTCACCGTGCCCTACCCGGTCCTGGCCGCGCAGATCACCGGGACCGTGACCGGCGTCATCACCCTGATCGGCGTGGACATCGCGGTGAGCGCGACTAAGCCGGACACCCAGGCGCCCTGGCAGTTCACCGGCACGCTGCTCGACGGCCTGACGATCGACCTGGTCCAGGCGGCTGACTCGGTCACCGCGCAGGCGCTGGCGCTGCCGGCCGACGCGACGCAATTCGGCCTGCCCGCCACGATCACGATCATCTCGGCCTCGGTCATGGCCGTGCCCGACACCGGGGAGTTCCACTTCGTCGGCCAAGCCGGCTTCGACTGGTCGTTCACGCTCGGCTCGGCCTCGCTGGCGATCAGGTCGATCGGCGGCAGCATCGACATCGCGAGCGGCGGCAGCCCGCTCGCCGCCAGCTTGTCCGGCACGTTCGACTTCGCCGGCATCAACGTGATGCTCACCTTGTCGGTCGGCGGTGCGCAGGCGCAGACCGTGCTGACCGGCGTGCTCACCCCGGCCGACGCCGCGAACATCTCGATCAGCGGTATCACCGACGGGTTCGGGCCGGCCGGGACCTGGGCGGCGGTCGCACCGGCCGGGCTGAGCGCGCTGACCTTCACCGGCGCGGCCGTGTACCTGAACCTGACCGCGTCACAGTTCCTGGTCTACGGCGCGATCACCTGCGGATCGTCCCTGGCCGCCGACGGCATGGTCTACCTGAGCTCAGCGGGCGGCGGCCAGCCGTGGACGTACGCCGTGGCGCTGGCGCTCGGACCGCAGTTCAGCTTCGGCGCGCTGCTGCCGGCGCTGGCCACTGTCGATAACTACGTCCAGGTCAGCACCGCGCACCTGGTCGTGTGCGACCTGGCGGGCCAGACCCTCGGCGCGCTGGCGGCCAGCACCACGGCGCTGCTCGCCCAGATCGCCCCGGCGGCGCCCGCGCCGCTGGCTGGCCTTTCCGGCCAGGCCATGGCGATCTCCACCGGCGCCTACTTCGCGGCCCAGATCGACTTCCAGCCAACCTCCCTGTTCTCCAGGTTCCTCCAGATCGGCAGCACGAGCGCACCGCCGTCAGTGTGGCTGGGAGCGGTGATCGACTCGGGCAGCCCGGCCGCCACGACGTTCTTCGCCGACCTGCCCGACGTGACGATCGCGGGCACGATCGTGCTCACCCACACCGACGCCTACCAGGGCATCCACCTCACCTACACGCCTGCCCAGGCGGGCAGCTTCACGCTCACCGGCCAGATCGCGCTGACCGGCATCTTCGGGTCCGGCTACGCGTTCGCCGTCGTGCTCAGCGTCGACGACAACGGGCTGACCTCGACGGTCACCCAGACCAGCCAGCAGATCGCCAACCCGTTCGGCGTACCGGGAATCGTGGTGAGCGGGCTTACCCTCGCCGTCGCCTACACCTGGGCAGTGCCCGCCGCGAACGGGCAGCCGGCCACGCCGCAGACCTCCGCGTTCAGCATCGGCGGGAACGTGCTGCTCGGCCCGGCTCCGGCCCAGGGTCAGCCGGACACCAGGCTGTCCTGCACCGCCGCGCTCGCGCTGATCTCCGGCACGCCCGCAGTGTTCTACACCGTGCTTAACGCCGACTTCTCGATCGGCGCCTTCATCGCGCAATGCCTGACCGGGTCGGGCGCGAACTGGCCGTCCGGGTTCATCGACATAACATTCCAGGCCGGCAGCAAGATCTACTACTACAGCCCGGCGGCCGATCCGGCGGGCACGCTCGCGACGCTGGACGGCACCACGCTGTCGGCGGGCTTCAACGTCGACGCGCAGATCACGCTCACCCTCGTCACCCAGATCACGCTGCACGGCCTGCTGACCGTGCTGCAGGACCCGGCCACGAACGCCTACACCGGAGTACAGGCCGGCATCGCCCTCGATAACCCGGTCGACCTGCTCTTCGTGCAGCTCGCCAGCGCCACGCCGCCGGCGGCGGGTCAGCCGTACACCGGCGGCCCGGTGCTCGCCTTCCAGACTGGCGCCCAGGCGGCGTTCGGCCTGAGTACCGGCATCAACTTCTTCGGCGCCGCCTTCCTCGCGGCGCAGGTGACGGTCAGCAAGGGCGCGGACGGCGGTACCGTTTTCGCCGGCCACCTCACCGCGGCCGCGCCGCTCGACCCGTTCGGCGTCCTGAGCTGCGGCTTCACCTACACCACCCACCCGGGGAGCGACAGCGACTTCGCGATCGACGGCTGGCCCGATTTCACCTGGGTCCGCAACCTGGTGGACTTTGTCTCGGCGATCAAGCAGCTCGCCGACGCCAGCGACGGCTCGGTCTGCGGCACGCTCGCCGATTTCATCGTCAACTCGGCCTACTCCAGCAGCTTCTCCGTCACCCCGTCGGTCAGCGTATCCGGGACGAACCTGGTCTTCGCGTTCACCGGCACCTACTCGCTGACCATCACCGGTGCGAGCAGCCCGTTCGTCAGCCTGGACCTGCCCGCCTTCAGTGTTCCCATCCCGAGCACTACCACCTGGGACAACGTACCCGAGGTACTCGCGGCGGGCGTGGCGAACGCGTCCGCCCAGTTTGCGCAGGACCTGCTCAGCCAGCCCGACAAGATCGCCTTGTTCCTCGCGATGATCGTCGGCCCGAGCGCCGTCTCGGTCGCACTCGAGCTCGCCTGCAACAGCCTGGTAGACGGCGCGGTCGCCGCGGCAGCGGAAGCCGCCGCCGACGCGATCGCCGCCGTGGGCGGCGCCGCCGCGGCCGGAGCAGCGGCGGCCGCGGCCGCGGCCATCGCCAGCTCGCTCGCGAACAGCGGCGGTGGTGGCGGCGGCGGTGGTGGCGGCGGTACCACCGTGGCCACGCCGAACTTCCGTAGCCTCGCCTATGCGTCCGGCGCGGTCACCGGAACCTGGGACGCGGCGAGCGGAGCGGCCGGCTACACGTTCGAGCTGCTGTATCCCAGCGGTTCGGTGCTCGTCCAGCACGACTACGGCCTGACGCTGACCGGCAACCTGGCCATCGACCCGACTCAGCTCCCGGCCGGCACCTACCAGGGTCAGGTCCAGGGCACCCGCGGCCAGCAGACCAGCGGCTGGGCCACCCTGCCGCTGGACCGGCTGGCCGGACCCGCGGCCACCCTCAGCTACGCGGAGCCCTCGCTGGTGGTTTCCTGGCCCGCCATCACCGCGGCCGACGGTTACGTCGTCCAGTTCTTCGACCCCACCGGCGTCCAGGTAGGTACGGACATGCCGGTCAGCTCGGACACGCTGCAAGCACAGACCGCTGTTCCCGACCCGCTGCCTGGCGCCTACACCGCGCAGGTCAGGGCAGACAAGGACGGCCAGTTCCCCGGCGCCTACGGAACGAACGGCTCGCTGACCGTCCTGTCGCTCCCGGCACCGCCGGTTCCCGCGCTCAGCCAGCAGAGCGGTGTGCTCACCGCGACCTGGACGGCGCAGCCCGGACTGAGCTATGAGCTCACGCTCACCGAGGGCACCACCGTGCTGTCGACAACGCAGGTGAGCGCGGGGACGGCGACGCTCACGCCGAGCATCGCGTTCGCGCAGGGCACCTCGTACTCGGTCGCGCTGCGCGCCAGCACCGGCACCGCGCTGACCCCGTGGACGACCACGACCTTCACGTTCTGGGCCGTGCCGGCCCCCACCGCGCCGGTGCTTGAGGATGACAACGGTGCCCTGACCGCGACCTGGGCCGCCGTGACGGCGGCCGGAGCACCAGCTCCCGTCTACAACGTGCAGCTCATAGACACGGCCGCGCCGGCCGCGCCGGCCGCCCCGGTCGGCTCGGCGGCCGGCGTTACCGCACCACCGGTCACGCTGTCCCGCGCCGACGGGCAGGCCCCGCTGGCCGGAGCCCAGTACGCGATGCAGGTGCAGGCCGAGATGGCGGGCAACATCGGCCCGTGGGCCACGTCGCCGCCGATCGCGGTCATCACGCTCGCACCGCCGGCCATGGTCCTGCTGACCTTCGCCCCCGAGCAGTTCTCCCTCACCTGGACCGCGCCGCAGCTCCCGGCACCGCTGACCGGGCCGCTCAGCTACGACCTCACCCTGATCGAGGGCGGGACCCAGGTCGGCCAGCTCTCGGCGGTGACAGATACCACAGCGGACCCGTCGCGAACCGACGGGCAGGTCCCGGCACCCGGCCAGGTGTACTCCGCCCAGGTACGGGCGGTCGCGCAGTCGCACACCAGCGCCTGGGCCGCGTCCGGCCCCATCACGATCATGGACGTGCCGCAGCTCACCGCCGTGTCCTACGCCGCCAACGTGGTCACGGCCGCCTGGACGGCGAGCACCGTCACCGCAGCGGAGTACGACATCGACCTGCAACCCGATCCAGGCGGCGGCGGTGACTTCCAGGTGCCGGTGACCGGCACCGGCGGAGCACCCGCCCCGACCAGCGTGCCGGTCGATATGACCGGCCGGGCACGCTGGACGTACACGGTCAGGGTGCGGGCCCGCACGGCCGGCTCCACCGGCAACTGGAGCGCGGCGCTGCCGGTCGCCGTCATCGACCCGCCGACGGGCCTCGCGGTCAGCTACACGGGCGGCCTGGTCACCGCGTCCTGGAACCCGGTGAGCGGCCTGGTCACCAGCTACGGGCTGATCCTGCGCAACTCGGACGGCGCGATCGTGAGTACCTTCGGCGCGTCCAGCACGCCGGGCACGAGTAGTCCGCCGATGATCACGTTCATCTTCCCTGACGGCGTGATAGTGCCTGGCGCTGCATACTCGCTGGTGGTAGCCACGCAGGCAGGCCAGGCCGTCTCGGCGCTGTCCGCGCCGGTGCCGGTTGAACTGCTCACGCGACCGATCGGCGTCACCGCGGTCGGTAATGTCACCGGCGGCCCGTCGATCCAGGTGAGCTGGATCCCGGTCAACGGGGCGGGCACCTATGAGGTGCGGATCGCCAACGCCGCCGGCGTCGTGGTCTTCGACCAGACCGGGCTGACCACGACGTCGGTGAGCGGCACAGGCCCGCTGATCGTCGCCAACGCGACGTACACCGTGACCGTGATCGCGTCGCAGGGTGCCCAGAGCTCGCCGTCAGGGCCGGTCAGCGTGACCGTCCCGGCGCTCTATACCTGCCTGTGCCTCGGCACACCGCCGGGCTCAGGCTGCGGTAACGGCGCCATTGGCGACAATTTCGACGGGGTATCGCTCAATCTGACGCAGAGCCAGCGCGACGCGAGCTACGTCCCGCTGCGCCCGGCCGCGACGCCACCTGGCCGCACCGGCTGGGTGGGCGTCCCGCCGGGGACCGGCGGTGAAGTCGCGGTCCTGGGCCAGCTCGCCGCCCTCCTGGCAACCAAGGGGATCTTGTCACCCACAGACCCGTTCGGCATCTTCATGAACTCCCAGCCCGCGGAAGTGCGCGACTTCGGTTCAGGCGGCCCGTTCACCTGCCTGTGCCTTGGCGTCACGCCAGGCCAGGGCTGCGGGAACGGCGGCATCGGCGACAACTTCAGCGGGGTGATCGTCAACGTCGCGCAGACCGACCTGGACAACGACTTCCACCCGACCACGGCACCAAGCCGTACCGGCTGGGTCAGCGTGGGCACCGCTCCCTACATACCGCTTGAGGTCCTGCTCCAGCTCGTCATGGTGCTTTCCCAGAACGGCACGCTCACCGGCGATGAGCCGTACGACGTCTTCAACCAGTCGATGTCGGTGACGATCAGCACGGTCGGAGACGGCCCGGACACCTGTGTCGCGCTCGGCGCACCGATCGGCAGCGGCACCACGACGATGGGTGGCCATTTCGGTGACGTGGTGGTCGGCATCGCGGCAGCCAACCTGGCTAGCTATCAGCCCGGCGCACCCTCGGGGTGGGCCTCGATCGGTCAGCAGCCGTATTCGGTCTACTCGGCGATACTGCAGCTGGTTTCGCTGCTGGCGCAGAAGAACATACTCACCGGCACCCAGCCGTATGACATCTTCAACAACGCCGCCGCCTGGCGCGTCATCGGCGGCTAACCAGAACGTACGTCGCCTGATCCGTGTATGTCTGGGGCTTGACCTGCGGGAACGCACGGTACTGGGGAGTGTTCTGGCTTGTGCCTGTGCCGCTCGAATAATCAACTGGGCAGCTGACCTGCGCCTTCGCCAGCAGCCCGGACGCGGTGATGGTTGGCTGGCCGGATGCTTCTCAAGATCGCCTACCTGCTAGTTCGCCGGGTGCTCGGCCTCGCTGTCCTGATATCCCGCAGGGACCTGACGAAGGATGCTGAGCTGCTCGTGCTCCGCCACGAGAACGCGGTGCTGCGCCGCCACACCGGCCGGGTCCTGTACGACCCGGCCGACCGGGTATGGCTCGGCGCGCTGGCACGGCTCATACCCCGCGGGCGCGGGCCGAGATCTTCCCGGTTACGCCAGCGACGCTGCTGGCCTGGCACCGCAGGCTGACTGCGGGCAAGTACGACACGAGCAAGCGGCGCACGCCCGGCCGCCCGCCGACAGGACCGGGCATCACCCGCCTCGTCGTCCGCCTGGCGAAAGAGAATCCACTATGGGGACACCGCCGCATCCACGGCGAACTAACGAAACTCGGCGTGATAATCGCGCCGTCCACCGTCTGGAAGATCCTGCGTGCCGCGGGCATTGATCCAGCACCACGCTGCTCGGGCCCGACCTGGCGGCAGTTCCTGCGCGCCCAGGCCGACGGGATCCTCGCCGTCGACTTCCTGCACGTAGACACCGTGCTGCTGAGAAGACTGTATGTCCTGGTGTTCATCGAGCACGGCACCCGCCGGATGCACCTCGGCGGCGTAACCGCGAACCCTACGGGCGAGTGGACCGTGCAGCAGGCCCGCAACCTTGGCCTCGACGAGCGGTTCGCGGACAACAAGTTCCTCATCCGCGACCGCGGATTGAACTTCACCCGCGCCTTCGACGCCGTCTTCCAGGCCACCGACGCCAGGATCCTGCTCGCCGCTGTCCAGGCTCCGCGCATGAACGCGATCTGCGAGCGCCTCGTCGGCACCCTCCGCCGAGAACTCCTCGACCGTGTCCTGATCCTCGGCGAGCGACATCTACGCGCCGTCCTGGCCGAGTACCAGGCGCACTACAACACGGCCCGGCCCCACCAGGGCATCGCCCAGCACGTCCCCGACGACGAACCCGACGCTCCCCGCGCCGCCGTAACCGACATCGACACACAACAGGTCCGTCGAAAACCTGTCCTGGGCGGCCTGATCAACGAATACGTGCACGCCGCCTGACGCACGGAAGACCTGTAGGTCACCTGCCCAATCCTGTTTTCGAGCGGGACACCTTCTGTTAACCGGCAGGTTATAGGTTCGAATCCTATCGCGGGAGCCCAGTTGTCAGCCTTCTCACCTGCATAAACGCAGGAAGAGAGACCCCTTATGGCGCAGTCAGCGCCCGCGCGGCACGGCGGCATCCTGCCCCATGTGCTGCGGGACCTCGCCGCCCGCTTAGATCAGCATGGTGCGGAGCTGCAGGACGGGACGGACGGCACTCCCGCAGGGGGCGGCCCGGAACGTGGCTCGCACAGCCGCGGCGCCAGGCGCTGCCCGCTTCTGCCAGATCGCGCCTGGCTTGCGGAATCGGTGCAGGAGGGTCTAGGAAGGTCTGGGAAGGGCAGTCCACGGCGCGATGATCCTGGAGGGACAGATGGCAGGTACGGTCGCACGGGTCACCGAGATCTCCGCGAAGTCCGACACCAGTTTCGAGGACGCGATCAACGTGGCGGTCAGTCGCGCCTCGCAGACCCTGCACGGCGTCACCGCCGCCTAGGTCAAGGAACAGAACGTTGACATCGAGGACGGCCGGATCGTCGCGTGGAAGGTCGATCTGCTGGTCACGTTCGTGCTTGACTAGTTACCAGCCGTCGGCTCCGCCACGAAGATCCCGCAGAGGTTGGGGGGTGTGGTGCCGTGCCAAGTGATGCAGCGAACCGGAATGATGACTGGCTGGTGAGCCTGTCTCTGACCGAGACCGGCGGCCAGACCCGCGCCGAGGCCCGCCTGGTCATACCGGGTGATGATGAGCTGGCCGGCCACGGGCAGGCCCGCCGTAACCCCGCCGACCGGGAGGTCTCCCGGATCGGGGCGCAGGTCGCCGCCGCCCGCGCGTTGTCGGACCTGGCCGGGCAGCTGCTGCAAGTGGCGGCCACGGCCATTGAGGACAGCACTCACGAGCGGGCCCGTCTGCAGCTGTGAAACGGGCGGGCCGCGGGTGAGGGAGGCGCATGGTGCCGGGCGGGCTGCTGACCGATCTGTATGAGCTCAACATGGCGGCGAGTTACCTGCGCCGGTCCATGACCGGCCCGGCGACGTTCAGCTTGTTCGTCCGGGACCTGCCGCCGTGCCGCGGCTTCCTGGTCGCCGCCGGGCTGGCGGACTGCCTGCAGTTCCTGGAGGATTTCTCGTTCACCCAAGAGGATCTGGACTACCTGCGCCGGGCCCGGGGGTACGGGGAGGACATCCTGGGGGTGTTCGCGGGCCTGCGGTTCACCGGGGAGGTGCGGGCGGTCCCGGAGGGGCGCGTGGTGTTCGCCGGGGAGCCGCTGCTGGAGGTGACCGGGCCGGTCGCTGAGGCGCAGCTGGCGGAGACCGTGCTG
>Ga0335078_10004861_pt1 | contig 19873 bp, 16 predicted proteins | sample Lox_Sample_32_FD_206711 | JGI IMG/M metagenome (GOLD analysis project Ga0335078, IMG submission 206711) | Soil microbial communities from Loxahatchee National Wildlife Refuge, Florida, United States - Lox_Sample_3.2 | ecosystem: Environmental > Terrestrial > Soil > Wetlands | place: USA... | reverse complement strand
CGTGAAATTAACGGCAGCGGCCAACGCGTTGATCTCGGTAAACAGGGGGTGCGGGCATTAGGGACAGGTTTCTGTGCGTCGGGAAAAAGCAAAGTCGTCTCTGCAGTCGCCAGGTCTCAGTTTTGCGTTGCCGGTATTGGCGGCATCACATCTACCAGAATTCCCGAGGACGCGTTCTGGCAGCGGTAGATGCGTTCCGTCGCTTTTACGAAATCAGAGGGCTTGGCTTGTGGAATGCTGACAAACGTCTGCGGATTGCGGTCCACCAGCGGGAACCACGAACTCTGCACCTGCACCATGATGCGATGGCCGCGGCGGAAGGTGTGATTGACGTCCGGCATGGTGTAGTCAATCTCCTCCATTTTCCCGGGTATCGTAGATCTCGCGCAGCCGGGCTTTGAGATCTTCCCAGCGCACGTTCTCTTCGTTGATCTTGACTGCCGGAACTTTATCGTTGCCGCTCCACGCCACTTGGATCACGATCGTGCGGTCTAGCGGCACACACTGCTTCGAATTCTGCGCCGGCTGCTGAATCTGCGCCTCCAGCCCCTGCTGCTTCGACATGGACTCGACCACCATGAACACAATAATCTGCACCAGCAAAACATCAATCAGCGGGGTAACGTTCATCTGCGCGCTGAACGGACCACGGCCACCCACGGAGAACGCCATGTGTATTGCTCCTCTCGGGGCACGCGCGTGTCTTGCTAGATTCGACACCCACTTGGCGAACAAAGTTCCGGGTCTGTGCCACGCAGAACCGCCTTGCGAAGGCCGCGCCGCTCCGTGCATCATTGAAGCTAATCTCCTGCGGCCCCGGTGACCATGCAGTTCGGACAACGCGCCCTCCTCGCCTTAGCCGTCCTCCTCGTGGCCTCTTTGTGCGTGCGTGCGCAAGACAATTACGAAATCCAGGTGTACTCGGCCGATACTGTCGCGCCCGGTAATACCATGGTCGAACTGCACTCCAACTTCACCGTGGACGGCAGCAAGACCGTACAAGACGGGGTCCTTCCCAGCAACCATGCCGAACACGAAACCCTGGAGATCACTCAGGGCTTCACCGGCTGGTTTGAAACCGGTTTCTACGTGTTCAGCAGCATCCAGCCCGATGGGGGTTGGCAGTGGGTAGGCGACCACATCCGCCCGCGCTTTCGCGTTCCCGACTCATGGCATTGGCCGGTGGGCGTGAGCCTTTCGCAGGAGATCGGCTATGTTCGCCCCAGCTTCGCCCCCGACACCTGGACCTGGGAGATTCGCCCTATCCTGGACCAGAAAGTGGGCCGCTGGTATTGGAGCTTCAATCCTTCCCTGGAGCGCTCCTGGCACGGCGAGAGCGTACACAAAGGGGCGGAGTTTTCACCCAACGCCAAGGTCAGCTTCGACTTCACCAAGAAAATCGCCGGCGGCCTGGAATACTACGCCAACTACGGCCCTATCACCGGCTTTGACCCGCTGGCCGAGCAGGAACAGCAGATTTTCCCTTCTGTGGATTTGGACCTCGGACCGCAATGGGAGTTCAACTTCGGCGTGGGCGTCGGAGTGACGCGTTCCACTGATCATTTGATCGTTAAGTGCATCCTCGGCCGCCGCTTTTCGTTTTCCCGCCAGCACCACAAGTCGCCCGCCGGGGAAACGAAGGCTGAGAACTGAGAACCAGCAACTGGGCCGGTTCTCAGCCAAAATACATTTCTGCACTTCGCGGCACCCGCAGGTCTTCATCCCCACGCTCTGTCATGAGACCATGGAACCAGCCCCATGATTCAGCTCTCATCCGCCGGAAAGCGCTACGGCCATAAGCTGCTCTTCGATGACGTGAACTGGATGATTACGCCCAAAGACCGCGTCGGCCTGGTAGGCGCGAACGGCAGCGGCAAATCCACGCTGATGAAAGTGCTGGCCGGCCTGGAGACTCTCGACTACGGCACCCACAGCGAGGCCAAAGGAATCAGCGCCGGCTATCTTCCGCAGGACGGCCTTTCGCTCTCAGGCTGCAGCGTTTTTGCCGAGTGCCTCGAAGTGTTCGCTGATCTGCGCGCCCTGGAAAAAGAAATGGAAGAGCTCACCCACCGCATGTCAGAAGTGGACTCTTCTTCCGCCGAGTACGAGCAGATCGCCGACCGCTTTCACCGCATTGAGCATGAATTCCGCACCCGCGATGGATACGTTCTCGAAGCCCAGGTGGGAACGGTCCTTACTGGTTTGGGTTTTACCAAAGAAGACTGGCTGCGGCAGACCGAAGAATTCTCCGGCGGCTGGCAAATGCGCATTGCGCTGGCCAAGCTCCTGCTGCAGAAACCCAATCTCCTGCTGCTCGACGAACCCACCAACCACCTCGACCTCGAAGCCCGCAACTGGCTTGAGGAATATCTCGCGAGCTATCCTCACGCCTACGTGCTGATTTCGCACGACCGCTATTTTCTGGATACCACCGTCAATAAGATCGTTGAGATCTGGAACAAGCAGATTCATTTCTATCCCGGTAATTATGAAAAATATCTCGCTCAGAAGACCGAGCGCCGCGAGCAGCTTGAAGCGGCTTATCGCAACCAGCGCGAACGCATCGAGCAACTGGAAGTCTTCATCAGCCGCTTCCGCTACCAGGCCACCAAGGCCAAACAAGTGCAAAGCCGTATTAAGGAGCTAGAAAAGATCGAGCGCATCGAACTGCCGGAGGAAGAACGCACCATCCATTTCGCTTTTCCGCAGCCCAAGGTCAGCGGCCGCATCGTGGCGGAGTTCAACGGTGTGGCGAAATCCTACGGCGAAAAAGAAGTCTTCCGCGACGTCAGCTTCATGATCGAGCGCACCGACCGCGTGGCCCTGGTCGGCGTGAACGGAGCCGGCAAATCCACGCTCATCAAGCTGCTGGCCGGCACGGAGGCGCTGACCGCGGGCGAATATCGCCTCGGACACAACGTGCAGAGCGACTACTTCGCCCAGGACCAATACAAAGAACTCGACGCCGAAGCCCGCATCCTCGACGACCTCGGCGAGCTTTCGCCGCGCTCAATCCAAACCGAACTGCGTACCCTGCTTGGATGTTTTCTCTTCTCCGGCGACGACGTATTTAAGCGCATCGGCGTGCTCTCCGGCGGCGAGCGCAATCGCTACGCTCTGCTGCGCATGCTGCTTCATCCCGCCAATTTTCTGCTGCTCGACGAGCCTACCAACCACCTCGACATGCGCGCCAAAGATGTTCTGCTCGAAGCCCTGAGCAAGTACACCGGCACGGTGGTCTTCGTTTCTCACGACCGCTATTTCATAGACAAGCTGGCCACACGGGTGTTCGAGATCGGCGGCGGGAAAGTAGAAATTTATCCTGGAAATTACGAAGGCTATCTATGGCGCAAAACCGGCGGCAGTGCCGCGCTAGCCCCGGATCTCACCTCTGGCGTTGTCCACGGCAATGGGGCAGGCGCATCGGCTCAAGCCAGCGGAGAAAAGCTCTCCGACGTTGCCGGCGGGACGCCGGCGCTGCATGACGGCAAGCGCCTCAACCCCATCAAGCGGAAGCAAATGGAAGAACGCATCGAGGAGCTGGAAGAAGAAATCAACCGCCTGGAAGCAGCAATCACCGCCGCCGAAACCGCCCTGCAAAGCTACGTCAGCGCCGAAGAAGCCCAGCGCCAGACCACGCTGTTAGCCGATTCCCGCGCCGCGCTGAAAGCCTGCCTCGCCGAGTGGGAAAGCCTGGCGCAGGTGCTTGAGCAGTAACTTGCCCCCGTTAGCCGTTTCGAACGAGCCTGTGAAGCAGGTCTCTCGGCCATCTCCATCCACTTGTGGAGAATCTCATATGTTCGTCTTGTGTTCGCCTCGCATATCATGCTAATGTTTGCCCGTTATGGCAAAGCGCTGGAATGACACGCTGGGTTCTTGCAGATTCACTCGACACGTAGCTTCCAAGAATCTCGAAGGCCATCCGGCTAGTTGGATATTTTACGGTGTTGCTGCCCTGTTGGCTCTTTACGCCGTCGCAACCGGGCAAAACGCTACAATTGATCCTTTGTCAGTTACGTCTCTCCACCTTGTCATTCTTCACGGCGAGACCGAGATAGGACAGGCAACTGGCTTTGTGGTCGAGAAAAATCAAAACTACTATCTCGTAACGAATCGTCACGTCGCTCTTCAATGCAGCGAGGACAAAGACCCGAACGATGTTGGCGGTTGGATCTGCGCCGACAAAATTAGAATCCTGCACAACAAGGCCAATCATCTGGGCGAATGGTTCTGGGTACAAGAAGACTTATATGACAGTAACAAGGCGAAGCGATGGATCGAGCATCCAACGCTCGGAGCTTCTGCCGATTTGATCGCAATTCCCTTGAAGCAGACGAAACAGGTGGCATTTTATCCTCTCAATTTGGAATTGCGAAAGACACCCGTGCTCCTAGCTCCGGGTGATCCGGTAAACATCGTCGGGTTCCCGTTTGGGAGTGCCGCCGCAGGGGGACTTCCCATCTGGAAAATCGGTACCGTAGCTAGTGATCTCGACATCAATTTCGCTGGCAAAGCACAATTCCTCGTGGACACGACCGCGAGGCCAGGAATGTCCGGTTCTCCTGTCTACGCTAGAAGATCGGGTGCATACCAGTCGGCGGCAGGGATGACGTCTGTGGGGACAGCGACGAAGTTCCTCGGCGTCTACTCTGAGGAAAACCAAGTGGTAGAGCTGGGGGCTGTGTGGAAAGCTGAAGTTGTAGCCAGTCTCTACGATTCCTTGCCTTGACTCACGAGGGGAATTCAGGTCTCTCTCGTTTCGTCTTCCCATTCGCCGTCAAGCCCGTGGTACTCTGCCATGCCGTGGGGACTATATATGGCGAAAAAAGGCGGGGCGACCGATGCCGGGGCTGGGATTGGTTGCCTGTTTCTTGTTGCTGTCGTGGGGTGGCTAGCTTATGGCGGGTATACGTGGATTGACTCGATCGGCTGGATGTCGCATCGCGAAAACAGTACTATCACCGCCAAGGAGAATTGGTTCGTAGGAGAGACCAAGGCGTGTTACTCCTACCCGCTTGATGCAGAGATAGCAAGAACAATGAATAAGCCTGCTGGAAGCGTCGTTCAGGATATCTACTGTGACGGCGGCCCTGAACACAGGGTGGAGGTCACTTTTTGGGGGCAGACGGAACAGCCGGCAGTTGTCTGGGCCGCCTGGAACTGCACCCGGCAGGCTGACTCCTTCGCATGCAAGCAAACTGGTGCGGCACCAGCCAAGCCATGAGGGCAGCGGGCATTTAAATTACTCCTTGACACCATCTTCCGTAACCTGCCCAGTACCCGCCCCGCATGCGATATTCAAGATGGCCTTCAGGCCAAGAGATCAGATATCATACCCGCTGCCTGTGCTCCCCAGGGTGCGCGCGGAACCTAAGGATGGCTTACACGATGCTTCAGCCACAGGATCGCCCCGGCAGTCCCAACACGACTTCTTACTCACCCCTGAGCACCGCCGGTTCGCCGGTCGAACAGGCCACCATCGGCCGGTCATTGGTCATCAAGGGTGAACTCACCGGCGCAGAGTCTCTCTACATTGATGGCCGCATTGAAGGCAGCGTCACGGTTACGGATCATCGCGTGACCATCGGACGCAATGGTACCGTAACCGCCAACATCACCGCCCGCGAGGTGGTGATCATGGGCAAGGTGAAGGGGAATATTCAGTGCGGTGACCGCCTCGATATTCGCGGCGAAGGCTCGCTCGTTGGCGACGTCGTCACCCAGCGGATCAGCGTGGAAGATGGCGCTGTGCTCAAAGGCAGCGTGCAGGTACGCTCCGCCGATGGCAAGGCCGACAAAAACCAGCCTCAAGCCAAGCACGCCGAAGCGGCGAAGGCAGACGAGCAGCAGAAGCCTGTCACCACCGCCGCAGGCGCGTAAGACATTAAATTCACCGGCAGCTCGAAGCAATGGGGCACGTCTCTCCGTCGTGCCCTATTTCTTTTCTTCTTTGGTTTCGCCCGGTTTTAGGTCGAGCGCGGCCGAGTTCATGCAGTAGCGCAGTCCGGTCGGCGCGGGGCCGTCTTCGAAAACGTGCCCCAGATGGGCGTTGCAATTCGAGCAGCGTACTTCGGTGCGTGCCATGCCGTGAGTGGAATCTGTGAGTTCTGCCACTGCGTCCTCTTCCACGGGTTGGTAGAAACTCGGCCAGCCGGAACCCGATTCATATTTCGTCTCCGAACTGAACAGCGGCTGCCCACAGCAAACGCAGGTGTACATTCCCTTGTCTTTGGTCTTGTAATACTTTCCCGTGAAGGCTGCCTCGGTGCCTGCCTTGCGGGTCACATAGAACTGCTCCGGCGAAAGCTGACTGCGCCATTCCTGCTCGCTTTTCTCCACTTTTGCGTTCCCGGTTTTCTCGGTCATAGGTTCACTCCAACGATTAGATGCGCGACTCACACAGTTGATTCGTTTCGAGCCTCTGTCTCCCACACCAAGTTGTTTTGGGATACGGTGCTCCGTCATATCTCAATCAGCATATCTTCCAACCGCGTGGGATACGAATTGATCACCTCGCCCTTATCCTTGCGCACGATCACCGTGTCGGAATGCCGGAATCCGCCCCAATCCGGATCATAAACTCCGGGCTCGCAGCTGAAAGTCATGCCTTCCTGGAGCACAGTTTTATCGCCCTCGGCGATCCATGGAGGTTCGTGGCCATCCAGCCCAATGCCGTGCCCGGTGCGGTGTTTCAGGAACTTCTCGAAACCTGCCTTGCGCACCTCTTCGAGCGCTTTGCGATCCACTTCTTCGGCAATCGCCCCTTCCTTCATATTGTCCACGCCGGTATCGTGCGCCGCCAGCATGGCGTCAAACAGTCGCTTGGCATAGTCAGTCGGCTTGCCTACATAGAACGAGCGCTCACATTCCACGTTGTAGCCGCCCACTTGCGCCCCAAAACTCAAGATGAGCGCATCACCCGACTTCAGCTTGTCTTTGCTGGGCACGGCGTGAGGAAAGGCTGAACGTTTGCCGAAGGGCACCAGGCCACCAAATGGCGGATCCACGCCAACTCCAACCACATCCCGCAACTCCGCCGACAGCCGGTCGGCCTGCGCATCGGCCGAAGCTTTCAGAATCTGGTCTTCGGTCACAGCCCCGTTCTCTTGCACAAACTCGCGCCCCGCTTTCACCCGATAGTCGGCGAAATACATGGCGCGCCGCATGATCTGCAATTCGTCATCGTCTTTGATCTGGCGCATATCCTCAACCAAGTCCCCGGCGTCCACGATCGTCGCCTTCGGCGCGCCATCTTTCATGTGCTGCATCCGGCTCGGAGTCGGCTCCTCGACGCCAATGCGGCTACCTGCGAAGCCGCGCTTCGCCACCCGCTCAAAAATCCAGCGCACGCGGTTTACCGGCCCGGGATAGTCGAAATATGATTCGTAGTCCTTCACCCACCACAACTTCACCTGGTCGCTTTCCAGCTCAGGGACAAATAGCGCCGGCTCACCCGACTCCGGAATCAGCGCCGCCAGCGGCCGTTCGGTCGAAAGATGAAAATATCCGACGGTGTAAATGATGTTGGTGGCATTGAGCAGCAGCAGCGCATTCAGCTTGCGCTTTTTCATCTCGTGCTGCACTTGCTGAACTTTCATCCGGTACCAATCCGGCGGCAGGCGGTCATGCTCGCCCACCGGCGGCAGCGCGGCCAGCCCGCGCACCCGGTGCACCGTGCCCAAGCTGTTCGCCCTGGCGGCGACACTAAGCGCGGCCGCGCCGGTCAATCCGTAGAGAAATTGGCGCCGGTTACTGGACATAGTTTCCCCCTTTTCACGATTCCAGATGCAGGTAATATAATGCGTCGCCGGAAACACAACTGGCAGAGAGACATCTTATGAAGAAATACCGCTTCTATTTCCTCATTCCAATTTTGCCACTGCTGAGCTTACATGCTACCGCCAAATCGAAACCAACAACTCACGTGTTCGAAGCCCCATGCGACAGTGTGGAAAGCCGCCAAGGCAACGGTCAAGGAATACTATGATGTACTCAGCTTAAACGACCAGGAGCAAGCCGGCTCATTTACGACCGGCAGCGTGTTCTCGGGCGTGCGCGCGTTGTCCTTTTCCCTCAGCGGCACGGAGAACACTTGTACACTCTCTGTGACAGGGCATTTTTCAGGCATTACCCACCACGACAAGGGCGATTTCTTTTATCGCATCGAACAATCTCTAAAGGCGGTGAGCACGGACCCCCTGCGAGATGAAGAACCCCGTCCGAAGTAATAGAGTCGCGCAAACAGCATGGTCCCTGTAAGACTATTCGAGTTTTGCAATCGAGGCGGCCTCCATCTTCCGATATTGCCCCCGAAAATACAGCAGCGGCTCGCCTTCCCGCACCACCACTTCCTCTACTTCGGCGATAAAAATCGTGTGGTCGCCGGCGTCCTGCGTGGTGTGCAGGCGGCATTCCAGATACGCCAGCGCTCCGTGCAGTACCGGCGTTCCGTGGTGCGTACGGTCGAAATGCGCGCCGGCTTCCTGCTCCGCCCGGTCCGGCGTGTGCGGAGGCTTCGCATAATACTCCGAAACTGCGCGCTGTCCCGCCGCCAGTACATTGACTCCGAACCGCTTTCTGGCGCGAAGATGGGCATGCGTCTGCGCCTTGCGGTCCACACAGACCAGCACCAGCAGTGGATCCAGCGAAACGGAAGCGAACGCATTGGCGGTCATCCCCTGCACCGCACCGCCATCATCCACTGTAATGATCGTGACTCCGGTCGCAAAGGTGCCTAAGGCTCGACGGAACTCGGCCTGCGTAACGCTCATCGCATCCAGAGTTGTAACACAGATTGGTGATTGGGAGGCAGTGATGGAAAGTCAGCAATCAGCAGCCAGCAATCGGCATTCAGTCAGAAAGGGTTCTCGCCACTCCCGACGGCCGAAATGCCAAGTGCTAATTGCTTAGGGAGCCGAATGCTGACTGCTGATTGCGGACTGCTCACCTACAAGTTGCTCTTAGATACCTGCTCCGCCTTAAGCTCGTGCATCAGCACCCGCACCAGCATGCCGTCATAACGGATTCCACTCAGCTTCTCTAGTTCCGCCAAGGCCTGTTCGCCGCTCTTGGCAGGTGAGAACGAGCGCTCGGTGGTCATGTTCACGTAAGCGTCGGCAATCGCCAGAATGCGCCCCCAGAGCGGAATCCGCTCCCCGCTTAAACCCCCGGGATAACCTGATCCATCAAACGCCTCGTGATGGTGCTCAATGGCTTCCTGCATCATCTTGCTGTTCGGCAGTGTTCCCACAATCTCGGCGCCCACGTGGGCATGCAGTTTCACCAGATAAAACTCATCATCGGTGAGCGGACCGGTTTTATTCAACACCCGCTCCGGCACAAAGATCTTCCCCACATCATGTACTCGCGCGGCATACACCAGGTCCGCGAGTTCCGCGGCCGGCAGGCCCAACGCTCGCGCAATGATTTCACAATAGTGGGCCGTAAGATCGCCATGCCCTCCGTTGTTCGTTTCCCGCGATTCCGCCGCCCGGCTCATACTCTCAATCGACTCCCGCAACACCGCGGGATCGCACTCTTTCTCCCCGCCACATAACTTCTTAAGCGTAGAAACCAGTTCCTCCAGATGTTCGGGCCCGGTGTGCTCACGCTGCAGGAAGCCCTCCACATAGCCGGAAATCAACTGGTGCTGCACTGCCGCCGACTCGCCCTCGGAAAATTCCTCTGCAACCGAAACCTGGTCTCCGCCCTTATGTTTCGAAACATACATGCCGGCATCGGCCACGCGGATGATGTCTTCCGCGGTGAATCCGTGTCCAGGGAAACTCCCCACACCGAAACTGCCGGTAATGTGGTGCTCGCTCAGCATGGGGTCGGTCGCAATCCACAGCCGCAGGCGCTCAGCCAGAATCCGCGCCTGCTCCACGCCTGTTTCCGGCATCAGGATGATGAACTCGTCGCCACCGTACCGCGCCACTACGTTCGACTGCCGGCATTTCTGCTCCAACAGCCGGCCAACTCGCGCCAGCACCAGGTCGCCTTCCAGGTGGCCGCGGCTGTCATTTACCTGCTTGAACTTATCGAGGTCAATCAGCACCACCGAGAATGCGCGCCCCGAGCGGGAAGCGCGCTTCCACTCGGATGAGATGGACTCCCAGAAAAAGCGCCGCGTCTTTATGCCGGTCAGGCTGTCGGTAATGGACTGCTGCTGCAGTTTCTGGAATTCAAACGCGTTGTGCAGCGCGATGGCCAGCAGGTCGGCCAAAGTCTTCATTACCAGCACATCCTGCGGAGTAAACGCATCTTCCTGCTTGCTCTCGACATTGAGCACGCCGCGCAACGTGTCGCCATAAGAGATGGGAAGACAGAGCACTGCCCGCGAATCAGGCATCACTCCCTGCACGTGCCCTTCGCCGCTGGTCTGCACCAGGGCGCTTTCGCCGGTGCGCGCTACCCGCCCCAGGATGCCTGCTCCCAGCGGAATCCGCTTTCCCAGCGCCTGGGCCGTGGTTCCGGCTTCCGCCTTGATCTCAATGTCCTTGGTCGCGTAATCGAACAGGCCAATGCCGATGTGGTCGAACTTGAAGTTCTTCTGGATCTCGGCCACGATCTCCGCCAGCATCTGTTCCGAATCCTCGCTGGATATCGCCGTCTTGGAAATGTTGTTCAGGAACGTCAACTGCCGCGAACGGCGCTGCTCGCCCGCAAACAGCCGCGCATTCTCCACGGCCACAGACACCTGCCCAGCGGCTGTCTGCATCACTTCCAGGTCGCGCTGTTCGAAAACGAATTCGCGCTCCCGGCTCAACGCCGCCATCACGCCGGCGGTCTTGCCGGCGAGAAAAATCGGGGCCCCGCAATAACACCTCGCCGGTTCTCCCGGCGGCACGATCACGCCCAGGCGTTCGCGCGCCTTGTCCAGGTCAGAACGTATCAGCAGCCCCTGCCCGGTGCGCAGGATGTATTCCGTCAATCCGTTGTCCGCTTCGCGCGACCGCTTCGCCTGCACCTCGCCGTCCTGCACTTCCAGTTCGAAGCGCAGGGTATCTCCGTCCAGAAAAGCCACGTAGAAGTTACTGGTATCGAAAATCTGACCCAGTTCCTTCTGGACGGTGCGCAGCACTTCATCCTGGTCCAGCCGCGAGCTGATCGCCTGGCCGATCTGCGTCAGCAGCTCATACTCTTTGGTGCGGCGCTGGGCGTTGTGCATCACCACGTAATTTTCCAGGGTGAGCCCGATCTGCAATGCCAATCCAGTGAGCAGCCGAGGATTGGCCGATCCCAGCATGCGCCGCTCCGCTCGCGGAAACAGGACTACCCCAAAATTGTTCTCTCGCGTCTGCAGGCTCACCGCGGTGACGTTGACGATATTCCCCTCCGCCAAAACCCGGCGAAACTGCTGAAACCCGCTGCCCGGAAAAGCCGGCAGTGGCTCCGGAATCTCAGGCAGGTTGCGCAAACTGACAAAGCCGCCGCGCCGGTAGCCCAGTTCGCAGATGTATTCGCCTGCGCCGGTGGTTTGCAGCCGGTCCAGGAATTCCGGCGAAAAGCCGCGCTGCACCGAGGGCAGAATCGCCCGCCACTGCTCGCGAATGCATATCACCGCCCGTTCTCCCGGCAGCGGCCGCATCAGCCGCTCCAGAATGCTTTGCAGGCTCGGCTTGAGGTCTTCGGCTGAGAGCAGCCGCGTGGGATCCACGCCTAGAGTAGAAAAGGCCAGCGCATTTTCCTGCACCGCATTGCGCTCATTGTCGAACAACACCATCACCATGGAAATGCCCAGCAGCAACGGACTGGCGACGCTGGAAATTTCGGCGTACGGGCTGCGCAACTGCCCCACCCACATCAGCACTCCCCAAAAAGCCAACGACAGGGAAAGCAGCGTAAAGGAAAGCGAGTTTCTGAGCTGGGTCTGCCGGTAAAAGTAGAACGAGCTATAGAGCAGGAGACCTGCGAGCACGACCACCAGGCGCAGGTTAAATCCCGGCAACAGCGCATGTTTTAGCCAGCGGGCCAGAAGCAGGTCACGAACGTTCCACAGCGCCAGGACAGCCCCTATGAGGGCCAGCAGACCGTCGTACCATCGCAGCCGGAGCTTTCCCCGCAAAAGGCGGGTGGACACAAAGATGCAGAGTACGGCCGCCAACAACAGCAACTCCGCCGCCAGCGTGGTCCACGCGGCCGAGCCCCGATAGATGGCCCAACTCATCACTCCGAAATGCAGGGCGTAGGCCACCCAGGAAAGTTGCCACGCGCGGAAATACGACTGCCGGCTTTGCTCGTAGAGGTAGCCAAAAACAAGCGCCAGTAGCAGGGCCATTACACCGGGCACGATTACCGTGCTGATCGTTATGCCAGACATACAATGGTGACAGCTCTTCTGCAGTCGCGCGATGGGGTAACCCTTATGCTTTCACACGTTTCCCGTTAGCACAATACGCTTCCGGAATCGGGACTGAAACCAAAGGAACGTAACCACCGGTACACCTGTCCAGATTCCTGGCCAGCTCGCTTCCTTCGTGTTACCTCGTGGCTTTAGCCTTGGTGCCCTTCGTGTGCAGGCTTTTGATCTTCTGCACTGCAAGCATCAAAAGCAACCACGAAGTCCACCAGGTTACGGAGGCAAGACCAAGGAAATCATATTTCACACCACCGAATCTGCCCCCTTTACTTGACCTGCGTTTTCCCGCAACCGTAACATCAGGAATCGGTTATCGAATGTCAGAAAACCCATCCAGCGGCTTCCGCGTGCGCTTTGCTCCTTCGCCTACCGGTTATCTGCACGTCGGCGGCGCACGCACCGCCCTGTTCAACTGGCTCTTCGCCCGACATTACGGCGGCACCATGGTGCTCCGTATCGAAGATACCGATCTCGAACGCTCGACCTCAGAGATGGTGGAGGGAATCCTGCAAGGCATGCGCTGGCTCGGCCTCGGCTGGGATGAAGGCCCCTATTTCCAAACCCAGCGAATGAACCTCTACCGCCAAACCGCTGCAAAATTAGTTGCTTCCGGCCACGCCTACCGCTGTTTCTGCACCAAAGACGAGCTGGAACAACGCCGCGCCGCCGCCATCGCCGAGGGCCGGACCCCCATGTACGACCGAACCTGCCGGCGAATCAGTGCAGAAGGCGCCGCCCAGCGCCTGGCCTCCGGCCAGCCTGCTGCGGTTCGCTTCGCCGTGCCTGAATTCGGCAGCACTTTCTTCGACGATGCCGTTTTCAACCGCGTAGAGTTCGCGAACTCCGAACTGGAAGACTTCGTCCTGCTCCGCTCCGACGGCGCGCCGACCTATCACCTGAGCGTCGTTGCCGACGATGTGGATATGCGCATCACCCATATCATCAGAGGCGCCGACCACATCTCGAACACTCCTAAGCAAGTCCTTCTTTATCAATCTCTTGGCGCGCCTCTGCCGGTTTTCGCCCACGTTCCGCTGATCCTCGGCCCGGATAAGACCCGCCTCAGCAAACGCCACGGCGCCACCAGCGTGATCGCCTATCGGGAGGAAGGCATAGTCCCCGAGGCGTTCCGCAACTTTTTGGCTCTCCTGGGCTGGACGCCGCCTGAAGGCACGCCTGAAGTCCTTGGCGATGCCGATCTCATTCGCCTATTCAACCTCGAAGCGATTTCGCGTTCCAATGCCGTCTTCGACCGCGCCAAGCTGGATTGGTTCAACAGCGAATATATCCGCGCCTACCCTGCGGAGAAGCTGCTGCCCCTCGTCGAGGAGGAATGGAACAAGGCAGGGGTGACTCCCGAGCGCAACGACCGCAAATGGCTGCTCGCTACCATTGATCTTCTCAAACCCCGCGCCCGTAATCTGAAAGATTTCGCCGGCCCGTTTCGTGCATTCTTTACCGACAGTTTCGAACCTGACCCTGCCGCCATCGCAAAATTCCTGAAGGAAGATTCCGTGCGCCAGATGCTGGTCGAGTTGGGAGGCCGTTATGCGGCCTCGCCCAACGGCTTCTCCGAACCCGAAGCCGAAAAGCTTTTGCGCGATTTCGCCGCCGAGAAAAACGTAAAGGCTGGCACCCTGATCAACGGCGCCCGCGTGGCCTTGACCGGTCAGGCGGTCGCCCCCAGCCTTTTCGCGGTGATGGTGACCCTAGGAAAAGAAAAAACTGCACGCCGCTTGCAAGCCGCTCAGTCCTTTGCCGCCGCTCAAGGGTAGGCGCGCCCGCGTTCGCTTCATCCGTCGCTTATTTCAGCTCCGCGTTCAGCACATTGGCCAGCCGGACTCCCGCCAAAGCGATCCGCTGCTGGGCCAATTGCCGGGCCGCATCCTGGTAAGCCGTTGTGATCGAGAACGGCCCATCCCCAGCCCCAATCGGCGCCATGTACACCGTCTGCTTGGCGTCATCAGAGCTCTCCTTGATCCAGGTTGCCGTGTCAATATTGCTGGACAGCGTGGAATCAGGCTCTGGCAGGGCTTTTCCGGCGGTGACCGCGTCACTCGGATCTGAACTGCTTCCCAGAATGTCGTCCCAGAAGGCGTGCAATTCGTCCTTACAAGGCTTGGCACACAACATCACATCATTTCCGCCGCTGTCGCCCTCCGGGGAATCGTGGCTCACGCGCGTGGTGGCGTGAAGCGGCTGGTGAACGTCGCCAACCAGGTGCAGCAGCCAGGTCAAGTCATAGGATTTCAAGGAGTTGGGCTGGTTCGAACTCAGCACCGAGCGAAAAACTTCGATCTGGGTTTGAGCATTGGGGGTCGGGATGGCGGGCAGCGCCGTGCCGTCATCCGAGAAAGGCGTATCCACGAAGTGCCAGTATTTGTGGTGCAATTTGTCGCTATAGCCCACGTTGAGACTCGAACTGGCCCCGTCCGGCCGATTGCCGCCATCACTGCCGTCATCCTTGTATCCCTTTTCGCTCTTGATCTGGTCAGGCCAGGTGGCGGCGATCATGAAAATCATCATTTTTTTGTCTTTGAGCGACGTGCCCTTGGGAATTTGCTTGAGCCACTTCGAATAATCCGGGTTGAGCTTCAACAGCGCATATGCGCGGCCTTGGGTTGCTGGCTGCAAATGCTGGTAAGCCACATACGCCACGGTCATATGGCCGAGGCCGTCCCAGCCAAACAGTGGAGATGGCAACGCGGCCAAAGCTATCAGGGTGATTGCCAGGAAGCGACGTTTCACGAGATGTCCTCCTTCGGCGATTGAGGCCCACACCGTCGCACAAACCGGACCGCGACCTGGGGGCAGAACTCCTGGGAAGTTTTGAGGGAAGAAGGCGAGGATATTGCCACACCTGCACCACCTGTGCGAGCAAAGGCTTGGAGTGTTCCGAAAACCGGACACCCGGGTTTACCGTGCGCTGGTTTATCGCGCGAAATGTTCCCAGCCCTCGGGCTGGAGCTCGTATCCCACGCCGCCGCTCATCGAGAAAATATGCCTGCTGCGAGTAATGTGCCCGACGTGAGTGATTGGAATTCCCGCAATCTGTGCCGGAACCCGCTTGCCCCGGGGGACTGTGAAAAGCAGTTCATAATCCTCGCCGCCGTGCAGCGCCAATCGCAAATCCACCTGGCGAGCCGGCCGGCCGACAACCGCGCGCGGAAGCAGGTCAGACTCAACCTCCGCCCCCACGCGGCTCTGCTTGCAGATGTGGTCCAAATCGGTTGAGAATCCGTCGCTTGTATCAATCATCGCGGAAACCAGGCCGCGTTCGCGCAGAATACGGCCCAACTCCAGGCGTGGCTCAGGAAAGAAATGGCGGGGATAGTCGCGCGGATTCAGCCGCCGCTTGGGTTTTTCCCGCATGCGCCTCAGCGCCGCCGCCGAGCCGCCCAGTTCGCCGCTCACGTAAATCCGATCGCCGGGCTTCGCCCCGGAACGCAAGACGGCTTTTCCCTTGGGCACGGATCCGAGCACCACAATGTCAGCCAGCACGCCGTTGGGCGACTCGGCCGTATCCCCTCCGGCCAGAGTTACGCCGTATCGCTTCGCCAAGTTCAAAAGCCCATCCACAAAGCGATTGACCCAAGCCTGCGAAAGTTTGCGCGGCAGCGCCAGCGAAAGAAATGCGGCCACCGGCTCGCCACCCATGGCCGCAATATCGCTCAGCCCGCGCGTAAGGCAGCGATGGCCAACCTGCTCCGGCGAATGCCAGTCGCGGCGAAAGTGAATGCCTTCCAGGGAGAAGTCGGTAGTGACCAGCGCCTCGTGCCCTGGCGACAGCCGAAGCACCGCGCAGTCGTCGCCGATACCGGCCAGAATGTTGCCTCCCTGGCCCGCCCGCCGCGGCTTCACCAGCCGCATCTTTACCAGATCAGAGATGCGGACAATCAGCGCTTTTTCAGTAAGGGGCAAGACGAGTTCAATGTACGAACAACTAAGCGAACAGCTGTCGAAGCTTGTATGTCATTTGCGACATGGAGATGTGTTGCAATCAACTCTTGGCGACCGCCGGCAAGATCTCTTCCACATCCACCCAGCTCGTGGGATACTTCCCGGTGTAGCAGGCCGTGCAGTAGCTGGTCTTCTCGCCCTCGCCGCAAGCCACCTTCAGGCCTTCGAGCGAAAGATAAGCCAGCGAGTCGGCGCCGATGTACTCGCGAATTTCTTCCACCGATTTGTTGGCGCCGATGAGCTGCTTCTTCGAGGGCGTATCCACACCGTAGAAGCACGGCGAAATCGTGGGCGGACACGAAATCCGCATATGCACTTCGCGCGCCCCGGCGTTGCGCACCATGCGGACAATCTTTTTGCTGGTAGTGCCGCGCACAATCGAATCATCCAGCAGCACCACGCGCTTGCCTTCGAGCAGCGAGCGCACCGGGTTCAGCTTGAGCTTCACGCCAAAGTCGCGCACGCTCTGCCGCGGCTCAATGAAGGTGCGGCCTACATAGTGATTGCGAATCAGCGCGAAGCGGAACGGAATGCCGCTTTCGGCCGAGTAGCCAAGCGCGGCAGTCACGCCGGAGTCAGGCACAGGCACCACGAGATCGGCATCCACCGGGGCCTCTCGGGCCAACTGCCGCCCCAGGGCCTCGCGGCTCTCCTGCACCGCCCGCCCGAACACCATACTGTCGGGCCGTGAAAAGTACACATGCTCGAAGATGCAGCTCGACTGCGCCGCCGCCGAAGCGTAGAAGCGCGAGGTAATTCCCTCCGGCCCAACCACGATCAGCTCACCGGGCTTCACTTCACGCTCGTAAGTTGCGCCGATCAGGTCGAAAGCGCAGGTCTCGGAAGCGAACACGATCGTATCCTGCTTGTGGCCGGGAGCGGGAATGCGTCCCATGGCTAGCGGCCGAAAGCCGCGCGGATCGCGGGCGGCGAAGATGCGGTCGGCGCTGATCATCACCAGCGAGAACGCGCCCTCCACGCGGCGCAATGCGTCGGCCATGGCTTCCGGCAGCGTGTGCTCGCGCGAAAGCGCGATCAGATGCACGATCACTTCGGTATCGCTGTTGGTCTGGAAGATCGAGCCCTGCGCCTCAAGCCGGCTGCGAATCTCCATGGCGTTGACCAGATTGCCGTTGTGGGCCAGCGCGGTCGCGCCTTTATTGGACTGCACCATGATCGGCTGGGCATTGAGCAACGACGAATCCCCCGCGGTGGAATAGCGGGTATGGCCAATGGCGAGCGAGCCGCGAATGCGGGAAAGAACGTCTTCGGTAAAAATGTCGGCCACCAGGCCCATGGCTCGGTGGGCGTTGAGGGTCAGGCCATTGGAGCTGACGATGCCCGCCGACTCCTGCCCACGATGCTGCAAGGCATGCAGGCCGAGGTAGGCAAGGGTCTCGGCCTCGGGATGGGCGTAGATGGCGACCACGCCGCACTCGTCGCGAAATTTGTCGGTGGTTGGCATTCAGTACTCAGCCGTCAGCTTCTGGCTCGAGCTTCTAGCTCCTGGCACAAACCCTCGTCATCCTCAGAAAGCGAAGGATCCATGCATTTGGTCGCTGCAAACATAGTGCATAGGTCCTTCGCTTCGCTCAGGATGACAACTCATAAAAACCCGCGTGCTCGGCGGCCGTTCTCGGCGAACTCTGCGTCTTAAGATTTTCAATCAGAAATCGCGCCTGTTAGTGCCGCCTGCAGCGCCCCCTCAAACCCGTCGCGCAACTCGGCCACTGCCGCCGACACTACCACCCTGCCATCCAGCTTGATTTCCAAATGTTGGGCAGTCGTCTCGCCTAGGACTTCTGTCGAGAGCCTGTATTTCCCCGCCACTTGTTGGATGCGACCGACATTCGCGCGGGCGCACGAGATCACCACCCGGCTGGCGTCCTCGCCGAAAAGAACGCACTCGGCGGGCAGTCCATTCGAAGCAATATCTACCGCGATCCCGACCCCTCGCCCAAACGCCGACTCCGCCAGCGTTACCGTGACGCCGCCCTCGGAGCAGTCGTGCGCGGAATCCAGCAATTCAGCCTGAGCCAGCTCCACCAGCGCTTTCTGCAAAGCAGCTTCGCGTTCAAGCTCCAGGGCCGGCGGAAAACCCCAGAGCGCACCCAGAATTTCCTTTGCATATTCGGAAGAGCCGAACTCGATTTCAGCATCGGTCACATCGCCCTGCTCAGAAGCCCGCAGCAGAACCACCACTCGTCCCGGCTCCCGGAAATCCGGCCGGACCGCTTTGTGAATGTCCTCCAGAATTCCCACGATCCCCAACACCGGCGTGGGATAGATTCCTTCGCCCAACGTTTCGTTGTAGAAGCTGACGTTGCCACCAGTGATGGGAACTTCAAGCTCCTCGCAGGCTTTGGTGATGCCGTCAATTGCCTGCGAAAATTGCCACATGATGTGCGGCTTCTCGGGATTGCCGAAATTCAGGCAGTTGGTCGCTCCCACCGGCGTCGCCCCCGCGCAAGCCACGTTCCGCGCGGCTTCGGCGACCGCGTGCATCGCACCCAGCCGCGGATCGAGATAACACCAACGGCCATTGCCATCAAGCGCCATCGCTAGCCCGCGCCGCGAACCCTTGATGCGAATTACTCCGGCATCACCCGCCCCCGGGCCTTCCACGGTATTGGTTTGCACCATGTGATCGTATTGCTGCCATATCCAGCGCTTGCCGCTGATATTCGGGCTCGCCAGAAGCCGCTTGAGATCAGCCGTGAAGTCGGCCTTTGCTCCCAGCTTGATGTGTTCCGGCATTTCGCGCGGCACCAAAGGCTCCCAGCGTTCGAGCGGGCGTTTGTATACGGGGGCATCGTCGGTGAGTGCGGAGTTCGGAATTTCGGCCACCACTTCCCCATGCTGTAAAACACGCAGCTTGCCGCCTGGAGTCACGCGGCCGATCTCTACCGCATCCAATCCCCATTTTTCGAAAACTCTGAACACTTCCTGTTCGCGGCCCTTCTGCGCCACCAACAGCATGCGCTCCTGCGATTCGCTGAGCATGATCTCGTAGGCGCTCATGCCGGTTTCGCGCTGCGGCACGCGGTCGAGTTCGATTTCAATACCCACCCCCCCCCGCCCGCCCATTTCGCAGGTCGAGCAGGTCAGGCCCGCCGCGCCCATATCCTGAATGCCCACAATTGCGCCGGTCTGCATGGCTTCGAGGCAAGCTTCGAGCAGCAACTTCTCCAGAAAGGGATCGCCCACTTGCACATTAGGCCGCTTGGCTTCCGAGCCTTCGTGGAATTCCTCGCTGGCCATGGTCGCGCCGTGAATGCCGTCGCGGCCGGTCTTTGATCCCACGTAAATCACCGGATTGCCCTCGCCGGCGGCGCGCGCGTAGAAAATTTCGTCCTTGCGCACCAGGCCCAGAGCGAAAGCATTCACCAGCGGATTGCCCGAGTAGCAAGGTTCGAACTTGGTCTCGCCGCCAAGATTAGGCACGCCGAAGCAGTTTCCGTAGGAAGCGATGCCGCTGACTACGCCTTCGAGGATGGAGTGGTTTTTGTGGATCTCGGTTTGGGTTGGTGTGGGGCGCGCGCCCTCGCCCGC
>Ga0335078_10004860_pt1 | contig 19874 bp, 22 predicted proteins | sample Lox_Sample_32_FD_206711 | JGI IMG/M metagenome (GOLD analysis project Ga0335078, IMG submission 206711) | Soil microbial communities from Loxahatchee National Wildlife Refuge, Florida, United States - Lox_Sample_3.2 | ecosystem: Environmental > Terrestrial > Soil > Wetlands | place: USA... | reverse complement strand
TTGATCTCGGTCGAGTAGGGCATCGCGATCATCGAGCCCTTTTTCACCCGCATCGGATAGGGCTGATCGTCGTTGACCCAGTTGCCGACATAGTCGATGCCGTTCTCGGCCAGGATATCGAGCGTCCGCATGGTTTCGCTTAACGCCGGGCTGAGCCAGCCGCGCGGCGCCTTGCCGACGCTCTCGGTGATGGTGCCGACCACCTTCTTGATCAGCGCGCGCTCTTCTGGCTCAGTCTGATTGGCGAATAAGGTGGAATTGTTGGTGCCGTGGCCCATCCATTCCCAGCCGAGTTTCTTGCCCTCTTCGATGATGCGCGGATAGCGCTCGCACACGTCAGAATTGAGCGCGACGGTGCCTTTGACGCCGTATTTTTCCATCACCTCCATCATCCGCCAGATGCCGACGCGGACGCCATAGTCGCGCCACGAGTAATTGAGGACATCCGGGTTGACTGGCAAAGTGGTCATGCGGGTCGAAGGCCGATCGAACAGGAAGTGCTCGATGTTTGGAATCACCCAGACGGCCACCCGGGCCCCGTTCGGCCATGACAGGCGCGGGCGATCGATGATCGCCGAGTAGTCGAACCGGTCGTGCTCCATCGGTACGGCCGGGGACGGCGGTTTCTTCGAAGTCTTCGATCGCTTCACAATAGTCTTCGCCGATTTGCGCGCCACTCCATCCCTCCCGGATTTTCCAAAGCGTTGTATTGATCTGGCGGCACTGCGCCGCCCGCGCTAATGTCGCACAAGCTTGCATGGAAGCGAATGGCTTGGGAGTTTAGCGAAATGGCAAATGTCGTCGCCGGGTTCGGCGTACCCCACACCCCGGTGTTTCCGTTCTTCGTCAAGCGTGACGGTCCCGACAGCGAAATCGCCAAGCTGTTCGCGGCGCAGAAGGAGCATCTCGCCGCGGTGCGTCCCGACGTCATCGTGATGTTCGATACCGACCACCTCAACACATTTTTCCTGGACAATCTGCCGATCTTTGCCGTCGGCGTGGACAAGAGCTTCAGCGGCCCGAACGACGAGCCGCGGGAAATGCCGGTCTACAAGATCCCGTCGGCCATCGATCTCGCCGCGCATATCCGGCAGGTCAGCATCGAGGCGGGCTTCGATGCGGCGCTGACCCAGCATTTCTCGGTCGACCATTCGGTCGCGGTACCGCTGCACTTTCTCACCCCGGACATGCAGGTGCCGGTCGTTCCGTTCTTCATCAGCGGACATCTGCCGCCGCTGCCTTCGGCGCAGCGCTGTTATGCGCTCGGCCAGGCCGTCGGCCGCGCCATTGCGTCATGGCCCGCGCCGTTGCGGGTCGTAATCATGGGCAGCGGCAGCTTTTCGCTCGAAGTCGCAGGTCCCCGCATGGCGCCGGGCCGCACCGACGGCGTGCCCGATCCGGATTGGGCCTGGCGGATCATCAAACTCATGGAAGAGCAGCAGATCGAGAAGCTTATCAGCGAGGCCACCGAGCACCAGCTCCTCAAGGCCGGCAATGTCGGCGGCGAGGTGCTGAACTGGATCGCCATGCTCGGCGCCATTGGCAATCACAAGCCGAGCTACATCGCGCCACAGATGCAAAACGGCCACGCTTACGGCGTGTGGCGCTGGAATTAGCCGGCCGGTGTTTCCATAAATCGAATTGGTCGGAGCTGACGTGCGCCATGCGGCGCCCCGCCGATACAAGGCATGATCGCGGCAGTAAGTGGAATCATTTTCCCGCGACGGGGTGATTTTGCTGCCGGAAAAGTGCATTCTGCGGCTGCAGCGTTTGCTTGCATTCGTTGGTCCCGTTGTCGGTTTATCCCAGCAAGGCCCGGGGCAAGATGCGACGGATTTTTTCGTGTGGCGCGGCAATTGTTCTCGGAACCCTGCCGCTTGCCCATTTGGCGCGTGCGGATCCGGTGCTGATTTACTCGAGTACGGGAAGTTGCATTGTTTCGCCGTTTGGATTCGACTCAAAATTACGGCCTGTCAATTCGGGCGTCGCTTGGCGAACAACCTTCAACGCAGTAGGCAGCGCCGACGCCGACGGCAAAATTACGGAGGTCGGTCAATCGGTCGACAGTGCATCCTTCGGAGTCGGGCCGCGCATGCACGTACCTGCTGCGAACGCGTATCGGGCTACGTTCAGTTCAACTCTCGCCGGACCCAACGAGGATGGCAGCTTCACACTTCATGTGGGGACCGCCACGGGGACCTTCACTGCCGGGCCCTATGCCGATCTTACATTTACCGCTTCCGGCTTCAAACTCATGAAGTGGACCGGAAGTAATGGCCTCAGCGTCTATGGCACCAGTGGAGCGCCGGCAATTCAGAGCCTCTCGTTTTCGAACAGCACCAAATTCGATCGGATTTGCACAGGCATGACTATTTCACTAACTCCGGTTCGGTAAATAGCGCAGACCCGTCATGTCCGAATGTTTCCGCGGCAACGCTCGCTCTGTCTGATTTTTGCGGCAGGTTTTCGCCTTGCTTCGCATGCCAGTGAGCCAGCGCCCCCTTGACGGAACGATATGAGATGCAAATTTGCCTGCTTGGTATTGGCAAGGATTCTAGCATCAGGAAAGACGATGGTCAGCGACACTCCAAAAACAAAAACCGAGCCCGCTCCAAAGACTGAGACGGCGGCACCCGACAAGAGCTCTGCCGCCGAACCCGCAGCGAAGGCCACGGGCAGTGAGACTGCCACTGCCGCCCCTTCCAATTACAGCCGTGGCGAAGGCCAGAAACCGGTCACCGCGGCCTACAAGGAAAACTGGAATGTGATCTTCGGAAAAAAGAAGACGAAGAAGAAAAAGCGATAGTTCAGGAGAAAAAGCTATGGCCCGGATGGTGGTGATCTACAAGACGCCGCGCGACGTCGCCGCGTTCGACAAACACTATTATGAGGTCCACGTTCCGCTCGCCAAGAAACTGCCGGGTCTGAGAAAGTATGAAGTCAGCCAGGGTCCCATTGCTACGCCGGCCGGGCCGTCTGATGTCTATTTGGTCGCGACGTTGCACTTTGACAATCTGGCGGCGATTCAAAAGGCCTTCGCCTCGGCCGAAGGACAGGCCGCCGGGGCGGATCGCCGTATTTTCGCGCCGGACGATTCCCGCGTCCAAATGTTGCTGTTTGAAAATCGCGAAGTGTAAGGTCGCGACTTACTGCGTGCGCGTACAGAATGGCCACAGCTACGGCGTGTGGCGCTGGCGTTGATTGCGCGTTCGGTTGCCTGCCGCCAGCGGTGAGCGCGGTTGCCTTTTGCATAGGCCAAGCCCATCATTGCTGATGAGAGCGTTGGCCGGCAACGGCCATCAATCGCTCCATCAGCAGGGGAGGAATACGCATTATGAAATTTCGCATAATTGCAGCTTGCGCGGGGCTGGCGACTGCGGTCGGATTAGCGGCGCCGCACGCCTTGGCCGCCGATGCAAAGCGGGTCGCTTTTCTCGATGGCCCGATCGCGGACAAATATATTGGCGGACTGACACGCAGCTTTACCGAAACGGCAAAAGCCGCCGGACTTGATGTGGCGGTCGTGCAAAGTCCGTTCGACCCGGCGCTGCAGGCGCAGCAAATGGACGACGCCATCGCCAAGAAGGTCGATGCCATCGTCATGATGATCATGAGCCAGAAGGCGCTGATCCCGGCGCTGACGCGCGCCAAGGAAGCTCACATCCCGGTCATCCTGATCAACACCCCCATTCCGCAGGAGGACCTTTATACGGCGTTTGTCGGCGAGGACAGCAACAACATGGGCACGACCGCGGCGAAGGCGATGGCCGAGGGGCTCAAGGGCCGTTCGGGCGCGAAAGTCGCGATCATCGCCGGCAGCATGGACGAAGGCATAGCTCCGGCCCGTGTCGCCGCGTTCAAGAGTGAAATGGCCAAGCATCCGGGCATTAATGTCGTCGCAGTCGAAGAGACCCATTGGGCGCCGCCCGAAGCCGAGCGGGCCACGGGCCAATTGCTGGCGCGGTTTTCGGGACAAGGCGGGCTCGACGGCATTTATGCCATGAACGATCCGCTCGCTAACGGCGCCGTGCAAGCGGCGCAGTCGGCCGGCGTAAAGCTCGGCACCGGCAAGGGTGAGCTGGTCGTTGTCGGCGGCAATTGCCTCGCCATGGGCATCGCCGACATTGAGCAAGGCACGATGTACGCCACGCTCTATTGGACGCCGATCAATATGGGCCGCGACACCGCCAATACCGTCAAGAAAATTCTGGACGGGCAACCGGTGCCGAAAAAGCAGTCGAGAAGCCTCGATATCATCACCAAGGCCAACGTCGCCAAATATCAGAAGGAATGCACGTTCTAACTTGGTTTGGAGCGAACGCGGTGCGGCGCTCAGCGCCGCGCCGCTTTTTGTTGGCTGCCGACCTACTCTGCGGGTGAAGTTTCTTGCGGCCGTGCGAGTTGATCGCCGCGGAACAGCATTTCCGCCCAGTAGCGCCGGATGGCAAACAGGCGCGGGTCGAGATCGATCGCATCGGCGATCGCGACCAGGAACAGGACCCCGCCGGTCACGACGTCTTGTACGGCGGGCGCGGTACCGACCGCATTGAGCCCGGCGCGCAACAGGCACAACACCAGCACGCCGCCGATCATCCCGATCGGCGTGCCCCTGCCGCCCAAGAGCGACACCCCACCGATGATTGCCGCCGCGGTCGCCGGCACGAGCGCATTGGTCAGCGCTTCACCGGACGCTGCCGCCAGGCTGTAGCTTAAGAGCGAGCCGCCGAGCGCGGCGAGCATGCCGGAGCACGCAAACACCGCCGGAATGATTGCCCAGGTGCGCACGCCGGCAACCATGGCGGCGCGGCGATCGCTGCCAGTCGCATAGACATCGCGGCCCACACGCGTGCGCGCCATCACGAAGGCGGCGATCAAGAAAGCGGCAAGCGCGACCAGGCTGCGAAACGAAAAGACGTGCAACAGTGGATTGTTCACAGCGAGCGCCACGTCCATGCGCGGATAACTGATCGAAACGTTGCCGGTGATGACGTAAGCGAGCCCGCCGAGCGTCAGGAGCCCGCCGAGCGTCACACCGATCGAACCGAGCCGCAGCCAGATCATGATCGCGCCCTGGAACAGGCCCCAGGCGAGGCCGACGAGAACGGCGAGCGCAACACCGAGTTCCGGATGCCTTGCGCCGGTGAGAACCGCGATGCATCCAGCGAGGCTGATCATGCCGCCGACCGAAAGATCGAACTCGCGGATGATCATGGACAGGCCGAGACCAAGTGCGATCGGCCCGATCGTGGCGAATTGCTGCAACACACTATAAGCCGTCGCCGTGGTGAGGAACTGACCGCGACCGCCGTCAAGGAGCCACAGCACTGTGGCAATCACCACCAGCAGCAAATACGGACGTACCGAGCGGTTGGCGAGCAGCGGCCGCATCTTCTTACTCGGCGTCAGCGAGCGTTTGCAGCATGATCACGAGCAAAACTATGACGCCGATCACCAGGTATTGAATCTGCGTCGAGAAGCCGTTGAGCAGCAGCAGCGCCTGGCAGATACCAATGATGAACGCGCCGACAAGGCTGCGGATCGCCGAGCCCTCGCCGCCCGAGATCGCTGTGCCGCCGACCAGTACCGCGCTGATTGCGCTGTAATCGTATCCGAGACCGAGTTCCAGATCGCCGCTCGAATAGCGTGCCGCCATCAGGATGCCGGCAAGCGCCGTGCACAGCCCGGCGGCGACGTAGGCGCCTAGCACGATCCGCGCCGGCTCAAGCCCGGCCGCGAGCGCTGCCCGCCAGTTGCTGCCGACCATATAAAGCTGGCGCCCGAAGCGGGTGAACGAGAGCACGACCTGAGCGATTACGGTCGTAAAGAGAAAGGCGGCAACCGGCATGGGAATGCCGAAAAAGCGTCCTTTAAGCGCTGCCGCAGCTTCGCCCTGGGGATAGACGCCCTGGCCTTGGGTGATCAACGTCGCGCAGCCGGTGATCAAGGCCAAGGCCGCCATGCTGACGATGATCGGATTGGCGCGGAAGTAGCCGACGACAAAGCCTTGGATGCCCGTCAGCGCGGCGCCGAACGCGAGCGCAAGGATCAATGCGGCGGGCAGTCCAAGCGGCAGCACCGCCATGAAGACGATCCCGCTGGTCGAGAGCGTCACGCCGAGCGCGAACGACATGATATTACCGCTGAGCGTGATGAAGGTCATGCCGATAGCGACGCAGCCGATGAAGGAGGTGGTGTTCAAGAGCGAGAACAGACTCACTGGCGTAAAGAAGCCTGGCGTCGCGACCGCGACAGCGACCAGCGCCAGCACGGCAATCGCGCGGATCGCCACCAGCACCTTGCCGCGCCTCGAGTGCGGCAGCGGCAGCCGCCAATCAAACTGCCAGGTACCCGGCAGGGTTTGCTCGCTCATGTTTGTTCGCTCATGGTACCTGATCCACCGGGTGGGTGATGTCGGCGACGATACGGTGCATCGAGACTTCGCTGCGTCGATAATGGCCGACCTGGCGGCCGCGATAGAGCGTGATCACAACATCGCCAACGCCGACGATCTCCTCGAGATCGCTCGACGACATCACCAGCGCGTAACCTTCTTCACAGAAGGCGCGCATCAGACGATAAATTTCCGCGCGCGCGCCAACGTCGATGCCGCGCGTCGGCTCGTTCATGAGCAGCACCCCGTCCGCCTTCCGCTCGATGCTGCGGCCGAAGGCGAGTTTCTGCTGATTGCCGCCGCTCAGCTCCTCGGCGCGCGAGCGCATGCGCCGACGGTCGACTCCGACGCGCATTGCCAGGCGCCCGGCGGCCGCTCGCAGTGTACCGGTCCGCAAAATTCCAAAAACCGAGTGATCGCGCAGCCGCGTCGCCACCAGATTGTGCAGCACGCTCAATCTGCGAAACACCCCCTCAGCGGCGCGATCGCCGGAGACGAACATGATGCCGCGCTGTGCCGCGCGCGCCGACGAGCCGAGCTTGAGCGGCCGACCGTTGACGCTGACGCGGCCGCTGGCGTTGTGTACCAAGCCGGCGAGCGCTGCCACGATCTCGGCAGCGCCGGAGCCGACCTGGCCAGCGATGCATAGAATCTCGCCCCGGCGCACCGTCATCGCGAAGTCGTCGACGACGCCGGGCAGTGTTAGCCCTTCGACGACGAGGGCGGGTGCGCCGCGCGCGCGGGTCTCCTCGGGATACATTTCACCGCTTGGACGCCCGAGCATCAGCTCGATCAATGCCGCCCGGTCGAGCCCCGTGAGCGCAGAGGTCGCGACCAATTCGCCATTGCGCAAAACCGAGACGCGGTCGCAGATGGCATAGACCTCGGCCAGCCGGTGCGTAATGTAGAGCACCGAGCGTCCCTCGCGTTTGAGCGCAATTAACGCCGCGAAAATGCGTTCGATCTCGACGTCGGTCAGCGTCGCCGTGGGCTCGTCGAGAATAAGTACGCGCGCGTCGCGGGTGAGCAGCCTCGCAATCTCGACAAGCTGGCGTTCGCCCATGCTCAAGCTCGCCACCAGCGCATCGAGTTTGATGTGGTCGGCACCAAGGAGCGCCAGCGCTTCGGCGGCGCGCCGGCGTAGTTCCGGGCGTTTGTGCAGAAACGGCACCCGCAGCGAACCGAGCCAGATATTGTCCTCGACCGAAAGATCGGGACACAGGCTCAATTCCTGCGCCACCATCGCGATGCCAAGCTCCTGCGCCTGGCGCGGGGTCGCCACGCTGGCGGGAGCGCCGTTGACCAGGACGGTGCCCTGATCCGGCCGATAGACGCCGGTCAGGATCTTGACCAGGGTGCTCTTGCCAGCACCGTTCTCACCGCAGATTCCCCGAATCTCACCGGGGGCGATATCAAGCGAGACATCTTTGAGCGCGGCAATCGGGCCGAAGCTTTTCGATACGCGACGGAGTCCGACAACTGATGCTGAATCGCCGCCAGACTGCAGCGTTGTTCCTTCGCTGCTACCGCGAACGTCCCGCCTCTGTTCGGCTCGGTCCAAGGCGAAGGCCGCGGCAGTTAGGTCCATCGCAGAGCGCCAATCAACGTGCCGCCGTGACTTGCGCACCTGCGCCACCGGCTCACCTTTGTACGCACCGGTGCTAAGGTCCTCACTTACTGCCCTCCCAATGTTTTAGTTCATCCGGCAAGGCGCTTAATCGTATTCTTCGCCAGCGAAACTGATGATAGTTGAACCATGAGAAAGGGCAATTGTCTGACCAGCGCTCCGCGGCAATGACACCTTACACGCCGCAGGTCGCGACTTACGTCGTGCGGGTGAGGCCGCCGTTGACGTAGAGTGTTTGCCCGGTAATGAAGGCCGCATCCTCGCTGGCGAGAAAAGACACGGCGCCGACCAGGTCGGAGACTTTTTCGCTGCGCTTGATCGACTGCATGTTGGCCATCAGATCGAACAGCGCCTCCTTGGACATACCGCCCGGAATCTCCTTGTCCTTCAGGGTGCCCGGCGTGCGGGTGAGCCCCGGCGCAATGGCGTTCACAGTGACGCCGTGTTCGCCGAATTCGGTGGCCAGCGAACGGGTGAAGCCGACGACGCCGGCCTTGCTGGTGATGTAGTGGATGAAGTTCGGGACCAGAAGACTGACGGTATCCGACGCGAGATTGATGATCCGGCCCCAGCGCCGCTGTCGCATTCCCTGTGCCAGCGCTTTGGTCATCAGGAACATTGAATCGAGATTGACCGAAAGCACGCGTCGCCAGTCTTCGAACGTGATCTCGTCGAACGGCTGCATCGGATAGATGCCGGCGTTGTTGACCAGGATGTCGCAACGGCCGCCATCCTTCTCGACCGCCGCCTTGAGCGCCGCTACATTCGCTGGGTTGCTGATGTCGCATTGAACAGCCGTGGCGTGCCCGCCGGCGCCGCGGATCAACTCCAAAGTCTGCTCGGCCTTGTCGCGATCAGCGATGACGATGCGCGCGCCCTCCTCCGCCAGCCTGACCGCCGACGCCTGACCAATCCCAGAGGCCGCGCCGGAAATAACCGCGGTCTTGCCGTCATGCTTTTTCGCCATTCCTCATCCTCCCGTTCTCGTCGGACCATTGTTCGCATATAAAGGGGACACCGGTGAAGGGTTCTGCAGGTTGCAACCTTCGCCGCTACAGCGCCGGGCAAAAGTTTGCGAGAAGGAGTGCAGATTGTGACCAGCGGCAAGGATGACGAGGAGTTTTTCCGGCAGCGCGGCTTTGGCATCAAGATCGGGTTCGGCGAGCGGCCGGCCCTGATGCTGATCGACATGATCAACGGCTTTACCGATGCCTCAATGCCGCTCGGCGCCAACCTCGATCAGCAGATCGAGGCGCAAAAGCCGCTGCTGGAAATCGCGCATGAACGCGACATCCCGGTGATCTTCTCGACCGTGCTGTACGAGGAACCCGACATCAAGGACGCCGGCATTTGGGCGCTGAAACAGTCGGGCGCGCGCACGCTGACCGCGGGGTCTGAAGCGGTCAAAGTTGACACCCGTCTCGAACGGCAGCCGAAGGACATACTGCTGGTCAAGAAATACGCCTCGTGCTTCTTCGGCACCGATCTGGTGCCGCGGCTCAACAGCCGCCATATCGACACGCTGATCCTGACCGGCTGCACCACCTCGGGCTGCGTGCGGGCGACCGCGGTCGATGCGGTGCAGAACGGCTTTCGCCCGATGGTGGTGCGCGAGGCAGTCGGCGACCGCTCGGTCGCCGCGCATGAGCAGAGCTTGTTCGACCTCAACGCCAAATACGCCGACGTCGTCTCACTCGACGAGACGCTGCAATATCTCAAGACCGTCGGCCACAACCGGCCGGCGGCGTAAGGTTGGGCTGCCGGGAGCCGGCCCGTTCAGAACATCGGATAGGCTGGATTCAGCGGCAGCCCGAACTGGGTGCGGCCGAAATTCTCCGCCGGCACGTCCCAGCTCATCACCACGTGTGACGCGATGGCATGGACGTCGCGCCAGCAGCGTTGCGCCGAATTGTTGTCCAACAATCCGCTTGAGCCGCTGATATTGATCAGCTCGTCCATCGCGTCGCGCAACATGCGCATCGCATAGCTGAAATCGCGCCGCAGCAGCGTCCGCGTCTCCAGGTTCATGCCGGAGTAATCCTTGCGCGCGGTCGCAAGCGCCCGGCGCGCCAGCAATTCAGATGCATCGATCTGCGCGCCGATCTCTGCGACTTTCATCTGCACCGGCACATGCTGGGCGATGGCGAGCTGGGTGTAGGTGAGATAGCGCTGCCGCGTCCATTCCACGAAGTCGGCGTAAGCGCCGCGCGCCGAGCCGAGCGCCGGCCCGAGCAGCGCATAGGAATGCACGGCGATGAACGGGGTACGGTAGATCGGATTGGTATTGATTTTCGATCCTGGAGACTGGGCGTCGCGCAGCGTCGCAAAGGATACGCTGCGGTGCTCCGGGACGAATACGTTGTCGAGCACGCTGGTGATTGAACCGGTACCGCGCAGCCCGGCGCAGTACCACGTGTCGTCCTGCTTTACCTCCGACACCGGCACCAGATAGAGCCGCATGTCCGGATGATCCTCGCCCTCGCGGAAGGCAAGCCCGCCGATCAAAATCCATTGCGAATGGCGCAAGCCGCTGCACCATGACCAGCGGCCATCGAGGCGGTAACCGCCGGGCACCACGGTGACCTTGCCGGTCGGCGCCGCCGATGTGGCGATACAGGCGGCGTTATTCTTGCTCCACACATCGTGCTGCGCCTGTTCCGGGAAATGCGCGAGAATGCAGGCATGATCGGCCAAATAGTTCAGCACCCACGCCGAGGAGGCGCAGGTCGACCGGCCGAGTTCGATTGAAATGTCGAACGCCACCTCGTGGTCGTGCTCGTAGCCGCCCCAACGTTTCGGTTGCAGCACGTGGATCAAACCGGAATCGAGATATTCCTCTACGGATTCACGCGGCACTTCGCGATCACGCTCGGCCTTGACCGCGCGCTCGCGCAACTTTGGGGCGAGCGCACGGGCGCGAGCGATCAATTCGTCGGCCATCGGAATCTTTTCTGCTGCGGCAGCAGTCCGCAATTCGGCAACACTCATTGGGTTTCCTCCGTTTGACGGCGACATTGCGTCAGCGCCGGTTGGGAATCAAGCGCCGCCCGGGGCGTCCTTGATCCGGTCCGCCTTCCGATGCCATCATGGTCAACGTGAAATCACGCCGATCGTCGGTAAAAATCGATCGTGCATCGAAGCATTGGGGGAAGAGATGCGTCTCGGATTTTTCATGATGCCGGTGCATCCGCCGGCCCGCAGCTTTACCGAGACGCTCGCCGAGGACACCGAGAAGTCACTACTGGCCGATCGACTGGGCTACGAGGAATTGTGGCTCGGGGAGCACTTTTCGGCGACCAGCGAGCCGATCCCCTCGCCGCTGATGTTCATGGCGGGCCTCGTGCCGCAGACCAAGAACCTGCGCTTCGGCACCGGCGTCATTTGCATTCCCAATCACGATCCGCTCGTCGTCGCCGCCGAAGTGGCGCAGTTCGATCATATGAGCCGCGGCAGGTTCGAACTCGGCATCGGGCCGGGCGGCCTGTTGTCGGACTTCGAGCTGTTCGGCCACAACGATGTCGGCGTACGCAACCGCAAGGTCATTGAAGCGGTCAAAATCATGCAGATGGTCTGGTCGCAGGACCCGCCGTACGAATTCGACGGCGAGTTCAAGAAGTTTCGATTGAAAGATACCGTCAACGCCGAACTCGGCATCGGCTACATGCCCAAGCCCTATCAGAAAGGCGGACCACCGGTTACGCTTTCGATCGCCAGCCCAAACTCGGCTTCGGCGCGGACCGCCGCGCTGCAAAATTGGGGCATAATTTCGGCGAATATCGTGCCGACCTACTCGGTGGCGTCGCACTGGGCGATCTACAGCAAAGCTTGCGCGGAGTTAGGCAAGAAACCGTCGGGCGAAAACTGGCGGGTGTCGCGTAACATCATGGTCGCGCCGACCGACGCGGAAGCCCACGAGCGCGTCTATGGCGAGGCCGCTTCCAACAACTACTTCTTCACCTACATCCGCGCGGCGCTTGCCGGCGCCGGGATCCTTTCGGTCCTCAAGCCGAAGCCGGAGATGACCGACGCGGAAGCGACCGTCAAAGTCATCACCGAGGGCTGCACCCTTTACGGCTCGCCCAAGACCATGCTCGACAAGCTGGTCGCCTTCCGCGAAGAAGTCGGGCCGTTCGGCACGCTGCTGCTGACCGGTCTTGACTGGACCGGACCGAACGGAGCCTGGGAACGTCAGTCGATGCAGCTGATGGCCGAACAGGTGATGCCGAAGTTCCATCAGCACGTTCACGCCCAGGCGGCCGAATAGGCGGCAATCGATCTTCATTTATCGAATTTTGTGCGCTGCAACGCCATGAGAGTTTCATAAAGGCGTCGCAGCCGCGCCACAGACGCTGTGCAGAATTTCCAGCATAGGGACAGTTTGGGGTTGCGGTGAGCACAACGTCGAGGAGATCGACGATGAACTTGCAATGCGCCTGTAACACCGAAGCGGCCGCGACCCAAAACTTCGGCCGGCCCAAATGCCCACGTTGCGGAAGCATGCTTCTGATCGCCGAGGAGTCGGAGTTCAACGTCAAAGGCCGCATCCGCAACACCTGGTCGTGCGACGATTGCGCCCACGAATTTGTTACCTCGATTACGTTGTGGCCGCGTTTAGATCCGGCTCCACGCCGGGCTTAGGCCTTTTTCAGTTGCTGCGTCATTGTCGTGCCCGGGCCGGAGGAAACGCCATACCGTTAGGTGCAACGAACCTGAAAATCAGGAACCGGGCCACTCACACTGCGTTAGTTTGTTGCGTGCGTAAGCTCCCGAAAAGTTGTGTTCGCGTCCGCTCGTTGCGTTCAGTGCAGGCGCGAAAGTGAAGTGACCCGCCGGTCCGGCGTATTGCGCGATCGGCGGGTTCATTACTGTCATGCGTCATTGGCACGAAAGTCGCGTTTCGCCATCCATTGCTCCCGGGTCGCCGCTGCGTAATCGGCAAAACCGCCGGCAGTAATCGCGGCGCGCGCTCCCGCCATCAAGTCCTGGTAGTAAAACAGATTGACGACCGAGAGCAGCGTACCGCCGAGCGCTTCACCGCTGCGGAACAGGTGATGCAGGTAGGCGCGAGAAAAGTCGCGCGCCGCCGGACAACGGCTTTCGGCGTCGAGAGGCCGCGGATCGTCGGCATGGTGCGCGTTCTTGATGTTGATTGGGCCGAAGCGGGTGAAAGCAAGGCCGTGTCGTCCGTTTCGGGTCGGCATCACGCAGTCGAACATGTCGACACCGCGGGCGATGACTTCGAGGAGATCAGCCGGCGTGCCGACGCCCATCAGATAACGCGGCCGACCGCCCGGCAGCACCGGCGTCGTCGCGGCGACGACGTCGAGCATGACGCTCTGCGGTTCGCCGACGGCAAGTCCGCCAATCGCGTAACCGGAAAAATCGATATCGACCAACGAGCGCGCACTTTGCTCACGCAATGTCAAATCGTCGCCGCCTTGGACAATGCCGAACAATGCGCGATCGGCAGCCGCGCCCTCGAAAGCGCGTTTGCATCGCTCGGCCCAACGCAGCGACAAGTTCATGGCGCGCTCGATTTCGCTGCGCTCTGCAGGGAGCTTGACGCACTCGTCGAGCTGCATCGCGATATCTGAGCCGAGCAGAATCTGGACCCCGATGGCGCGCTCCGGGGTTAAGTCGATCATCGCGCCGTCAAGGTGGGAGCGGAAAGTCACGCCCGCTTCCGTAATCTTGCGCAGCGGTGCCAGCGACATCACCTGGAAGCCGCCGGAATCGGTAAGGATCGGATACGGCCAGCCCATGAACTCATGCAACCCTCCGAGTACAGCGATGCGCTCCGCCGACGGCCGCAGCATCAGATGATAGGTGTTGCCGAGCAAAATCTCTGCGCCGGAGGCGCGCACATCATCGTGGTGCACCCCCTTGATCGCCGCCTGGGTGCCCACCGGCATGAAAGCCGGCGTGTGCACGACACCGTGCGCCGTCGTGATCTCGCCGGTGCGGGCAGCCCCGTCGGCGGCAGTCAGGCGAAACGAGAAAGCCTCGGACATGATCTTTTCACGATGCACGAAACAGCAAACAGGCGTCGCCGTAGGAGTAAAACCGATAGCCGCATTCGATTGCATGCGCATAGGCGTGTTGCATCACGTCGAGGCCGGAGAATGCGCAAACCAGCATGAACAGGGTCGAGCGCGGCAAATGGAAGTTGGTCAGCATCGCGTCGACCGCACGAAAGCGATAGCCAGGAGTAATGAACAGATCGGTCTCGCCACAGAACGCCGCCAGCGTGCCATCTTCGGCCGCCGCGCTTTCAAGAAGCCGCAGTGAGGTCGAGCCGACCGCTGCAATGCGACCGCCCGCGCGCCGCGCCGCATTGAGCGCCGCTGCCGTTTCAGCGCTGACCGTGCCCCATTCAGCCTGCATGCGGTGACCCGAAGTGTCGTCGGCCTTGACTGGCAAAAAGGTGCCGGGACCGACGTGAAGCGTCACGCGGTGAACCGAGATGCCGCTGGTGTGCAACGTCTCAATAACGGCCTCGGTGAAATGCAGCCCCGCGGTCGGCGCCGCCACCGACCCTTCCTCACGCGCAAACATCGTCTGATAATCAGTGCGATCTTGCTCGTCGGTGTCGCGACGGCTGGCGATATAGGGCGGCAACGGCATGTCGCCGCGCTCGGCCAGCGCCTGATCGAGGACCGCGCCGTGGAAAGCGAAGGCGAAAGTGATTTCGCCCGCTTCCCCTTTGGCTTCTACGGTGGCGTCAAGCTGGTCGAGGAAGCACACGCGGCCTTCGCTGCCGAAACGCACGACGTCGCCGACGGCAAGCCGCTTGGCGGGCCGCACCAGCGCCCGCCAGCGCGAGCCGTCGAGGCGTTTGATCAGCGTCGCAGCGATTGCAGGCTCCCGGTCACCGCGGCCGATGCGGCGGCCGTGGAGGCTTGCGGGGATCACCTTGGTATCGTTGACGACCAACGCATCGCCCGCCCGCAGCAACTGCGGGAGGTCCAGCATGGTGCGATCCTCAACCGCCTCATTTGGACGCACGACCAGGAGCCGCGCGGCATCCCGGGGATGCGCGGGCCGCAGCGCGATGCGGTCCTCCGGCAGCGCGAAGTCGAACAGGTCCGTTCGCATTGGGCTCAGTGGTTCACCGTCATCCTAAGGTGCGCCTCGTAGACGCGCCTCGAAAGATGCGGCCAAGCTAGCCGGGTGGTTCAATCGTTCGAGGCTCGCGGAGTTTATCATCGGGCCGGCCACTTCGGGCCGGACCCGTTGGCACGCACCTCAGGATGATGGAACGTAAGCGGCGCCGGCATTACTTTGCAGAATCTTTGTCGATTGTGCGATCGTCGACGAACCGGATGGCAATCGGCCGGCCGGCGACCGCGCCGCCCATGCCGTCGCTGAAACGTAATGGCGTGCAGCGCTTGAGCGCCGCGTCGATCGCGTCGCGATAGATGGAGCGTAGCTCGGCCGGCGCGTCGTGGCTCACATAAGTCATGCGCGGCGGCGCAATCACTTCGCCGTCGCGCTTGAAAGCGAAGCGGACGGTGTATTCCATGCCGTGTCGCGACTCGTCCCTCGGCGGCGGCACCCAGCATTCGCGCAGCGCAGCGAACATGGCGCGGATCGTATCCAGCGTATGGTTGTCCGTCCCGTTCTCTGCATCTTCGCTCGTCCTGATCGGATCCTTGCCGCCTTTTGCATTGTCGGGGCTGTCGTCCGCACCGCCGGTCTTTTTGTTCGCGGGATCGTTCTCGTCAGTCGACACAATCGTCAGCCGCAAATCCTGTCCGATCGGCGGCAGGTAATAGGGAAAGCAGGGCCCGTGGTGAAACACGCTGCAGAACGACGGATGGCAAGGGTATCCGCTGAGCACGCTGCATGGCGCGCGCGCCGGGGGCACGTGGCTTAACCGCTGGGCTTGGCTGCTTGCGCCATGCGCGAACAAACCGATCGCCCCGCAAACGATCGCGATCGCCGTGCGGGACGCGCGCATCAATTATTCCATGACGTCGGCGGCCACTTGCATCTGCACGATGCGATCGGGTCTGGACGGCGGCTCACCGCGCTTGAGCTTGTCGACGACGTCCATGCCGGACACGACCTCACCAACGACGGTGTACTGGCCGTTGAGGAACGAGCCTTCGTCGAACATGATGAAGAATTGACTGTTGGCGGAATGAGGGTTGCTGGACCGCGCCATACCGACCGTACCGCGCTCGAACGGAACCTTGGAGAACTCCGCCGGCAGGTCCGGGTGCTCCGAGCCGCCGGTGCCGTCACCATTCTCGCCGTCGCCAGTTTGCGCCATGAAGCCGTCGATCACGCGGTGGAACGGCACGTCATCATAAAAGCCTTCGCGTGCCAGGAGCTTCAGCCGTTCGGCATGCTGGGGCGCGACGTCGTCTCGCAGCTTGATGACGATACGGCCGGGCGTGGTCTCGACGATCAGGGTATTTTGCGGATCGGTACCCGGGGGAAGCGATTCAGCCATCTTCGGTTTTCCTCTATGCCTCGACGATTGCCTTACGGCCACGCAAACATAATGCTACGGCTCGATTGTGGCCTTCTTGATGTAATCCAGTTTGCCAAACTCTCTGACCAGATAAGCGTTACCTTCCTGTTGAATACGCCCTTGCTCGGGTCCCTGGCCGCCCGGCGCGCCTTCGCCATATCCGCTGTACAGCGCGTCGACAACAGACATGCCCGAGACGATCTGGCCGAACGGTGCAAAGCCCTGACGGTCCAGCATCTTGTTGTCGGCGAAATTGATGAACACCTGAGTCGTGCGGGTATTGGGGCCGGCCGTTGCGAATGTGATCAGGCCGCGCTTGTTGCTTTGCCGCACCGGATCGTCCTTGATCCGCGCCTCACGCCATACCCCGGAGATTTTCGGATCGGCGTTGATGCCGAACTGCACCATGAAGCCGCTGATGACACGAAAGAAGCGAGAGTTGTCGAAGAAACCGTTCTTGACGAGGTTATAGAAGCGATCTGCCCCGTTCGGCGCCCAATCGCGATGAACCTCAATGACGAACGTGCCCTTACTGGTATTGAACTTGGCTTTGTAGACCGCGGGCGCCGGTTCGGTCAGGGCCGCGGGGTTGCCGAGGCCCTGGCTCCAGGCCGGACCTGTAAGTACGAGTGCTAACAGAACTGCAATCAGGCGGATCATGTCGTCTCCCGGATGAGAAGAATTTAGGTTTTCGCGAATTTCTTTTTCAGACGCGTGGCGACGAGCGCCGGCACGAAAGCGGAAACGTTGCCGCCCATGCCGGCAATCTGGCGCACCAAGGTGGCGGTGATCGGGCGAACTTCCGGCGAGGCGGGCAGGAACACGGTCTGCACTTCCGGCGCCATGGCTGCGTTCATGCCCGCCATCTGCATCTCGTAGTCGAAGTCGGCTGCATCGCGCAGCCCGCGGATGAGGATCGCCGCGCCCGCACGTCGCGCCGCCGCTACGACGAGATCGCCGAAAGTCGTGCAGACGACCTCGCAACCCGCGCTGCGCCCAAGCGGCGTGCAGATCTCCTCAAGCATCGCGACCCGTTCCTCCGCCGAAAACAGCGGCGCCTTGCCGGGATGAATGCCGACCGCCAGCACCAGCCGGTCGGCAAGCCGTACGGCGCTTTTTACGACGTCTAGATGACCGTTGGTGATGGGGTCGAATGACCCGGCGAAAAGAGCGGTGCGCGGCATGGCGGGGGTCTAGCCCGCGCTCCAGCCAACCGCAAGCTGGTTGTATCGTTTCGGAAATCCGCGCATTTGCTTTGGTCCATTGTATAATCCGTATTGGACAACGCACGATGCAACGGCCACAACGAGGCGGGGCGGCCGCTGATGCCAAGGCGCTCGATCAGGCCGCGGAGCGTTTCCGCGGCGCCGGCCAAGAGGTCCGCGGCGAGATCGTTGACGTCACCGACCGCGGTGCGCTCGCACGAAGCTTTGAGGCAATTGCGCAACATTACGGACGCCTCGACGTCGTGTTTGCCAATGCGGGGATTGGCGGCGGACCCGGTTTTCTCAAGCTCGACGGCGAGCGCAATCCTGACTGTGCGCTCGAAAACTTCCCCGCTGACGTATGGGACAGGATTATTGCAATCGATCTGACCTCGGTTTTCGCCACCCTCCAGGCCGCCGCTCGGCATATGAAAAACAAGGGCGGGCGGCTCCGAGGCCTTTCGTCATCAACATTTCGGGCGGGCGCTTGCAAGATCCCGCGGTGCGCGCACCGTTCGAGAGATTTTCGCCGATGCGCCGGCTCGGACAACCCGACGACATCAAAGGCCTGGCCCTGTTCCTTGCTTCGCCGGCGGCGCAGTTCATTACCGGTGCCCAGATCGTGATCGACGGCGGCAGGTCGCTTGGCATGGCTGATTGACCCGCCGGCGCGTTTCTCGTCGATGGATGACGCGTTATGTTGTGAGAGGCGCCCCGGAAGACCACGGGGTAAGGGAGCGAAACCGAGATGAATGCGCCACCATCCACCGATACCAAAGTCGTTCGGCGCGAGGCGGACGCTGGCCCCAAACGGGTCACAGCCGATGTCTGCGTGGTCGGGGCCGGCATCGCCGGCACCTCCGCGGCGCTGACGGCTGCGCGTAACGGCAAAAAGGTCGTGCTGGTCGACGGCCTCCCGGTGCTCGGCGGTCAGGCCGTGAACTCCATTATCAGCACGTTCTGTGGCCTGTTCGCCAATGGCACTCACGGCCACCAATTCACCCACGGCATCGCGGACGAGATTTTGCGCGATCTCGGTGCCAGGGAGCAGACGCTCTATTACCGGCGCGGGCCGGTGACGACGGTCGTTTATTATGACGAAGTTGCGCTTGCACGCTGGATCGAAGAGGCGATCCGCAAAGCGGGGATTACCGTCGTGCTTGGCGCCGTGTTGCGGCGTGTGGAAGTGGACGGCCGCCGCGTCCGGAGTATTGAGCTCGCCACCCGCTACGGCGACGTGCACGTCGACGCGACAGGATTCGTCGATTCAAGCGGCGACGCGGCGCTGGTCTGGCAGGCGGGCTTCGCCTGCCGCGAACCGGCGAACCGCAAGGTGTTCGGGACCCAGATGGTCGTTCTGGAGAACATCGACGAAGCCAAGCAGCCGACGCGCGACGAGATCGGCGCGCGCATGAAGGAAAAGGGCGATGAGTACGGCCTGGTCCGGCGCGAGGGGCTCGCCTTCATCATTCCCGGACGCGGCGTAGCAGCCATGAACATGACTCACGTGGAGACGCCGCTTGACCCGCTGGAGGCTTCGGCCAAAACACTTGACGGCCGTGATCAGGCTGATCGCGCTGTCGAATTTCTGCGCCACGAATTTCCGGATGGCTTCGGCAAATGCCGCGTGCGCGCCTACGGCTTTCCTGGCATCCGCCAAACCCGCTGGATCGTTGGACGGCAGCAGCTGACCGAGGATGATGTGATGACGGGCAGGCGCTTTCCCGATGCGATCGGACGCACGGCGTGGCCGATCGAGCTGCACGATCATAGCAGCGGCCACCGCTGGCATACCTTTCCCGAGGATCACGTGCACTACATTCCGCTCGCGAGCCTCACCCCGGCCGACGCCGACAATGTCGTCGCTGCCGGGCGCTGCATCGACGCCGACACGGCGGCGTTGTCGAGCGTGCGGGTAATGGGTCCGTGCATCGCCATGGGCGCGGCCGCAGCACATGCGCTCGATCTCGCCGGCACCGGCAGCGTTCATCAGATCGATCTCGCGGCGCTCGCTACCCGCGTCTACGACAACGTGGAGCGGACCGACTGACATGCGGCTGACCGACTACGAGAAGGCGATGCTGGACGGCGCGCATGGCAAAGCCAAAGCGCGGGCGATGGATCTGTTGGTTCGGTACGGCGAAGCGTTGGGCGCCGAGCGGCTGATCGAGA
>Ga0335078_10004859_pt1 | contig 19878 bp, 16 predicted proteins | sample Lox_Sample_32_FD_206711 | JGI IMG/M metagenome (GOLD analysis project Ga0335078, IMG submission 206711) | Soil microbial communities from Loxahatchee National Wildlife Refuge, Florida, United States - Lox_Sample_3.2 | ecosystem: Environmental > Terrestrial > Soil > Wetlands | place: USA... | reverse complement strand
GGCTGACGAGTCACACCCTGCTTCCTTCAAGGTCAGAGGAGCACTGTCACCGTCCTCTGAACGTCCGAGTTCGGCGCTGGGCGAGTTCGACACCTACTACGTGGCGACGGGGGCGCCTGTACCTCCAGGCGCCGATGCAGTCGTGAAGGTCGAGGAGAGCAGGCTCTCCGGAGCCAACGTGGTCGTTTCCTTTCACATACAGAAGTGGAAGAACGTTGCGCTCCAGGGCGAAGACGTCCACGCAGGAGACGTCATCGTGACATGCGGGCAGATACTGAACGCCCCCAACATAGCACTCCTCATCGCCGCGGACAGGACTGACATTGAGGTGGTCAGACGACCCAGGGTGGGGATCCTGTCGACTGGAGACGAACTGACCCGTCTCGGCAGCGGCGAGGCGGGAAAGAAAGTGAACAACTATTCGAACCTGATCGCTGGGTATCTGTCTGAAGCGGGCGCGATTCCGGTCTCCCTCGGAGTTGCGAAGGACGAGCAGGGGCACATCACCGAGCTGGTCGAGAGACGGCTCGCCCAGCTGGATGCTCTGGTGACCATAGGCGGAAGCTCGATGGGGGTTAGGGACTTCACACCTCGCGCGCTCATGGGCGTCCCTCAATGCAGGGAGCTGTTTCATGGCGTCAGGCTAGTCCCCGTGCGACCGACTGGGGTATTCATGATCGGCGACAAGCCGGTGGTACTCTTACCGGGTCACGCTGTCTCTGCAGCGCTTTCCTTCTTTCTCATTGTCCGGCCCATCGTCAATATCCTTTCCGGCCTAAAGTTCGACTCGAGGTCACCTGCTGTGAAGGCGCGCATCTCGGATGAGCTCTCAAACCCACGCCCCCTGGCGACGCTCATCCTAGTGAGTCTGACCAGCCTAGGCAAGGATTACTCGGCCAAACCGGTGCGCTGGGGTGCCAACCTTGTCTCGAGTCTCGCAGGCTCCAATGGGTACATCCAGCTTGAACCACACATGTCGCTGGAGAGTGGGCAGGAGGCGACGGTTTTTCTTCTGGGCGCGAACGAGTTGTTACGAATCGCCGAGGGAGGACGACCATGAAGGTCATCATCTTCCTAGGCTACAGCAATAGCGGAAAGACAACAGCCCTTACGCGAATCGTGAGCCAGCTGGTAAAGGATGGTAAGAAGGTAGGGACGTTGAAACACATCCACGATGAAGACTTCACGATCGACACCGAGGGGAAGGACACCTGGAGACACGCATCCGCGGGTGCGACCACGATCGTGGCGCTTGCGCCCAAGGAAGTCGCCATCATCGAGAAGGGGGACACAAGCGATTTGACGATCGACGGACTCTTCGGCGTCTTCCGCTCGAGAAGTGTCGACTACCTCCTCATAGAAGGATTGTACCGGAAGCTTTCGAGGAGAAAGGGGGTGACCAGGATACTATGCGCGAGGACTCTAAAGGACGCCAGGGAACTCCTTCGGATTCATCCTCGGCCGGTGTGCATCCTGAACCGCACGAATGGAGAGTCTTCGGTAGAAGGAGTACCCGTGCTCGCCCTTCCCAAGGATATGGGACGCCTCATGCACCTGATAGGTGAGAGGCCATGAGAGCTGACCTCGGGTCAGGGTCCACAAAGGGAGGTCCCGCTGCAGATGAGAAGGGAGTCTTGGGATATCAGACCAAGGGCCTATCGGACTCCTACGGCAGAGTGGCGAAGAAGCTCCGGATCCAGGTCACCGACAGGTGCAACTACAGTTGCGATTTCTGCATGCCCCCTAACCCTGTCTGGCTGGACAGGGAGGAGATTCTTTCGTTCGAGGAGATCACGAGAATCTCCGGGATACTGGCGAGGATGGGGGTGGAGAAGATTAGGCTCAGTGGGGGAGAACCACTCATAAGGAGAGATGTGGAGAAACTCGTGGCTTCGCTTGTCGGGATTGCGGGGATAAGGAACGTCAGTATCACCACCAACGGCTCCATGCTCGAGAATATGGCGGCGAAGCTCAAGGGGAGCGGCCTCTCTGGAGTCACCTTGAGCCTGCACAGCCTGAGGCCCAACCGCTATGAGGCAATCACCGGGGCGAAGGACATGCTGGGGAAGGTGCTTGCCGGTATGGAAGAAGCCAGACGTGTGGGGCTCCCTTTGAAGGTCAACTGCGTCGTGAGGCGCGGGAGCAACGAGGACGAGATTCCAGACTTCGTCAGGCTCGCGCGGGAACAAGGGATCTCCGTGAGGTTCATCGAATACATGCCCTTCGACGGGAAGAGGTTCTGGGAAATGAGCAGGGTAGTGGGCGGTTCTGAGATCATGGCGAGGGTTGCTGCTGAGAGCAAGCTCGTCCCCTTGTCCAGGGAGCGGGGCTCCACAGCAACGGCCTACAGGTTCGAAGACGGAGGCGCAGGAGAGATCTGCACGATCACTTCGATGACCAAACCATTCTGCTCCGACTGTGAACGCATCAGGTTGACAGCCGAGGGGACCATAGTACCCTGCCTTTTCAGCAAGAACGAGTACGACGTGAGATCTCTTCTTCGAGGGGGGGCAGGGGACGAGGAGATTGCAAACTTCGTCCGCGACTGCTTCAAGTTGAAGTTCGAAGGGGTTGAGTCCCTGATTCGGCAAAACGTGGCGTTTGGAAGAGTGCGGCCAATGCACACCATCGGGGGCTAAACGTTGGGTTCTGTCAGAGCGAAGCGCACTAGCGGCCCAGAGCGACTTCGCTTTGTGGTTGTGACCGTTAGCACCAGTAAGTACAGGAGGAAGTCTCGAAACGAAGAAGTCGATGACGAGTCAGGAGACGTTGCAGAAGCAGTCGCGAGGCGGAGCGGGCATGAAGTCGCCCAGCGAATCCTTGTTTCCGACGACCCATCGATGCTGATACCTCGGGTGGAGAATTTCCTGTCAGGCCGAAACCATGCCATATTCTTCGTAGGAGGGACAGGCGTCTCCCCGGACGACCTCACGATTGAGACTATCAGACCGTACATCCACAAGGAGCTCGAGGGTTTCGGAGAGCTCTTCCGCATGCTGAGTTACGAGAAGATAGGCGCCCCAGCCATCCTCACGCGTGCCCTAGCGGGAGTCGCCCGCGGAAAGCTAATCGTCTGCCTCCCCGGTTCCCCAGATGCGGTCAAGACTGCTTTGGAGCACTTCCTCCCGCAATTCTGTGACCTGTTTTCCGTTGACGGCGCCCAGAACCCTGTCATACGTTGACCGCTAACGGAAGCTTCTGAAAATGGCGTCTTTCGCCCGATTCGCAAGCCTCCACCTGATGTAGGTAAGGGCGAACCAGGCCATCGTCCGATTATAGAAGTTCCTCTTCCTCAAGTTCCTAAGGACGTAGCCAACAGAGTACCACGAGTTGTAGAACTCCCTTCGGGCCGCGCTCAGTTCCGCCTTGCTCATGGTCGGAGTTTCGAATACGGGAGTCGTGACGTCAAACTTCTGCCAATCGGAGGGCTCTTGCAGACCGTTGGGGAAGATTTCATCGAATAGGGGAGTCCCGGGAAAGGGGGTGGCGATGTTCAGGAAGGCGATATCCGGCTTCGCCTTCTTCACGAAGTTGATGCTGTCGGTGAAAGACTCCCTTGTTTCCCCCGGATAGCCTATGATGATGCTCGAGGAGGCCGCGATGCCAGCTGCCTGTATCTTCCTGATCGCTTCGATGTTCTGGTCGACCGTAGTCCGCTTGTGCATTCTATCGAGGATTTCTTGGGAACCGGATTCGACCCCGATGCACATCAGCTGGCAACCAGCCCTTTTCATCCTTTCAAGGACCCCGTCGTCCAGCGCGTCCGCCCGAGTCTGACAGTCCCAAGGGACGTCGAGTCCGCGCGAGATTATCTCGTCACACAAGGCACCAACGCGCTTTTTATCAAGAGTGAAGATATCGTCGCAGAACGAGAAGGAGTCTGCTTTGAGGCCCTTCAGCAGCTCTATCTCGTCTGACACACTCTTCGCAGACCGAGCTCTGAAGTGTTTGCCATCCATCCTGTACATTACACAGAAGCTGCACCCGTAGGGACAACCGCGGCTCGATTGCAGCAGGAAGATTTTCCGTCCCCCGAGAACGCCGTAAAGGTTCAGCGGGAGCAGGTCGTAGGCGGGGAATGGCAGAGAGTCCAAGTCGGCGATGAAAGGTCGATCGTCGTTGGCGATTATTTGCCCGCTGGGTGTCCTGTATGTCACGCCTTGCACTCCGCTCAAATCCTCTCCTGCCTCCAGCCGGTTCGCTACGTCGACGATGGTTTGCTCCCCTTCTCCTCGAATGACTATGGTTATCGGACTGCGCAAGAAAGTCTCATCGGCACAGAACGTCGCGTGGGGCCCCCCGGTCGCGATCGGAACCTCCGGTACGGCCCTACGTATCTCAGCAGCCACCTCCAGGGAACTAGGGTAAGTCTGTGTCAAGGAGGTAATCCCAACAAAATCCGGCCTCCTGGCTGCCACTTCTTCCGCGACCCCCTTCGCGTTCAACCTGTGGGGAGGGGCATCGACGATCGAAACAGAGTGGCCAGCTTCGCGTAAAGAGGCCGCGAGATAAGGAGCGTTCAGTGGTGGTGAAACGCATACTGACTCCCGGAGAACTCCTTTCGGCAGCGGAGGTATTACGATGACCGCCTTCAAGTCTCCCGCCCAGTTTCGTAGAGTTTTTTGACGAAGAAGATGTGAGTCAGAAGCGGAGAAGACGTTTTGAGGCGCTTCTCCTTGGCTATCTTGCCCCCCAACGATTGCGCTGCTGACTTCGCTTTGTCGGGTGTCCAACTGTTGACAAGTGGTCGAGCCTCCCTGACCATTTCTGGATTCCAGCTCTTGATGAGCTCTCTTGGCATGCCTTCCCCGAGAGCACCGCGCACGGAGAAATCGTCCTCGTCAGGCTTGACGGTGGAAAGGTTGACGTCAAAAACGGCTGTTCCGCCAGGCTTGCAGACTCGCATGAGCTCCGAGAGTGCCAGCTCAGGGCAGGGTACGTGGATGAGTGTTGAAAGACAGCTCACCACGTCGAAGACCCCCACTTTGAAGCAGAGGGACTCGGCGTCGCAGAGTACGAACGACCCATGGGGGATCGCAGAGGAGGTTCTCGCCATGGCGGATTCGAGCATCTCTCTAGAGAGGTCAAGGAGCACCACTGAAGCGGCGCCGGCCTGCGAGAAGGCGCTGGCGAACCTGCCCCTCCCCGTCCCAACATCAAGGACGGTCTTGCCCTTGACATCAACTCCTTCCAAGACAGCGGTTAGCGTCTCGGCGAACCCCGTACCACAGCTGCCGCCCTTCTCATCGAGGTCCCACCAGGTCGAGACTGTTCCGCGGCTCAGGAAGTACTTCTTGGCTCCGACCCCTGCGCTCTCGCCCCCACCCTCCGTCGTTTGGTTCACGTGGGGTAACCTCTAGATTGCCAATATAAGCCACGGAGAGTATTTCCATTAGTGGGAACGACCCCTTGGGCGTCCTCACCGGGGATAATCACTCGCTCTCAGGATTGAGAATCGTGCGTCCGGTTCTTATGCGGGTTGGGACCCGTGATTCGTTTCAGAGATGGTAAAGAAACCGTCCGCGGTCAAGGCAATCCACAAGCAAGAGGCTACGGCGGATCCTAAAGGAATGGTATTCCTCTTCAACAACATCGATGGTATAGGAGTCATGGGTGAAATCGTGGGCAAGCTACTCGGACCAACCGGAGGCTACAAGATGCTTGTCGACGGGAAGACCAAGGACGTGGAGTACACCATCGACCCTGCCATAATGCTTGACAAGATGTTCAGATGCCACCCCTCAAGGGTCTTCTTGACCGATGCCGGGCTGACGGTCAAGAGGGAGGTAGGTGACGGAGTCACTTCGACTCTTGTTCTTCTTAGCGCCCTGCTCACCGAAGGGAAGAAGCTTATCCAAAGAGGGGTCCACCCGTCCACGCTATCGACAGCCTACGTCCGAAGCCTAGTTCAGCTGACCAAGTTCGCACAGGAGTTGTCATTCGGGATAGACCCGACGGACCCGGTCATGCTGAGGAAAGTCGTTTTCACTGCTTGCAATAAGATACCAAGGGAATACAGGGGCAATCTTAGCAGCATTATTGCCCAAGCACTCCTCGAGATAGGCACCCCCAAAGACGGCGGCCTTGATGCAGACATCCGTGCGCTCAAACTCTCGAAGCAGGAAGGGGGTTCAATTGCGGACACAATATTAGTGCAGGGTGTGGCCACCCCCATGGATATTCTCGACCCGGGGATGCCCCGCCGGGTAGAGAACACAAAAGTGCTGCTGTTGAACACACCCCTCCAAGTTGTCCGCCCGAAGTACAACCCGAAGGTCGTGATAGAATCGATAGGGGATCGCGCGAGATTAGATTCAGTGGAGGACGGAATCCTTCAAAAAATGACCAACACAATAACAGGGACCGGAGCCAAGGTGGTCATGTGTCAGCAGTTCATTGACGAAGAGATAGCCACGCAACTGGCACGTGAAGGAGTGATTGCCGTGCGCTTCGTCAGCGAATTCGACATGGAATGCCTGGCCAAGGCGACCGGCGCGAAGGTGACGGATGACCTCGCAAGTGTGGACGAAAGCGTCCTAGGTTATGCGGGGCTTGTCGAACAGAGAGAGGTGGAAAACATGATGTGGCTCTTCTTTGAAAGGATCCCCGCCCCGAAGTCCCTCACCGTGCTCATCCGAGGTCCGTACTCCCAGGTGCTTGACATGGTGCAGAGTTCGCTTGGAGATTCGTTATTCGCGGGCAGGGATGTGATGAGGCACCCCAGGGTGGTGTTTGGAGGTGGCTCCTTTGAGATGGAGCTCTCACGCTTGATAAGAGATTTCAGCTTTACACTGTATGGTAGGGAACAGTTGGCATATCAAGCGTTTGCCGATGCCCTCGAACAGGTCCCGGCCATGCTGGCGAAGAACTCAGGCATGAACGACCTGGACACCCTTCTTGACCTCAGAAGGCTCCACGCGGAAGGCTATGGCCGATCGGGTATTGATACCCAGCGCCGAGCCATCATAGATGTCAAAGAATCTGGCATACTTGAGCCTCTGGACGTGAAGATACAGATTCTGGAGACTGCCGCCGAGGCGGCAGCATCTATCCTGAGAATGAATGGGCTAATCTCGAGATGAGAGTCAACTTCCGTTGCGCGCTGGGCAAAACAGAGACGGAACTGGCCAACGCTCCCTAGGATTCAGCTGGCCGAACTGTTGGGTCCTTGGCCTCCGGTAAATCCGGCGGCAGCTGGTCTTCAATCTTCGCAACAATGTCGAAGAAGGACTTCGCGACCCTTGAATCTGGGAATTTCGTGATGAAAGGCGTCCCTGAATCTGCGAGCCGAGCCATTCGTGGGTCGAAAGGAACCTTTCCAAGGATTGGGACTTTCTCCGCGTGAGCGAGGGCTTCTGAATGCCCCCCTTCCCCGAATGCCTCTATTGCCCGACCGCAATGCGGGCATTCGAATTCAGCCATGTTTTCCACTATCCCTAGAACCCTCACCCTGAATTCCTTACAGAAGACCACGCTCTTCTCCACAGGCATAGCCGAAACCTCCGGTGGAATAGTGACTATCACCGCGCCATCTATCCGCGGCAGAGTCAGAACGACGTTCAGCGCATCGTCGGACGTGCCTGGTGGCAGGTCGAGCAAAAGATAGTCCAGCTGTCCCCAATCAAGCTGGTAAAGAAGTTCTCTCATCACCTCGTATTTCAGAACACCCCTCAGAGTGTAGGGGACCCCCTCTGGCACGAAGAACCCCAGCGAAGCGACCTTTATTCCAAGAGGTCCCTCAAGGGGGAGGGCATTTCCCCCGGAGTCGCGTTCCATCTTCCCTCGTCTAAGGCCCATCATAATCGGAATTACCGGCCCTTGGAAATCAGCATCCAAGATACCCACCCTCGTCTTCTTGTCGCTTGAAAGAGCTGACGCGAGGTTCACGGTGACACTAGACTTTCCGACTCCGCCCTTGCCGCTGAGGACAATTATCACGCGTTTGATTTTCGAAAAGTTCTGTTGGATTCGCGCCTTTAGGTCCTTCTCGGCTTTCGCCACTATTTCATCTTGATAGGTCTGTGATGCTGTCTTCTCTTTCTCCGACATGGACCAATACAAGCCGGATTATCACTAATAAATCGGACGGACGAATCTCATCTTTGGTTTCGTCACCTCAAGGCTTAGAGACATGGGAGGGGCGCCGGCGTCGCGATTCCCTTACGTTTCTCAATAGTGACAAACGAGTTGCCGCCTTTTTAGGCGAAGTTCCGCATCCTTATCCCTGTGCTTCAAGTGATACCTGTGCCGCCGACAAGGCAATCGCGAGATGAGAACTCAGGTCAAGGCGTGGTGGGAGATGCAATCGCTTAGCTGGGAGGAGAATCTGGCAGAGAAGGTAAGGGAGACCATCGTGCGCGCTGTCCAAGACAGCTTGGCCGAAGGGTTGTTGTTCTCCGGTGGCCTCGATACCGGGGTCATCGCGGGCGTCGCCACAAAACTCTGCGCTCTCAAGGCTTTCACAGTGGGCTTCGAATCCTACGAGTCCCCGGACGTTCGCTACTCGAGACTCCTTGCGAAGAAACTGGGCTTCGAGCATCACGTCCACAACTTCGGAGAAACCGAGGTAATGGATGCCCTCCCCCAAGTCACCAAGATAATGAAGAGTTACTGCCCGGTGGCTGTCAGGAGCGGGTTGAGCATCTACTTCGCGTTGAATGATGCAAAGTCTGCAGGTCAATCCGAGGTCATGACGGGAGATGGAGGGGACGAGAGGTTCCTTGGGTATGATCACCTGTATTTCCTGACGCCCCTGGACCTTAAGGTAGAGATTGCCGATCTCATGGCGGTGAACCGATTCGCCTCCAACGTCCTCGGGGAGGCCGTCGGGGTCGCTGTGAAGCAGCCCTTTCTTGATCGTGAGGTGAAAGAGCTTGCCCAGGGCATTGCCAGTGAGTACAAGATTCGGTCGGATAAGGGGAAGAGATGGGGGAAGTGGATCGTTAGGAAGGCGTTCGAAGACGACCTTCCACCGGAGACTGTGTGGAGAGACGAGACTGTCATCGAAAAGGGCTCGGGAACGGTAAACCTGACAGAGACATTCGAGAGGAGGATGACCGACGGGGAATTCTCTGAGCAGGCTCGCCGGATTCAAGAGAGTGACGGCGTGATCCTAAGGTCGAAGGAGCAACTGACGTACTATCTTGCCTATAGAGAAGGGCTCGGAGTGCCGCACTTGGAGGGCAGGACCAAGGAAACATGTCCCGATTGCCGGTCCGACATCCCCGGCGGTTCAACATCGTGCCGGGTGTGTGGACACGTATTCGTCGACTGGCGGGCCAGCAGACCCCTACAACAGTAATGAGAAACCGAGACCAGATGGTGGGGGAGGTTCCGATGCCTCGGCCTAGATCTGCCCTGTCAGAATCGCTTCCCCCAGCTTTTCACTGTCCACGAAGATAGCCCACATCGATTCGACGACATTGTTGAGACATGTCTCGTCTTCGGCGAGATACTTCTGGGCAGCGTCCAGATAGGGCGTGGGGTCTTTCTTGATGGCGAGTCCCTTCTTGTATCTGGTCAGGTTCGACCTGGTTATCCTAAGCGCCCCTTCCATTGCGTCGACGAACTTGGACATGCATTCGACGTGATTATCCGCGTTCGCGAGCGCCACGTTGAGACCGGATCTGACCGCGTCTGGGACCTTTCTCGAACTCCCGATCTCTTTTAGCTTCACTTCTAGGCTTTCTCTCGACTTCGCCGTGCCTTTCTTGTCGTCCCCTAGCCTCAGCCTCAAGAGGGTGAGGATCCCTGACTCCGCCTTGATTATTTCAAGTGCCTCGGCAAAACTTCCCTTTTTCCCGTCGAACACCTCCCTGGTCTTCAGTACTCGTTCTTGTTCCAGCACTACTAGCTTGTTACGAAGCTCAACCGTCTCTTTGAACAAGTCCCGGCTCCTAGTTAGGCGCCGAAGAAGGACTGATTAGCCTTGCGGTGCAGGCTGATTCCCGTCGACTCTCGGTGTTGAGAATCGTGGTAGCGCCTTAAATAAAGAAAAGCTCTGCAGTGAGAAGAAACATGCCGTCCTTACGGCAGGTGCCGAGCAATGACAAGTGAGTCGACGCGCACTATCTTCCCCGCAAAGGGGGAGGGGGCCAACCTGCTGATAACGAGCCTTTGCAACCAGTCGTGCCCGTACTGTTTTCTCAAGGGCTGGGTCACGGGCAATCCTGAATTGGCAGAGCACATGTCGCTCTCTGACTTAGATCGAGTGATAGATTGGTTGCAGGTGATGGGATTCGATAATGTGAAGCTCCTCGGAGGAGAGCCTACCCTCCATCCGCAGTTCATGGACATAGTTCGGAGGCTCATTGAAAGGAAGGTGCACATCGACTGTATTCTGACGAATGGCCTCGCTGAAACGGACCTCTACGAGATGGTGAATGGGAGCATCGAGACCACTTGGCTGGTCAATGTGAACCACCCGTCGACGTATTCGGACGAACAGTGGAACCGACTGAACAAGAACCTCGAAGTCCTGAAGTGGCGCGAGAAGGGGAGTGTCAAACGGCTCGGGATAGATGTGAACTCACAGAAGCTCCAACTTGCCATAACCTTCTATGAGCCAGATCAAGACTACTCCTACATCATAGATTTGGCCAAGAAATACGGCGTGTTCTTCATCAGATACGCTCCTAGCCATCCTTCGTCTGACCTGAAAAACGAATACGTAGATTTCGAAAAATTTGCCCTAATGAAGAGCACTCTGTTCCGATTCTTTAGGGACTGCGCAAGAGAGGACATAAGACCCAACCTAGAGTGCGCCATCCCGGCCTGTGCGTTCACGCAGAAGGAGCTCAATTACATGAGTCTCTTTACCGAGAACGCATTATTCGAATGCACTCCTCACATCGACGTGATGCCAGACCTCTCGATAACATATTGTGCGACAATGAAGGACATCATACCAAGGTACCAGGTCGGAGAGATGCAATTTGACGAGACGCTAGCCCACCTATTCAGGGACGCTGTCCCTTACAAGGGCCTAGTCCTTCCCAGATGCAAGGGATGCGCGATGTTCGCCAACGCGTTCTGTCAGGGATACTGCCTTAGATACAAGGCGGAGTTTCTGAATGACGCCAGAAGCTCCGTATCTGGCCGAAGGAGGACGAACCAGCGGGCATAGTCACTCGGGCTCCTGGACCTCACTCGAGAACGCTCACCGTGGAGACCTAGAAGACAAGCTCTTCCTTTGCTTGGTCAGCAGCTAGGAGGCTTTCCTTCTAAAAAGGGGGGGTCGGTGACCGTTACTGTGCACACCTCCATGCTTTTGTGTGCACCACGTTATACGTCAGGTCTTCGACCAAACAGCCGAAAATGATTCCAGAAACTAAATCACAAACCAAAGGGTTCTGGTCGAATGGGAGAGGAAGGAAGTTCTCCGAATGGCTCGATGCTTGGGCGAGATGGCCCGACATCATAGGTATCTTAGTCTGGGGAGGCCTCATGTACGCCTTCGCCCACTTCGCCTATGACGCCACCATCGAAGGCGCCTCAGGAGCGGTAACCTTCGGGGCAGGTATCTCAGCTCTCATATTCGTCCTGGGCCTTGCAATTCGATACTCCTACTACAGGTTCGTTCAGAAGCGGAGGATGAAGTGAAATGTCCAAAGTCAAGATAGAGGAAGCACAAAGACTCACGCCAGAGGAGAAAGAAGCAGTCAACAGCTCAACTGAGCGTGGAGTTAGCTCACACATCAAGTCAGACAGCCTTAGCAGACGCGGATTCATTCAGGCCATGGCCCTCATGGGGGGCGTGGCAACAACTCTGGCTCTCCCGACCGGTGTGCCCAAGCTCAAAGAGGCCGTCAATCTTCCTTGGGTGAAACTCCCAGAGCTAGCTGGAGGCGGAGTAACCGCCAAACCGCTAAGCGTAGGAGCCCCCTGGAACGGCCAAGGCAGTCCGGCGGGAACCAGCATCGGGGGCTTCGAGATTACGGACCAATTCATCAGGTCCCCAGAGAACAGATGCACCTCTCACATTCAGGACATGGGATGGCAGCCGTGGACCGGATACAGTGCGAACAGCTCTACCAACAGCACCAAATGGCTCCTTGCGAATGACTGGCGCAACGACTTCAGAGTCGGGGCGTTGAGTAGCGCAGCAGACGTAGGCCCGTTGAGTCAGTACCAGATCTATGGCTCGGGCGGCATGAACAACCGCAATAGCGGAGGTCCTTTCGTCTGGGACACAGAAATGGAGGGGCTCGTTAGGTCGCCGGTCGGGTCGTGGGGAACATATGCGGCTAATGCGAAGAGTGACGCAGAAGCATTAGCGACGTACAGACAAAACTACACACCGGAACAGAACACCCAAATGGTCAAGAAGGTGGGCAAGTACAACGGCTTCGAACTCGTGTCAGTGTCTGCATTGGACAGGAGGTTCGTTTACTCGACTTGGCAGAACAACGCGACGGGCGGCAGGCTACATGACCCTGGTGGCCCGGGAGAATTCCCCAACGTCTTCTCTGACGACGGGGTAGTCCCCGACGAATCCCAGTACGACGGCGGTACCTGCGTGTTCCTCCACGATGCAAACAACACGCGTATCTTCCCGAAGACTTTCCAATGGGTTGTCACGTGCGACGACCCCTGGGAGTTCAGCCTAGCCAAGATGAGGCCCTCAGCCATGGGCAGCACTGTCGCCACTGAGCAGTACGCCCGCCGTGACGTCTACCTTTCAAAGACAATAAGCTTCATCCGTGCGATGGGATACAACGCAACCATGAGCCACATGACAATGTGCAGGATGACCTACCAGCATCAGGTAGGCGCCGTCGACAGCGGCATAGCCAACAGGGGCAGAGGCCCCACAACCTACAACCCCGAGTACGGCTTGACCCACAGCATGTGCTGCATTCTCACAGACATGCCACTGGTTGCGGACCAGCCTATCGACCTCGGATTCGCCCAATTCTGTCAATCATGCAACAAGTGCTCGCGTCTCTGTCCTCAGAACGCCATATCCTCTGAGACGCTTCCCACGGACGGAAGCACCCAGAACGATGTCGGCGCTCCTAATTGCCTGACGGAGCCGAGAACGCAAACGGTCAAAGGAACTTCATACGGCGACCTCACCTATCACCTGGGCACAGAAAACCCCGGCACCGTAAAGTATTACACCAACTTCACAAAGTGCATGTCATTCCAGACCTCGCAAATTTCTCCAGGCACTGATCCAGGTTGCTGCATGAATGGTCTCTGCCAGAACGTATGTCCCTTCAACAAACCGCCGGACACTGTAGCACCCGAACACGATGTCACAAGGTGGGCCATCAAGAACGTACCAGAGCTTGATTCGTTCTGGCCCTGGCTGGACGACGCCCTCGGGTACGGCTATCCGGCTTCCGGCGTACCGTCAGAACAAAACGGATCGACCCCTGCCTACAAGGTCTCATTGGCAGAGCAGGACGACTGGTGGTACGGTACTCAGCTCAGAGTCCAAAGAATGGCTCATTCTCACCTCTACTTCTAGCTCTCCCCTCACTTTATTTTTTGAACAGCTAGCGGCAGCTGTGCTGCAACATTATCTGTCCTTCCCCGGAGGAAAGAGACCTAGCAACCCAGTCATCTGCCTTGGACACCCTCTGCAGAATCCCAGTTTTTGCCGTCAACTGTCGAAACAGCTTAAGCCTCGATTCCTCAGAACGGGCCTAGGAAAGAGGACCCTACTGTGGATTGAGTTGGGTTGGCTATTCCCCGTTCAGGTGGCCGTATACTATATCCTGTCGCGCAAAGGAATAACTCTCCAATCTTCGCCGTTCGGCGCGCTAGCCCTCAGGGTGCAGCGTCATGCGACGTCTGACCGCGACGTAGGAAGCGAAGAGAAGGAGCGCAATCACCACCACGGCCACCGTCGGATACGGGAACCCCGGAGTGTTTGGAGAACTCGGGGTCGAAGCGGAGGATGTCGTTGTGGTCGAAGTGGAGGACAGGATGGTGCTTGCGGTGGAACTGGATGAAGAGGTGGTTGTGACAGTGGTCGCTGACGAAGAAATCACCGAGACTGTGTCCGAATTGAAGTTGGCCACATAGATGCAGCCGTTGGTGGAGTCGAAGGCGACACCCTGAGGGTTATGGCCTACTTGTACTGATGTCACAATGTCGTTGGTCGAGCCAGCTATGACGAAGACTGCGTTTGTTTCCAGGGAATTGGCCACGTAGATGTCCCCGTTGGCGGCGTCGAAGGCCACACCCAGGGGCACGGTGCCTGCATTTACCCACGCCACCATAGTATTGTTCGAGCCGGCTATCACGGAGACAACGCCTTCATTATAGTCCATTGTGTAGACCTGCAGATCTTGGATAGTCCCGCTCACGTAGATGTCTCCGTTGGCGGAGTCGAAGGCGACACCCTGAGGCGTAGAGTTCACAGTCACGGTCGCTACCAGCGTGTTGGTCGGCCCGGCTATCACCGAGACGGTGTCCGACCCGAGGTTGGCCACATAGATGCAGCCGTTGGTGGAGTCGAAGGCGACACCTGAAGGACCCGAGCCCACCTTTACCGTCGCCACCAGAGAGTTTGTCGAACCGGCTATCACTGAGACTGTATTCGACCCGAAGTTGGTTACGTAGATGTCTCCGTTGGCGGAGTCGAAGGCGACTCCCTCAGGGGAAGTGCCCACAGTAACGGTGGCTACCAGAGTGTTGTTCGAGCCGGCTATCACCGAGACGGTACCTGACAGGAGGTTGGCTACGTAGATGTCCCCGTTGGCGGAGTCGAAGGCGATCCCCTCAGGTTCATTGCCAACAGCAACCGACGTTACACTGCCATTCGTCAAACCGGCTATCACTGAGACTGTATTCGACCCGAAGTTGGTTACGTAGATGTCTCCGTTGGCGGAGTCGAAGGCGACCCCCTCAGGGTTGTGGCCTACAGTCAGAGTGGTGACCACGCTGTCGGCATGAGTTATACCTGCAGTAGACAGGACCAGAATCATCAGTGCTACTCCGACCCCGAGAATCTCGGCTTGCGACTTTATGCGGCTCATTTCCCAGAACCAACCCGAGCTTTATCTCAATTTTTCTCTGGTCTCACTCGTTATAAGCGAGCCCCCGAACTAGTTCGGGCAAAGGGGGGATTTTGGATTGTATCCTATCCAAGACTTGCACCGAAGTTCGACCAGGCGAACTCCCTCTCGAGAACCCCGCTGAGAAACTTCACGGATTCATGTTAGTCCTCACGGCCCGCAAGGGGCACTCTCCTTGGGCAATGTCCACCCAGTTCTGGGATGAACCTCTTCGAAGTGATTTCGATTCCCCGGCGGGATTCGCCCCTCTGATTACCAGGTGGTTACCGTATCAAGTGTTGTTGAGACGCCGCAGTGCGTTCTTAACCGCCCCCTGGGCCAGATACACCCGGAACTGGTTCCCAGTTCCGTGCGTGAGCGGTGCCGCGTCACCCAGTGCCTTTTCGGCTGCTTGGCTAACCACGTCCTCCGTAAGCTGCCTACCGACGAGGTACTCCTCGGCAGCCGTGGCACGTATTGGGTCCCCTGAGACGGCTCCCAAGACTATCCTAGCCCCTGAGACTGTCACCCCGGTGAAGCTGCAGCAGACGGCGCAACTGGCGAGGGCGAAATCGATAGCACCCCTGTCGCTGACTTTGAAGAAGGAGCTCCTCGAACAAGCTGAGAGCGCTGGAATATGAATCTCCGTAATGATCTCGTTGCTGCGGAGGATGTTCCCCTTGACCTGGCCTTCCGCTACGAAGGTACCGGGCATAAACTGGCCAATTGGCATGCTGGTCGACCCGGACGGGCCGAAGACGGACACTTCTGCGTCCAGTGCGAACAGGGCGGGAGCGATGTCGCCCGCGTGGACGGCGTGGCAGGGCCTCCCGCCGAAGATGCTTTGATAATACCTGTTGTCACCAATGACCCCGTAGCAGACATTCCCGCCGTTCCTCCAGCAGTCGTAATTATTGCGCAGGTACCAACACCATACCTCCTGGGCCAGATTCCCCGCGATGGTCGCCTGGTTCGCTATCTGGACCGGATGCCCTGCCGAGGCCTGGAATAGGGCCCCGAAGTTCGCTGGCACGCGAGGGTCCTCCTGGATTGCAGCAATGGTCGTTGTTGCGCCTATTCTGAGGCCGTCGCTCTGGCTGAAAGTAATCCCGCTGAGCCCAAGCCCACCTATGTCCACCACATACTTTGGCATCAACGACCTCAATCCGCCCTTGATTTGGTTGAGCAGGTCTGTTCCCCCGGCGATGACCTTAGCATCGCCTTCGTATTGAGTGAGGAGCGAAACAGCTTCGGCTAAGGACGCCGGTTTGAAGTACCCGAATCTCCTAAGTTCGCTTCTCAGTACTGGTCACTCTCCACTCTTCAGAGCTTCCCATTTGCCTTCATCCATTGCAGCGCTGAAACGATGTCTTCCTTCCTGATCGGGAGGCTTGTGAACCTGTATCCTCCTAGTGCGTTGCTCAGCGCGTTTGAAATCGCTGGGCTAGATGCTATCAGGCACAGCTCCCCGATTCCCTTCGCTCCAAAGGGGCCCGCGGGGTCGACGCCCTCAAACCACACCGGAGTAGCGCTATCGGGCACCTGCCTGATAGTCGGCACTTTCATGTCCAGGTAGCTGGGGTTGATATAACCCCCAGAATGATTCTGACCTGTGCCCGGGTCGTTTATCGTCTCCTCGAAGAGCGCCTCGCCAATTCCCAGACCGATGAAGCCACCTAGGAATTGACTGTTTGCACCCTTGACAAACACTACCCGGCCTACGTCTAACGCGCCTACATAGTTCACAACTCGGACGTCGGCTGTCTCTGTGTCAACTTCCATCTCGACGAACTTGGCGCCAGTTCCGCGGCGCGTGAGGTCAGAGCGTATCAGAGGGGTCCCATGACCATTACCGGTTATTGATCCAGGTAGCAGCGACGCGGCCGCCTGAAACGATATTGAATTGCTCGAATTGCCCCTGTCATAGATCATGTCACTGCCGAATTCGAGATCGCTGGCCTTCGTCCCCGGCGCCATCTTGGCTGCGACTGTCGGGAACCATTGGTTCTTCAGGTCCGCGGCCGCCGCAATCATCGAAAGCCCGCCGTTCTGCGTTCCCTGGCTCCCGCCGGTGACGCCCGAATCCGTGTTGTCTAAGGTGTCGGCGGATACGTATTTCACGTGGTCGAGAGATGTCAGTCCCAAGGCCTCCGCTGCCATGATGGGGATCGTCGTGTGCGTCCCCGCACCTTGGTCGCAGTGGCCACTGAAAACAGTCACCGTCCCATCAGGGTCAACCTGTATCTGTCCCGACGAGGGTGAAATTGCAGCGCCCTTGTTTCCGCTCTCTAGAGCAAGGCCAACCCCTCTCCGCTTTGTGCCGTTCACGGAGCTCGGAACGCCCCAGCCGCTCCATTTCGTGAACCAACCGAACGCATTCATCCCAGCCTCGAAGGTGTCTGGCTGACCAATCTCAGAGTAAGGCATGGCCGTGATGGGGTCAACCGCGTTCGCTTTCGTGCGCATGTTGTTGAGTCTGAAGTCTGTTGGACTGAGGCCCAACTTCTCGGCCAGCATGTCGACGGCCGACTCCATGAGAAAGTGGCATTGGCTCTCCCCGACGTCTCGCATGGACGCACCGAGACCGAATGCGTTCGTGTTTGCGATGTAAGCATCTATCGAAAAGTTCGGGACTGCGTAGGCGTTGTAGAAATCATCCATGCCATCTATTCTCGTCCCGCCGCGAGCTCCCATGTTGTAGTACAGTCGCGCCTGCATGGCGGTCAGGACTCCTGCCTTGGTTCCACCAAACTTCAGGTATCCGCGCACAGGAAAACGACTTGCTGTGACTCGGGCATTCTCGAACCGCGTCGCCACATACTGAACAGCTGCGCCGATCTTCTTTGACATGGCCGCGGTGATGATCAGAATGTCGCCACCTGTACTATTGCCGAAAACGCCCCCGGCCGGGGCGTTGGTACGACCTCCGAGGGCGCCCCTGCACACGACGTCCGCTAGCGGCAGCCCGAAATACCCAGCTAGTACCTGTTGGTCGCCGAAGGCATAGTTCGTCTTCTCCCAGGTAAACAGCTGCTGCCCGGCCCAATGTGCAACGGCCGCCCACGGCTCTAGCTCGAAATGATTCTGAATCCCCGTGTCGAACCTCTGCTCCACGATTTCGTCGGCTTGGTCGAATCCGGCATTGACATCACCAAAGCCCACGTGTATTGGAGCTGAGCCGATGGGGCTGTTGCCCCCTTCGTACAACTGTGGGGCCCCCGGCGCGAGCGCCTCTTCAGGATCGAAGACGTACGGAAGAGGTTCGTACTCCACGTTGACAAGGTCAATGGCGTCTACAATGTCGTCGGCTGAGCTTGAGGCTATCGCAGCCACCGGCTGACCGGCGAAAAAGACACGGTCATTTGCCAAGGGGGTGTAGGGGCGCCCAGGATTGTTGTAGCTGTATGTACCGAGTTCCTGGCCGTTCAAGGTGGCGAACCCGGCTGCCTCGGCTTCGCTCAAGTCAATCTCCTTCACCCTGGCACTAGGATATGGGCTCATCACGAGGCCCATGTGGAAGATACTGCCTGTTCCGATGTCCGCAGGGGTTATGTCGACCGAGTAGCGCCTCTGGCCGGTGATTCTTGGCAACAGGTCTCTTCTTGTGATCTTGGGGTTTCCTATCAGAGAGAATTCGGACGTCTGTGGTCACCCACCACCCAGGTTCTTCGCCGCGAGTTGAATTGAAGCGATTATGTTAGGATAGTTCCCACAGCGGCAGAGGTTTCCCGACAGGGCAGCCTTGATGTCGTCTATGCTTGGATTGGGATTCCGTTTTAGGAGGGCTGTCGCTGCCATTATCATCCCAGGAGAACAGTAGGCGCACTGACCTCCGTCTTGCTCTACCCAAGCATATTGGAGTGCCGAAATCACCGGATCAGGAGAGACCTCTGAGTTTGGTGCCGCAGCAGAGATGCCCGCCTCGACGGTCAAGACACTCCTTCCGTCTGCCCAAAACGCAAGATACTGGCATGAGTTACAGGGCGCGCCGTTCACGAGGACTGTGCAGGCACCGCACTCCATCCTATTGCAGGCTATCTTGGTGCCTATTAGCCCGAGGTTATCACGCAGTACCTCTGCAAGCGTGGTCCTCGGTTCCACCAGCACGCTCTGGTTGACGCCGTTAACCTTGATCGTTATTTGACGGGCAGCATATGAATCAATCGTCGCGGCGGTCTGAGCCGATTGCCCGGTGTGACTGGCCTGACTGTAAAAGGCGTCTGCGGCAAGCACCGAGACGCCTGCAACAATGCCTGTCGCCAGTCCTGCCTGTATGAACTTCCGCCTCGAAATGGGGCGGTTCCGACGCTCGTGGTAGATCGCAACTGGCGAGCGGTCCGGACGCGCCCTTCTTTTCATATTTCAAACCTAGGAATGGGGACGTGGGCTGCTTATTTCGAGTTACCCGAACACGTTCGGGACGCACAACACCCTTTAGACCCTGATTCCTGTCTCCGTCAGACGGGACTGACTGTCTGGTCTACGACCTGACCAAGGGGAGTGATTGCGAACTGTCTCGAGGGAGGTTTCCAAACGGCCTTCGTTTCATTCTGCGATTCCTTGGCTCAGGACACAGTTATCGAGCGCGCATGGGGCGACCTCGAGTCGAAGTTGACAGATGCCTGCAACAGCACTACTTTGCACAAAGAAGGATGGAGACCGTTTTTAGCGCCAGTCCACTCTCCGAAACGACCCTAAATGCGGTCCAAGTCCGCAGATCCCAAACACGGGTACAGAATTCCCAGTGAGACAAGGATCACCCGGAGGGACCTGCTGAAGGGGAGTGCCCTCTTTCTCGGCGGTGCGATCGTTCTTGTAGGAACAAAGAAGGTCCCCTCAAGCGCTGTCGTTAGGCCTCCAGGGGTGACTG
>Ga0335078_10004858_pt1 | contig 19878 bp, 21 predicted proteins | sample Lox_Sample_32_FD_206711 | JGI IMG/M metagenome (GOLD analysis project Ga0335078, IMG submission 206711) | Soil microbial communities from Loxahatchee National Wildlife Refuge, Florida, United States - Lox_Sample_3.2 | ecosystem: Environmental > Terrestrial > Soil > Wetlands | place: USA... | reverse complement strand
TTGAACGACGGCGACTTTGACGTTCTCAGGGACCGGAGGGACCGGGCCGCGGAAGAGGAGGGTAGGACCCCAGAAGATGTGGTAGAATCTCAACGTCCAATCTTCTTTAATGAGGCGGCGGTGGAAATAGGGGAGTAAAAAGATGACGCAAAGTGCGGCGGTGACACCTGCAACACCAAGGACGGAACTGGCAATGGCACCATCGGATAACTTATCGAGGTTCAAAGCGGGTGCGCCCCTAAAATCAGCTGAATCCGAGGAGGGACTGACTTCCAGACAATCATCATAGTTAGAATACCAAGTGTAATGCTGAAATAGATAGGAATGGCGATCATTCCCTTTCGAAGGGGGTTCTTTCTCTTCAATACGGCATATTTGGTGATGAGATAGATGATTGTTGCAAATCCACCAGCGACTAGGGGGGCAATGAACCATGAGGCGATGATAGCGGAGATGCCGCTGCCACCCTTCCATCCCCAAGCGGGTCCTTGCCAGCCCAGAGTGGCGATACCACCGCCAGCGATGGCGCCGACAATACAGTGTGTTGTGGAGACAGGTAGACCAAGGTAAGTCGCGAACATAAGCCACGTCGAGCTGGCAATGAGAGCACAGACCATCATGAGCATCAGAACGTAGGGGTCATCATTGAAGCTTACAATGGGCACTATGATTAGACCTCAAGAAACGGGAAGGTACCAATATTGTTCTTGATAGCTCCGGTAACACGAGCACCAAGAAGGACAGCGCCAAGAAATTCCGCGATGGCAGCAAGGATGCATGCTTCCCATAATCTCAAGGATCGTGATGAGACTGAGGTCGCAAATGAATTGGCGACATCGTTGGCTCCGATATTGTATGCATCGAGAAAGGCAAAAAGAAACCCCATAGCCAAGAGGTAATCAAACTGGTGTGGTTCGAACGCCATGGTCTATCTGGTAGCGGAAGTCTGTGCAATGCAATTCGAAATTGCCGACGCTGGTTATATAGGGTCGAATTTAACGGAAACGAAAGTGTGAAGTCTTCGGGTTGTCCCACCACGTGTGACGGCCCAATCCTTGAGATTGGATGGAATAAAACTACTCGACCGTGCGGAAAAACCCGCCACTGACCCGACATTAAGACAGTGATCCGTTATTGAGAACACTTCGGAAGATGCATTTCAAGACGATTGTCTAGATCAAACTCCTTCGATCAACCAAATAAACTCGGCAAGATCAACACGTGTGTTGGGAGATTGAAGCGATTGGCTACGTTTTGCGTCTAGTTCGTGCAGTTTTGAATTGTTAAACGCGAGGCATTTTGTTGAGGCATTTTCGTACTTCATCGCCGGAGGATTTTGAGGATGCGCGGTTTGTGGACCTATGGCGAAAAGTATAGGTAACGTGCAGTAAAAAAGTCTCCGGCCTTACGTAAATTTACATATAAATTATGAGATTTCATAGGCTCACCACACAAGATAGAGATCTCGTGGAGGAAAAGTGATAACAGTTTCTCAAAAACCTACTAAATACAAGCAATTTATAGACTCTCACCTCTTGGGTGCACTATATGGAAGAGAAATGGAGAAGTGTTTTCTAAGAGTGCCATTTTTGGCCGATAATATATGGGAAATCATACTTATTGTCGTGGGCACCAATTGCGCACCAAGCATCATGTGATGCTGCTAAAGCTGGGAGTTTCCCATGTTGTATAAGTAGCTAGGCCTGTATGAGCGATACGCTTCAGCTGCCAAACTTTATAATCTAGATCTCGAACATCGTTAATCTCTTTCGCATAGCGCAATCCATCTCTGATCCGTGTCACGCGTCACTAAGCGAACCCATGACCCTGCATCCCGCGTCCTTTGACAGATAATTCAACTTATGCACTACTTAGTCCAGAAGCTTGTCTAATCTTAATCTCATTCGGTTCGCTCAATTTTTAATATCTCGTTTGTTTACCTCACTCAGTTTCACTCTTGCTCAAATTGTCAGTTCTTGTTTACCTAGACACCCTTCCTGACTGGGTTTTATGTTCCAGAACCTTCTATAGCTCATGTATATCTCAAGACCCCTAGTCTATCTCAATTGATGTATTCATTCCTCTTGCCATCTATCGTCCTATCTCATTAGAGATGACATCGCATAGATTCCTGAACATTCTGTCATCTATATATATAACCCTCGTAGTTCCTACCACCCCACCTATATCGAGTCCATATCAAGAATTGCGAGATCTCAATAACAATTAAACCGTTAATCATACCGTTCCAAGACTCTTAAATTAAGTATGCGGAACTGCTCCCTGCTTATAAAAGTACATGAAATGCTGTCTGAGACATTGGAAGCGTGACATGCGCATATCTGACTATGCATCTGATGAAAGATGTGAAGGCCTTTCTACTTGGTCTCATTGCACTTCATCATCGCTAAACACTGATTCGCTTCTCAATCTTATCTTCTTTGCGCCTTCTAACGTTAACACAAAGTCCCATTCCTCTCGGCCTCTCTTCAATTGTTTACTCAGTTTGGTGGCATCGTCGGGCACAACTCTGATACACTGAACATGTAGCAATTCACCAATTACATTGGCAAGCAGAGGACAGACTCCATTACCGATTTGTTTAAACTGCTCACCCATAGGCCCGAGCACGTGGATATCATCTGTAATTCCCATGCTTCGGCAGGACTCGCGCGCAGTGAGATAGGACTCGCTGTCTAACATATTACCTCTCTTCATACAAATGGAAATACCTGGATGGAGACAAGAGTTTCGGCTTTTTCGAGTGGCTAGGATTGTTCGCGCAGGCTCATCCCAGTCTAGAATACGATGCGTTGCGTTTAGTCCGGGATCCTTTTGGGAACTGTGGTTGAATAGCAGTTTCGAATCTCTCCGACCTAACCTCTCTCTCATCTTGGCAGCGTATACCGATCTAGGGGAATAATCCGGATACCTCGAGACTGTTCCCCCCTTTCGATGATTTTTGAAGTTGAGGTCAGATATTGCATCTCGCATTGTCACGTACGAGCCTTTCGAATGTGTTGCTTCCGGCCATCCTGGTAATATGCCGCTCTTAGAGGCAATGAGAAATAAACGGGACCGATGTTGTGGCACCCCGTAGTCTGCAGCGTCTAAGATCTTCATCTGAAATGAGTAGCCTAATTCCATTATGCCGACGAGTATATTACTGAGGTGAGGGCGCACTTTCTCTCTGAGAAGCTCTCGCACATTCTCAAACACCACAAAGGAAGGCTGGAAAACCTTTACTGCTAATGGCACGGTGTCAGAGAGTGCATTGTTCTTGCCGTCTTCTTTTCCCCCACTGTTCGCCTTGCTGAGTCCTTTCGTTAGATCATCTCAGAGAGGAAAACTGAACCTTTACAGGGCGGGGCAATTAGCAGAACAGTAGGTTTGTCCAAGCCATGGCTCAACAATTTTCCCTCCATATAATCGTTTAAAAATGCTCTAATGTCCTCGACATAAATTTGACTGGAGGGATGTTGATTCTGTTCATTAATGTTATTCAAATTGAGAAATATACTTTGAAAGTTGACGCTGCATACCAATTATTATCAACCCCCGCCACGATGCGATATCCTGCGTCGGCAAAGCCGCGTGAAAAGCAACCCATTCCACAGAATAGATCCACCAGGCTTGGCGGCCCACTAATTTCGACACGTTCTTGATCATCGGCATTCTCTGTAATACGACGAAAGGTTGCTTGATTGTTCTCTGCAGTGAATGCCCAGAGAACTTCGCGCCTTTGTGAGGGGCCATCTACGTCGGACTCAGTTGATGCACCCTTGCACAATCTACAAGAGACATACGATTCTGTCACTATCTCCCGAATATTTTCGACCTTGAGATCTTCCGCATCTTCCTCTTGCCCTGCACAAGTCCAGTCCGAGTAAGATAAGAAGAGCAAATCAAGCAGCTTACTCGGAGCCTTTCCGTTGAGTAAAGCTATATCGAACCCATTGCAAAATTTCGAAATCTTAAGCAAGATGCGAGATTTTGTTGCAGTGTTGATTTGAACGATGCGATGGACAAGAATCGTTGACCGCTTTCCGTTGCACTCTACGATATCATAGTATCTGCCGAGCTGAACACATCTACCATAGATATCGATGGACGAGAAGTGAATTTCGCGCTAAGAGGTTAGATTTCCGACCAAGATAGAGCTAACGTAACGATCACGTTGTGTTGTTCTTTGGCGAGTCAGGACCACAGAGTCAAGAGGAATGTCTTCTTCTTCAGAGTCGGGATCGATGTCAGTGGCATAATCCGACTCCCACTCTTCTTCGGTTTGTGTGTCTGAATTGCCATCATGACTCGAGATACTATTGGCATCTTGCGGTCTTGAAGCCAACTTCTCCTTGAAAACATTAACTAATGTTCATGTGGAGGAAGTACTTGTGAACTTTCGTCACATGGGTCGGGATTGTATCCTGTCAATTCAGGAGATTCGGAAACGACACCTTGAGGTTGAGAGGTCGGGCCGCTTATATTTGAGGTTATAGGTGTTTCAAAGTTTAATGGAACAGAAAATATGGCTGTCTTCCAGGCCTTTGCTCTGATCATGACTGTATATTTGATCCCCGGGATCAAATCTTTCAAGATGATCCGTTTCACATTACCTTCAGTGCCTAGGAAAATGGCCTCGCTGCCATCTTCTGCAGTGGTTTGAAAAACAGTGTTGCTCTCTGTGTGAAGCAGAGGATTTATGGCCCCAGATATTGTATTAGGCCACACAATAATCTCGAAGCCTTGGAGATGACGATCGTTAAGATTGACGTCCCAAGATAAGACCGGTGCTTCAGGATCATCTTGGGATGGTTCGATCTTGACATCCCGCGGCATAGTGTTCAGGAGAATATCTAACTCACCGAACCGAACTGCCAGAGATCGCTTTTCATCCTTTTGAGGAGCAATCTCGTTGATAATGATCTCAAAGAGGCGCCTTATGCCACAGTCACAAGCCTCATCGATTGGAGATTCGCCAGTAGCAAAACATAGAGAGTTCGTTTCATGAATATGGCTAGGACTCAGAATCCTGTCATTGATCTTGAGGATGGTCTTTGAAGTGGCCGAATCAACTTTGATGAAATCCATGGCCAGGGCTGGGGGTACGACTATGAATTCAATAGAGTCGCGAGGTATGTTGAGAAGGTCCAACAATGCGTAAAAACAGTGGAGGGTATGACGAAGCCAATTCGACCACTTGGCAGGATTGACCCCGAGGTTAGACGTAGAACAATGTCTAAACAATTCCTGTTGTGCTTCATTTGGAGAGGAGATGAGTGAAAATTTGGTAAAGATTTTGTGCAGCATCCCAGAAATCTGGTAAGGGGTCATCCCGAGAACTTTTGTGATGATCTGTAGGTCCTATAATCTCAGTACGCGAAAACTCATTTGATCACCTTCGACATATCTCCTTGTGGCAAATAATAAAAGGCGGTGTTCACGGTCGTCTCGGCTTGGAGGATCGTAAATAGCATCTTGGCAACTTCGGACGTTACATGCTCCTCGGCATTCAAAACATCTAAGCAATTTGTGTCCTTTTGTAGTAACCGCAAGTATAATGATGCCACTTTTTCGGAATTGAGAATTGCAGATTCCCATATTTTGTAGATTTCCCGTACTGTTCGATAGTTGATCGGAAGTTTGTCCCTGTCTCTGCCAATATCCGCAAGTTTCGCTGAGTAAAAGTCTAATCCATATGTTAAAGCATAACCGGCCGACGTCCGTTCCTCGACGAAGATGCCTCGGACAAAGACTTTTCCAACATAGTTGGGATCCGTCAGGATCGAGCCGTGATCTGTCTTGTAGGTACTGTCCAACGGGGGCGATTGGAGAAATAAGAAATTGCTCGCGCAAAGGTCTTCTGCGGTGACATTGAATACGGTGACCTTAGTGTTCGCTTTTTGAGCAGTTGATGCCTTCGGGATTTTGACAAATTTTATTGCTAATTTCTTCTCCTCTTTGGCATGATAAGACCAAAGCATACCGTCCCATCGTTCGCCATTAGTCACGTATTCAACTTTCTTCCCAGCACGGAGAAGCGCTAGAATGGCCACTTTCATTCCTTCACCTTCAATATTAGTTATTTCCGCTCATGACGGCTTTAATCATACCATATTGCCCAATAAGCGGCAAATGGGAGTCTGGTTTGCTAGAATATCCCATCATGAGGACTTTTCTCGGCAATGCGACGCCGATGTTAGTGATTTCCACAGTCGGAACAAGACCACTCTTGCAGCAGATTGAACCCAGAACTTGGCGACCTCCTTTTCTAAAAGCCAAGTAGGTAGTATTTGTGTTGCGACGACCTGATACACTTTTATCAACTTCTACTTCATCTGACTTCAGGTTGTATGTCTGCAAAATTCCATCCCGCCTGTATCTAATTAGCAAATTCGATGATGCAGAAGGGGTGGTTTACCAGTTTTGGAGAAGCTCACGGAGTGCTGCGGATGCGGTCATCTTACTACAATAGTCGTGTATGAAATTGTAGAACAAAAAATTCCGCCAGGATTGGACAAGTTTCCCCTCTCGCTGGGCGAAACAACGAAGTAGTTTGGCCAAACTTATTCTTTCTAGCCACTTAATATCGGCCTTAGCGTACTTCTGAAGCTCCGCCAATGCATAAGTCTTCAATTTTGGCGCCATCGGCTTTTTGTGTTTACCCGCACCACGGCAATGACTGAACACATCAATGATACCAGCATGGTTACTCGTAATCTCTCCCCCAGGCGGTGAGTTTTCGCTATTTTCACTATCGGACTCGCCAGCTGCGCCTTCATCCTCGTCGCGGAAAGTAATCCAGCTTTCGCAGGAGCCCTCATCATCTGAGTCCAATTCCGATGCCGATTGATTGGTCTCTGACTCTTCATAGGTGTAGCTCGTGGCTGATTGGATAGCAGTAGAATGTACCCCTTGAGGAGAATTGCTGTTGTCCATTTGTCCTCTTTTCGTCCGAATATCAGATTTTTGGACGTCTGCGTCTTACTTTGAAGCGAAGGTCGATCAGGACGGAAGGAAGGCAACTGCTCTTGAAGTATACGGCACTCGTTTGCTAGACTGATGGAACGTGGCGGATGATAAGATCAAATTACTACGTAACCGCTTTAAGGAATGGTAATTCCCGGCTTTGTCTCTGGTTGGATTGTGGTAGTTTACGGGTTTAGCCCTATTTAGCTGGCCGCCCAGATCAGAATCAAACATTCACCTAATCAAGACTTGTGCTAAGCTTATGCAATAACCACAAATATTAATATTTGTAAGCATAGGCATGCAAGCATACCAGATTGAAAATAAAGCCTTTATTTACATTGTTAAAAGAACATCTTATTGAAGCGAAAGCTCATTAGTTCAAAGATTGAATAAAATATATATTCTAAAAAAAAATTTTATTTTTGAAGATTAAAACTACTACATGTATCTCTATACTTATTAAAACACATTGAAATGAGCAAAACATATATTAAGTTACTTTTTAAATAAGGATATAATATCTATAGTTATTAAAAGAATATAGAAGAAAATATCTAATCTCTGAACCTTTTTATAAATAAGAGTAAATTTATAGTTCAATAAGAAACTAGACATCCTATATGGTTCCTTTATATTTTGAGAAGATAAGGACCTACTGTTAGAGATATAAAGCTTTAAAGGCTTGAAAGATGCATATGAAACTAATATAAAAATAGAGAGATCAAATCAAGATGAATAGACATGAACTAAGGTATATGAAATCAATGTGATCTAATAGAAGGTTTAATGATATAATAGAATATATAGAATATACAAATTGACAGATAATTATAAGGATTAATATATATTTATTTAATATATTGAGAGCAATAAAGCAAAAGGTCAAGAGTGAAGGAAAAGGTATATATAAAGTGAGAATAAAGAAGAGGGTATAGATTGAATGATAAAAATATAAAAAATAGAAATATGAGAATAAACAAAGGTTGATAGATAGTATGTGCTGAAAGGTCAGTATGTTCTATATAGTATAGGAATAGCTTTGACCTATGATAGTACCATCCTCTTTAAGAGACAAGTTTATAGACCTTATTAATATATAAAGATTTAGAATAAGAATGATCCAATGTAGTAATGCTAATATAGATGTAAGATATAAGATACATAATGTGAATACTAAGGTATTTAAGTAATATTCTCTAAAACAAAAAAATAAAAAATAATGAAGTAAGTGAGATGTTAATGTTATACTTAATATGCACTTAGTATAAAATACATTCAGAGGTATAGGAAAGGATTCGCCAAAGTAAAATGAAACTCAACTGAGGTGAAACAAGATGATATAGTGAAAGTAAACTAAGAACAACAGCAGTATTTTGTATGAGTTGAGGTAAAAGTAGAAGCAGAAATGAAAACAAAAGTGGGAGCAGGTTTAGTATAATGTATTTTATAAAAGGTCCAAGTGAGATTAAGGGAATGTTTCAAGTTCTTGATAAGTTCTCACAAGTTGTGAGATATAGAATAGCCTTTCTATTTAATAAGGTACATGAGCTTTCAATAGAAGATCTTGAAGTCAAGAACTTCTTTAACTTTGTACTCAATTCCTTTACCAGTGTCATGTACTGCCTGCATCGATTAGATAGCTTCACTTGATCAGTGTCATAATATGAATATGGGACAGAAAAATAATATTACTATTAGCTGATTGGATGACTTATCTAGTCGCTGCAGGTAGCACGTAACAGCTCCCCTTAGCAAAGAAAAGACTCATCTCCAAGTTGGCGACAGAAAAAGAAAAAGGAGAAAGGAGAAGGGAGACAAAAGAGGTTGCCAATAACAAAATAATAGCGCTGCCATATATATCGTCATACATATCTCAAACAAACAGTAAAAACTCTATATTCAAATGATAGCAAAACTTGAACATGATCAACTCCGTGAAGTAATATTGGTCTTGTAATAAGGGAGCCTTGGTGGGGATGGTAACCGAGGGAGGAAAAGGATGGAGACAAAGTTGATATCTGTATCCTTGAATTGACGTAAAAGATCCTCCACATTATGAAAGTGGTCAGTAGGTTTCTAGGTATTATGCTCTGATCCATATCCTTTCCATTGTACAAGGTACTCAGTGCGCTTCCTTCATTTATTGTACCACTTAGCGATGATCGCTCTTACTTCATACTCTTCATGGGTGCCACTATCATCTTCGATCAGTTTGGTAGGCGGTGAGCCTGCATCACGCTTGTACTTATCCAATCTGAATTGTTTCAAATGTGTAACAGAGATGATAGGATAAATATTCCACGATTTTGGGATATCAAATTTGTAGGCAAGTCTGCTGATGGTATTAAGAACAGTGAATGGGCCAACTCTACGCTCTGATAGCTTCATAAAGACATTGTTAGAGAGGCGGTAACTGAGTTGGATGCCTGTTGCAATAGTAATAAAAACCTTGTCACTAGGCTTGAGGGTGATCGAAGTACGCTTCTTGTCGTAATAGATCATCATCCTAGCTTGTACAAAAAGGACAAAGTCCATTGCTTCGGTCCTATGCCAATTTCGTTCCTCCAACCATTGCTCACCAGGGGAATGCTTGCTGTCTTTAAGAAATAGAGAAGCTCAGTCCATAGGCATACATGGTTCAATACCAGTGAGGAACTGCATAGGTGTGAGGTTCATCATCTTGTTGATAAGGTTGTTCAACCAGTATTCAATCTTTGGTAGGTGATCCACCCAATCGGTTTTACGGAGCAAGACAAGGTGACATAATGCAATCTCAGCGGTCTAGTTCTTGCATTCCAATTGACCATCAGATTGAGGGTGGTAAGCAGTTGTGACGAGAAGATCCGTTCGTAAGATTTAAAAAAGAGATTGCCAGAATTCGGACAAGAAGATCTTTCCTCTATTGGTAATAATATGTTGAGGTACTCCCCATCGGTGATAGTAATGAGTAAAGAAGGCTTGGATCCAATCTTGTACAGAGTGATCCTTACCGCCGGAGATAAGCGTCGCCATCTTGGTAAGTTTATCGGTTACCGTCATAATGGAATCATAGGTCTTTCTGTTCTACATGGAGTTCGGAAGTTTGATGACAAGATTTATCGTAATGGTTTCGAATGGTAGGGTGGAGGTATCAATCGGTTGTAGGGTCCCATACGGTTTGTGGTTAAATGGTTTGTTGTATTGACAGGTGAGACAGGCACCGATATAATCTCAGAGAGTAGTGAACAGATTCTTGATGTAGTAGTTGTGACGAAGGCAGGCATAGGCTCTATGGAAGCCAGCGTGGGTCACGTTACCATGTGCGTTCTTGAAGAAATCTTTATGACAGTTGGAAGGAACATAGAAGTGAAGGTGACTATCTAGTGAATCCTTCATGTAGAGTATGAAGTGGCCGTAGCACATATGACCTTGAAAGTTGTTGTATTCAACCTCATCTGGGGCCAGCTTATCAAGCTTGCTGAAAATATCGGATGGAAAGATGTCACTAGGCAAGATTTGTTCAGATAGAGTCGACGTCTTAAGGTCAACCTTCTTTTTGATAACATCATATATTGCCGTGAAATGCCGATCCTTCCTATAACCATCTTCGAGCTTCTCGAGGATGCCGGGGCTGAAGCCAATCATGGAGGTAGTGTAGCTGAGGTTCTGTGAATCACTGTTGTCGGTGGTTGTAGCGCTGAAGCCATAGACATCCTCAGTCTGTACTAATTTATAGGCCAGTCACGAAAAGGTATCGACATTGATGTGATCTTTGCCGGCATGATAGAGGATCTTGACATTTGGGTATTGGGAAATGAATTGCAATGCTCATATGTAGCGGAGGTTTTATGGGACAGATGAGGAAGTCTTAAGGAAGCATGAGCTAAGGATGTCTACTGTGGAGCTATAGTCGATGTAGACCTTAACGGTGGCAGATGACTCAATAAAATATTGTGTCTTCTGTATTGCCCATATAATTCCAGCGATCTCCAGTTCTATCGGCCAATAGTTGACCTCATGTTTGTTAAGCATTTAAAAAAGGTACATGACAGGGTGCTTGAGTTTTTGATTGTAGTTCCCGTTGACAACATCGTTTGCCGACAATCCATGCTTTTTTATAACATGCTGTGAGACTTAGTAGATGGCACATGCGAAGCCACGCTCAATGAAAGCATCACAGTAGTAGATAAGGGGGAGTTCTGTATCCACATGAATGAGGGTAGGGGGTGAACAGAGTACACTCTTAATTTGGTCGAAAGCTTTAACAGCAGCATTGAAAGGCTGAATGATGCATTTGCTTCGAGAGTACTGGTCTTGTACCGGGTTTTTACGAGGGGCGTCTCGGTAGAGCTCTATTTTCAGTTTATTTAAGAGGTTGACCTTGTATTCGAACTGTTCGATGAAGAACCTGTAATACCCAGCAAGGCCGAGGAAGTAATCGAGTTCTCATAAGGTCTTGGGGGAAGGGAAGGGCAACGATCACATCTGTCTTCTGTTTGATAGTTGAGAGCCCGAATCGGTCGACGACATGCCCAAGAAGCTCGATGGAGTGGTAGCCGATGTAACATTTGGTGGAAGCAAGCGTCATATTAGTCTCTGCGAGGTCTCGGAGTACTGCATGTAAGTGCTGAATGTGCTCCTCAAAGGTCCTAGAGAAGATAACTATATCATCGACATAACAACGTGCATATTCTTTATAGGGGTGGAGCTTCTTATCCATGTAGCGTTGTATATACATTAGAGAGATACAACAACCCTATGGGAGGATGTTGTATATATATAGTCCTTTCTATGTCTTTGCTATAGTCTTTCAGCGATCTTTGACTGTGACGGACATCTGGCCAAACGCTTTAACGATATCGAAAGTGGAGATGAAGGAGCAGCCATAGACAGAACTGATTATTTCATCCTGGTGAGGGAGAGGATAGGAGTCAGGGACAATCATTTCATTGAGGCCTCTAAGGTCGATGACTGAACGAGCTTTGTCATTGTGCCAAACCACAAACATCGGCCAACCACATGGTGTGACCTTGTTCGTCATTGACATACCTCCATCAGCAATCGCTTGGTCGAAGTATTCATCAATCATGGCTTGATCCCATTTAGAAACTCAATAAACACCTTTATTGAGGAATACTGCATCGCTTCTGATAGAGATCTCCATCCACTCTTCTTCGGGTTAGATGATCTGATCGACTCTGTCTTTCCAGAGAGAGGGAAATTCATGAAGGACACCTCGAAGTTGCTGGATCTGTGGCTGTGTGATACGATCATCGGTATTCAGATGGATCACATCGGCACTGAATCATTTGGGGTCACCGTGGCCAGGGGCAAATGGGAGTAACAGGGAATAACAGTTTGCTCTGACTGGGGGGTCATCGGGATTAGGTGTCATATAGATTGATTGACCAAGAAGGAGAGATGGCGTGGCACACTAAAGAGCGTTCAGGCCTGCGTTGACATCCCATGTCATGCTGGTGTGAGGTGGGACAGTGACTGACTTTTTGGTTGTGATGGCATGTGATTGCATAATAGAAACAGCGTCTTTGCACAAGTGGAGAGCAATCTTCATGTTGTGACAGGAGGTAAGTGTAGCGACACGACGCCCACAGTCGATGATGAATCCTTTGGAGTCGAGGATGTCAGTACCGAGTAAAATATTGCAAGAGACTTTTGTGACGATGTAGAGCTCACACGTGATCACACCGATGACCCATTTACCATCTTTGATACTTGGAACATAGAGTGAAATGGTAGCATAGTCTTCCATCTGATCGTAGCCATTTTCAATCCCACGTACTTCAATAGAACTGACCATGTGGAGCTTCACATTGGGCAGATTCTTCATGAGGAAGTCCCTATCGATACAAGTCATAGTACATCCGGTATCACAACAGATCCACGCATTGTGTCCCTTGGGTGTAAGCCTGACTTGCATCTCTGCATATTTGTAACCTCTGAATGCTAAACCATTGCCAGTTGCCGCAGGTGCATCGCTTTCGATAACAGTTTCTTCATCGACTGTCTTCATCTTGAATGAATCAAGTTACGGGAGATACTTATGGTTCTGACGACGGAGGTATTTATGGAGTGCATTGTGAGAGGGAAAGGGTTAGTGACAGATGGTTCACTCATTCTTTTGTTCGAGGTGTAAGAGAAAATTGAATACATTATCGACCATCTATAATCTATCATTATTGTAGTCATCTTCTTCATGGGGATCTCTATGATGTTTAGAAGATTCAAAGAAGGCAGAAGAATTCATGAACTGTGAGGCAGAGTCGGAGATAGATGCAGCATCTTGATCGAAGGATGACAAAGATTCATTAAGTGATGTGAAATTAAGTTGCATAATGATGAAGGTTTATTGTTGTTGTCCTGACGTTAAGGCACATGAGTTGTTTTGGGTAACAGAGTTATTGAGTTTATTTGATGATTAAGAAATGACATCGAGCATGTCTTTAAGGAGTCGACATTGGTCTGTAGTGTAGTGAACATTCTGGCCTCGCATCAAGTGGACTGAACAAAGAGGACCCTATTGAGTCTGTAGTACATTGTGGTATTACTGTTGATTTTAGTTTTGGGTGTGATTTGACACTATGGACTGCTGCCATCAAGGCTAGCTGGGATGTGATTGCAGGCGATATGTGTTATGACTCTGATTTATGAAAGCATTTAGTGAGGTTGGTTGCCATAATTAATAGGCTTCACACCATAACTCCTCTTTATCCTCAAGAAGTAGTTGATATCAGGAGATAGTGGTGGAATCTGAAGGTTCATAAAGGTCATGTTTAAGGTAAATCTTGATATCGGAGTAAACTTGAATGAGTTAACTATGGGGGGATTCAAAGCCACATGCTCTCGCTTTGAGAATCTTGGATTGGAAATAGGTGAGTATAGGCTTTCTGGCTCTGACATCTACGATAGTGAATGTGAGTTCAGAGTTTTCTCTCACTGCCATTGCCATCCAAGGTTTGAACTGAAGCTTAAGCCTCTCAGTCAATTCATCAAAGGTTTGGGAGCAATCCCTCTTGATGGTCCTCTGATTAATGTTGGGGATGTTGAAGGTCCATCATCGGCTGGCGGCGCTATATAAACAAAGGTAAAGGTTATCTCTGACAATCTCAGCTCCTTTATCCCTAGCAAATTTCACAATATATTTACAGAACGCATCAACATTTCTGTAAACAGTGTCTTTGTAGTAACATGTAATCGATGAGATCAACATCATAATATATAGCTTATTCCCTAGTAGGAAATATGGAATCATCTTTATTCGTCTCATACTTTATTCTATTCAATACGATCTCCTTTACTACATTTGGTAGAGACTAGTATTTGTACACCGTCTATTGACATCCTGTCGCTCATCCATTGACTAAGCGACAATCCATACGTACTAGTTTTAACCAGCTGAGAGCTATCAGTAACATCGAGAAAGTATTATCTCTATCTTTAAATTTTTCTGCCGCTGCACATAGTATCTTAAAGTGTTTCATTCTTTAGAGGGATACACCTTTGTAGCTTTGGACTATAAACCTCCATTGGATTATAAACCTCTGCTACAAGTATGTTGGGCTTCAGAGTGAGGTTTGAAAGCGAATCAGACTCCATTTTTGGTGATCCGACGGTTCCAGTTCTGGGATTCTACATCATGAATAGCTGAAGATGCTCGTCTAGGTTCCATCAAACTAAATAGCTTCACCTTAGATCTCTAGACTACAAGACATCCGTTACTAATGTCTTCTAAGGAAGACGGTACACCACTTTCTTCTTCTGCTCCACTAGAGATGTCCGATCCTCTGATCAGCTGAAGAAGAAAGAAATACTACAAAGACACAAAGAATATGAGAGCTTCAAATCCAGAGCTCACATCAATGGTCAATAACCTAGACGTCATTCTACGTCAGCGACGAGGGGATAAGAGGAGGCAGACCTCTACATCCCAGGATTCATCTATATCTGTATCCGAGCAATTGAGTCCCAATCAAGAACATCAAAATCCGACTCCCTTCTAACTTCACACATCCATCGTTCTTCCTCCCATCATGCCGATCATATCTTTTGAAAATCGTTAAGGTAGTGGGATCATATCCAATCAGTCATCATCTATAAGTCAGATGCAATCATCGTCATTGTTTTAAATGTAAGATGAATCTATCGAAAGTGATGATATGTATGCTCAGATAATCTGAGCATTATCTCTGACAGAGCCACCGTCATTTCTGCCCTCTACAACAAGCTTTCCAGCGATTTTCAAAGATCCGATCTGAGTAGAGATTATATTATATTGTTTCTTGAGTGGTGACATCGATCTATACTCGAAGTGAACTGAATTTCTTTCTATTATCGAGGTTGAATACAATAATATCCCTCAAGCAAGCACAAACATCTTACCGAACGATCTCTGTTTCACAATTCATCCCCATGGCATTCCAGATGTTTTATCCCCATATGACTCACGGTCATCTGAATCTGCTGAAACACTCACTGGTGATCTATAGAATCGTCGTTCCGATGCTCGCGACTCTATCCTTGTCGCTCAACAGAAGCAGAAAGAGCTCTACAACTCTAAGTGATACAATTTCCAGTTCAATGTTGGCGACCTTACTCTATTACACTTCCATAGGTTTGGTTCAGGATACAAGCCACCTTTACAACATTGTCACAAAATCGCTCCTATGTTTACACCTATACGCATCCTCGAGAAGCTCCCTCCATTGTCATATCGCATCCAACTGTCAGCAGGTTCTCAGATCCATGACGTAGTCTTAGTCATGCATCTCCAACATTACAAAGGGACCAACACGGATGACATCAAGCCGATGCCAGTGTAGGTGGATGGTATGGAAGAATATGAAGTAGAGCGGATTGAAGGAGAACAGAAGATAAAAGGAAAAAAGGAATTTCTAGTTAAGTGAAAAGGATATGGTGATGCTGAGAGAACCTGAGAACCGCTAAAGCATCTTGACAATGTGAGGAACGTCCTTGATGAGTGGACCGTACAATCGTCAAAGGCGCTGCCCATGAACTGGACCGATATGGATAAATCGAATAAGTCCAACTGTAGTAAGCCTGGGTCAGATGAAAATGAGTCGAATGAATCTCAAGCCAAATCTTCAGTCCCACTACGTCGTTCCTTCCAACATAAAAAATTCTCACTTGAGTGAGATGCTTCGCTTCGCTTGGAACCTTTGCTGGATATGTATGTATATTGTTTTTTGTATATTACTTTTTAGCGTTTTGCCTCTCTTAGAGGGGAGGTAATGTGGTGACATGTGATCGATGAGATCGACATCACAATATATAGTTTATTCCTTGGTAGGAAATACAGAATCATCTTCATTCATTTCATACTTTATTTCATTCGATACGATCTCCTTTACTATAGTTTTGCTTGACGGAAATCATGTCTCCTAGTGAATTTCGATCATCGATCACTAAATCAAGTTGAAACAAGCTAAATTCTTTAACACATCATTTGATTTCGATGATCTATTGGTTAGTATTCACAGGCGGATGAAAAGTGGTTTGTAAGTTAATGTTGTTAGCGATGGTTTGTGTGAGTGATGCTGTGATTGTAGTGATGTCATCCAGATGAAGACGTTATTGAGACATTGGTAGAGGATTTAAAATGTGAGACTCCATCTGTGTCTGAGGAAGAGTCTGTTGAGTTTGACATAATGAAGTTAGATCATACATCATTGGAGAAGTAGTAGATTGGAAAGGAGTGATAAAAGATAATGTAGATTGAGAAGGGGCCATAGATGATGGTGTGGGCTGGGAAGAGGTAGAGGATGATGTAGTCTAAGAGGTTAGGGAAGGTTTTTTGAAAGGTGCTTTTTTTTGAATATTCACCAGAGGAGCAAGTGATACCAAGTACGTTTGATTCTCTTCGTCGACTAGTCCCTATTGATAGAGGGCTGATAGTCTAATAGGCTAAAGGACTACTCTGATATCGGTACTTCTGGAACGAGTATACTAAGAAAGATAAGGGAGGTTAATTAGAGGCTGAGAAGGCGGAGGGGTCTCGCCATCCATAGGAATCATGGAAATAAGTAATCTTCAAGATTTACAGATGAAATCATTAATGGATGGGTTGTATTGAATGGAGATGAGTTAGAGATAGTGATCGGAGATAGTGATCCAATGTGATAATAGGAGAAAGCAGTGATGTATCCACGAATGAATACTGGATGATAGTAGAAACAATCAAGTGATGCTCTGCAAATGAAACTATTGATGAATGGATGGTATTGAGTAGAGATAAGTTGAAGATAGTGATCGGAAATGGTGGTGATCCAATGTGATAGTAGGAGGAAAGGGGTAAAGAAGAAAGAGTGATGCATCTATGGATGAACACCTAATGGTAGTAGAAACAATCAAGTGGTGCTTTACTAATAAAGGATGGCTCGATAGGCTCACTGGAGGTTTAGAAACTATTGAAAAAGTGCCAAATTCAGATTATTTGTCATAATATAAATATAAGACAAAAAGATGAATTTACTATCAACTAATCAAGTGAAGCTATTTAGTCGATGCAGGCAACATGTGACAGTTTTTGAGCAGCTGAAATGATAGAGGCTGAGAGAATAAGAGCAAAAGCAGAAACTGTAATAGTAAATCTGAGATAGTAGTTATAATTTACGAAGAATGAAAAGGTTTTGATCGATTTTTAATAAGAGTTATTAATAAAAAGCTTAGCAAGTAGTAAGAGACATAATCAGTCATCTTATTAATGATTACAATAAATATATATGTATTTGTCAAAGGTAGCAAGACCAGAGTTCAAGGACAAGGAGGAAGGTATATACAAAGTGGTTCAAGAGGGAACTACGGATGAGGCGATAAGAATATAAAGAAAATAGAAAGGTAGAAATAGACAAAGATTGATAACTAGCATGTGACAGGAGGTCAGTATGCTTTATATAGTATAGAAATATCTCCAGCCTGTAACAGTACCTTCCTGTTCAAGAAGCAAGTCCACAAGCCTTATCGATATATGATGTTATGAACTAAAGATATTTCTATACTATATAGAGCACGTTGACCTCCTGTTACATGCTAGCTATCAACTTTTGCTTTTGCTTTTATCTATTTCCACTTTCCTATTTTCTTTATATTCTTATCGCTTTGTCTATAGTTCCCTCTTAAACTGCTTTATATGTATCTTCCTTTTCATTTCTGAGCTTTGATCTTATCACCTTTGACTAAATTTTGATAGCTTTATTCACCTTAGTAACTACAATGAATGCATATGACGATCTTCCTCCGCTTAGCTTAGCCACATTAGGAAGTCCTATCTGGACTATATATAGCTCTAGGAAGCCAATGAGAATTCAGTCCTGTTGATCTTTGTGCCCACGACGAGTCGTTTTCCTTCAAAAGTTATGCGTTCGCTCCACTTTTTTTTCAACATCGACTCGAACAGCCTTGTCCATCGCCTCGTATACCTAGTCAATGTCCCTAGAACCATTGAACCCAGAAGCCAGCGAATTGGCTGTCAAATCATCGTTTATCCCTGGAAGTGAAAAATTTTCACTTTGCCTCTAAACCTCTGAATCCCAACGATTCACCATCGTTGCGAGCATCTCCAAGGCCTCGTACCCCTAGGACCTAGTCACGATACCTCCCAAGAGGAGAGCCAACACGCGGACCACGTCTGCTGCATCTTTATCGCGTCAACCCAGCGCATTGGAATCGCTCCCAACCTTAACCGTCGATCCGGATTCGGAACGAGAATCAGCCGAGAGCTCCACTTTATCCGACATCCCAACTCCAACCGAAGCACCTAGACAGGAAGGCCATTACAGATTACGAATGGCTTTGAAACCCTCGAAACCCGTGGTCTTCGATGGCACCGATGTGACTCATACCTCAGTACGCAACTGGATGTTCAGCATCCAAGAATATATGGATCTGGCCGAGGTCCCTGAGAATAAACAGACCTGTTTGGCTGGTATCTATCTCTCAGGCATCGCCAAAAGCTGGTACATCAACAAGTATGCCGACGTGACCCCACTTCCTCCCCTCGCCGATTTCTTGGCCAACTTCAAGAAGCATCATACCCGTACCGATAATGCCGTCACCGTCATCCGCCATATCGAAACCATGAAGCAAGGCCGTCGCCCAGCTGCTGACTATGGAACCGAGTTCGAGTCGCTTGTCGTGGAACTCGGCAATACAGACACCCGCTGGGTCCACGAACATTTCCTCTGGGGCCTCGATGACGCTACTCGCATTGCTCTCGCCCCAGCACTCCTTGGCAATGAAGATCTCGACTCCCTCATCGCCAGAGCTAACAATGTTTCCCGCGCCTTAGAACAAGCTCGTCCCCGCACGACGATGACTCGTACCATGACTCATGCCCCCGTTAGCTCCTCCCAGCCTTCACAATTCAGCTCCAGCTCCAGCCCGTCTGCCCCTGCCAATCTTAAGAAGCTCACAGAAACGGAACGGGAGTACCTTCACAATAATCGCGGCTGTTTTCGCTGCCGCAAAACCAACGTGGACCACATAGCATCGACTTGCCCCGAGACGTCTGGAGGAAAGCCCAGCACACCGGTTATCAAGAAAGAGGCAGCCGTAGATGCTATAGTTACCCTCGATATAGCAGGAAATGAATACAATGGCGTTTATCTTCACCTCAATCATGTGCGATGTAGTCCCATCAAGATCCCTATTGTAATTCAGAATATGGAAGCCTCGGCCCTTGTCAATACCGGAGCAACCATCAATGCCATCTCCGAGGCATTAGTGGAAGAGAATAAGCTTCCCACGACTCCATGCCCACCTATCCCGATTAAACAGACGTTGCATAATAAGGCCAGCACTGTGACACAGAAGATAGAATCCAAAGTCAGTATACCCTCCAAGGAATGGACCAGTCAATCTAGCCATAGCCTCATTGTTGCCCCACTCAACACC